>JGI24188J35168_1001156_pt1 | contig 15609 bp, 14 predicted proteins | sample YNPBryantNP2012_FD_35168 | JGI IMG/M metagenome (IMG submission 35168) | reverse complement strand
AGGCCATTAGAGGCTGACTTTCAGTCAGCGTTTTGCGGGCAGCCGATTTTTTGAGGCGGTCAAAAGTGTAAACCAATTTCCAGAAAAAATGAACCATCCCCTTTCCCTGCACCATATTTGCCCCGCGGGACGCAGGCTCCGTCAGCCTCCGTCGTGACCGCCGGTCGGGCTTCAGCCCTCCCTTTTGGAGGGCCATTGCCCTTTGCGCCACGCGCCCTTTTCCTCACCCTCACCCCCACCCACCAGATTCCGGGCAGGCTCCGCCGATCTGGCACACAGAGTATGCCAGATTCTATATGACAAAGGGCATCAAGAGAAGAAAGCAGATTTTTCAGTGAGAATCTGCTTTCAATGTGGTCAAGCGGTTCAGATGCGCACGATCTGCGCGCGATCGATCTCGACGGGCGTCATGCGGCCCATCACATCCAGCAGGATACGCACCCGGTTGGCNGCCGACATCGGCTGTTCAAAGATGGCCTCCAGGTCCTGCAACGGCCCGGAGGTGATCCNCACCCGGTCACCCGGCCGCAGATCCATNGAGCCCACCATTTCGATCCCCTCCAACCGGCTGCGGATCAGGGCGACGATCTCATCGGCCACCACCACCGGCTGGTCCCCGGCGCTGACGATGCCCCGCACGCCGGGCATCCAGGCGATAGAGGAACGGGGCACCATGGTGAAATCCAGGCGGGCAAAGAGGTAGCAGGGAAAGTAAACGACCCGCTCAGGGCGGTCACGGCGAGGCGTCTTACGCCGGACGGTGGGCAGATAGGTCTCAAATCCCTGTCCCCGCAGACAGGTGTTGACCTGGTGTTCCTTTTTCGGTTTGGTGTACAGCGCGTACCAGCGATCCATCGCCTGCAGGTCCTGTCTCTGCGGTCCCTGTCGTCCAGCATTCCTGAGCCATCCACACATGCTGCCAGGAACGCCGGGCTCTGCCCTCAATCAGGCTATGACCTCATCGTTTCCTGAGCGCTATGAGCAGTGAGGGCCATCATGTGAAGCCGGGTTTACGGGCTATATTTTACACACAAAAGGCAGATTTGTCAAGTCCCTTGTGCCCATTTTCAAGCGGCAGTTCGGGCCGATGCAAAGGTTTTTGAATCAGACAATCTGCCGGCCAGGCAATCTGGAGTTGAGGCCTTAGCCGGTGCAGGCACGCTTGGCCTGTGTCCACAGGGCGTCCTGCTCCGCCGGCGACAGGTTGACCAGCTCAGAACCCTGATTGCGGGCCAGCCGCTCCATCATGGCGTAGCGTTGGGTGAAGCGGTCACAGGCGCGGCGCAGGGCGCTCTCGGCCTCTACGCCCAGCCAGCGGGCGACATTGGCCAGGGTGAACAGCAGGTCGCCCAATTCTCGCTCACGGGCCGATAGATCGTCAGCAGCCTGCAACTCGGCGACCTCCTCCCCCAGCTTATCGAGCACCCCTGCCAGGTCCGGCCAGTCAAAACCGACGCGGGCGGCCCGATCCCCCAGCTCCTGAGCGCGGGCCAGGGCCGGCAGGATGACCGGCACCCCTTCCAACGGGGAGCGAAGGGGTCCTCCCTCCTGCAGGCGCTCGTCGGCCTTGATCGCCTCCCAGTTGCGCAGCACCTCGGCTGCATCCCGCACCCGGAGATTTCCAAAGACGTGCGGATGGCGGCGCTTGAGTTTGGCGTCAATCCGGCCGATCACGTCGGCGAAGCGGAAGGCTCCCTCCTCGGCCGCTATCTGGACATGCATGGCGATCTGCATCAGCAGGTCGCCCAGTTCCTCGCACAGCCGGTCGTCGTCCTGAGCATCCAGGGCGGCCAGGACCTCGTACGCCTCTTGCAGCAGGTGAGGGCGCAGGGTCTGATGGGTCTGTTCGCGGTCCCAGGGACAGCCATCCGGGGCGCGCAGCCGGGCGACCGTCTGCTGCAAGGCCGGCAGGCCGCCAACGTGGGCCAGAGGCGGCAGGTACAGCGCCGTCAGGTGGTCTATTTCCTGCCCCTGATCCAGTTCGTAGAGCGGCAGGGTGACGACGCCGGCCTCCCCGGTGCCGGCTGCCCGCACCAGGGTGACCGGGTGGTCATCAGGGTAGGCGTTCATCAGCGTCAACTTGACCTGGCTGGCCAGCCGTCGGCTGTAGAGCTGGCCGATGAGGGCCGGGCGGTCAGGGTCAAGGGGGGGATGGCAGGCGGTGGCCAGGTCGGTGGCGTCGGCCAGTTGCAGGCCGGCCAGACCATCTATCCCCAGCCGGCTGAGCACCGGCTCGACGAAGCTCAGCCCCTCCACCAGCCGCACCGGGAGCCCCTCTTCCCGGGCGCGGGCCAGGATGCGCTGGACCGACGATTCGCCCACCAGCGGATGGCCAGGCACGGCATAGATCACCCCCTGCGGTCGGCGTCCCAGGGCTATCACCTGCCCGGCGATCGTCTCGTACAGGCCGGCAAAGTCATCGGAGCTCTCGTACAGCTCGTCAAAGCTGTGGAGGGTCAGGTGGGACGGCAGGGCGGCGACGGTGGGGTGGCGGGCAGTGCGCAGGTACAGCTCATCGGCAGCGACGAGCAGGTCCCACGCTTCGCGGGTCAGGTGGGCCGGGTTGCCCGGCCCCAATCCCAGGATCGTGATTGTCATTCGCGTTTCATCTCCAGGTATCAGCATTACGCCATATGCAACTTGAAATGAGTATACCACCCTTCCTTTGTTCATGGCAAGTCAAAAAGGCCTTCCCACGAGGCCGATCCGGGGGCGGCTGGAGCGCCTGAAAGACCTTCCAGGTCTGACGATCCCCCCGACACGGGGAGCAGCTATTGACATCCGGCCCAGGGAAGGGTAGAATTCAGGCCGGGGGTCTGCCCCGCCTGGTTTATCGGCATGTGGGAGCCTGACGCACTGACCTGTCTGCTGGATGAACAGCTGGCCCGCTATCCGGCTGCGCAGCCGGACGACCTCTACAAGCTGCTCTATCAGGGGGTGTTGGGGCCGGAACATCTGATCACCTCGCCGGAGGATTTTGCCCTTCGGCTGCGGGCCGAGTATGAAACGCTGCTGCCGGACTCAGCCGGGCCGTTGTGGGAGCCGGTGCGGCCTGACCGGTCGCTGGGCCGTCTGCACCTGCGCCCGTTCAAAGCCCGCCACGGTGACCTGGAGTGGCTGATCGCCCTCTGCCTCCGCACGGCAGAGCGGACCTGGGGCACGGCGGCGGAGCTGCGGTCGGCCTGGGCCACCTTTGTCGCCCTGTGTCGGGCCGGCCGCTGGGAAAGCCTGGCCCTGGCCCAGGTGCAGGCCCTCCATGACCGGCTGGAGGCGCAGGGCTATCCCCCGCTTCACCACTCGGCCATCTATCGGCAGGCCTACCGCCCTGCCTACCGCCTGGTGACCTGGGATGCAAGGCTCAATGAAATGTAGGGCACCTGCTCGCCGTTGCCCTGCTGTCTACCTGATGGAGAGTTTTTGCGCCGCATGGCCGGTTGTGGTATAGTAGCCTGTGCTGCTTTGAGGCCATTGGCGTCCAGGATGCCGAATATACCCGCGACGATCTGAGCCGGTTGCAGCCATCACTATCCGTCATGGGTCATTCAAGGGGAGCAGGGTCCGGTGTTTTACCGTGAAGGGGCCAGCGTCGTGGCGGCGCTGGTGGTGTTGGGGCTGATCCTGGCGGCCTATCTGCGGCTGCCTGCCTGGTCGCACGAGCTGACGGTGTTGGGTTCGCCGCTGACGGTCAGCCTGTCGCAGACGGCGCTGCTGGCCGCGCTGCTGGTGGGCATCACCTGCGCCGGCACCGATGCGGTCGTCCGCTCACACCCGGCGGCGCGGCAGAGCGAGGCCCGCTACAGCTTTGTCACCTGGACATTGCCGGGGTTGACGGCGCTGCTGGCCGCCGTGCTGCTGCCCCAGGCCCCCACCCTCCTCTACCGGCTGGCCGGCTCCCTGCTCACCGGCCTGCTGCTGATCCTGGTCATCAGCGCCGAATATGAGACGGTGGACCCGGCCGGCCGCCGCTACCTGGCCGCCCGGCTGGGGTTGAACGCCTGGGCCTACCTGCTGGCCTTGCTGCTGTTTGTGCTCCTCTATTCGGCCAAGGCCCGCAGCCTGATCTCGGCCACCGGCGTCACCCTGATCAGCACGCTGCTGGCGCTGGAGTTCCTGCGCAGCGCCGGACGGGGCTTTGGCCGCACCGCCCTCTATGCCCTCATCGCCGGATTGAGCACCGGCGAGATCATCTGGGCCATGAACTACTGGCGCATCTCCGGGGTGACCGGCGGGTTGATCCTGCTGTTGGGCTTTTATCTCTTTACCGGCCTGGCCAATCAGCAACTCCAGGAGCGACTGACGCGCCACGTGCTGATCGAGTATGGGGCGGTCGCCCTGGTCGGGCTGGCGGTCCTGTTGCGGTTCGGCCCCTGAGCCTGAGGACCCCGATGATCTCGTTCGTGATCCCGCTGCTCAACGAGGAAGGTTCACTGCAGGCCCTGTACCAGGCGATAACCCAGGTTGCCGGCACGCTGCCCGATGCCTATGAGATCTGGTTTGTGGATGACGGCAGCACCGACCGCTCCCCGGCCATTCTGCGCGAGCTCTACGAGCGGGACCGGGCCCATGTGCGGGTCATTCAATTCCGGCGCAACTTTGGCAAGACGGCGGCGCTGAGTGCCGGCTTTGCCCGGGCGCAGGGCGAGATCCTCGTCACCCTGGATGCCGATCTGCAGGATGACCCGGCCGAACTGCCCAGGCTGCTGGCCAGGCTGGAGGAAGGGTACGACCTGGTGGGGGCATGGCGGGTGAAGCGTCAGGACCCGGTCTCCAAACGGTGGCCTTCCCGTTTTGCCAACTGGACCGTCTCAACCCTGACCGGCATCCGGCTCAACGACCTCAACTGCGGCTTCAAGGTCTACCGCCGTCCGGTGGTTCAGGATCTCCGCCTGTACGGCGAGCTTCACCGCTACATCCCGGTCCTGGCCCACTGGAAGGGTTATCGGGTCGCCGAAGTGCCGGTCGTTCACCATCCCCGTCGCTTCGGGCGTTCCAAGTTCGGCGGGCGGCGCTTTGTCCGCAGCTATCTGGACTTTCTCAGTGTGCTCTTTTTGACCACCTATCTGAAGCGTCCCATGCACCTGTTCGGCCTGGCGGGCAGCCTCTTTGCCGCCATCGGCACGGTCATCATGCTCTACCTGGCGGCGTTGTGGCTGATCGAGGGGGGGATCGGCTGGCGGCCCCTGCTCTTCTTCGGCATCACCGCCCTGGTGGTGGGCATCCAGCTTGTCAGTGTGGGGCTGCTGGGGGAGATGCTGCGCCACATGGCCTTTCGGCCGGAGGAGGAATACTCGATCCGTTGTGTCTGGGATGCAACCGGGGAGGAAGGATGACAGACAAGATTTTGGTCACAGGCGGGGCCGGGTTTATCGGCTCCTTTCTGGTGGATGAATTGCTGGCGCGGGGGCATGAGGTGCGCGTGTACGACGCCCTGGTGCCGCAGGTGCATGGCCCGCAGCAGGCGGTGCCTGAATATCTCAACCCGGCAGCCGAATTTGTCCGGGGCGATGTGCGCGACCGGCAGGCGTTGCAACAGGCCCTGCAGGGGATGGAGGTGGTCTTTCACCTGGCTGCAACTGTGGGTGTGGGCCAGTCCATGTACCAGATCCGCTACTACACCGAGATGAACACCCTGGGGGGCGCGACTTTGCTTGACCTGCTGGCCAACACCCGACATCGGGTGCGGAAGGTGATCGTCGCTTCCTCCATGTCCATCTATGGCGAGGGGAAGTATGAGTGCGCCGGGTGCGGCGTTGTCTACCCCCGGCTGCGGCCCGAAGCCCAGCTCCAGGCCCGCGAGTGGGAGATGAAATGCCCCCACTGCGGCCGGGAAGTGCGTCCCGCGCCGACCGACGAGGCCAAGCCGCTGTTCCCCACCTCCATCTATGCTGTCACCAAACGGGACCATGAGGAGATGTTCCTGTGTACCGGCCTGGCCTATGGGCTGCCGACGGTGGCCCTCCGCTTTTTCAACGTCTATGGCCCGCGTCAGGCCCTTTCCAACCCCTACACCGGCGTCATGGCCATCTTTTCCAGCCGGCTGCTGAACCGCCAGCCGCCGGTCATCTATGAGGATGGGTGGCAGACCCGGGATTTCATCCATGTCCGCGACATTGTGCAGGGGCTGTTGCTGGCCATGGAGCGGCCGGAGGCCGACTACCAGGTCTTTAACCTGGGCACCGGTGTGCCGACCTCGATCCGCCAGGTGGCGGCCATGCTGAGCCAGCGCCTGACCGACGGCCAGGTCCAGCCGGTGATCCGGCACCAGTACCGCGCCGGCGACATCCGCCACTGCTACGCCGACCTGAGCCGGGCCCGGACACGGCTCGGCTTTGAGCCGCGTGTCCCGCTGGAGGAGGGGCTGAGCGACCTGCTGGCCTGGGTCCGGGAGCAGCGGGCCGAGGACCGCTTCGCCCAGGTTGAGCGGGAGCTGGCGGAGAAGGCGCTGGTCGGCTAGCGGCGATGCGCACCCTCCTGGTCCTGTCGCCGTGCGACATCTTTCCCCCGGTCCACGGCAGCAGCACAGCCATCTACCACACCCTGCAATTCCTGTCCGAGAGCAACCGGGTCGCGGCCCTGCTCTGTACCCTCTACTCGCAGCGGGGGAAGCCGGACCTGCACAGCCCCAATCTGGTCATCCGCTATTGCCGTGAGTCCCCCCTGGACCGGCTGGGCTACAAGGGGCTGTTGTTCAACCCGCTCTACTACCAGGCTGCCTGGCAGATGGCCCGCCGCTTCCGGCCCGACGTCATCCAGGCCGAACTGCTGTGGACCGCGCCGGTGGCCCTCTGGCTGCGAAAGCGGCTGGGAGTGCCGGTGGTGCTGATGCAGGAAAATGTCGAGTATCAGAAATTTGTGCGCATGGGCCTGACCAGCCCGTTTCTGAAGCTCCTGAAATGGCTGGAGGGCTGGGCCTGCCGCGCCGCCGACCGGGTGGTGGCCCTGTCCGACGTGGATCGCGACTTGATGATTGACCTGTACCATGTGCCATCGGAGCGGTTTACGATCATCCCCCACGGCGTGGACCCCGAGCTGTTCGACTACCGGCCCGCCGGGGCGGCCGCTGCCCGCCGGGCGCTGGGCTTGAGCGACCAGGTGCCGGTGCTGACCTTTGTCGGCAAACTGGACTACCTGCCCAACCTCCGCGCCGTGGCCTACATCGCCGACCAGATCGCGCCGGCGGTCTGGGCGCACTATCCCGAAGCCCGCTTCCTGATCATCGGCCAGGGGGCTGAGAGATTGACAAACTATCGGCGAGATGGTATGATCTTTACCGGCTTTGTAGATGCGCGCCCGGGCGTCCGGCCCAACCTGAGCGACTACCTCTCCGCCTCCGACCTGGTGCTGGTGCCCCTCGATGCGGGGTCGGGCACCCGGCTCAAGATCGTCGAGGCGGCGGCCAACGCGCGGGCCATCGTCTCCACCCGCCTCGGCGCCGAAGGACAGGAGTTTGTGGACGGCGAAGAGATCCTGCTGACCGACCAGGTGGACCAGGCGTTTGTGGCGGCCACCCTCCGCCTGCTGGCCGATACCGACCTGCGGGTGCGGCTGGGCCGTGCGGCGCGGCAAAAGGTCCTGGCGCAGTATAGCTGGCGGGCCCAGGCGGGCCGGATGGAGCGGGTGTACGAGGAGCTGGGGGTGTGAGAATCGAAAGGATCGTCGCACTGGGGCAGACGAGGCAGGACGGTATCTGGCCGTGCTTTTCATCTACAAGATGACCAGGGAAGCGCCTGTCTTGAGTGCCAGGGACATGGCCAAGAAGGAAAGGCGACAATATGACAGAAAGTGAGACAGAGAGCCTGCCCCAATTTGGGTCTCTCGACCGGTTGATCGAGCATTTTGACACCCACGACTGGGGAGATTATCTGGAGCAGATGCCCGAAGCTGATTTCGACGTGGAGATCAGGCAACGGGTTCACCTCGTCGCCCTTGATGCAGATCTTGCCGAGAAATTGACAGAGATTGCCAGAACAAGGCATACGTCCTCTGAGGCGCTCGTCAACACCTGGGTCAGAGAGAGAGTTCTGGCAGACGTCAGGATCCTGCGGGAATCGAGTCCCGACTATTGCCAGGAATAAAACTTGTTGCTGGGCCGTGCGGCGCGGCAAAAGGTCCTGGCGCAGTAGAGCCGGCAGGCCCAGGCGGGCCGGATGGAGCGGGTGTACGAAGAGCTGAGAGTATAATTCTGCCCGTATCTTGACGCCGTATAGTATATACGCTATAATGAGTCCGACCCAGGAACGAGACCGGCATGACCGAGAACTGGCGCGTCAGCATTCATCCACAAGTGATCAAGTTCATCGACAGGCATTTGTCACCTGAAGATAAGGTACGGGTCCTGGACCTTTTTGATCGGCTGGAAACCTACGGCACTCAACTGGGCTCGCCCTATACGCGGCCGATCGAGGGCAAACTATGGGAATTGAGGCCGCAGACGACTCGTGGAACGTGGCGCTTTCTCTACTTCGTTGCACCAGAGCGGCGATTCTTGATCGTCGTTGCGATGAGAAAGCGAGCACGGATCGACACAGCGACAAAGCGGACAGCAGAAAACCGATTGTCATATTTTAAAGAGGAGTAATGCGTGTGGAACTGAAAGAATATCGCATACAACTAATGCAGGACCCGGAAGTGATTACTGCTCAGAGACGATTGCAGCCCAGACTTGACCTGGCCCGACAAGTCTTACATCTCCGCCTGGAGCGCGGCTGGACGCAACAGGAATTGGCAGAGCGGGCCGGGACCAAACAAGCCAACATCTCGCGCCTGGAAAACGCCAGACTCAACCCCTCGGTGGAAATGCTGCAAAAGATCGCCGATGCTTTCGGGGTAGAGTTGGCCGTGGTTTTCGTGCCGAGCGCCGATGAGCATCCTGCACACAAGGACGTCGGGCCGACTTGGGTAGCCGCTACTTCGTAGCCGGCAAGATGGAGCGGGTGTACAAGGAGTTGGGGGTGTGAAAGCACTGGTCGTCATTTTTGAGGAACTGGTGCCCATCAGCGGCGGCGGCACGCCCCGCACCTTCCATATCGTCCGCGCTCTGGCCGGGCGGGGTCACCAGGTCTATGTCGCTGCCTCGTTCGGCGTGAGCCAGGCCCAGGCCCGGCAGGAGTTAGGCGCGGCGGGGGTGCTGCCGCTGACCGGCGTCAGCCGCCTGGACCCCGGCAAGATGCGCAAATATGCCCTCATCTACCCGCTCAACATCCTGCGCACCGCTGCCTATGCCTGGCAGCTGGGGCCTGATCTGATTCTGAGCCACAACACCGCCGCCGGGTTCGCCGCCCTGTTGGGCCGGTTGCTGCGGCCACGGACCGTCACCGTCTGCGATCTGACCGACCTGTTGTTCGAGTATCTGCAGGATTACAAAGGGGGCTGGCTAAAGATCGCCACCGCCGCCGGGCGTTGGCTGGAACGCACCACCCTCCGCCGTTCGGATCGGATCATCACCATCAGCGCCGCCATGCGCCACATCCTGGTCAGCGATTACGGCGCCCGGGCGGACCGGGTGAGCATTGTCCACGATGGAGTGGATACCGCTCTCTTTTACCGCCAGGAGGCGGCCGATCTGCGCCAGAACTATGCGCCCGACGCCGATCATGTGCTCCTTTTCCACGGGGTCATTGACCCGCAGGATGGCCCGGAGCTGCTGATTGAAGCCGCGCCGGCCATCCTGGCCCGCCATCCCCGCACCTGTTTCTGGCTGGTAGGGGATGGCACCGCCGTTCCCGACCTCAAGGCGCGGGCCCAGGCGGCCGGCCTGGCCGACCGCTTCTACTTCTCCGGCTGGGTGCGCCAGGCCGAGGTGGCTCGCTACATCTCGGCCAGCGACCTGGGGCTGGTCATCCTGCCCGATGTCAAGAGTGCGCGGGGGCGGGTCACGCTCAAGGAGTTCGAGTATTGGGCCTGCGGCGTGCCGGCCGTGCTGCCCCGGCTGCCGGCCCTGCAGGAGGTCGTCGGTGATGAGGCAGCCAGCCTGTTCTACACCCCCGGCGACGCCGCCGACCTGGCAGCCAGGGTCAACGAACTGCTGGCCGACCAGGCACGCCGCCGCGAGATGGGAGCCATCGGCCAGCAACGGGTGGCCGAAAAGTTTGAGTGGCGGGCGCTCAGTGAGGAGATTGCCCGCCTGTGCGAAGGGTATGTGCGCTCATCGGCCTGAACCCTTGTTGCCAGGTGGGGCAAAGTCGGGTATAATTGGAGGGAGACGAAGCAGGGGGAAAAGATGGGACGAGCCCATGTGCTGACAGTCGAACAGCGTCAGGAGGTCATCCAGACCGTGGACCGACGGCTACGAGACCTGGGTGTCACCGGCCTGCGGGAAGTGCTGAAGGAACAGACTGAGCAGTTAGGACAGGCCATAGCCAGGCTGGCCGAAGCTCAGGCCCGTACCGATGCCAGTCTCCAAAAACTGGCCCAGGCTCAGGCCCGCACCGAGGCGCGCGTGGACCGGGTTGAGGCTGCTCTGGAACGGCTGGCCCAGGCTCAGGCCCGCACCGAAGCTGCTGTGAAGGAATTGGCCGAAGCCCAGAGACGGACTGAAATGGCCTTGAAGGAACAGCAACGCCACCTGAGCGGCCTGGGGGAGGTCATTGGCTTTGGCCTGGAAGATATCGCCCGGACGGTTGTTCCCGGCTACCTGCAACGGCACTTTGGGATCGATCTGGAAGGGCCGCTGGGCGAAGAACTGAACCCTGAATTCTTCCAGGTCGGGAGCGGTCAGGTCGAGATCGACCTGTACGGACAGGGGTTCCGAAACGGGCAACGGATCGTCGTCCTGGGCGAGTCCAAATCGCGCATCGGCCGCAGCGAGGTCCTCCATTTTGCCGACAAGCTGGTGCTGGTGGAACCGCTGGTGGAAGGGGAGATCTGGCGGGTGATGTTCGGCTACTATATCCACCCTTCTGCCCGGGAAGCAGCCGCCGAGCACCAGATCCACCTGATCGCCTCGTATCAGCGCTGAGAGCCTGGAAAAGGAGGCGCCATGCGAGTCCTGATTGCCAACCCGCCCTGGCCAGGTCCCGGCTATGGGGCCCGCTCAGACGTACGGTGGCCGCATAAACGCAGCGACAAATATATCGAGTATCCGATCTACCTGGCTTACACTGCCGCTGTGGTCGAACAGGCCGGGTTCGAGGTCTCGTTCCTGGATGCAGTGATGGACGAGCTGGATATCGAGCCGTTCGCCCGCCGGGTGGGCGAATGGGGCCCGCGCCTGGCCCTGCTCGAAACCTCCACCCCCAGCATCGAGTTCGACCTGGCGACGGCCGCCGCCCTCAAAGAGCAGGCGCCGGGGACCTTTGTGGCCCTGCTGGGCTCCCATGTCACCTACTTTGACCGGCAAACGGTGGCCGACAATCCGGCTGTGGACGCCGTCATCCGTGGTGAGTTCGAGTATACCGCCGCCGACCTGGCCCGCGCCCTGCACCAGGGATCTGACCTGGCCGGCATCCTGGGCCTCACCTATCGAGAGGCCGACGGCGAGGTGCGCCGCAATCCCGACCGCCCTCTCTTTGAGCCGCTGGACAGGATGCCCTTTCCTGCCCGTCACCTCGTCAAGGGGGATGGCTACCGGGCCGGCATCTACAGCGGCGGACATCCGACGGCTATGGTCAGCTCGCGGGGCTGCCCCTACCGCTGCACCTTTTGTCTGTGGCCCGACATCCTCTACGGCCACAAGTTCCGCGCCCGCAGCGCCGGCAATGTCGTGGACGAAATGGAAGAGGCGGTGCGGAAATATGGCCACGACGAGATCTATTTCGACGACGATACCTTCACCATTGACCGCCAGCGGGTGCTGGACATCTGCCGTCTGATCCAGGAGCGTGGGCTGGAAAAAGAGGTCGAGTGGATCGCCCAGTGCCGGGTGGACACCGTGGACCGCCAGATGTTGGAGGCGATGAAGGCCGCCAACTGCGGCTACATCCTCTTTGGCGTGGAGTCTGGATCGCCGGACATGCTCAAAAGGATGAAAAAAGGGATTACCCTGGACCGGGTGCGGACCGCCTTCAAGCTGGCTCAAGAGGTCGGCCTCAAGACGCAGGCCTTCTTCCTGTTCGGTATCCCCGGTGAAACGCCGGAGACGATCCGCCAGACGATCGAGTTCGCCAAGGAGTTGAACGCCTCCAGCACCCAATTTGCAGTGGCCATCCCCCATCCCGGCACGGCGCTGTATGAGGAGTGCAAGGCCAACGGCTGGCTGACCAGCGAGCGCTGGGCCGATTATACCGCCGAGGCTTCCCTCATCGAGACGCCGTGGCTCACCGCCAGGGAGGTGGAGCAGGCACGCATCCAGGCCTACCGTGAATATTACTACCGCCCACGCTTCATCCTGGGTGAGGCGCTCAAGATCCGCCGCCTGGCCGACGTGAAGCGTCTGGCGCGAGGGGCCGGTTCGGTGCGATCGCGGATCAAATTCTTCCAGCGCAGCCGATCCGCTGCCGAACGGCAGCCGCAGAACACCCCCACCAGCCCGGCCTGAGGCGAGATTTTTGCATGGTGGGTGAGAACCCTCACCGCCGAGACGGCAGAGATGGCCGGGTTCTCTGCCTTCTCCGCAGGCTCTGCGGTAAACAGACGCAGCCCCGCACTCTCTCTCCCGATCGGGCCGGGTCAGCCTGGCCCCCTGTCCTGGGCATCGCCATCCTGGCCCTGTTCCTGGCGTTGGCCGGGCTTTATAACGCCATCGTGCCGGTGTATGAAGCGCCCGATGAGCTGGAGCATACGGCCTTTATCGTCTGGCTGGCCGATGGGGGTGGCCTGCCGGTGGTGGATCCTCAACATCCCGGTCCGTGGGCTCAGGAAGGCACCCAGCCTCCCCTCTACTACTGGCTGATTGCCGGGCTGCTGGGCCGGTTGCCCCACCCCGGTGCCGGGAACCTGGCCCGCCCCAACCCCTATGCCGGCCTCGGTGACCCACAACGGCCCGATAATAAAAACCGTGTGCTCCACGATCCGATGCAGGAACGCTGGCCTTATCGAGGCGATGCCCTGTTCGTCCACACGGCACGGGCCGTTTCGACCCTGATGGCCCTGGGCACATTGCTGGCCGTCTATCGCCTGGGGCGGATCGCTCTGCCGCAGAGGCCAGGTGTGGCCGTGGGGATGACCGGGCTGGTCGCCTTTTTGCCTCAGTTCCTCTTTTTGAGCGCCTCGATCAACAACGACAATCTGGTGATCCTGGTCGCCGCCTGGGTATTGGTCATCCTGACCGGCTGGCTGCGTGCTCCGCGCCTGCCCGGCTGGCCTGCTGTGGCAGGGCTGGGAGCTCTTTTGGGCCTGGGGGTGTTGTCCAAATATGGCGGCCTTCTGCTCTGGCCGCTGGCAGGCGGAGTCCTGGCCTGGCTGGCCTGGCGGACCAGGCGGCTGCGCTGGCTTTTGCCGGCCGGATTCCTGGCCCTGGGCCTGGCCCTGGCGGTGTGCGGCTGGTGGTTCATACGCAACCAACGGCTCTACGGCGATCTGAGCGGCCTGGGCGTGCATCTGGCGATCATGGGCACCCGGCGCAAACTGCCCTCGCTGGTGAAAGCCTGGCGCGAGTTTAACGGCTTTCGCTATTCCTTCTGGGCGCTCTTTGGCTGGTTCAACATCCTGGTCCCGGAACTCTTTTACCGGCTGATGGACATCCTGACGGGGATGGGGGCCATCGGCTTGGCCCTGCTCCTGGCACGGACTCTCCGCCGCCGCCGCCTCCCCGCCTGGGGGGTGATGCTCCTCACCTGGCTGGGCCTGGTCGCCGCCGGCGTGCTGCGCTGGACGACGCTGACGCCCGCCAGCCAGGGGCGACTGCTCTACCCGGCCCTGCCGGCCATTGCCCTGTCCCTGGTGGCCGGCTGGGCAGAGATCCTGCCCCGCAGATGGCGATGGCCGGTGGGCCACATCGCCCTGGTCGGGTGGGCGACGTGGGCAGGGTTGTGCCCGTTCCTGTTCATCCGGCCGGCCTATGCCCTGCCCCCGCGGATTCAGGGGGTGGACATGGCGGGCCTCGCCGGGCCCCAGGTGCGCTTCGGCGACTGTTGTGAACTGGTGGGCTATCGCCTGCCGGATGGGCCGTTCCATCCCGGCGACCGGGTGCCGCTGACCCTTGTCTGGCGCGTTCTGGCCTCGACGGAGCAGGACTATAGCCTGTTTGTCCACGTTGTGACCGACGAGGGCAAACGGGTAGGACAACTGGATACCTACCACGGCGGCGGGAGCTATCCCACCAGTCTGTGGCAGCCGGGCGAGGTGATCGTGGACACGGCCTATGTGCCCATCTCCTGGCGGGCAGAGGGACCGGCCCTGGTTCGCTTTCAAATCGGGTTGCACGGACCGGATGCTGTGCGGCTGCCGGCCTTTGCCTCGGATGGCCAGGAGCTGGAGGTCGTTTTTGCCGGCGAGGCGGAGTTGAGGCCGCCTGCGCCGTCGCCGCCCTGAGCTGACCTGTGGGCGGCGACGATTTGCAATCTTTTGTCAGCCATGCGACAATAGAAAAGCCGGGGGCCTTGAACTGCCCTCGGAGCAGGCCGAGAGCCATGTCGGTCTGCAACCCAAACTCTGGCTACAACGGGTGGGAGTGGCGTATGAAGGGATGTCACTTCATACGGTTTTTAATCGTTCTTGTGGTTATTGGACCTGTGGCGAGGGTCTCCCTGAACGGGGTTTCGACGGCAGCAGGCGAGGCTGTGGTTGACCTGCGTGGTTTCTCGGCAGCCCTCAGCCCGCGGGGCGAACTGTGGGCGGTATGGTCAGCCGACAATGGCCACGATGCCGACCTATTTTTCAGCCGCTGGACGGACCAGGGCTGGCAGCCGCCCCAACCGGTCTATGTCAATCCGACGGCCTGGGACGACACCCCCAGCCTGGCCTTCGCCGCCGATGGCACACCCTGGGTGGCCTGGTCATCGGCCCAGGGGGAGGACCGCCGCCTGCTCCTCAGCCGTTGGCTGGGCTACCGCTGGTCCCGACCGGAGGAGGTGCCTGCCGGCCTTTCCACCCGGCCTCGACAGCCAGCCCTGGCCGCTGCACCCGACGGGGGCATGTGGCTGGCCTGGGTGGGCCTGGACGGGAATGACGACGAACTCTATGCCAGCCACTGGGACGGCTTCATCTGGTCGTTCCCCGAACGGGTGGGGCAGGATGACAGCGATCCGCTGGCCTATGACACCCAACCCCGCCTGGCTGTGGATGGGAAGGGACACCCCTGGCTGGTCTGGGTCAGCAGCCAGGGGCTGTTCGACGACGCCGTGGTTGCCAGCCGATGGACCGGTGCAGGCTGGTCGCCAGAGAGGATGGTGAGCGCCGCCGACGGCACGCCCGATGTGTGGCCCTCCCTGGCGTTGGATGCCGATGGACAGCCGTGGGTTGCCTGGCAGGATATGGTCGGGGAGGGCACCGACGCTCACTGGCGCATCTACCTGGCCCACTGGCAGGCCGGGGCCGCGACCTGGAGCGAGGAGGTGATGGTCTCTTCCCCTGTCAGCCTGTCGGTGGAGGAGACCCATCCCAGCCTGGCCTTTGGCGATGACGGGACCCTGCACCTGGCCTGGGCTGTGCTGGGGCCCCCTTCGGGCCTGGCCTGGACCACCTGGCAGGAAGGTCTCCAGAGCCGGCCTGCCTGGGCCGCCGCCCAGGTGA
>JGI24188J35168_1001144_pt1 | contig 15709 bp, 13 predicted proteins | sample YNPBryantNP2012_FD_35168 | JGI IMG/M metagenome (IMG submission 35168) | reverse complement strand
GAGCCGCGGCGCAGACGCGAAACGGGCTTCCGGACCTGAGTCCGGAAGCCCGCTCGACCGCGACGGTCAGTGTGAATCCGATCAGTAGTCCAGACCCGCCATCGCCGGCCCGGCCACTTCCACGCCCCGGTGCAGGCGAGGTTGAGTCACCGGAACTCGTCCGCCGTGCGGCCGGGTGGCCGGCCCCTCGAAGCCGCGCGGGTCACAATCCGGTATCCTGCCCGGTCCCGGAGCGATCGCGGCCGCCCCTTGGATGCGCGGCGGGTGGGTCGGGCATCCGCCCACACCGACGACCGGACGGGCAACCATCTCCCAGTGGCCTTCCATGACCGTCTCGTGCACCTCGCGGTACGCGACGACCCGCCCGGCAACATCCAGCACAGGCACCTGCCGGACGATGACGCGGGGCACCTCGACCCACACGCGCTCGACCACCACCGCGGGCGCTGCAACCGGCGCCACGATCACAGGCCGCGGGACAACGACCGCCGGTCGCACCACCGGCACGGGTCGAACCGCGACAGCCGGCCGATCGCCGATGTGCACGAACCCCCCGATCCGCGTCCCGTCGCCACTGCCGAAGAAACCGCCGATGGAGATGGACTCGGCCTTCAGGGGTGTGGCGGTCACCATCATGGCGAAGGCCCCGACCAAGATTCCGGTTCCGACGGTTTTCAGTTTCATCGCGTTCATGGCCAGCTCCATTCGAGCAACCACTTAATCTCACCCGAGTAGACACCGGAACCTGGAAACGGTTAGGCGGCGAAAATATTCACATGCGCAAATAATATTCCGAAATGGATGCGGCAACCGACGTGCCGCCAATGAGTTAGAGACTTGCGTTGCCGATCGGCTGGGGCGGCGTGTCGTGATTATCGGGCTTTCGGCTTCCGTGGGGCACGGGCCCACCCTGGAGCAGACGCTCGATGAAAGCGCAGACGCCTGCTTGGTCATTCGTCCCCGTGTGCGCCCGCGCCACCTGGCGAATGGCCGGCACCGCATTGCCCATCGCGACCCCCAGCCCGGCCTCCCGAATCATCTCCAGGTCGTTGATGTCATCCCCGATCGCCACAATCTGCTCCGGTCGGATGCCGCGATCCTGCGCGAGTTGNCGGAGCGCGTGCCATTTGCTGACCTCCGGCGCGAAGCACTCGAGCACGTACAGCCCGTAGTTCGGCGCGAAGATGGCGTTATGTCTCAGCTCGTCCGGGTGGAACTTCGCCCGGAGCTCCGCCCTCAGAGCTTCGATCCGGTCCGGTTCCTCGACGATGCCGATCCGCAAGGGCTCGGGGGCATCGGCGGGCCAGGTCTCAACCTGCCGGATGGTCGTCGGCGTCAGTCGAAGCCACCGTTCGTAGGCCGGCCTGTTGCGCTGCCCCGGGATATAGTAGTAGTCCGTTCCGGCCTCCGTGGGGTCCTGCAAGACGAGCACGGGGTGTCCGAGCGAACGCAGGAACCCGATCAGCCGCACGGCGGTCTGCCGAGCCATCGGCCAGCGGCGCAGCGTTTGACCCGTCCGGGCATCGCTGATGATCGCGCCGAACACGCAGACGACCACATCCAAGTCCAGCCCGATCTGTTCGATGACCGGGCGCGTCTCGCAATACGACCGCCCCGTACATAGACACACCGTAAGCCCCGCCCGGTGCGCCCGATGCAACGCNAGTCGGTTCGCTTCGGGAAGCTCGTTGGCGCTGGTCAGGAGCGTGCCGTCCACATCGAGCGCCAGAAGCCGGTAGGGCATCGCGCCCCGGCCGGGGAGGGCCTCATCGCNCGGCCGCGTTGTCTCCACAATTCATCCCTTACGTTGGGGAAGCCTCGAATCCGCCGCCCCGCCGCGGGCGTGCATCCACCNCCGCCAACCCGGAGCGTATCCTGACACGCCGCAGCAACAGATCCAGCGCGCGGCTCCCGGGCAACCTGCCCGTNCCGCACTGCCGAATCGACCCCGGACGGCGACCACTATACGCGACGAGCCCGCCGTCAGTCACTCCCTCCAGCCACGATCGGCAAACTGCTGCGAGACGCGTGCCTCCGCGGCCTGGCGCTGCTCCTGAGTGGGAAGCTGCTCGAGGCGGTCCTGAAGTTCGCGAGTCAGCTCGCGGATCGGTTTCATCAGATCCTCATACTCCCGCTGCATTCGCCACGCCCAGGGCGTGTTCCAGAGCTGCATGCCGCGATGCGAGAGGAACTGCCGGGTCTGGTTGACCAGGACCTTGGACCTCCACTCGTCGGTCATGATCTGCCGGGAACGGGCCTTTATGTCCTCCAGGATGGCCTGCGCCGACCTCTGTTGGGCCTCGTCCAGCTTGTAGAAGTCGATGGCCTGGCGAACGTACTGCTCCCACCGTCCGGTCGACTCCCAGTTAAGCGTGCCCTCGGCCGCGCGACGGGCCCCCTGAACCTGCGGCGCCTCCCCGGCGGGCGGGGTGCCCGTCTGCCCGTCCTGTTCGACCTGCGGCTCGAACGGGTTCTCGCCCTCACGGATCTGCCCCTGAGACCACCGCTCCATTTTCTTCTCATACATGTCGATGGCCAGGCTGAACTTCAGCATGTCGGCGGCAAACCGGGCCTGCTTGTCGGGCGGTATGAGCGGACGCAGATCTTCGGCCACGCCCGTGGCCATCTCACGAAATGCGCCGATCAGCGGCCGGCTCATCTCCGCCCACTTCTTGCCGGCATCGGGGGGAACGCGGCCGTGATTCTCCATGAGCGTTTCGATCGCGAACTCGATGAAGTCGCGCCCGCGAGCCTCGTGCTTGTGGGCCATCTCCATGATACGTCGCGCGAACACCTCGGCCGCCTCCTTCTGGGCAGCCTCGTCCAGACCGTATCCCCGGCCCAACGCATTCCGGGCGAACTCACGGCCCATCACGCGGGCCATGTTGGGCGTGAGGCGCAGCCCGTGCTCGGTGGGTCGCATGTATTCGGGGGCCTCCCCAGGAGGCCGTACCGGGGGCGCGGGCTCCGCTGCCCACCCGTAACCCGCCAACAAGGCCGCCCAAGAGAACGTCACGGCGATTCGACGTTTCATATTGTGATCTCCCGTATGCCTGTCCTCTCCCGGCCGCTCCTATCCCCGTGACCCGATCGTACCCAAGGCCCGCACCCGCGGACCTCGACCGATGCCTGCCGCGTTTCCACCCCACCATCTGCACGCAGCGCCCTACCCGCAGGGACACCGCTACGGAACACGAAGTTTCGTCACACCGGTCCCCTTCCCATATGCCGGACCCGACGGCAACGTCCCCGGCCGGCCGAGCCCGGCCTGTTCTGGTCCCCCATACTCCCGGGCGACGGGCTCGCGAGTCAGCATCCCGGCGGCCGGCCGGACCCGCTGAAACAATGATGAAAAGCCGCAAAGTCGGCGGCGTCCACGTCGCCGTCGGCATCCAGGTCGGTCCCCCGGCAGCCTTCCCGGGCGGGCGGGCGATCGGCCCCGTTGAAGCACACCTGAAAGCGGGCGAAGTCATTCAGGTCGGCGTCGCCGTCACCGTCGAAGTCGCCCGTCGGCGGCGACAGGACGTACCCCATGATGGNATCGACGGTGTCGGACGCCCACACGCCGCGGCCCACGGCACCCGGCGTTAGCTCGCCGCTTGCCTCGAGGGAGAAGGAGGCGTCGATTCTGCGCCCGAGGGACAACACCGGATCGCCCGACGGGTATTTCATGAACCCCCGGAACGGTGCCACCATTTCCATCTCGTGGCCGTCAGCCGAAACAACGGCATCGATTGCGCCGCGCACGACGGGTCCCCTGTCGCTGACGAACGTAATGCTGTCGCCGCTGCCGTCGCCAAGCGGCACTTCGCCGAAGAGGTCGTCAAACCACACCCACTGTGTGTAGAAGTCGTAGCTGCCCGGCAACACGCGAACGATCCCGTTTTGCTGATCGAGGATGGCCGCCGCTCGCTCGGCCGGGTCGCGGGCCCCGTGGTTGATGTAGTGCCCCGTGTTGAACGCCCCATCGTACCACTCGATCTCCATGTTCATGTCATAGCCGCACGAGGTCGGGTAGTAGCCGCCTTCATGCAGCCAGTAGCCGGTCGAATCGTCGTTGTCCACGTCGATCGTGACGATGGCGTAGTAACGTCCGGCCCGCCGTCCTTCGCCGCCCCTCTGGGTCCGTCCGATGATGCCTCGGCTGCGGAAGTATGCGTACAGGTTCCTCGCATCATGGGCGAGCTTGATTTCCAGCACGTCAACGTCCGGGTGGTTCACGTATGCCGGCGTGTCCAACGGGCCGCTGTGATCCGTGTCGTGCTGGTCGTCAGCCGGATCGGGACGGCCCGGGACGGCCACCCAGTCGGTGAAGTCCCCGTCCACGACGATCGCCCGAGGGGGCTCTGCCCCGGCCCAGGTGCCGGCAAGCCACACGGCTGCGGCCGCCCAACGGCTGGGCTGGCCCCTAACCCTGAATACGGCATCACCTCGGGCAAGGCCAGCGTACGCCACGGGAGTACCTCGGATTCGACGCGGGTCGGGTCGTCCATCCGTTCTACTCGGAGGACCGGGTCGATTGTACCACAACCGGCGCCTCCCTGGAGACCCAGCGCGGTGCCCGCCCGGNACCTCAACCGGTCGGCCCGCCAAGATCGAAGGACGCCTTTCCTGCGGGCTTTGAGCAGTCGCAGCAGGCACCCGCGAGCCTTGAAACCCAGACCCCGGAGAATCATCGGCCCGGCGGGCCGCTGGATGGCCCCTCGCCGGCCGCCGCGGGCCCATTTCCGCCTTGCGGAACCAACGATATGATCCTGACCGNGNGGCCGGTTCCGGCTTCGTATTCCAGGAGGCGATCATCATGACAAGCCCCGCACGTAGCGCTGNGGCAGGAGCATTCTCAGCCCTCGTTCTGACGGCGTGCTCGCTTGCGACGCGGGCGGCCGAGCCGGACCGTCCGCCGCCTGGGGTGGTGAAATACGTCCGCTTCCAGACAGGCCAGACCGTCGCCTACGGCGTGGTGGAGGGCAACCTCGTGCGCCAGCTCGACGGCGACCTGTTCGGGCAATGGAAGATGACCGACCGCACCCATGAGCTGTCGTCCGTAAAGCTCCTGGTGCCCTGTCGGCCATCAAAGGTCCTGGCGACCGCCATCAACTATCGCAGCCACGCCGGGACGCAAGCCGTGCCCGCCCACCCGGAGCTCTTCTACAAGCCCCCTTCGTGTTTGCTTGCCCATGAGGGCGAGATTGTGATCCCCAAGGGCAGCAACGACGTTCATTACGAAGCGGAACTTGTCGTTGTGATCGGACGCCGGGCCCGAAACGTGCCCGTCGAGAAGGCCAAGGACTATGTGCTCGGTGTGACGTGCGGCAACGATATCTCCGCCCGCGACTGGCAGAAGAACGACAAGCAGTGGTGGCGGGCCAAGGGCGCCGACACGTTCGGTCCGTGCGGACCATTCATCGCATCCGGCCTGGACTACGACGATCTGGCGATCGAGCTTCGGCTTAACGGCGAGGTGAAACAGGCCGCGCGTACAAGCGAGATGGTGCATAACGTGGCCGCCATCGTGAGCTGGGCCAGCCGCCACGTGACGCTTGAGCCGGGCGACCTGATCTATACGGGCACGCCGGGCACTACGTCCGCCCTGAAGCCGGGAGACCGCGTGGAAGTCCGGATCGAGGGGCTGGGCGTCCTGAGCAATCGCGTGGTGGCCGAGAGGTAGGCCCCGTGCGAGCCCGGGGGCCGTGGCCCCGACCGGGCTGTCGTTGCTTCCAGCGCCCTCGGCGTCCCCGACGGTACGCGATCCAGCATGCAGGACGACTGGCTCGAGCTTACGGATCGTCAGCTCCTGGCCCAGTGCGAGGTGCACACGTACCGCGCCTCCGGCCCGGGCGGGCAGAAACGGAACAAGACCGACTCGGCCGTCCGACTGCACCATCAACCCACAGGGCTGATGGTCACCGGAACGGAGAGCCGCTCCCAGCACGAGAACAAGGCCCGCGCGCTGCGGCGCCTGCGCCAGGCGATTGCGTTGCGGGTTCGCCGACCCATCGAGCGCCAGCGCTTTCAGCGGCCGGCATGGTTTGAAGATCTCGTGGGGCCCGAACGGCGTCTGCAACCCTCCCCCCGCAGCGGTGCGTACTGGCCGGCAGTGCGGCTGGTGCTGGACGTGCTCGATGGCTGCGAGGGCCGCGTCGCGGAGACAGGCAACCTGCTGGGAGTGAGGACGGCCAACCTCATCCACTTCATGCGGAGCGACCCGAAGGTCTGGGAGGAGGTCAACCGGATCCGACGCCGGCATGGATGCAGGCCGCTTCGCTGAACGAGCCAAGGCCCCTGCCGTCCACGGTGTCCGCCGTCCCCTTTTCGGGAGGTGCATCCGCCTGCGGGCTTGGGGGCATCGCCCCGACGGCTCTATCGCCCCTCCAGCGTCGGCGGCTCATCCTCCCGGAGCACCTTCTGAATCGCCCCCCGAACGAACGAAGCCTTCGTGTTCGTCGACTCGTCGATCTTCAGCACCACCTCCTCGTCCTTCACCTGCACGACCGTCCCGATCATCCCCCCGATCGTCATCACCCGGTCGTTCCTCTTGATCCCCGCCAGCATCTCCCGACGCTTCTGCCTCTCCCGCCGACTGCCCGAGTACATCACCACAAAGTAAATCCCCAGCATGATCAGCAACCCGATCCAGAGCACCTCCGGACGGGCCGCCGGCTGCCCCAGCACCCCAACCAGACCAACCCACACCAGGTTCACCCGGGACCTCCTGAAGCCCACCCCCCACCCGCCACCGGATACTCCCCGTAGATGCTCTCCAGCCCGCCCGACGGAATCAAGTCCCGGATCCGCTCCATCAGCCGATGGTAGAACCGCAGGTTGTGCAGCGAAACCAGGATCGGCCCCAGCATCTCCTCGACCCCGAACAGATGGCGGATGTACGCCCGCGAAAACCCCATGCACGCCGGACAGTCACAGCCCCGCTCGATCGGCCCCTCGTCGGCCCGGTAGCGTTCGTTCCGCAACCGCAGCGGGCCGTCGCGCGTAAAGGCATAAGCGTTTCGTCCGTTGCGGGTCGGCAATACGCAGTCGAACATGTCGATGCCCGCGCGGACGGCCGCCACGATGTCACGAGGCGTGCCGACACCCATCAGATAGCGAGGCTTCTCGCGGGGCAACTGCGGTTCCAGCACGGTCAGAACCTCCACCATCTGATCATGGGTCTCGCCGACGGACAGCCCCCCGATGGCATACCCCGGGAAATCCATGTCCACCAGCCGCGCCGCACAAAGGCGCCGCAGGTCATGATGTACCCCACCCTGAATGATGCCGAAAAGCGCCTGGTCCGTCCGACTGTGCGCCCGACGGCACTGATCTGCCCAGCGGATCGTCCGCTCGACCGCCGCAGCCACCACATGCCTCTCGGCCGTCGAGGGCGGGCACTGGTCGAAGGCCATGATCACGTCGGCCCCGAGCTGGTTCTGAATGCGCATGGCCGTGGCGGGGTCGAGGCGCATCAGGGCCCCGTCGATGTGCGACCGGAAGGAGACCCCGTCGTCGTCGATGCGAGTGAGCTCCGCCAACGAAAAGACCTGGTATCCGCCGCTGTCCGTCAGGATCGGCCCGTCCCAGTTCATGAATCGGTGCAGGCCGCCGAGCCGCTCGATAAGATCGGCGCCGGGCCGCAGGCTCAGGTGATACGTGTTGGCCAGGAGGATCCGGGTGCCCAGGTCACGCAGCATCGCGGGCATGATCCCCTTGACGGCCCCGCGAGTGCCGATGGGCATGAAGACAGGGGTCTCGACCGTCCCATGGGGCAACGTCAACCGCCCGCGCCGTGCCGCCGAACCCGGGTCCGTAGCCAGGACTTCGAACCGCATGGGCCAAGATGGTAGCTGTGCTGCCGCCACCGGTCATCCCCCGCTTGTCACAACCGTGGCCCCCCACAGTCCCCGACCGCGCCCCATTCCAAGCGACCCCGTCGAGCGGCGGATGCCCTGTCAGTCGCACGCACTCTCGATCCACCCGCCCCCCAGGACTTCATCCCCAGCGTAGAGGACCGCCGCCTGACCGGGCGTAATGGCGGGTTGCGGAACGTCGAAACGAACGCGCACCCGACCGTTCGCGAGCGGCTCGACGGTGGCCGGAGCCGCCTTGTGGGTGTACCGGATCTGGACCTCGGCGCGAATCGGTAAGGCCGGTGGGTCGCTCAGCCACTGCACATCCGCGGCCTCCAGTCCGCCGCGGAAGAGCCGGTCCCTGGGCCCNACTCGAACCGTGTTGGAACCCGCGTCGATCTCGGTCACATAGACCGGTACGCCCATCGCGATCCGCAGACCTCGGCGCTGGCCGATGGTGTAGTTCGGCAGGCCCCGGTGTCGGCCTACCGTGCGGCCGGTCTCGTCTCGGACGTCGCCCGGGACAAAAGCGTCCGGTCGGCGCTCCCGGACAACCCGGGCATAGTCGCCGTCCGGCGCAAAACATATGTCCGTCGAATCGGGTTTATCATGGACCGGCAGGCCGCGCTCCAGAGCCATCCGGCGGACCTGGTCCTTCGTCAGGTGCCCGATGGGAAACTCCGTACGCTTCAACGCCTCCACTCCCAGCCCGAACAGCACATAAGACTGGTCTTTCGTCCGATCCACCGACCGCAGGAGTCGGGGACGGACGCCCGTCCGGTCAATACGCGCGTAGTGTCCCGTCGCCACCGCCGCCGCACCGATGGCGCGCGCGTATTCGAGAAGCCGCCCGAACTTGAGCTGGCGATTGCACGTCACACATGGGTTGGGGGTGCGACCCCGGGCGTACTCGTCAGCGAAGTCACTGATGAGCGCGTCAAACCCCTCTTTGAAGTCGAGACTAAAAAACGGGATACCCAGCTTTCCGGCAACGAGGCGTGCGTCATTAGCGTCCGCCGCGCTACAGCAACCCGTGTGCCTCCAAGCCCGATCCCCCTGCTCCGGTCCGCTCACCCCCATTCTCATGAACAGACCCGTGACCTCAAAACCCTGTTCCACGAGCAAGGCCGCAGCGAGGCTGGAATCCACACCGCCGCTCATGGCCACCACGATCCTGCGTCGCCGCACGTTTGGTCCGCCCCTGAATTTCGTTTGTTTTCCCGCGCCGACTGTTATTATATAGGGGCCGCGGCACCCGCATTACAGCAGCTATCATGGAGCCTGTGTCGCAAATGGCCGGGATGACAACGCTGGAGGTATCCACTCGGCAACGAACGGAGATGGTCGATGTGACCGATCGCGTGCGGAAGGTGGTCGAAGGCAGCGGGGTGCGCGCCGGCGTGGCCGTCTGCTTCGTGCCACATACCACCGCCGGGATCACCATCCAGGAGAACGCCGACCCGGACGTAACCCGGGACGTCCTATATAAACTTGCCCAACTCGTACCGCGGGACGATGCGGCGTATCGGCACTCCGAGGGCAACTCCGACGCCCACATCAAGACATCGCTGGTGGGAACGTCGCAGACGGTATTGATCGAAGACGGCCGCCTGGTGCTGGGCACGTGGCAGGCGATCTATCTGTGCGAGTTCGACGGGCCGCGACGCCGGCGTCTTTATGTCAGGTGCATGGGCGAAGGGGGATAGCTTATGGACGAACCACTGGTCTGGGCCCTGGATCACATCACGATCACCGCGCCGCATGATCAACAGGACAACGTGCGATGGTTCTACGGGAACATCCTCGGGCTCCAGGAGATCGAGGTGCCTTCGCATGTCGCCGGCGACAAGCCGATCTGGTTCCGCGTCGGACGCAACCAGGAGCTGCACGTCTCGTTCGAGTCGCCCGTGCAGAACACGATCGCGCCGCGCCACGTCGGTCTGAAGGTGCGATCCGTACAGAAGGTCTTCGAGGCACTCCGGTCCAACGGTTTCGACGCGGCGGCCGACCTGGCCGGGAAAGGCGCGGCTCGCTGCTTCTGCCGCGACCCATTCGGCAATCGGCTCGAGTTCGTCGAGTACGCCGAAGGATAGCCCTTGGCCCGGCGGCACGCCCACGGCACCTCGAAGCCCTCGTCTGCTCTCAGGCCGTCTCCCCGGTAAGCCACGCGCGGACCCGTGCTACTCGGTGATTTCGTAAGCGGTCTTCCCTACGACCACGACCACCCGCGGCCCGATGGCCAGGTACCTGGCAAGGTCCGGCTGCCGCCGGACGAGACTGAAATACTCTTCGGAAAAGGCGCGGACCTTGCGGATCGGCCGCTCCGCGTCGTGCTCGCTGTCGATCCAGACGCCGTCTTGCAGATAGAAGGTCTTCGCGCCAACGGTGCGGATCGGTTCCGAGGCTCCGCCGCTCGAGACCGTCGTTCCAGCGTCATCCGCCACCAGGCCGGGCGGGACTGCGGTTGACGCTGCAAAGGACATCTCTTGCAGCATACGGGCCTCCCTGGAACCTTTCACGGCCGCCTGGCCGGAGGCGGCTTGCGTGTATTTCCAGCCGAGTACCGGAAGGTCCTTCATCCGCTCGCTGCGGGAGTAGCGGCCAAGCACCTCCAGCGCCGGCTCATTCCGCACGAGTTCGCGCTGCTTGCCCTCCTCGACCACCAGGTAAGAGGTGTAAGGTGTCACGACGGCGTAGCGCTTGGCAAGCCGGACGATCTCGTCCTTGAGTGCCTTCGTCTCGCCGTGCAGCCGGATCTCGTCCATCAGAAAGCCGATCTTCCGGGTGGCCCAGAGTCGGGGGAGAAAGTCGCTGTCGGTCTGGCTCTCGGCGAAGCGGGCCGGGTATTCCCATACCAGCTCCCGGCCCGCGCGCCGACCGCGAATCGTAACCGTGTGCCGGCCCGGATTTCGGTAGCGGCCCACGAGGACTATCTCGCTGCCGTGGAAAAGGTCGGGCAGGGTTTTCGGGTAGATTTCTCCCGCGCCGGCTTCCCCGAATCGCACCTCCAGATTGCTCAGGATCGGACGGGAGACGCGCCGGAAGAAACTCGACACCTTGACCTCGATGTCCTCCTTCTCCTCCACGTATTCGCGGGCGCCACGATTCTCCTCGGCCAGCCGGTCCAGGAGCTTCACGTTGAGATCGTGCCCCACGCCGAACACAAACAACCGACATCGGCCGTCGTTCGCCCGGCGGACGCTCGCCCAGATCTTCTCGGGATCCCGCTCTCCCACAGTCGGCTCGCCGTCCGTCACGAAGATCACCACGTATGGGCGGTCCCCGCCCGCTCGGGGCGAAGCGGCCCCAATCGCCAGCATCAATGCCTCGTGAATGTTGGTGCCCCCGGCGGCCTCCGCTCGCGTCACTTCCGCCTTGGCCGCCTCGACATTCTCGGGACTCGCGGGGACGAGCGCATCGCGGAACTTCCGCGCCTCAGTCGCGAAGAAGATCATGTTGAAGCGGTCCCCCGGCCGCAGGCTCGACAGGCAGAATCCGAGGGCCCTCCTGGCCTGCTGGAGCTTTTCGCCCGCCATGCTGCCGGAGATGTCGAAGACGAAGCACACGTCCTTGGGCTCGATCTGTGAGTCCGAGACACTGACGGGCGGCGCAATCCGGGCCAGGAAGAAACCGTCTTCGGCGACCGGTTTGTAACTCAGGAGCGAGAGACCGAACTCCTTCTGCGTCGTCTGCCAGTGAACGACGAAGTCGCTGTCCGGTCGGACGTGGCGTGCCTCGAATGCCACACGGGCCCGATGCTCATCGGGGCGGAGGACCTCAGCCGGATGCGACGGGCAGAACACGTCCTTGAGCGGAACCTCGCTGCGGATCTCGACCACGACGGTCACATCGTCGATCTCCCTGGCGCTGAACTTCTCCGTGTTCAGGGGATAGCGGTACGTGACAAGACCGTCCGCAACGTCAAGGGTCTCGGAATACTNGAGCGCGATCTTCACGTCGCCACGGCCCGGAATCGGAAAGACGCGCGCGCGATACGCCCGCCCGCCCACGTACTCCAGGAGCGCCGGGTCCTTCATCTTGCGCACGATGTCCTCGTAGAGGGCCCGGGCCTTCTCGGCGTCCAGAATCTCCCCGCGGACCTCTTTGCCGTCCATCCACATCGAGAACTTCTGGACCCACGCGCTCTCAGGCAGCGGGAACAGGTAAGTCCCCTCCATCGGTTCGGCATTGGGATTGTGAAAGACCTGATCGACCCTCGTCACGCCGACCCGGTCACGGATGACGCTGCTCACGTGGTGGTACCTGACCTCCATCGGCATCCAGACGCGCCGGGAGGCAACGAGATCCGGGTGCCTCGAAATGAACTCCGGAAGCCGATCGATCACGATGAAGCCGTCGGCCAGAGTCGGCGAGGCAACCCCCAGGCCGACCGCCGCAGCCACGGCAACCCGCACCGCTCGTCTATCAAACGTCATGATAGAGTCCTCCAAACCCGGTCCGGTATCGCTCGTCTCCCGGTTAGACGCGCCGCAGAGACCGGCGGTTCCACCCACGTTAGTGGACCGCGGGATGGGCAGTCGGCGTACGGTCGTTCCGAAACCCCCTGCCCCCTTAATGCCGGCCTGGCGCGACGGCCCCGTGCCCGTCCATCTGCGGACCGTCGCACGGGCCCGCCGCCCGTGATTTATGGGCCCCAAGCCCTCACCCGGGGCAGATGGGGTTGGCGTTAAGCGCTCGTAGGACTGCGCCGATAGCACGAACAGAGCCGCCGCGCGGCCACGCCCACGGACCTGCCGCCAGCAGCTCGACACGCGATGGGTCGGTGTGCCGGCGCGCGACCGCTTCTCGCCAGGGGTGATCGGGGTTCATGGCACGCTCACGGTCCGAGAAGGCCCGCACAGGATGCGCAGGCCGCATCTCGTCATGGACGCTTCTGGTAGCCCTCGCACCGGCCGCCGCGGCACTGGCCCAGCACCCGCCGCGCCTGGTTTTCGTCGTGACCACCGGAGCCGACCACCCGCCCGCCGGCCCCGGGGTAACTCTTCGTCAGGCCCTGGAAGCCGCCGCCGCCGATCCCCGTGACAACGTCGTGCGGTTCGACCCGCGCGTCTTCGCGGAATCGACGGTCCGCATTGTGCTTGAGCGAGGGCTGGCGCTCCGCGCGGGCCCCGAGGGAGCGGGGCATGACACGCTCGAGGCTGCGGGCTGTCGCATCGAAATCGCCGGCCGAATGGACACGGGGCCCCTCCTGACGGCCCACGGATTGACGCTGGCGTTTCGCAATGTGTCCTTTGACGCGAGCGGCACACGAGGCCTCTATCTGAGCGACTGTCCCGAGGTCCGCTTCGAACGATGCACGCTCTCCGGAAGCTTCGGCGCCGGCATCACCGCGTTCGGCTCGGGCGCAGTACAGGTGATCGAGAGCACGATCACCGGCTGCCGCACGCACGCGATTGAAACCCACGACCAGGTTGCCCTGCTCGCGGCGGAATCGTCCCTCTCCGGCAACGGGCAATCCGGGCTGGCCCAGTTCGACCGTTCCCGCGCGATCCTGGCCGACTGCCGCCTGGATGACAACGGCCGCTGGGCGGCGGTCGTGTCAGCCTCGGCGAGCCTCCGGGCCGACCGGACCGAGATGCGCCGCTCGGGTCTGGCCCACCTGGACGCAGGGGCCGATTCCCACGTTGAACTGAACGACTGCTCGCTGCGCGAGAGCAAGCGATTCGGCATCATGGCCGGCGGGCGGTCGCAGGTCCGCCTGATCCGTTGCGCGGTAACCTCGCAGGCGGCGCGAGGAATCGAATTGCAGGACGAGGCCCAAGCGGTGCTGCGCCAGACGCTCGTCGGCTGGAACGGCCACTTCGGCATCGTTCTCTTCGGACGCTCGATCGCGCACATCGACGGGGGATCGATCAGCGGCAACCGGGGCCACGGCATGGCCGTTCGGGACCAGGCGACGGCCGAGGCGTATGACTGCCGCTTCGAGCGCAACGAGTACAGCGGAATCGGTGCCCCGGATGCCGGCAGCCACGCACGTGCGCTGGCCCGCCGCTGTACGTTCCACGGCAACGGGATGCGGCCGATCTTCCGCGGGCCCATGCACATCGACCCGCCGGTGCCGACCGTGGCGCGGATCGACGGCCGCTTCGTGCTCGTCCGGACGCCGCCCCGGGCCACGGTGGATCTGTACCTGGACACCGGCGGCGAGGCCGCCCGCTACCTTCGCACCGTCGTCGCCGACGACATAGGCACCTTCCGTCTGAGCCTGGACGAGGTGCCCTCCGGCCAAGTGATGACCGCGGCCGCCACAACCGTCGACGGGCACACGAGCGAGTTTAACGTCATCGCCGCCCAGCCCGACCGGGAAATCCTGGCCGCCCTGCTGGCCAGAACCGGCCCACTCTCGGACGCTGGCGGCCCGATCGACACCGACGCCGCCGTTCAACGGTGGCGGCCGGGCACCCACGTGGTCTTTCAATTTGCCGAGCGGCCGCCGCCCCACGTGGTCCGTTACGTGCAGTGGTTCACGCAAAGGTTGGGCGACTGGACGACGGGCACGGTGACGGCCGATGCGGCCTTTGAGCCCCCGACATCCCTGCCGCCCGGAGCGATGAGCGNGCCGATCGAGTTCGCCTATCAGACGGACGAAAGGCTGAGGGGGGCAGGGGGAACCACCTATACCCGGTGGGACTCCCAGGGGTTCTTCACCGGCCCGATTCGAATCGTTCTGGCCCGGGCCGGACCGGCCGAGTTGCCCTGCCCGCGCGTGGCCGTGCACGAAATGCTCCACGCGATGGGGCTGTACCACGCCCGGGTGGGGCTCCTCTCACGGATGCAGGGCATGACGCCGCCGGCNNCCGGTTACGTTAATGACTTCGCCCCTGCGCCGACGTTTCATGACGTTCTTGCCCTGCAAGTTCTTTATAAACAGAAAGTTATGAGCCGAATAACGATTGCCCAGCTCACCCGTGCGGGGCTGCTTCCCCAGGCCCCCGGCCCCTCCTTGGCGGCGGTCCGCCCCTCCGAAAGGCCCACAACCGAAGAACCCGAGTCAGCCGAACTCAACCATCAGACGGCCAGTCGCCAGTGAAGACCTCTTCGGCCGGCCCGGTCATGTAGACACAATCATCGGCCTCGCTCCATTCGATCGACAGGTCTCCACCCGGCAGGTGCACCAGCACCCGTCGATCCGTGCGATTCGTCAGCACGCCGGCCACGCAGACGGCACTGGCCCCCGTCCCGCAGGCTTGGGTAGCTCCGCTGCCGCGTTCCCAGGAGACCATGGTTACGTCGGAGCGACCGTTCACGCGCGCGAAGTGCACGTTGCAGCGTTCGGGAAACACCGGGTGGTTCTCAAGAATTGCCCCGTCGCGGGGAAGGTCGATCAGGTCGAGGCTCTCCACGAAGAGCACTGCGTGCGGATTGCCCATCGACACGCAGGTCATGGGAAGAATGCGGCCGCGAACATCCATCGGGTGGTCGACCATCTGGTTTGCAGACAGGGTGGTCGGAAGGTCGGCCGGATCAAGCCGGGGCCGCCCCATGTTCACGCGGACCTGCCGGACCCGGTCCCCTTCGAGGCTCAGGTCCAGCGTGAGGATGCCCGCGTCGGTCTCCACTCGCACGGGGGTGCGCCGAACAAGGCCATGCTCGTACGCGTACTTGGCCAGGCACCGGATGCCGTTGCCGCACATCTGCCCGCGCGATCCGTCCGCGTTGTACATCTCCATGCGAACGTCGGCCCGGTCCGACGGACAGATCAGGATCAGGCCGTCGCTGCCCACTCCACGATGGCGGTCGCTCACGGCCCGAGCCAGGGCCGGCGCATCCCGCACCTTCTCCTCGAAACAGTTGACGTACACGTAGTCGTTGCCGAGCCCGTGCATCTTCGTGAATCGCATGGCGAG
>JGI24188J35168_1001143_pt1 | contig 15718 bp, 17 predicted proteins | sample YNPBryantNP2012_FD_35168 | JGI IMG/M metagenome (IMG submission 35168) | reverse complement strand
CCTGCTCCCCACCATCCGCGCCCGCTACGCCGGCGGCACGTGAGCTTCAGCCGGGGTGCTGCCGGCTCTCCCCGAGGAACGGGTCGCCCACCGGCACCACCTGCGANCGGAGAAAGCGAAACGCCGCAGCGGCACAAAACATGGCCACCCCCAACGCTAAAAGCAGCTCCACGGGCGTGGGTATCGCTGTCCAGCCCAGGGCAGGGAACACCACCAGGTACAGGTCGAGCCAGTGCCCGGAAAGCAGCACCAGCGCTACTGCCCGCAGCGCCTTGGGGTTTTCCTTCGTGGAGCGGGGCAAAAGCGCCAGGAANGCCACCCCCCAGTTCAAGAAAAGGTTGAGGATGAACAGCGGCTCCCCCAGCCCGGAAAGCCGCTTGACGAAAAAGCTCGCCTCCTCGGGGATGTTGGCGTACCAGATGAGCATGTACTGGCAGAACCAAATGTAGGCCCAGAACGTGGCGAAGGCGAAGAGCAGCTTACCCAGGTCGTGAAGGTGGGGCTCCCGGACGTACGGAGCCAGAGGGCCGGCACCTCGCACGCCGCGGTGCAGCNGATCCACCACCAATAAANCCACGGCCGAAAGCCCCGCGGTGAAGGTGCCGGCGAACACGTACACCNCAAAAACCGTGGAAACCCACTCCGGCTCGAAGCCCCCGAGCCANTCGAAGCTCGCCAGGGAGAAGCTCACCGCAAAAACCGGAACGAACGCCACGGCGAGCCGCCGCATGCGCCCTGTCAGCGCCAGCTGGCGGGTTTCGTCCTGCAGCTTGGAAAGCCTCACCAGGCTCGAGGCGAAAACGCTCCAAAGGGCAAGGTAAAGCAAGGCCCTAAAGAGGAAAAAACCGCCTGCAAACCAACGGCCCTTGAAGCCAGGAAACGTTTCGTGGAAGAAGGGGTACAAGTGGGAAGCGGCGGCGAGGAGCAAGAGCAGGAAAAGCGCACCCAAGGGCAGCACCAACCGGGCCAAGCTCTCGGCCACGCGGCGCAGCACCACGCTCCAGCGAGCGTTGGCCGCGTGGTGCATCACCACGAACAAAAGGGCGCCCAAGCAAGCGTGGAGGGCAAAAAGCAGCGCCAGGAAGAGCCCCCCAGCACGCGGCCAGGCCACAGCAGCCCCGAGGCCAACCCAGCCAGCACCAGCCCGGCAGCTACCGAAGCAAGGCGCGAGGAGAAGGCGTCGGCGTTCACGGTTTCGCTGGCGACTGCTGGAGAAAACGCACGAACGCTACGAGAAGCCATCGGTCCTCCTCTCCTATGAAGGCGCCATAGGCTGGCATGTTTTGCTGGCCGAAGACCACGATGTGGTACAGCTGCCCATCAGCGAGCTCCCTGGCCCGCTGGGCGTGGAGCGATGGGGGGGGCGGAAAGCCCCGCGTGGCAAACGCTGCTAAAAGTCAAAATTGCGTCTGCGTCGCAGTTGCCATCATCCGAAGAGCCGCACCAGCGCCGACAGCGCCGCGCCGGTCACCCAGGAGCGGTCCGAACTAACGCCTTTGCCGGGCTTCCGCTTCCGCCAGCCAGCCGCGGCGCAGCTGTTCTTGGGGCACCGAAGAGAGGTAGGGCTTGATGTCCAGGATCGGGGTGCCGTCCAGCATGTCCAAGCCTCTCACCCGCAAGCGGTTTTCTTCCCGGCCGAGGAGCCGCACCACGGTGAGGCCGATGGGGTTGGGGCGGCGGGGGGAGCGGGTGGCGAAAACCCCGTGGGGGCGATCGTCGCTGGGTGGCGTGGAGAGCAGCGAGTACCCCTGCGCCTTGTGGAACACCCAGAGCACGTAGAGGTGCGAGAACCCCTCGATGTCGGCAAGCCCCGGGGCGAACTCCGGGTAGAGCACCAGCCAACCCTCCGCCTCGTGCTTGGCCCCGAGCCCTTTCGGAATTTCGCTCTGCTCGCGGTACGGGCTTTCCACGAAGCCGATGGGCCGCATGGTGAAAACGCCTCGCTCCTCCATGGGGCCAGTTTAGCGCTTGCGCCTTTGCCCGGAGTTGCGTAGTCTTTTGCAGACAAAGGCCGGAAAGGCCGGGAGGGGAAGCATGAAGGCGATGCAGCTGGCGGTGTTGGCAGGGGTTTTCGGATTTGCCGCAGCCCACGCTGGGGAACTCGCCGGGGTGAGCATGCCCGAGCGGGTGAAGGTGGGGGACGAGACGCTGGTCCTCAACGGCATGGGGCTGCGGAAGAAGGCGGTGTTCAAGGTGTACGTGGGGGCGCTTTACCTCAAGGAAAAGAGCAGCGACCCCGCCAAGATCCTCGCCGCCGACGCCCCGCGGCGCATGGTGCTGCAGTTCCTGCGGGATGTGGGGAAGGACCGGCTCATGGAGGCCTGGAAGGAAGGGATTGCCGCCAACGCCCCCCAAGCCCAGGCCAAGCTCGGCAAGGAGATCGAGCGGTTCCTCGCCCTGTGGCAGGACGTGCGGGAGGGGGAGGAGGTGGCCATTACCTACGTCCCCGGCCAGGGCACCACGCTTTCGTTCGCAGGCAAGGAGGTGGGCAGCTTTCCTGGCAAGGAGTTCGCCGACGCTTTGCTCTCCACCTGGCTCGGCCCCAAGCCCCCCTCGGAGGAGCTGAAAGCCGGCCTTCTCGGGAAGTGAACCGCCGCGCCCCTGGCGCGTAACAGGGCCCATGAGCTGGGTCCTGGTGGGCTGCCTCGCCGTCGCGGGCTACCTGGGGTTGGGCCTTGCCTTCACGCTTTTGGCCTGGCGCAATCCCAAGGTTGCGCCCCGCCGCACCCCCGGGGAGATGGGCTTTGCCTACGAGGACGTTCGCTTCCCCACCGCCTCCGGCAAAACACTTCACGGATGGCTGGTTGTCGGAGCGGCAAGCGGCAAACCCCCGGTGATCCTGGTGCACGGGTGGGGGCGCAACGCCGAGCGCATGCTGCCGTACCTGGCTTTCCTGGTGCCGGCCGGTTACCCGGCCCTGGCGTTCGATGCGCGCCACCATGGGCTTTCGGACCGGGACCGGTTCGCCTCCATGAAGAAGTTCTCCGAGGATATCCAGGCGGCGGCCAGCTTCCTGGAGGCCCGAGGGTTCTCCCCGCCGTTTCCCGTGATCGGGCTTTCCATCGGCGGCAGCGCCGCGATCCACGCGGCAGCCCACGACCCCCGCCTCGGCCCGGTGGTGACCGTGGGCGCTTTCGCCCACCCCAGGGACGCGATGATCGCCCTGGGGTTCGGGCGCTACCTCTTCGCCCCTCTGGCCCCGTTGCTTTTCCGCTTCATGGAGTGGCGGGTGGGAGCGAAGTTCGACGTGCTGGCGCCGGAGGCGAACATCGCCAAGCTCGCCGCGCCGTGTCTTTTGATCCACGGCCAGCAGGACACGGTGGTGCCAGTCTCCCACGCCCACCGCTTGGCGGCCGCTTCCCGGGGGAAAGCTATCCTCTGGTTGCTCCCCCGGCGCGGTCACTCGGACGTGCATCTGGAGCCGGGGTTCGCCCGAGCGGTGCTGGCTTTCCTGGAGCACCCCGGGAGCTTCACCCCTCCTTCGGAGGACCGAGCGGTTTCGGGAGCATCGGGCAGCCCCGCACCAGCTGGGTAAAGCTCGCCACCTACCCCCCCGCGCAGCGCTAGGAGCAGCCGTGCACCGTGCCGCAGTTGAGGCACTTGTAGCACGCGCCGTTGCGCACCATGACCATGCCGCAGGAGGGGCAGGGCGGGGCATCCGCCTGGTTGACGAAAAGCTGCCCCGCTTCCTCCGCCGCAAGCCCTGGCAACGGCGGCTGGGGCGGGAGTACCGGCAGCTGCGGCTTCCCCTCGCTTCCGGGGAGCGGCTGCACCCCCACCGCCGCTTGCTGCTCCGGGGGCAGGAACTTGCTGGCCAGCCAGCGGAAGATGTAGTCGATGATGGACTTGGCGTAGGGGATCTGCGGGTTGTTGGTCCAGCCCGACGGCTCGAAGCGCACGTGAGAGAACTTGTTCACCAGAAACTCCAGCGGCACCCCGTACTGCAAGGTGAGGGAGATGGCCGTGGCAAAAGCGTCCATGACCCCGGAGAGCGTGGACCCCTCCTTGGCCATGGTGATGAAAAGCTCCCCAGGGGTGCCGTCCTCGTAGAGGCCCACGGTGACGTACCCTTCCTGCCCCTCCACCGAGAACTTGTGGGTGATGGCCACCCGCTCGTCGGGGAGCTTGCGGCGCACCGGGCGGAACTCCGGGGTGGTGGCCTTCGCCGTGCCCCCGGCGGATAACGGCTGGGAGCTCTTGCAGTTGTCCCGGTAGACCGCCACCGCCTTCAGCCCCAGCTTCCACCCCTCGATGAACAGCTGCTCGATTTGCTCAGGGGTGGTTTCCTCGGGGACGTTCACGGTTTTGGAAATGGCCCCCGAGAGGAAAGGCTGCACCGCCCCCATCATGCGCAGATGGCCCATGGGGGAGATGAAGCGGGTGCCCCCCACGGCTTTGAAGGCGCAGTCGAACACCGGCAGGTGTTCCTCCTTGAGGTACGGCGATCCCTCCGCGGTGCCGGTTTTTTCCAAGTGCGCGAGGATCGCTTCCCGCTCCTTTTCGCTGTAGCCGAGCTTCTTGAGGGCCCGGGGGACGGTGTTGTTGACGATCTTGATGGTGCCCCCGCCCACCAGCCGCTTGACCTTCACCAGCGCCAGGTCGGGCTCCACCCCCGTGGTGTCGCAGTCCATCATGAACCCGATGGTCCCGGTGGGGGCGAGCACGGTGACTTGGCCGTTGCGGTAGCCGACCTTTCTGCCCAGCTCCAGCGCCTCGTCCCACACCTCCACCGCCGCCTGCCGCAGCTCGGCAGGGATGCCCCGCAGCGGCAGCCGGTGCGCCGCGTCCCGGTGCATGGCGATCACCTCCAGCATCGGCTCCCGGTTGGGCTCGAACCCGGGGAACGGGCCCATCTTCGCCGCGATGCGCGCTGACTGGAGGTACGCCTCCCCGGTCATGAGCGCGGTGATCGCTGCCGCCAGCGCCCTCCCCTCCTCGGAGTCGTAGGGCANCCCCTCGGCCATGAGCAGCGCCCCCAGGTTGGCGTAGCCCAGCCCCAGGGTGCGGTACTCGTGGGAGTTGGCGGCGATCTTCGGCGTGGGGTAGTGGGCAAAGTCCACGATGATCTCCTGGGCGAGGATCATGGTGTCCACCGCCCGGCGGAACGCTTCCACCTGGAAGTTCCCCTCCTCGTCCACGAACTTCATGAGGTTGAGGGAGGCCAGGTTACAGGCGGTGTCGTCCAGGAACATGTACTCGCTGCAGGGGTTGGAGGCGTTGATGCGCCCGGAGGTCTTGCAGGTGTGCCAGCGGTTGATGGTGGTGTCGTACTGGATCCCCGGGTCGCCGCACACCCACGCGGCCTCCGCCATCATGCGCAGCAGGTCCCGGGCGCGGTAGCGGCCCATCACCTCGCCGGTAGTCACCGCCCGGGTCTCCCACCACCCGTCCTCCTCCACCGCCCGCATGAAATCGTCGGTGACCCGCACCGAGTGGTTGGCGTTCTGGTACTGCACCGAGTCGTAGGCACCGCCTTCCACCTCGAACCCCGCCGGGTAGCCGGCAGCGATCAGCACCTGGGCCTTTTTCTCCTCCTCGGCTTTGCACTTGATGAAAGCCTCGATATCCGGGTGGTCCACGTTGAGGATCACCATTTTCGCCGCCCGCCGGGTCTTGCCCCCGGACTTGATGACCCCGGCAAAGGAGTCGAACCCCCGCATGAAGGAAACCGGCCCCGAGGCCACCCCCCCGCCCGCCAACGGCTCCCGGGAGGAGCGCAGCACCGAGAAGTTGGTCCCGGTGCCGGAGCCGTACTTGAAAAGCATGCCCTCGATCTTCGCCAGATCGAGGATGGACTCCATGGAGTCCTTCAGGGAGTTGATGAAGCAAGCGGAGCACTGGGGGTGCGGCTCCACCCCCACGTTGAACCAAACCGGGGAGTTGAACGAGGCCATCTGAAAGAGCAGCAGGTGCGTGAGCTCCGCAGCGAAAGCCTGCGCCGAGGCTTCGTCGGCGAAGTAGCCCCCCTCCCGGCCCCAAGCGGTGAGCGTGTCCACCACCCGGGAGATGAGCTGGCGTACCGAGTACTCCCGCTCTTCGGTACCCAGCCGGCCGTGGAAGTACTTCTGGGCCACGATGTTGGTGGCGGTTTGCGACCAGAACTCGGGAACCTCCACCCCCTGCTGCTCGAACACCACCCGGCCATCAGCGCCGGTGATGCGGGCGGTGCGCCGCTCCCAGCGCACCAGGTCGAAGGGGTGCACCCCTTCCCGGGTGAAGAAACGGGTGAAAACCAAACCTTGGCTGGACAGCGAGGCAGGGGGTTGCGAGGGCAGGGCATTGGGTGATGCCGACATCGTCCTTCCTCCTTTGGCGGGGGGAGTATGCTGCCCCAAAAACCCGTTGTCAAGGGGTCCACCCCAACGGCTAGCGGACTGGCAACGGAAGCACCACAAGATCTTGTGGTTTGACGGTAGCGTGAGCTTAGCTGGCGAATATCAGTGAAACATCAACGACGAGGGTTGCCCGCCCTTAGGGAAAAGCGAGGTCAGTGGCGGCGTCACAAAAGAAAGGCGGGGCACGCTTGCGCATGCCCCGCGGGAACGCTCGATCTGCAGCGAAGCTACCGGCTCGGTGTTACTTGGCCACCTTCTCCTTCAGGGTCTTGCCCACCTTGAAGGCCGGATAGTTCCGGGCGGGGATGGTGATCTGCTTGCCGGTGGCGGGGTTGCGCCCCTCGCGGGCCGCGCGCTTGCGCAGGAAGAAGCTGCCGAAGCCCGGCAGCGTCACCTTCTTGCCGGCAGCCAGCTCCGCCGCCAGGAGCCCCTTGGTGGGGTTGAAGATGGCATCCACCGCCTCGGCGGCCTTGGCCTGGGTGAGCCCGGTCTTCTTGGCCAGCTTGGTTACCAGTTCGGCTTTGGTCATGGTCTTTCCTCCGTTTACTTAGCGACCTTTTCTTTCAAGGTCTTGCCCGGCTTGAACGTGGTGTAGTGGCGGGCAGGGATGGTGATGGGCTTGCCGGTGGCGGGGTTGCGCCCCTTGCGCTCCTTCCGCTTCCGGCTGGCAAAGGTGCCGAAGCCGGGAATCGTCACCTTGTGGCCGGCGTCCAGTTCCACGGCGATGATCCCCTTGCTGGCGTTGAAGATGGCATCCACCACCTCCGCTGCCTTGGCCTGGGTAAGCCCCACCTTCTTGGCCAACTTCGTTGCTAGTTCCGACTTGTTCATGGTCTCTCCTCCTTCCCTTTCTGACCTCAAGCGTTTATATTCGGCCCATGGTGCGCCTTTGTCAAGTACCTGCCTACCTCGCGGCGCTGGTGGTCCTCGGCGGCCCCGTCGCCCCCGCCCTTTCGGCTACCCCTCCCTTACGAGGACCCGCTGGGAGCGAGACCTCGTCGAGGATCAGCCCCGTGCCAGCCGAGCAGTTCCCGATCCTCCGCCTCTCCCACCCCGAGCTGGCAGCCTGCCTCGTGCTTTTAGGGGGCGATCCCCCCTCCCTCCAAGGCCCCGTGGCCCCCCCGGACCCTCGAGGCCTGGCGGCGGAGCTCGCGAAAAAGCTTGCGGTGGTGACTAAGAAAGCGCCGCGTTTGGAGGTTTTCTACGGTTTTCGCCCCCAGCCCACACCCACCGCCAGCGCTTTCGGCCGGACCGTGCTCCTGATCTTGCCGGAAAGCGAGCCAGTAGCCCCCGAAGAAGCGGCCAGGGCCGTGGCGGTGGCTTGGCTCGCGGGTCAGCAGCGGCCGGCCCCGCCGGTGGCGGGGGTCGGTGAGCCCCTCCTCGCCCTGGCGGAAAGCCTCGCTTGGCTCGGCAGCATGGCCTTGGCCAACGCCCCCACTGCGCTCCTGCCCCTGGGCCAGTGGCTGGAACCCAAGGCGGCGGCACCGGCGCTGGAAACGCTGCTGCGCGGCGTGCTGGAAGGGGACGAGCCGTACCGCACCCGGCGCTCGCGCCTGCGGGAGCTGCTGCGCCCTGGGGGCGCCAGCCCGGAGTTGGCCCAGGCAGCGGCGTACCTCCTGGAGGTCTTCGGGGACCCCGAGCGGGCCAGGGGTGCCCCCATGGAGCTGCTCCAGGACTGGGTGGGGGGCAAGGACAAGCCGTACCCGCCAGCGCCCAGGGTGTTGAAGCGGGCCCTGGCAGCCCCCGGGGAAGCAGGGGTGCCGCGCCAGAAGGAAAAGGAAGACTACCGCGCCATGGTCCTGGACCAAGCGCTGCGAGCCGCCTGGGCCGCCCCGGCGGAGGCGGCGCTGCCGGCGGAGGCAGCCGCCGAGGCCCAGGAGATCTGGCAGGCGCGGCGGCGCGCCCTGGGTCTTCCCACCCCGGCCCCTGCCTTGCGTGCCGGGGAAGGGTACCTGCTGGCCCGGCCGGAGAAGCACGGCTTCGCCGTGTACTGGCGGAAGGACAACAAGGAGCAGCTGCTGCTCCTCTGGCCCCGCTGGGTGGGGGCGCTGCAGCTTTCCCCCAGCGGCGAAGAGCTGCTGCTCGTGGAGGAGGCGGGGATCTTCCGGGTTGGCCTGGCTGGCGGGGTGCAGCAGGTCCTGGCCGGGGAGTTCCGCGGGGTGCGAGGCTCGGGGGGAAACCTGGCGGTGCTGGCTTGGCCCAGCTTGGAGCTGCTGCTCCACCCCGCCGGGCGCCGGTTGGGGAGCGCTGCCGGCGGCTTCGCGTGGCTCGGGGACGACCTGCTCCTTGCCAGCGACGGCCAGAAACTGCGGGCGATGAGCCTGGAAGGCGAGGCGCGCGTGCTCCTGGAGCTGCCCTGTACCCATGGCTTGGCCGCCGCCTCTGGGCAAGCTTGGGCCGTCCAAGGCCCCCCCTGCGAGCCCACCCTGCTGCGCTTGGACCTGGGCGCCGCGGCCGCGCAACCGGTCCTGCGTTTGCCGGAAGTACCGGCGGAGCTGCTGGTCACCCCCCAAGGACAGCTGGTGTTGCTCACCTCCAGGGGGGTCCTCCGGCTGGAGGGGGAGAGCGTGCTCCGGGAAACCGCTGCCTTTTCCATCGGCCCAGGGTGATGGTTCGGGGCAGCGGCGACTAGAATTGCCCCGAGGAGGAACCATGGAGCTTCGAGCCTTGCACCCCGGCGCCGCTTACTTTTACTACCCGCGCCCCCTGTGCGTGGTGGGGGTGCGGGACGAAGCCAAGGGCACCAGCAACTTCGTACCGGTGGCTTGGGCCACCCCGCTCTCCTCCCGGCCACCGCTCTATGGGGTGTGCCTTTCCCCCAAGACGTACTCCCACGGGCTTTTGGTGAAAGCCGGGGAGTTCACCTTGAGTTTCTTGGACTTCCAGGATGCCCCGGTAGTGGCCAAGCTGGGGCAGCTTTCCGGCCGGAACGTGGACAAGGTGGCTACCCTGGGGTTGGAGCTGGCCGAGGGGGAAACCATCGCCACCCCCTACCTTTCCCGGGCTTACGCTGCCGCGGAGTGCAAGCTCGTGGAGCGGCGCAGCTTCGGGGATCAGACGCTGTTCGTGGGGGAGGTGCTCAGGGTGGTGGCCCGGGAGGGGGTGTTCAGCGAGGAAGGGGTCCTGGACCTGGGGCGGGTCAGCCCGGTGCTCTACCTGGGGGCGAACCGCTACCTCACCGTGGACAGGGAAAGCCAGCAGCTGCTAGGACCCGAGCACAGCTAGCCCTCCCCCCTCGCCACCAGCACCACCCCAGCCACCACCAGCGCCCCGCCCAGCACCGCGTCCAGGCGCAGCGTTTCGTAGCCGAAAAGCACCGAGATGGCCGCCGCCGCCACCGGCTCGAAGGCGAGGATCACCCCGGTCTCGCTGGGCCTCAGCACCGTGAGCACCCGAGCCATGATCCCGAACGCCAGCGCCGAAGCCAGCACCCCGGTGACCAGCAACGCCACCAGCAGCGGCAGCTCCAGGCGCAACCGCGGGGGAGCGAGGAGCAACAGCGCCGGGGAAAGCGCCGCCACCACCCCCAGCTGCACGGTGTTCACCGCCGCCGGGTGCTGGCGCTCCACGGCCTTGGCCAGGGCGAGCACGTGGGCCGCGAACGCCACCGCGCAGAGCAACGTGAAAAGGTCGCCGAGGCTGGCAGCGCCCCCTTCGGGACGCAGCAGCAACCCCAGACCCAGCAACGCCAACGCCCCGGCCACCCATACCCGCGGTTTCGGCGGCCCACCGCTGGCGAGCCACTGGAGCAGCGGCACGAGGATCACCGAGAACGAGGTCAGGAACGCGGAGCGCGAGGGGGGCGTGGAGACCAGACCCAAGGTTTGCAGCGCGTAGCCAGCGAACAGCGCGAGCCCCGAGCGCACCGCGGGCCAGTCCCACCGGGGCCGCACCTGACCCCGGGCGGAGCCGAGCATTACCACCCACGCCAGGGCGAAGCGCAGCGCTAGGAAAACCCCCACCGAGGCGTGGTCCAAGGCCCCCTTCACCACCGGAAAGGTGGCACCCCAGAGCGTGGTGACCCCCAAAAGCCAGGCGATGGCTTGGTACCGCCCCACGCCGCCAATGTACCCTCCCGGTGGGGTAGAATCACCCTCCGGAAAGGGCGGGACCATGANCTGGGANGCGAAAAGCCGCGAGCCGCAGCACGCCCAGCGGGTGGTGTGCATCGGCGTGGCCGGCGGCACCGGCTCCGGCAAGACCACGGTGGCGGAAGCCATCGTCCAGCGCATCGGGCCCCACCGCATCGCTTACATCCAGCACGACAGCTACTACCGCGACTTGCGCCACCTCCCGGAGGAGCAGCGCCCGCTCCGCAACTTCGACCACCCGGACGCTTTGGAGAGCGAGCTTCTCGTGCGTCACCTGCGGCTGCTCAAGGAAGGCAAGGCAGTGGAGGTGCCGGTTTACGACTTCACCCGCCACGTGCGCACCGACGAGACCCGGCGGGTGGAACCCAGGAAGGTGATCCTCGTGGAGGGGATCCTGATCTTCGCGGAAAAGGCGCTGCGGGAGCAGTTCGACATCCGCATCTTCGTGGACACCGACGCCGACCTGCGCTTCATCCGCCGCCTGCGCCGCGACATCGCCGAGCGCGGCCGCACCGTGGAAAGCGTCATCAGCCAGTACCTGGAGACCGTCCGCCCCATGCACCTGGAGTTCGTGGAGCCCTCCAAGCGCTGGGCGGACGTGATCATCCCCGAAGGGGGGTTCAACACCGTGGCCTTGGACATGGTTTGCGCCCGGGTGGAAGCGCTTTTGGGGGCGGAGGCCCCATGAGGCCGAAGCGCATCCTCACCGTGGCCTCGGGGAAGGGCGGGGTGGGTAAGAGCACCTTTGCCACGAACTTCGCCTTGGCCCTTTCCCGGGTGGCCCCCACGGTGCTGGTGGACCTGGACACCGGCACCTCCTCGGTTCGCAACACCGTGGACGCGNCGGTGACCAAGGACCTGTACCACTTCTTCCGCAAGGGNGAACCCCTGGAAGCTTGCCTCACCACGCTCCCCGAAAAGCTTGACCCCCACGGGCACTTCCGCAACTTCGCGTTCATCGCCGCACCCAAGCACGCCATGGAGGAGTTCATCAACTTCGAGGAGATGCACCGCTACCGGCTGATGCGGGCCATCAACGAGCTCCCCGCCACGTTCGTGGTGCTGGACCTGCGGGCGGGCTTGGACGCGGCGGTGCTGGACTTCTTGCCCCACTCCAACTCGGGGATCCTGGTTTTCACCCCCCACCACCCTGCAGCCACCGCAGCTGCCGCCGACATCGTCAAGGCGCTGATCTTCCGCAAGCTGCGGCTGGTGCTTTCNGAGGAGGGGCCGCTTTCCGCCAACCCCGAAGCCCGGGCGCACCTGGCCACCATCAACGCGCTCTTGGACAAGGTGGAGGACGTTTACGACGACACGCTGCGCAACTTGGACGAGTTCCTCAAGGACCTGGTGCTGGGGCTGGGGGAGGTGCCGGCGGTGCGGGCCCTGGCGGAAACCGTGGCTTCGTTCCGGGTGCACTTCGTGCTCAACATGTTCGACGGCGTGCGGGAAAGCTACGAGAAGGCCATCGTCCCGTTCGTGAGCTTCCTCCAGCGCTACGTTTCCTCCCGGGTGAACCTCTACAACCTGGGCTGGATCGTCCATTCGCAGGAGGTGCACCAGGCCAACTGCCGGCGCCAGCCCATCGTGCTTGCCAACCCCAACCCCGCCCCGGCCGCGGTGCCGCGGCTGGAGCTCGCAGAGCTGGAGGCGCTGGTGCTGGGGAGCTCCGCCCCTGCCCCGCCCCCGGTCTCCCCCAGGGATTTCCTCCTGGAGGTGGACCCGGAGCGGGCGCTGGTGGAGCAGCTGGAGATCCTCCACGCCATGCAGCACGACGCGGCCACGCAGCACGTGCGGGACAACTTCGCCTACATCGCCCGCCGGGCGCTGCACGCGCTGCAGAGCTTCCCGCCGGATAGCTTCGGCCAGCGGCGGTTGCTCACGCCGCTGGAGCTGTTCGAGAGCTTGGCGCGGCGCGACGCTACTCCTTGACCTTGCGGCGCCGGTGGTAGCGCAGCTCCTCCTCCTTGAACATGTAGCGGATGGAGTGCTTGTAGATCATCAAGTTGGGCCCATCGTGGCGGTTCAGCTTGATGCAGTCCTTGTCGTACCACTCGATCCAGCCGCGCAACTCGGTGCCATCGGTAAGCACCACCACCATCGGCGTCTTCGCCTGCATCTGCTTCACGAAGTAGTAGTTCTCCGCGTTGGTTTGCTCGGGTGGCGCTTGCTTGCGGGCCACCACCCCCGGGCGGAGCGTGGAAGCCGATGGCAGGGTCCTCTCGCTGACGTCGGCCAGAGCCGGGCGCACGAGCTTCCGCGTAGTGATGCCTTCGCCTTCGGAGCGTTCCGGGTCTTTCATAGGGTCCTCTTCCTTACGTCTTTCTCCAATATAGCACCTTCGTGCTCCTTTCGCCAGTGTACGGAGCAACGGGGGAAAAAGTTTAGGGGGAAAACCCTAGGTTGCCAACGCCGCGTCCGCGGCAGCTACCTTGGCCGCCGCCGCTTGCCGATCCTCCGCCAAGCGGGCCGCCAGCGCCGGATCCGCCAGGGCGAGGATCTGCGCCGCGAAGTAGGCAGCGTTCCGCGCCCCGGCTTTGCCCACCGCCATGCAGGCCACCGGCACCCCCCCGGGCATTTGCACCGTGGCCAGGAGCGCATCCAACCCCTCGGCCACGCCACCCGGAAGCGGCACCCCCACCACGGGCTTTTGCGTGTGGGCGGCCACGAACCCCGCCAGGTGCGCCGCCATCCCCGCCCCGGCGATGAACACCTGGACCCCCTCCGCCTCCCCGCGGCTCACCAGCTCCCGCACCCGGGAAGGGGTGCGGTGCGCCGAGGCCACGTGGGCCTCGTACGGTACCTGCAGCTGGCCGAGCACCGCCGCGGCTTCCCGCATGGTTTCCCAGTCGCTTCCCGAACCCATGAGGATCATCACCTTGGCGCTCATGCGAACCCCTTTCCGATGTCCCGCCGGAAGTGCATGCCGGCAAAGCGCACCGCGTTGGCCCCGCGGTACGCCGCCGCCACCGCCTCGGTCAGGGTGGCGCCGCGGCCAACCACCGAGAGCACCCGCCCCCCGTGGGTCACCAGCTGCCCGTCCCGCAGCGCGGTGCCCGCGTGAAACACCAGGGCGCCGCTGGCCTCCGCTTCCTCCACCCCCTCGATGGGATCCCCGGTTTGCGGTGCCTGAGGGTACCCCCGGGACGCCAGCACCACGCAAGCTGCGGCTTCCCTGGCCACCTCCAGGGCCGGCTCCCCCAACTTCCCCTGAGCTGCCGCCGCCAAGGCGGGCAGCAGGTCCCCCGCCAGGCGGGGGAGGATCACCTGGGTCTCCGGGTCCCCCAGGCGGCAGTTGAACTCCAAGAGCTTCGGGCCCTCGGCGGTGAGCATCAACCCGGCGTAAAGCACACCCTGGTACGGCCTTCCCTCTTTGGCCAGCGCCGCCAGGGCAGGGTAGACGATCTGCTTGAGGATCGCCGCGGCCGCCTCCCGGGGGAGCGGGCCCGGGGAGAGCGCCCCCATGCCACCGGTGTTGGGCCCCCGATCCCCTTCCTCCAAGCGCTTGTAGTCCCGGGCAGTGGGGAAAGGCCAGACGGTATCCCCATCGGTGAGCACCAGGAACGAAACCTCCTCCCCTACCAGGCACTCCTCCACCACCACCCGCTCGCCGGCCGCCCCGAACTCCCGGCGCTCGAAAAACCGCACCAGCGCTTCCTCCAATGCCTCCTCGTCCCGGCAGATGAGCACGCCTTTGCCTGCGGCGAGCCCATCGGCTTTCAGCACCACCGGCAGCCCCAGGTTCCGGGCCAAGGCAGCGGCTTGCTCCCGGTTGTGGGCCACCCCACCCCGGGCGGCGGGGATCCCGTAACGCTGGCAAAGCCCCTTGGTGAACGCCTTGCTCCCCTCCACCTCCGCCGCTGCCCGGGAAGGGCCCAGGAGCAGCAACCCCCGGCGGGCGAACTCGTCGCGGATGCCCAACACCAGCGGCAGCTCCGGGCCTACCACCGTGAGGTCCAGGCGCAGCGACTCGGCGAAGTCCGCCAGCTCCACGATGGCGTCGGCGCGGATCGGCACGCACCGCGCCACCCGGGCGATCCCCGGGTTGCCCGGCGCGGCGTANAGCTCCTCCACCAGCGGCGATTGGGCCAGCTTCCACGCGAGCGCGTGCTCCCTGGCCCCGCTACCCACCACCAAGACGTTCACGCGCTCATTGTAGCTTGGAGCAGCGAGAGCATGGCGGTTTCCACCACGTCCTGGGCCGAGCAGCCCCGGGAGAGGTCGTTGGCGGGCTTGGCGAGCCCTTGGAGCAACGGCCCCAGCGCCCTGGCGCCCGCCAGTCGCTCGGTGAGCTTGTAAGCGATGTTCCCCGCGTCCAAATCCGGGAACACCAACACGTTCGCCGCCCCGGCCACCGGCGAGCCCTTGGCCTTCCGTGCCCCCACCTCCGGTACCAGCGCCGCGTCCACCTGGAGCTCCGCATCGAAGGCGAACCCCACCTGGCGGGAAACCAGCAGCTCCCCCGCTTGGCGCACCTTCTCCACCAGCGGGTGCTCGGCGGAGCCTTTGGTGGAAAACGACAAGAGCGCCACCTTGGGGGAGGCCCCCACCACCGCCCGGAACGTGGCTGCCGACGCCACCGCGATGTCCGCCAGCTGTGCCGGGGTGGGATCGGGGATCACCGCGCAGTCGGCGAACACCAGCACCCCTTGGTGGCCCCACTTGGGGTCCGGGTGCACCATCACGAAGCAGGAGGAAACGCTCTCGATCCCCGGCGCGGGACCGATGGCGTGGAGCGCTGCCCGCACCGTGTCGGCGGTGGTGCGCACCGCCCCACCCACCGAGCAGTCAGCGTACCCCGCAGCCACCATGCAGGAGGCGAAGTAGAGGGGATCCGCCAGCGCTTGGTCCGCTTGCTCCCGGCTCCACCCCTTGGCCCGCCGCCGCTGGTACAAGAGCTCTGCGAGCTCGGGGCGGCGGGGGTCCGTGGCGGGGGCCACCAGCTCCACCCCCAGCTTCGCCAGCGCCTCGTGNGCTGCCCCGCGTTTTTCCTTCGGCACCAGCAGGAGCACCTGGCATACCTTCCGGCTCTGCAACTGCTCGGCGGCGGCCACGATCCGCGGATCGTCGCCCTCGGGCAGCACCACCCGCCCCTGCACCGCCGCAGCCCTCTTGGCAAGCTCTTCCAGAAACCCCATGGCGCACCTCCCGCGGGCAGTGTAGCACAGTTTGTGAATTGATTCACGAATAGGTATGGGTCCAGTACCTTTGGCACTCGGGTTGATGCTGCAGGAGGAAGGATAGCGGAGATTGCTGGCCGAGGGAATGGTGGGGGCGCTGGGCGTTGGAGAC
>JGI24188J35168_1001142_pt1 | contig 15720 bp, 12 predicted proteins | sample YNPBryantNP2012_FD_35168 | JGI IMG/M metagenome (IMG submission 35168) | reverse complement strand
GGAGAGGAGGTAACGATTGCAGTTGCGGCACACAAAGGCCTTTTCGTCCTTTTCGCCTTCAATAAAGAAATATGGCGCCTCACTATACTGTTCCTGGCCGCAGGCAGGGCATTTTCAGGTAAAGATTCTAATTTTTAGAGGTTTTCTTTAATACAAGACGCTGGTTTTATTGTTCAAGGAACGCTAATGAATTAAGCCCTGCGTCACTATGAAAAAAGGAGATGACTATGAGCAAATAACAACGTAAGCAGTACAGTCCGTAGTGTAAGGCCAAAGTGACTTCAGACGGCCTGCTGGGGACGCTAACACAGATGCCGGGCAAGGTGGTGTGCCACAAATAGACCAAAATCCCACTCTCCCAGCTTACGCCAAATTCAAGCATGGAATGGGACCTTGACATTTGTGGTTTTGGCAAGTAATTTTTATCAACTCTGGCTTGACCATAAGCCATAGGAGGGATGGCCGAGTGGTTTAAGGCGGCGGTCTTGAAAACCGTTGTACCGCAAGGTACCGTGGGTTCGAATCCTACTCCCTCCGCCAGACAAGTAAATGCTCAAATTGGAGAGGTGACCGAGAGGCCGAAGGTGCTCGCCTGCTAAGCGAGTGTATGCCGTAAAGGCGTACCCAGGGTTCGAATCCCTGCCTCTCCGCCAATTTGGGAACATGCCGATGTTGTTGATGGGTATTTAATGGAATCCCTTCCATATCAATTCAACTCTTCAAAAATGTAAAGATAAAGAGCCCGCTGTGCCAATAGTTAAGTGTAGATATCTTTTCCCTTCTGTCCCTTCTATTTAACGTATTAGTGATGATAGACATAATGGAGGCATTATTATATAACAGTAAGGGATTTAATGGCAAAAACTTGCGTTCCAGGATTGCCCGCCAAGGTCTGAGTAACCCCAACACCAAACGGACATCCAGTTCTTTAAGTGTATAGTTGTTCCCAGTAAGCTAACAGGCATAACGGCCTGTTTTTTTATCACCACTCCATGTGCTTAAGGGCGGAAGGGGTGTTTGTGGTATGATCACCTCATGAGGCTTTTATAGAAAGGCCCCTGGCCACGGATTGCCAGAAAGGCATTACAGTCGCATTTATTAATCTGTCGGAAGATCTGCCTGCCGTAAGCCAAGAGAGCCTGCCCATGAAAGAGGAGGCAATATTCTGCGAACTGCCTAAATTCAGCCGTACGCCCCAGACTATCACTATCCTGCTGGTGGATGATGAAGAGGCCATTCGAACCATTACCAGACAGGTCTTGGAATCCTTTGGGTATAGGGTCTTGGAGGCGCAGGCTGGAGAAACGGCCTCGGGAATCTATGTCAATCACAAGGATGAGATAGATTTGGTGATTCTTGATCTGAATATGCCGGGCATGAGCGGCCAGGTCTGTCTGCAAAAACTCTTGGAGATAGAGCAGGGCGTAAAGGTGTTGGTGGCAAGTGGATATTCTGATAAAGGGATGGAAAATACAGTCTTGGCCCAAGGGGCCTCAGGCTTTTTGCAAANGCCGTTTACGCTGAATAACTTGATGGAAAGGGTTCAGGGGCTGTTGAAACAGTGAGAGGAAGACATCGTTGGCCTGTGATGTGGCTGGTTCAGCATTGGGGCTGAAAGAGTGTCTCTATGAGTGTTTGCATGTCCTGGGGCAGTTCGCTTGCCCACTCCATGGGCTGTTGCGATACAGGATGGAGTATGCGAAGGTAATGGGAGTGAAGGGCTTGGCGTGGGATCTGAAGGGTCTTTCCTCGAATATGGAGGGTGGTAGGGCCGCCATATAGACTGTCTCCCAACAACGGATGTCCTATATGGGCCATATGAACTCGAATTTGATGGGTCCTTCCAGTGTGTAGCTGTACAGAAACAAGGCTTGCTGTTGGATTATGTCTTAGGCGTTTCCATTGGGTTATGGCCTCTTTGCCCTTTGTAACCACTGCCATCTTCTTGCGTTGTATGGAATGCCTTCCCAATTGTGTTTGAATGAGGCCTGAGACGTCCTTTATCGCCCCTTTGACCAGGGCCAAGTAGGTCTTTTGCACTTGACGGGCCTTGAATTGGGCCATGAGTGCGTTGTGGCTCTGGTCGTTTTTGGCTATCACCATTATGCCTGAGGTGTCTTTGTCTAAACGGTGTACTATGCCAGGACGCACGCTACCTCCAATACCTGACAGGTCTGTGCAGTGGTATAATAAACCATGCACCAGCGTATTGGATTCCTTTCCTGCACCTGGATGGACCACAAGCCCGGCTGGTTTGTTGATGACAGCTATGTGTTCGTCTTCATAGAGGATTTCGAGCTCCATGGAGATGGGTTGGAGCGTTAGTGGCGCAGGCGGCGGAATTACAATGTATATAAAATCGCCTGCCTTTACCTTGTGACTGGAGGCAAGCACAGGGACATGGTTTACCGTCACCTTACCTGTTTCTATGAGTTGTTGAATACGGGAGCGTGAGAGGTCANGTAAAACAGTGGAAAGATATTTATCAAGGCGTTCGGCATGGATATGCGGGGAAACACAGAAGCTATGTGTTTCCATAGGCTTTTTATACGGCCTGAATCAAGGACTTCCCCGTGGTTTTGGCCGTCTGTTCAGTCATTAGATTTGTGTTGCTAAAGATGGCTTGAAGTTGGGCTATGATATCCTTTTCAGGGAGTTGTTGGGCCAAGGCCAGTTCCTTTATGAGAAGGTTTTTGGAGGTTTCAAACATCTTTTTTTCGCCGAATGAGAGGGTTTTTATGCCCTGAATCAGGTATAAATCCCTTAAAACCACTGCCAATTCAAATACGGAACCGGTTTTAATCTTGTCCATATATTCACGATAGCGGCGATTCCATGTTTGAGTGGTAAATTCGATGTTTTTTTCGTTGAGAATGGCATAGACGCGCTCGATATCCTCTTTGGAGATGAGGCTTCTCAAGCCCACCTGAGCTGCATTCTTACGGGGGATCATGATTTTCATGTCGTTTTCCAAAAGCCGCATGACATAGAAGACATGTTCATTTCCAGAGATGGTCTTTGTTTCGATGGCCTCGATGACTCCGACGCCGTGGGCAGGATAAACAGCCATATCACCAACATTAAACATTGTTTTGCATCCCCCTNTTTTTCTATAATATACCACCAATCCCTTCAAAAATAAAGTGTGATTTATCCGTTATGAATTTGTTACTTCGTAGTGTCTGTGTTTCCTTTGCATTACATGGCCGCCAAGGTAGGGGAAAGACTTAATCACTGAATTTTAAAAAATTGTTTTTTTCGGCTTGGCACAAAGGAAATGATTGTTTATGTTTATCGGTTATCTTGACGCCGACGATATAATTTTCTTACATTTTGTCATTACAATTCAACACACTTAAAAGGAAGAAAGATGTATAGAAAACAAGTTATTGAAGAACAGGATGCCTGTGCAATCATAGCCTTTGTGGACAAAAGAGGGAACCAAAGCCATGCTAACATCGTAAAGACCATCGAGGCCCTCTGTAAGATGGCCCATCGATCCGGTGATATAAACGGTGAGGGCGACGGCTGTGGCATCCTCATTGATATCCCCAGGGATATCTGGGCCTCCAATTTGGAGCAAAAGGGATTGAGTTTTCACTTGGCCGAGGCCAGGGGGTTCTTTGTGGGGCATTTTTATATCCTGGCCCATGCAGCAGGGAATGCAGCCACCATTATGGAGCGCGTCCGGCTGCTTTTTAAGCAATATGGAGCAGACCTCCTCATGGAATTACAGCAAAATATGGTGCCTGATGCATTGGGGCCAAGGGCCAGGCAGGATATGCCCATCTTCTGGCAGCTCGTAGGTATCATGCCAGGTCATGATAGACACAAGGCCCAGAGGGAACTCTTTAAACTGCACATGGAGATCGCCACACACATGCCAGAGGTACATGTCATCTCCTTGAGCAACGAATCCGTCAATTACACCCTGCGGGGGTTACCTGAACTTTTGCCAAGGGTCTATCCTGACCTTCTAAACCCTGCCTCACGTTCAGCTATTTCTTTGGGCCACAGTAGATATTCCACCAATACCCTGCCCACAGTGGAACGGGCCCAACCCTTTACCGTTTTGGGGCATAACGGCGAGATCAATACCATTGAACGGTTAAGAAGTGCCAGCAGACACCTGGGCATAGAGCCTGTGCCTGATGGCAGTGACTCCCAGGACCTCAATCGATTGTTGGAGGGGCTGATCAACCTCTATGGATTTGATCCCATGGAGGCATTGGAACTGATATTCCCGCCTGTACACACCATTGTAAAGGATTATTCTCAGGAACTCCAGACCATGTATGCCTTTTATCGCTGGTTTTTAGGTGTGTCGGCACAGGGGCCTGCTGCTGTGGTGGCGCGTTATGGAGATGCGGTTTTGGGCAGTGTGGATGCCTTGGGTTTAAGACCCCTTTGGTTTGGCGAGAGTGACTATGACTATTTCCTCTCCTCAGAAAAGGGGGTTATAGACCTGGAATATACCATCAATGACCCCAGGCCATTGGGGCCAGGTGAAAAGATAGGGATCGTGGCTCCCAGGGGCAAAAGGGCAGATGTCTTAAGCTATGATCGCTATCAGGAGAGGCTGTTGCACCTCATGGAACAGCGCAAGGGGGTGTTGGACTGTATAAAATTCTTGAGGAGTAGCCCTGTTTCCCCAAGTGTCTTGAGGGATAATCAGGTGACTGCCTTAAAACCCCTGAAGGTTTTGTCTGCGCCTGTAGTGCATCGTGTCAATCTGTTGGCCGCCTTTGGTTGGCATGATTATGATTTAAACATCTTGAGCAGGTCATCCCTGGAAGGCAAGGATGTGGTGGGCTCCATGGGTCATCAAGGGCCTTTGGCAGCCCTGATGCCTGAAAACGCCCTGCCTAATGTGTCTGATTATTTCAAAGAAGAGGTGGCTGTGGTCACCAATCCTGCCATAGATAGGGAAAGGGAGGCTGAGCACTTCAATACTCAGGTTATTCTGGGTAAGAGACCGCAGTTACAGGGCAAGGGGTTATCTAATGCGCCTCCCATGGGTTTTGTGCTTCACAAACCATTTCTGTTGGATGCAGGTGGCTTGTCTGATTTCTTCACCATGGAAGAGCTACAGACGCTTTCTCAGGAGGTAAATGTAGCCATCTTGGAGGAGGTGATGAATTTCTTTAGTGCAACTGGTCGTAATCCTTCAGGATTAGTGGTAGTGGATGCCACTTGCTCTCTAGAAGAAGGGATGAGAGAACGTTTAAATGAGCTATGTGAGGAGGTAAAGGCGGCTGTTTTAAACGGCGCGGCCCTGGTGCTTTTGGATGATACCAACTCCTTTCAAGCTCAGAGGGTCTTTATCGATCCAGGGGTCGCGACAGTTAGAGTTGTCAAGGCACTGGAGGAGGCGGGTCTGCGCAGGCATTGCAGTATCATCGTGAGATCCGGTGCTATTCGCAACCTCCACGACATCATGTTCCTGTTGGGCATGGGAGCGGATGCCATCTCTCCCTATCTCATGTGGCAGGAGGTCTGTAAATGCCCACAAAAGTCTGAAAGGCCCCAAATCACCTGCCAAAAGGCCATGTTAAATGCCATGGATGTGCTGCAAAAGGGAATAGAAAAGGTCATGTCCACCATGGGTATCCATGAGCTGTGTGGCTATGGTCGTATCTTTGCATCCATTGGGCTTCAAAAGGAATTTGCCGAACTCTTTGGAACACGGGCCTTTTGTGTGAGCGAACAAGTGGGTCTGGGATATGCTCGGTTGGAGGCGCAGGCCAAGAGACGCTATGACCTGGCATTGAGCAAGGAAGAGGCCAAATTGTATGCGGATTCCAATAAAAATCCCAAATATGGCCGTATTCTGCGCAGTGTGGCCCAGGGCAAAAAGGGTTATGAGGAGATGGCTATAGAGCTGATGGAGCTTCAGCGCCAGGATCCTACAGCCATTCGCCATGTGTTGGACTTTCAGACAGAAAAGGCCACACCCGTGCCCAAGGATGCAGTGGATATTGGAATAGACACACATGCCATGCCCATTTTAATTGCTGCCATGTCTTTTGGTTCTCAAGGGGAAAACTCCTTTAGGACCTATGCCGAGGCCGCCAAACGCGTAAATATCATCTGCATGAACGGAGAGGGCGGCGAGATCCCTGACATGTTGGGCAAATATCGCCATAATCGAGGTCAACAGATAGCATCAGGCCGTTTCGGGGTCTTCATGGGCCTTCTAAACTCCGCTGATTATCTGGAGATCAAGATAGGCCAAGGTGCTAAGCCAGGTGAAGGAGGCCATTTGCCAGGGGCTAAGGTCTCAGAGATGGTGGCCAAGGCCCGACACTGTAAGCCAGGTATTGCCTTGATCTCTCCCTCTAATCAACACGACATCTATTCCATTGAGGATTTAGCCCAGATCATAACCGAATTAAAGACCGCAAACCCATTCGCCAAGGTCTCGGTAAAGATACCTGTGACGGGCAATGTGGGCACTATAGCCGTGGGAATCGCCAAGGCAGGTGCTGATATCGTAAATCTAAGTGGCTTTGAGGGCGGCACAGGCGCTGCTCGAGAACATGCCAAGAAGTATGTGGGGATGTGTGTAGAGGTGGGAGTAAGCGAGGCTCACAGGGCATTAGTGGCCTCAGGTCTTCGGGACAAGGTGGAGATCTGGTGTGATGGTGGGGTGAGAAGTGGTGCCGATGTGGTAAAGCTGATTTTGCTTGGGGCTAATCGAGTGGGGATGGGTACTGTGGCCTTGATGGGAGTGGGCTGTATCAGTTGTCAGCGCTGTCATTTAGATCGTTGTCCCAAGGGGATCTCCACTCAACTGCGCACAAAGTCCGATGCAGAGGCAAGGGGAGTCAAGGGCTTTCAGCCGCGCGTGGTGGAAACCGAGGTGGAAAACCTTTCCAGGTTACTTCTGGCCATTGGTGAGGAGATTCGCATGTGGTGTGCCAAGTTAGGCATTTCAAGACTGCAGGATGCGGTGGGCAGAGTGGAGCTTTTGACCCAATGGGGCATGAAGGATAGATTGTGCGTGAGTAGTTTGTTGGCTCCAGTGCAGGAAGAGCCCATCTCCGATAGCCAGGCTGTAACTGTGTTGAGAAGGCCGCTTAACTATCTCACCAAACTCATTTCAAACCTGGCCATGGAGTCCATACATCACGGGGCCAAGGACATCTATTTTGTGGATGATCACATTCGTAGTACTGACAGGGCAGTGGTGACATATCTGGCAGGAGAGATGGTGAGACATTTTCAGTCAGATGGCCAAGAGGAGTTAAACACGCGAGTAAAGCTGCACCTACGCTCTTCTGTGCCTGGAAACGGGCTGTGTGCCTTTAATATAGCAGGCCTTTATACCCTGGTGGAAGGCGGAGGCCAGGATGGTGTGGCAAAGGGTGCTATTGGCGGAGGTATATCTGTTTTAAAGGGTGTAAATTATTTGGGCAGGCGCATAGATGGTTCTGTTGGAAAGAGTTTTGGCTATGGTGCCATCAATGGCTTCTTTATTGTCCAAAACTATGCCGATTCCAGGGCATGTGTGCGCATGTCGGGTGCAGATGTGGTCTTTGGGGCGCGAATCACCTCTGATATCAAGGACGAAGGAGGAAACTTGGCCATCCGTTCTCATCTAAAGGGCTTTGCCTTTGAGTACATGACAGGTGGCAGGGCGGTGGTGCTTGGAGACCCTGGGCCATGGATCTGTGCGGGTATGACAGGTGGTGTGGTCTATCAGTGCCTGTACCCCGAATTTGGTTTTACCAAGACCTCCTTGAAACGGCGTCTGGCCAGGGGTGCGGATGTCTCCATTCATCCCATAGATGAGGTGGGGCTTATGGATGTCAACGAGCTTTTGGAAAGATATGCCCAGCNATTGGATATGAGTCTTCAGGTGGAAGAGGCACAGGCGGTCAGGCGGCTTTTGGATGAGGCTAAAGAACGGTTTGTCATGATTCTGCCCAATACTGTCAAATTGCCAGCGCAATAACGGTAATCAGCCATTGGAGCCTGCTCAAAAAAAGAAATATCTGGTGACCTTCGTCATTTTCTTTATGGCGATTTCATTGGTGGCCTTCATTTCAAAGGTGGGGTTGTGGAGTGCACTTTTGCCGCTGGAACAGCTGTCAGGTGATGTGACAGGTCGTTTACAGACTATTGTTTCCACCCCCCTTTTTTCTGTGCGGCATATCAGCTCCTTGTGGACTGAATGGGTGACTCTAAAGGAAGAAAATCACAGACTGCGAGAGGAGGTTGCCAGATTGAAACAGGAATTGGCCGCCTATCGAGAGGCCTCCATAGCCAATGAACGTTATAAAAAACTCTTGGCTATAAAAGAAGGAATGCCGACTCAGCTGGTGGTGGCCAATGTGGTGGGTGCGGATCTGACTGCATGGGTATGGAGTGTCACCATCGATAAGGGATTAAGGGATGGTATCATGGCGGATATGCCGGTCATGGCGGGCGAGGGTATTGTGGGACGGATTATAGAGCCTTCCCTGGGTTACAGTAAGGTCCTGCTGTTGACCGATACCAAAAGCGCCATAGCCGCCATAGTGCAACGCACACGAGTCCAGGGTATATTAAAAGGTTTGGGGAATGGCACCTGTAAGCTGGCCTATGTGGAGAAGTCTGCTGATGTGGTGGAGGGGGATGAGGTCATTACATCCGGCATGGACAGGCTCTTTCCCAAGGGTTTTTTACTGGGTAGAGTGATATCGGTGAATAGAGGACAGGAATCGGATCTCTTTCAGGAGATTATAGTTATGCCTGTGGCCGACCTAAAACGCATGGAGGAGGTGGCCATTCAGGTGCAGCAGAGATCTATCTTAAAATAGGGGGATTTGCATGTCTATCTTTTACAAATCTGCACAGGTCACATTTGAACCCCATTCGCGTTTTGAAGGGGTCAGAATCGCAAAACTGGTAACCAAAGACCGTGGAGAGGCCATTGGTGTCTCCATGTTGGAGATTGGGCCTGGAGTTGAGATCCCCATTCATACCCATGACCAGGAGTTGGACTCCATTCTTGTCTTGTCTGGAAATGGTCAGGCATTCATAGACGGGGCATGGCGTGAAATAGGGGAGGGCGACTATATCTTGATCCCGCCTACTCTGGAGCATGGCGTCAAAAATACGTCTCCACAGCCATTAAGGCTCTTTATAGTGCACAGCCCGGCTATCTTTTAAGATCTGGTTTTTTGGGATTTGAGATGACCGTTCCTCACTGGTGGCTTAGGGAATCCCTCTTGCTCACCGCAGCTGCCGTAGTCGCTACTCTTATATTTTGGCATACAGACCTGGATCTGCAAGTGGCCAGCTTTTTCTATGGCATTTCCAAAGGGATGCCATGGGCCATAGATAGTGCGTTTTGGCAGGCCTTATATGGTTCGGCGCTATGGCTCAGCATCGCAATAGCCAGCACGGGTTGTTTGTTAGTAATAGTGGGTTGTTGGAGAAAGGACCTGAAACCCTGGCGTAGGTATGGAGTTTTTATGGTATTAGGGCTTGCCATTGGTCCTGGGCTGCTGGTCAATGCAGTGTTTAAGGACCATTGGGGCAGGCCAAGGCCCAAGGCATTGGTGGAGTTTGGCGGCACAGAACACTATGTGCCGCCCCTTATGTTCAATGGTGCCGGTGATGGCAAGTCCTTTCCATGCGGCCATGCCTCAGCGGGTTTTAGTCTCATCTCCCTCTGGTTCATAGTCAGGGACATGCGAAGAAACAGGGGTGTTCCTTTGCCAAGGCAGCTTCCAAGTCCATTTTTAAGGCCACCACTCTTGCATACGCCCCTGGTGTTGGCATTGATTTGGGGTGGCCTTTTGGGCTGGGTGCGCATGATGCAAGGAGGGCATTTTCTTTCGGATGTCCTCTGGTCTTTCTTTATTACCCTTGCCACACATTATCTTTTATTTCTTTTCATGTTTATAAGGCAGGGCCAGGTTCATTGAAACGGCATTTTTTGCCGATAAGAGTCAAAAAGGCTCCTTTTAGCCTATTATGCCCCGAATTTTAGGCAGAATAGGACTGTTCTTTTAGGCATTGTTTTTGCAAAATACCATGTAAAGACATTACACGAGCATCTGAAAGGAGCTAACCTCATGAATACACAGCATAACGAAACCACATATAATAACTACAACAATCAGCAGATCAGACTCTCCCTGCCACCCATGCCTCCGTCCTTTTGGCGCAAGGCCGATGAACTCATGGAGTTGTGGATGGGGCTTTCCATGCTTCTGGATCAGGAGTGGNAACAGATAAAACAGAACGACCTTCTGAAACTCTGGGAGATTCAGGCAAAAAAGCGGAAGACTGCCGAGATGATAGACCTCACAGAGAGAAGATTCTCCATGACCATCGAGACCTTGCTCAAGGCCTGTGGAGTAAAAGAGATTGACCGTACTGGAATGCTGGAGCTGTTCAAACAATATATCGACCATGCCGACACAGACCGTTTCGCCCGCTGGCTGGTCAATTATAGAATGATCAAACAAGAGGTTACGGACAGAAACAGACGCCATGCCCTCTGGTTGGAGGATCAGGCTCGACTCACCAAGGACCTGGTAGCCATCTTTACCTCCAGGCACAGGGATGCAAAGAGCACTTATGTGCCTGTGGGTTATGGAAGGGTGGGGCAGAGGATGCAGCCCGTCTATAAGAAGGAGGTGGTCTGAATGCCCGGTATCAGCAGCTTTTTGAATGTGGCCAAGGTCGCTATTCTGGCACATCAGAACAACCTGCATGTGGCGGCCAATAACGTCGGAAATGTGAATACCGAGGGTTATTCCAAGCAGAATGTTACACTTTCGCCGGCCCCCATGACCCCTACCAGTTTCGGACCTGTGGGGAATGGTGTCAATGTCACTGATGTAACCAGGGACTATGACCGCTTTATCACCACTACGCTCTTCGACAAGACATCTGTCATGTCAGGGCTTCAGACCCGCCAAAGCGGCATGAAGCTCATAGAGGGCGTGGTAAATGAGGCGGACACCAATGGTCTGAATGAGCTTTTAAGCCGATTCTGGACCTCTTGGGACGATGTGGCCAACAATGCAGAGGGGACTGCTGAGCGCACAAGCCTTTTGAACAATGCCCAATTGCTGGCAACAGGGCTCAAGGATCGCTATAACCAGCTTCTAAAACTCTCCCAGGATGTGGACCAAAATATTCAGGCATCTGTAACGGAATTGAATAAACTTACGGACCAGGTGGCTGAACTGAACGTGCAGATAGTGGCAGCGGAATCAGGCCATCATGCAGCCAATGACCTGCGGGATCAGCGGGATAATCTCATAAAAAGGCTCTCCGAGATCGCTGACATCAGTTATTTCGAGACGCAGCGGGGCACCTACACCGTGCTCATAGGCCAGGGCAGCCCACTGGTGGAAGGGAATCGTTCCTGGCATCTGGGAATCGAGGATAACAGCGTCAAGTGGATCGGCCAGAACGGCCAGCGCGTCGCTCTGCGCAGCGAGGACGTGAAAAACGGGGAGCTGGGCGGCTGGATGGCCATAAAGGACATGGTGAAGCCCCCTGACCCAGCGGTGCTTACTGGTTCCAAGGTGAATACCGCCAGCGGAACCAACATCAAATATGCCACTCGCTGGAATCAGATAGACGGCGTCACTGTGACAGGGGATTTCAGCATCAAATACTCCGGCACGGATCAAAACGGCCTGCCCATCACAGGGCAGTTTGACTACCACGCCTCTCCTGAAAGCAATGCCACTGTGGGGGATTTTCTGGAATCCATCAGGACTGCCTTTCAGTTGCCCGGGCCTCCACCGGTGGATAGGGTGCGAGTGGACCTCACAGATGACGGCCGCATTCGCATAACAGACATCATGCCTGGCACCTCTCCCATTTCATTTAACATCGAATCCGTTCAGGGCGCTGTGTATGGCCTGAACCTTGGCCAGTTTGACAAGGCCTATCCACCCAACTATCTGGAGCAGTTGAACACCTTGGGCACGGAGTTGATAAAATTGGTAAATGCACAGCATTCCCAGGGCGTTGGGCTCTTGCCCTTGCGTGAGACAACTGGCAACTTTGCAGCCTTAAATACCAATCAGCCCATTGGTCTCAAGGCCTCTGGTCTAAAATTTTCTGATGCAGTGCAGGACGGCAGCTTTCAGATCTGGCTCTATGACAAAAACGGCCAGGTCATAGACGCAGACCCAACAACCCCTGAGGTAAATGACCCCTTGACCATTGCTGTCAATGCCAATACCACCACTATGGAAGACATAAAAAATGCCATCAACAACGCCGTGTTCGGCGGCACCACCACACCTATGGGGCTTTCGGCCCGCATTTTAGACGGCAGGCTGGTGATTCAGGCCAATGGGACCAGTCAGGTGGCTGGATTTGGTTTTTCCGATGACACATCAAATGCACTCCTGGCCTTGGGGCTTAACAGCTTCTTCACCGGCTATGACGCCGCCACCATCGACATAGACCCTGTAATCTCAAGGGATGTGCGTTTCATAGCCGCTGCCCAGGTCAGCCCTCGTGGCACAGACAGCCTCACCAGCGCCAATATGACCAGAGAACCTTCTCGTCCCCTGGGCTCTGTAGTGACAGCCGGCAGTTTTTCCGTGGCCATATACGACAAGGACGGCAAGATGGTGGACCTGGATGAGAATACAGCCGGTGTCAATCCACTTACCATCACCATTGACCCCACCAAACAGTCCTTGAACGACATTATAGCCGCCATAGACGCCATAGACGGCCTTCATGCCGAGATGAGCAACGGCATTTTGCGCGTGCGTCTGGAGCAGGAAAACCCTGAGCCGGCAAATAATTCCCAGCACTGGGCAACGGTGGCATTGGGGGATGACACCACTGGGCTTTTGGCATATTTGGGTGTTGGGGCCAGTTTTTCAGGGACTCAGCCCATGAATGCCAGTAAATCCGTTACCGACCCAACTCAGGCCCTTGGCACATCCGCATCTGGCCTGGCCCAGTTTCAGGGGCTTAAACCAGGTTCCTTTGTGGTGAACCACTTTGATGCGGACGGCAACAATATCAGCTCTCAGGAGATTCACTTTGATTCAGCCACCACCAGCCTGAACGACCTGGTCACGGCCCTGAACGCTGTGCCTGGCGTAAATGCCTCCTTGTCCAGCGTGACCATTCAGGGCCAGACGCAGTATTTCCTGTCCCTGACCAATACCGCCCCTGGCCAGACCATGAGTCTTTCCGAGGATACCAGCGGCATTCTAACTGCCCTTGGCTTAAATGTTGCCCAGCCCGAATTGCAGGGGGCATTCAAGGCCGACAGAATGGCCGAGCCGTTGAACAACATCAAGGCCGACATGAACCCAGGCAGTTTCAACATCTATCTCTATGACAAGAACGGACAGTTCATGGGTGTGCACAACATCGAGGTCAACCCTCAATACGACAGCCTTTCCGACATAGCCAATCGTTTAAACGGGCTGAATGATATTAAGTCATGGGTGGAACCCGACGGCAGGCTGCACATAGAGACAGAGGGTCAGGCAGGCAAGTTCGTATTGGCGGATGACACCACTGATGCACCCGGAATTTCAGGATTTCTGGCCAAAACAGGGCTTTTTACCCCTGCTGGAGGCATTCTGGCCAAGGCCAANAACCAAAACGCCTTGACCATGCGGGATCTGTCCAAACGGCCCATCGCCAATCTGAACGATGCGACCCTAAACGAGGCCTATCATGGCATTGTAGGCACCATAGGCATTCAGTCTCGCGGTTTTCAGCAGGACTACGACTTCAGCAAGGCGCAGGTGGACGAACTGCAACAGCGCCGCGACTCTGTGTCAGGTGTGTCCCTGGACGAGGAAATGGCCAACCTGATTCGCTTTCAGCAGGCATATACAGCCGCAGCCAAGCTCATCAAGATGGCCGATGAGATGTTTGTGACCATATTGGAAACCAAATAACAGGGGGTGAGCCGACATGAGAATCACCATGAACAGTATTTATAGCCGAATCAATACCGATTTGAACCGGTTGACTGAGGCCTTGGACAAGACCAATTCCGCCATATCATCAGGCAAGATATACAGACTGCCCTCGGACGAACCCGTGGCCATGACCCATGCCCAGGCCATTCGAAACGCCATTTCGGACACAGACCAATATCAGCGGAACATCACCTATGGAAAGGCCTGGACCACCGCCACAGAAAGGACCCTGACACAGGTGCAGGACCGGCTCATGCGGGCCAAGACCCTGGCCAACCAGGCCATCAATGACAGCCAGAGCGCTGAGAGCCGAAAGGCCATTGCAGCAGAGGTCAAGACCATCATGGAGGAAGTGGTGACTCTGGGCAATACCAAATTGGGCGGCAGATACATTTTGGCAGGCTCTCGGACCACGGATTATCCTGCAGGCGTCACGCCTCTTATGCTCAACAAGGATGGGACAGTTGAGTATAACGGCAATGAGGACGACCTGCGGATTACAGTGGCTGACGGCACCACGCAGAAGATCAATATCGATGGTCACAGCGCCTTTATGGCCACCGGTGTATTTGATGGTCTGAAACTGCTCAATGACGGACTAAACGCCAACAGCCGGGGGGATATAGAGGTGGCCCTGGGAGACATAGACACCGCCATAGAAAAGGTCAACTCCCTGATCTCGCAGATAGGCGCCCAGGACAACACCCTCACAAACAAGACGGACATGGCCGCCACATTTTCTCTTACCAACAAGGAAAGGCTGTCCGATATAGAAGAGACCGACATGGTCAAGGCTATTACAGAGCTTCAGACAAAACAGGTCAGTTATCAGGCCGCCTTGGGTGCTGCCTCCAAGGTGATGGGTTTGAGCCTTGCAGACTATCTGAAATAAGGACATAATGGCGCAAGGAGGCTGCCATGTTGATACTGACCAGAAAGACAGAGGAAAAGATTCGAATAGGTGATGAAATAGAGATCAAGATACTGGAGATACGGGGCAATCAGGTGAAGATCGGCATAACCGCTCCGCCCAACACGACCATTCTGCGGGATGAGGTCTATACCCGCATTCAGGAACAGAACAGGCTGGCTGCCAATGCCCCTGCGGATATAAAGACGCTGGATGCCATCGTTCCCACAAAGGAGAAATGAAATGAAACTGGAAACAATGCGTTTTGGCACACTTGATGTCGCTGACGAGGACATCCTCCTGTTTAAACGAGGTATATTGGGTTTCCCTGAACAAAAACGCTATGTGCTCATTCCACATAGGCCTGGCTCTCCTTTTTTCTGGTTGCAGAGTGTGGACATGCCTGAACTGGCCTTTGTGGCAATTACGCCTTCTGTGTGTCTGGCCGATTATGAGTTCGACATACCCGACAATGTTCAGGAGGAGCTGGAGCTTACCAGCGCTGAGCAGGCTGAAACCCTGCTCATTGTAACCATTCCAAAGGACAATCCCAAATGCATCACGGCCAATCTGTTGGGCCCTGTGGTCATCAATATGGAAAAGCGGCTGGGCATGCAGGTGGTGCTGGACCCCAATACCTATCCTGTGCAGTATCCCCTGAATCCGGAGTGTCAGAAGACACAACAGCTGGCGCCTTGAAAAATTAGAATTTTCGCCGACGAACAACGCATTTGTGGGGCGAAAGGGCAATTTTGAAAGGTTCCAGTGCATGATTTGAGGGTGTTAAGGAAGCCTGAAATTGAATCTTGTTTTTCCTTGCAATTATGGAATGTTGTGCCATAATTGCAAGCATGATTCCTCGTCGACTCCTGCCAATTCTCACCACAG
>JGI24188J35168_1001134_pt1 | contig 15772 bp, 14 predicted proteins | sample YNPBryantNP2012_FD_35168 | JGI IMG/M metagenome (IMG submission 35168) | reverse complement strand
CACGCTCCATCGTCTTTTCCGCGCCCTTCGATGGACATGACCGTCATTTCACGGCCGCTGATGAGGGAAAGACCCGACACCACGGGGCCGCATTGCGGGCACACGTCCAGGCGGTCTTCCATTTCAAAGAGTTCCCCGCACAGGGGGCACCGCATCACCACAGGTACGGTTTCGATGTCCAACACGGCCTTTTCGGCCGGGGTTCCCTGCGCCACCACCTGAAAGCAAAAGGTCAAGGCATCCGGCACCACAGCCGCCAAGGCCCCCACCTGCACGGTGATGCGTTCCACGGTGGCGATGCCATGCCGGCGGCATTCGTCAAGAACGATATCCAAAACACTTTGGGCAATGGCCATTTCGTGCACGAGGGGCCTCTCTTTAGGATTGGGCTGGTCGATTCCAAGCCGATCCGTGCCTTTCCGGAAGGCATAGCGCCCATAACACAGGGCCGAAACCGGGTCAAGGTCGGCTCCGAAGAGCCCTTGAACCCCGGCTTTTGTTTCGCCCCGTTCCGTGATAAGCTTTTTTTGCTTTTCCCGATTCACGCCAACGCCCAAGGATACTTTTGCCTCCCGCTTCGAGGCGCACGCCCATGGAAGATCGAGCGCAGCGCACCCGTTTGAAAGCCATCGTCCTGTCCTTTACGGTGGGCGTTCTCCTGATGGCCTTCAAATTCTACATCTATCACATCACCCGGTCCGCCGCGGTGCTTTCCGACGCTTTGGAATCCATCGTCAATGTCATCGCCAGCGCCTTTGCGCTGTGGAGCATTTACCTCGCCGCCAAGCCTCCCGATCCGGAACATCCCTACGGCCACGGCAAAGTGGAATATTTTTCCGCAGGGTTCGAAGGCGCTTTGATCGTCGTGGCCGCTTTGGGTATCTTTTGGAGCGCCTGGCAGCAGATCCGCCGACCGCATCCTCTGCCCAATCTGGACCTGGGCCTCTGGCTCGTCCTTGTCACCAGCGCCGTCAACGGTGCCCTCGGCCTCTTTCTTATCACGGCGGGGCGGCGCACCCGGTCCCTGCCATTGGTCGCCGACGGCAAACACATCATGACCGATTGCCTGTCATCTTTTGCCGTCGTGCTGGGACTCGTTCTGGTCAAGCTCAGCGGCTGGTATTGGGTGGACGGTGCCGTCGCGGCGCTCGTGGGCGGGCAAATCCTCATTTCCGGACGATCCCTTCTTAAAGAATCCTTCGCTGGCCTCATGGACGCTTCGGACCCCCAACTCCTTGAGGAAATCTGCCACCTGCTCAGCCGTAACCGCAAAAATCTATGGATCGATATCCACAAATTGCGGGCGTGGCGTTCAGGACGGCACATTTACGTGGACTTTCATTTGATTTTGCCGCGCTTTTTGCCTCTTGTGGAAGCTCATCGGGAAGTGGTCGAGCTGGAAAACCTGTTTCGCGTCCATTTTAAAGACACCGCCGACCTTTTCGTCCACATCGATCCCTGCCAGGATCCCAATTGCCCCATCTGCAGCGTCCCCCGATGCCCGTCCCGCAGCCATCCCAAGTCCCAATCCACCTTCTGGAATCACGGGCATTTGACCGCACGAGACTAAAAAACCCCGAGGGCCCGAAGGCCCGCGGGGTGAATGCCCCAAAAGGCTTTGGCTTCTTAAGAAAACCTCTCGCCTCCGTCAATAAGGTCACCTTACGGCGAAGGAAGGATGGATTCGAGAATGTCTCCCGGCTTGAGTCCATAGGTTTTGGCGAATTCCGCCGCCCCCACCTTTCCGGCCTCTTTGCTCTGAACCCTTTTGATCAGAATCCGCCCCAGTCCCGTCTGGACCGTGAACCCCTGCTCGCCCAGATCCAGCACCTCTCCCGGCGCCCTTGTCGGCTTTTCCCATGTTTCCTCGCCCACGGGGGAGGATTCCACAAGGGTCAGATTTTTCCCCTGCCATCGCGTGCCGGCTCCGGGCACGGGTGAAGCCCCTCGAATGAGATTGTGCACGGTGCGGGCGGTCTGTCTCCAGTCGATGCCGGAATGTTCCGGCTTCAGGGCCGGCTGAAAGGATGCCAGACGGGGATCCTGGGGAATCCGCGGCGCTGTGCCTTCGCGGATGAGGCGGACGGCTTCGGGGACAAGCTTGACGCCCAGCGGGTAGAGCTTGTTGAAATAAAGGCTTGCGGTGGTCTCATCCGGGGCGATAGGGACGGCTTCCTGCAAAATGATATCGCCGGTGTCCACGCCGTCGTCGATATAGTGAATGGTCACTCCCGTTTCCAGTTCCCCGTGAATGAGAGCCCAGGCGATGGCGCTGCCACCCCGGTACTTGGGAAGAAGCGATGGATGGTAATTGATGCCGCCGAACCTGGCCGCCTCGANGACATCCTTGCCCATATANTGGGTGACGAAGACCAGAACGAACAGATCCGGCTTTTTGTCCCGAACCCATTCCAAAACGTCCGGCCCCTTGAGCGTGCGCGGCTGGATCAAGGGCAGTCCTCGCTCCACGGCCAGTTCCTTGAAAGGGTTCGGCTTCTTCGCCCCGGGAACGTCTGGCACCGTGACGGCTCCCACCACGTCTTCTCCCCGGTCCAAGAGAGCCTGCAAGCAATCGCGCCCGAAAGGCGCCTGTCCGATGACGATCAGTCGCATAATGTCCCTCCCCCCGCTTATTTCAAATGGTTCGCANAGCGCCGTGCCCATGACGGCCGCAGAAATCGGTGCGCATCGCCACGCCGGGTGAAAGAGGGACATTTCGCCGATGGAAAGGTCAGTGGAGACCCAAAAAGGCTTGAGGGCGCAAAGCAGCGGGGCACGGGAAAGGGCCAATGGACGCAGAACCGGCCGTCACTGGATAGTGTGAAAATCTTATCAATCCGTACAGATCCACGCAAGAAAAATAAGGCCGCCTCGGGTACCGTGCCGCGATAAGGCAAAACGGGTGACCGAACAGCCCGCAATGGTTATAGGATTCCTAAAGAACCGAGAGCCGTGGACGACTCACAGCCGCANGAGGTTAGCGCTCCATGGACGTGAACACCCATGACGACGAGGCTCCCGTTCGCCTGGTAACGGCCAAAGGGATGCTCCATATCCGGCTGGACCGGCCGGAAGCCTTGAACAGCCTGTCTCTCGCCATGGTCCGACGGCTGGCCGTCGTNNTGGAAGCCGCTCGAGACGACGAACAGGTGCACCTCATTGTGATGACGGGAAGCGGCCCGAAAGCGTTTTGTGCCGGAGGCGACATCAAAAAGATCGCCCTTCTCGTGCGCCAAGGCGATCGGGAGGCCGCGGAAGCCTTTTTCCGAGAGGAATACGCCCTGGATTTGTGCCTTCACCGCTATCCCAAGCCCGTCGTCGTGATCGCCCACGGCGTGACCATGGGCGGAGGGCTCGGGCTCGCGGCGGGNGCCGATGTGGTGGTCGCCACGGAAACCACCCACATGGCCATGCCGGAGACGCGGATCGGTTTTTTCCCGGATGTGGGTGCCACGGCATGGCTCTATGACAAATGCCCGCCAGGGTATCCCGAATACCTGGCGCTCACGGGAGACGATGTGCGGGGGGCTCATGCGGTGCGATTGGGCCTGGCCACCCATTTTGTGGAAACGGCCCAAATCCCGAATCTCATTCAAGCCTTCGTTGAGGCTTCTTTGAATCTTCCGCCACAACGCGAGGACGCGGCACGGCAACTTCGGGACATCGCCTCGGCTTTTCAATCGGCGGTCCCTCTTCCTCACGATCCGCCCATGGACGCCTGGGTGCGCACTTATTTTGACGGGGTTTCGTCGGTGCCGAAACTGTTGGAAAATCTTTCCCAATGTCAGNTGCAGAGCCGCCTGTGCGATGGGGTGTTTCGGCGCCTTTCCGAAAGGTCTCCCACCGCCGTCGCGCTCACCTTGGCCCTTTTGCGGCGCCAGCGGGGCCGGGCCTTGGAAGAGGTTTTTGCTCTGGATACTCAGGCCGCCTGCTGGATGATCGGCCACCATGACTTTTGGGAAGGGGTTCGCGCGCGCCTCATCGACAAAGACAACCAACCCCGGTGGGATCCGGCCCGTTTCGACCAGGTTGTCTCTTTCGGAGCACTGGAGCCGTTCTTGCGGCATGAACAAGGCCGTGGCAAAGGAGACGTGGCCGGCACAGAGGCTTCGGCCAACGGCGTGGCGGGTTGAGCTGAATCGGCAGCCGTTGGGCCGGGGTGGAAACCTTTTGCGGCGGCGGTGTGATTCATTGACGGCGGGATGAGACAGTTCGGGTCAGGAATTGGAGGTATAGGGCCGGTCCGGAAACCGCGGCAGGCGGCATCGGAAAAAGATCCGCTGCGGCGGCAAATGTCGCGAGGCTAACCAGCCTGGAGGAAAGCTTTCTGGCGGGCCATTTCGGCGATGACGTCCGGCAGGGCTTTGAAAGGACGGTCGAACCAGGTCTTGAGGAAGGTGTTGTCGGCCACCAACTCCGGTGGGTCTCCAGGCCGTTTGGGTTTTTCCACAACGGCCACCTTCGTGCCCAGGCTCTTTTCCACGGCCGTCACCACCTCCCGCACGGATACCCCGGTGCCCCGACCCACGTTGGACACCAACCGCTCCCGGCTCTCCAGCACTTCCAAAGCCGCCACATGGGCCTCGGCCAGGTCGAGCACATACACGTAATCTCTTACCGCCGTCCCGTCCGGCGTCTCATGATCCGTGCCGAAAAGGAAGAAAGGCGTCCCCGTCAGAGCGGCCCGCATGAGGTTCGGAAGCACGTGAGTTTCCGGTTCGTGGCGTTCGTAGATTTCTTCGTCCGGGTCGTTTCCCACCACATTGAAATAGCGCAGGACGGCCAACCGAATGCCGGCGACAGGAGCCGCCGTCTCCAGGATCTGCTCGCCCTGCCATTTGGAAAGGCCATACGGGTTGGTAGGTTCTTTGGGATGATTTTCCGGAATGGGAGACGTTTTCGCCGTGCCGTAAACGGCGGCGGAACTGGAAAACACCAAACGGCCGACACCGGCTCGGGCCATGGCGCGAACCAGGGCGATGGTGCCGCGCACATTGTGTTCGAAATACTCAGCCGGGTTTCGAACCGATTCTTCCACGAGGGCCAGGGCCGCAAAATGAATGACGGCATCGACGCGAAAAGCCCGAAGCGCCTGGTACAGGGCTTCTTCGTCGCGGATGTCCCCGTAAACAAAGGGCCCGTAGCGCACCCAATCCACCCACCCGCGGCTCAAATTGTCGAAGACGATGGGCGTGTGGCCGTACTTTCGAACCGTTTTGGCCGTGTGGGATCCGATGTAGCCGGCTCCGCCGGTGACCAGGATGTTCATGACGGCAGCCCCCGTGCCGGCCCTCCAGCACCCCTGGCCTCGTGAAGCGCCATGATGTCGTCTCGAAGGACCAAGGCGTCCACGGTGTCCACTTCTTCCAGGATATTTTCCCGACCGTTCATTTCCTGGCGATCCACCAGAACCACGGCGCGCACCACGTGAAGTCCCGCCGCTTTGCAGGCGCGGATGGCTTGAATCGTGGAGCCTCCCGTTGTGATCACGTCGTCCACGACCACCACCCGATCCCCTTCGCGAAGGTTCCCCTCGATGCGCGCAGGGATTCCATGTTCCTTCTGCGCCTTGCGCACCACGAAGGCTTGAATGGGATGGCCGTGAATCCACGACGTGTAGGCAACAGCGTTCGCGATGGGGTCCGCCCCCAACGTGAGCCCCCCGATGCCGTGGATATTCAAGTCCTTGATTCTCTCGAAGATGAGATGGCCGATGAGGACCATGCCTTCCGGGTCCAGGGTCACGCGCTTGCAATTGAAGTAAAAGCGGCTCATGGCCCCGGAGACGAGCTTGAACACGGGGGTGTCGGCCACTTGGAAGGCTTTGTCGAGGATTTTTTCTTGGAGCCGTCGGCGCATGGCCTCCGCATCGGCCCAGGGAACGCCGGCATGTTTCATGACCGCCCCCAAAGAGCCTGTCCGAGAACGCATGGTGTAAGAGCAGCTTCAGCCGCGACCCCGCACCGCACCTTAACCCATTTTGCCGAACAACTTCCCAAAGGCATTTTCGGACACACTCCTACGGGTGCTCCATGACCTTTTTGACGGCTCTTTCAATGGCCGCCACTGCTCGATCGATGTCTTCGTCCCGGGTAAAACGCCCGACGGACAAGCGCACCGTGCCCTTGGCCGCTTCCATGGGAACGCCCATGGCTTCCAAAACGTGGGAGACCCGCACCTGGTCGCTGTGACAGGCGGCCCCCGCCGATGCCGCCACTTCCGGCATGGCGTTCAGGAGAGCGTCGGCCGTCGTCCCGGGAAAGGAGACGCTCAACGTGTTGGGAAGCCGCTGATTTGGATGGCCGTTGACGCGCGCTTCGGGAAAAGCGGCCACGAGGCGCTCTTCCAACCGGTCCCGCAAAGCCCGCATTCGGACCATTTCTTTCGGGAGTTCTTCCATGGCCACGGCGGCAGCCATGCCTAAGCCGACGATTTCCAGCACGTTTTCCGTACCGGGCCGAAGACCCCGTTCCTGGCCTGCTCCGAACAGAATCCTTTGCATGGGCGTGCCGCGGCGCACGTAAAGGGCGCCCACCCCTTTAGGGGCATAGAGTTTGTGACCGGCTACGGTCAAAAGGTCCACGCCCAGGTCGGCCACGTCCACGGGCACTTTGCCCACACTCTGGGCGGCATCCGTATGGACCAGAATGCCTCGATCCTGCGCTGCCTGGGCGATTCGCTTGACGGGCTGGAGCGTTCCCACTTCGTTATTGGAATGCATGAGGCTGACGAGGATCGTGTCGGGTCGAAACGCGGCGATCATGGCTTCGGGATCCACCATGCCGTAACGGTCCACGCCCACAAAGGTGACGTCAAAGCCTTCCTCCATCAGGGCCAGGCACGGCTCCACCACGGCCGGATGTTCGATGCGGCTTGTCACGATGTGGCGCCCTCGGGACGCCACGGCCCGGGCCACACCGCAAAGGGCCATGTTGTTGGATTCCGTCCCCCCGCTGGTAAAAACGATTTCGTCGCTGCGGGCGTTCAACAGGGCGGCCAGGCGATGTCGCGCTTCTTCCAGCATGGCCTTGGCTTGACGACCGTAAGCGTGACTGCTGGAGGGATTGCCGAAGGCCGTTTCCCAGCAGGGGCGCATGGCTTCGGCGACCCGGGGATCGATAGGCGTGGTGGCGTTGTAGTCGAGGTAGATCGGGTAATGATCGTCCATGACCGTTCCTGCAGGCTTAGGCCTTCAACAGCCCCCGACGCTCCAGATCTTTCCACTCGCGCCGCGTCAGCGTCCGGAACTGGCCGCTTCGGCATTGAGGGCATCCCATGTAGCGGCCGTCGCTGGACTGGCGCCACAGGGTATAGAGCAAACCGGGCAGAAACAGGCAGCACCACAAGGCGATTTCTTTGGAACGCGATCCTTTCTGCAGCGAGACGGCATCTCCGACGTAGTCACAGGAAGTGCATTGGATTTTCATGAGCTCTCCTTTCTCCTTGGAATCGGGGCTTCTTTATAAATCCTGCGGGCTGTGATATCAACCGCGTGATTGTGGGATCGGCAAGAAAAATTAGCCCGAATGGAATCATGAAGGGGAAAAACCGTGAAATCCGCCATCACAAGAATCAGNGTGGTCTTTGCCGGAGGGTGTCTGGGCGCTTTGCTTAACTCGTGGGTCTCCTACGCCTTGGGGCAGGCNGGCATTCCGCAGAAATTCGGCGTGGCCATCGCCCCCGCGTGGACCACGGCCTTTTTGTACCCGCGAATTGTGTGGGGAGGCCTCTGGGGATTCCTCTTTCTTCTTCCCGCGTTGCGGGGCGGGTTTCTGGTGGGGGTGTTCAGCCGAGGCATCCTCTTCAGCCTGGGGCCCACCGCCGCTCAGCTCCTCTATTTCTTTCCGTTCATTCTCAAGAAAGGCTGGTTCGGCCTGTCTCTAGGGGAGCTCACACCCCTTTTCGTTTTCGCCTACAACGCCGTCTGGGGGTTGTGCGCCGCCTGGTGGGTCTGGACGGGGGAAAAATGACGGAGGCCCTGTCGGGCTTTCTTGACCTCGAGGGGGAGCGCACGGTATTTTCTCGCTAACATTTCCCATCAAGGAACAGGAACCCATGTCCAACGACGCCGTGGAAGGGCTCTCGGCGAGCTTGGAAGATTACTTGGAGGTCATTTTCCATTTGGAAAACGCCCACCAAGCCGCCCGAGCCAAAGACATNGCCGATCAGATGAGCGTGCAGCGGGCTTCCGTCACGGGAGCCTTAAGGGCGTTGGCCGGCCGTGGGCTCATCAATTACAGCCCCTACAGCTACGTCACGCTCACCCCGCGAGGGCGCCATGTGGCCCAGCAAGTCATTCGGCGCCACCAGATCCTCAAAGATTTTTTCACCACGGCCCTTCGACTGGAACCGGATCAGGCGGAGGCCAACGCGTGCCGGATCGAACACGCCATCGGCCCTGTGGCATTTGAACGACTCGTGCAATTTCTCGAATTTATCAAGACCTGCCCCCGCGCCGGCGCCGACTGGATTCAGGCGTTCGCCGCTTACTGCCAACGATCGGAAAACGAACCGGACTGTCCGGCCTGTGTGGCCAGATGCCTGGAAAAGCTTCAAAGAGAAGAAAACCCCGCCGAGGAGAAACTTTCACGAACCCGAGAACCCGGTCCCGAAAGGAGAACCCATGAAGAAGATGTGGATCCAGTTGAAGCCGGATTGCGATGAAAAGAGGGTCCTTCGAGATCTGGAAGAAATCGGCCGCATCGAAAAGGACGCCGCCACCCCGGGAAGGATCATTCTCACCTTCCATAACCAGTCCGAAGCCGGCATCAAAATGAGCTGCTTTAAGCTTCAGGAAGATTTCATCCATTTCTTTCAAGACTTCGACATGGTCCACACCTAGATCGGCCCCGCGCTTCACCCCGTGGCACCGCCTTGGGCTGCGGGCGCAGCGCCTTTGCAGATGACGCCGGGACATGCACCGACGACCCCGGAAAGGGTGCGCCGGAAGGCTCTGCGTTCTTCTTTTTTCCTGCCGACACATTTCCGATCTTATCTTGACAAGAATTCAGGATAACACTATGTTCGATTAGCACTCCCCGGCGTGGAGTGCTAATCAAAGGCGGGATGCGACGGATGAAACTCAGCGAAAGAAACCAAAAAGTCCTCGAAGCCGTGGTGTCGGGATACATTCAGAGCGGGGAACCCGTGGGGTCTCGCACCGTGTCCAAGCACTACGGCCTGAACGTCAGTTCCGCCACGATTCGAAACATCATGGCGGATTTGGAGGAGATGGGGCTTTTGCAGCAACCCCACACTTCCGCCGGACGCATTCCCACGGACAAGGGCCTTCGGCTGTATCTGGATTCCATCCTGAAGATCCGGGAACTGGAAAAACGCCAGCAGGCGCTCATTCGTAAAGCGTTCGCCTCGGGCCGTGTGGACATCGAGGAACTCCTGCGGCGCACCAGCCAGGTCCTTTCGCGCTTCTGCCGCCAGGCGGGCATTGTCCTTTGGCCTCGGCTCAGCGCAACCCGCTTCAAGCACATTGAATTCGTGCGGCTTCGAGCGCATCAGATCCTGGTCATTTTGATCACGGCCTCGGGGCTGGTGCAGCACACCCTTGTGGAATGGGATGAGGACATCCCTCAGGACAGCCTGGACAAGTATTCGCGATACCTCAACGACGTCCTTCACGATATTCCGCTCAGCCAGGTCAAGGACCGCATCCTCAAGGAAATGGAAGGGGAAAAGGCGCTCTTTGACCAGCTTTTTACCCGAGCCTTGGAGCTGAGTCGGCGGGCCTTGCAGGATGCCTTGGAAAACGCAGACGTCCATATTGAAGGGCACAAGCATCTGCTGAGCAACCCCGAGTTCGCCGACGTGGAACGAATGCGGCGTATTCTGGAGGCTTTCGAAGACAAATCGCGGATCGTTCGGCTGCTGGATCGCGCCCTGGATCCCACACGGCAGGTGCAAATCATTCTGGGAACGGAAAGCGACATCAGTGAGTTACACGAGATGAGCGTCGTGTCGTCCCCTTACGGACGCGGCGAAACGATCCTGGGCGTTCTCGGTGTCATCGGGCCGACCCGCATGGACTATTCGCGCATCATCCCCGTGGTGACCTTTACCGCGTCCTTGCTGAGCCAGTTTCTGGAGGAGCCGGAAGAGGTCCCGTCCCCGCAAAAAGACAATCCGTCGTAAAAATTATGGGCATGATGAAACCGTTGGGTGCTGACAGGCGCCGTGGCAATGATTAAGGAGAACGTGGACTGCCACGGCGGGCGCACAGGGAGGGTGACGTTTTATGAGCGAAGAAAAAAAACCGGGGTCCCCCGAGGAACCCATGGTGAATTTCAGCGAGGCGGCGGCGCCTTCGCCCGAAGGGGCACCGGCCGAGGAAGTGCCGGCCGGAAATGATCTCACGGCCCTTTTGGAACAAAAAGAAGCGGAAATCCAATCGCTGAAAGACAAGCTCCTGCGCCAGGCGGCGGACATGGAAAACACCCGCAAACGACTGGAACGGGACCGGACCGAAGCCATCGCCTACGCCAACGAAAGCCTGATTCGGGAGCTTCTGGCCGTGGTGGACAATCTGGAACGCGCCATCCAGCACGCGGAACAAGATACCGAAAAGCAGACGCTGCTGGAAGGCGTCAAGATGACCCACAAGCATTTTCTGGACACCCTGGCCCGCTTCGGCTGCAGGCCTTTTGAATCCCAAGGCAAGGACTTCGATCCGTGTTTTCACGAAGCCATTCTGCAACAGGAATCGGAAGAGCACCCGGCCAACACGGTGATCCAGGAGTTTCAAAAGGGCTACACGCTTCACGACCGGCTTCTTAGACCGGCCCTGGTGGCCGTAAGCAAAGGGACACGGACGGCAACGTGTTCCCATGAATCGGAACGTCCCGCCTGAGGCTGCAGCGCTCAAGGGGCTCGACGGGAATGAGACGAAACGGGCATGGCATTCATCGAACCACAAGAGTCTTTTCATGGATTGTCCTTTAAGGAGGCTTAAGCAATGGCAAAAATCATCGGGATCGATCTGGGCACAACCAACTCCGTTGTGGCCGTCATGGAGGGCAAAGAACCCAAAGTTCTGACCAATTCGGAAGGCGGCCGAACCACGCCGTCCATGGTGGCGTTCACCGACAGTGGAGAACGCCTCGTGGGCCAGGTGGCCAAACGCCAAGCCATCACGAACCCGGAAAACACCGTCTTTGCNGTCAAGCGCCTCATCGGCCGCAAGTTCCGCTCCAGGGAAGTTCAACGCGACCTGGAAATCCTGCCGTATAAGATCGTTGAAGCGGCCAACGGGGACGCTCATATTCTCATTCGAGGCCGACAATACAGCCCCACAGAAATCTCGGCTTTCATCCTCATGAAGATGAAGCAGACCGCCGAAGACTACCTGGGCGAAAAGGTGACCGATGCGGTNATCACCGTGCCCGCTTANTTNAATGACAGTCAGAGGCAGGCCACCAAGGACGCCGGAAAGATNGCCGGTTTGAACGTTTTGCGCATCATCAACGAACCGACGGCGGCGGCCCTGGCTTACGGGCTGGACAAGAAAAAGGACGAAAAGATCGCCGTCTTCGACTTGGGCGGCGGCACCTACGATATTTCCATCCTGGAAATCGGCGACGGGGTCTTTGAAGTGAAGGCCACCAACGGGGACACGCACCTGGGCGGCGAAGACTTCGATCAACGCATCATTGACTGGCTGGCGGACGAGTTCAAGAAAGACCAGGGCATCGACCTGCGCAACGACAAAATGGCCCTTCAACGCCTCAAAGAAGCCGCCGAAAAGGCCAAGATCGAATTGTCTTCCACCACGGAAACGGACATTAATCTTCCCTTCATCACGGCCGACGCTACGGGGCCCAAGCACCTGACCATGAAGCTCACGCGAGCCAAGCTGGAAGCCCTGACCGAAGACCTCATCGAAAAGCTCGTGCCGCCCATGCGCCAAGCCCTTCAGGACGCGGGGCTCACGGCGGCGGACATCCACGAAGTCATCCTCGTGGGTGGCATGACCCGCATGCCGCGGGTGCAACAAAAGGTGCGGGAGTTCTTCGGCAAGGAACCTCATAAAGGCGTCAACCCGGACGAAGTGGTAGCCGTGGGCGCCGCCATTCAAGGGGCGGTGCTTTCCGGAGAAGTCAAAGACGTTCTGTTGCTGGACGTGACCCCGCTGTCTTTGGGCATCGAAACCCTGGGCGGCGTCATGACCAAACTCATCGAACGCAACACCACCATTCCGACGCGCAAGAGCCAGATCTTTTCCACGGCCACGGACAACCAGACGGCCGTCTCCATCCATGTCCTTCAAGGGGAACGGCCCATGGCCGCCGACAACAAGACCTTGGGCCGCTTCGACCTGGTCGGCATTCCGCCGGCACCCCGCGGTGTGCCCCAGATTGAAGTGACTTTCGATATCGACGCCAACGGCATCGTCCATGTATCGGCCAAAGACCTGGCCACCGGAAAGGAACAGTCCATCCAGATCACCGCTTCCAGCGGCCTGTCCCAGGAAGAGATCGAAAAGCTGGTCAAGGAAGCCGAGATGCACGCCGAAGAAGACAAGCGCCGTCGGGAACTGGTGGATACTCGAAACCAGGCCGACGCCCTCATCTACAGCACCGAAAAGACGCTCAAGGACCTGGGCGACAAGGTGGATGCGGCCACGCGAAGCCGCATCGACGCGCAGATCGAAAAGCTTCGAAAAGCCATGGAAGGCGACGACAAGCGCGCCATCGAAAAGGAAATGGAACAGCTCACGCAGGTTTCCCACAAGCTGGCCGAGGAGATGTACAAGAGGACAGCCGAACAGCAGGCCCAGGCTGGAGCGGCCGGCGGAGGAACCTCGGAGGCCAAGAAAGACGACGACGTGGTGGACGCGGATTTCGAAGAGGTCAAAGACAAGTAGGAAAGAGGACGGCCGAGCCGGAAACACTTGCGGCCCAAGCCGGATTTTGATAGGGGAGTGCGGCACAAGGGGCACGTGGAATCCACGTGCCCCTTGTGCCATAGGAGATCCGGAACCGGCGCCCACCCCGCGGGGTGTCCGCCGAAAGCCCACGGTCTTTCCAACAAAGGGACGGTATGATTCCCCGAAGCGTTCTGCGTCTTTTCGCCTGCGTGATCCTGTGCGCCTCCATTCCGCTGGGCTGCGCCCCACGGCAGCAGGTGCGCGTCATCATTCCCGAAAGCGTCTTTCACGAGCCGCCGCCTTCGGAAGCCCAAGCCCTGTGGAAGCAAGCCATGGCCCTGCGAGACGCCGGTCGTCTGGATGACGCTTTGGCGGTCTTTCAGCGCATCGCCTATTTCTTCCCTTCCAACGCCATCGCTCCGGCGGCCTTGACCGCCCAAGGCGATATCTGGCTGCAGGCGCAAAACCCCAACGCCGCCCGCAAGGCCTATGAAGCCGCCCTCAAGGAATTTCCCCAGTGGCGCGATACCGTCACAGCGCGCATCGGCCTGCTCAGCGCCCGATGGATGGACGGCGAAAACAGAAAAAAACTTATCGAAGAGGCCCAATCCCTGTGGGAGGCGACGGGACCTCAACCCGCCTGGCGTCAGAGACTCATTCGTCTTCTCGTCGGCCTCAACAGGGATGCGGGCAATGTGGATGCCGCCCTGTCATGGCTTGACAAGGGCTACGCCGCCCAACCCGGACCCGAAGACCAAAAGCTTTTGGACCAGGAAGCCTTCTCCCTCGCGCTCACCCTGGACGGGCCTACCGTGGATCGGGCGCTCCAAACATTCGCTTCGGAACGCTTGGTCCCGTTTTTACTCTATCGGCAAATCCAGCTGAGGGCCCCTCAAGGACGGCGGGACGCGCTGCTCAAATTGATGTCCCAATACCCGCAGCATCCCGTGACGCGAAAGATCGAGGAAGAGCTTCGCGGCGTCATGGTCCCTTCAGGGCCCGCCGATGCCAACCGGCTGGGATGCATGGTGCCTTTGAGTGGCCCGCACGCCCCTCACGGCCGCCGAGTCGTCAAAGGCGTGGCTCTCGCTCTAAGGCATTGGGAAAGACTCTATCGCGGCTCCCCTGCGCGCCTCATCTTAGCCGACACGCAAGCCAACCCCGATGTCGCCGTCAATGCCCTGAAGCATCTGGTGAATGAGGAACAGGTCCTCACCGTGCTCGGACCCCTCAGCCCTCGAAGCGCCGAAGCCATCATGCCCCTGGCCAACGAACACGGCATTCCGGTGATCAGCCTGACGGAAAAACGTCAGGTCACCTCGCAAACCCCCTTTCTCTTCCACGCCTTCTTGGACCACCAGGACATGATCGGCACCTTGCTCACCCACTGCCGCACCGTTCTGGGGTACAAGAATTTCGGCGTTCTGTACCCCGAAGAGCCCTACGGAAAAGCCTTGAGGGAAGTCTTCCTCAAGAAGGTTCAGGAAACGGGAGGGAAACTGGTCGCCGATGTGTCCTACGCCCCGGGAATGACCGACTTCAAGGGACCCATCCAGGCTCTCTCTCACCATGCCCTTAAAGAATCGGGATCCACAGGCTCGGAGTCGGCTCTCGATGCACTCTTTATCCCGGATGCGGCCGAAACCATCGCCCTGATCGCCCCGCAGCTACCCTATTACAACGTGGTCGGCGTGACCCTTTTAGGCACGAATCTTTGGGAAGAAAAATCGCTGCTTTCCGCAGGAGGCGTTTACCTGGAAGGGGCTCTTTTCCCTTCCGCTTTTCATCGGGATTCGTCCGGCACATCCGATCCGGTCCAGCAAGCGTTCGTGAAAGATTACCGCGAAACATACGGGGAAGAGCCCGATTTTCTGGCGGCCCAGGCTTACAGTGCCGCTTTGCTCGTTCTGAGCGCCCGGGAACAGGTCCTCAAGGAAGGCCAACCGGATCGGCTGCGGCTTCGCCAATGGCTTCTGCGGATGGACCTTCCCAACGGACCCTTGGGCCCCATGCGCTTTGCGCCCGACGGCCACATGGAACGGACCTACCCGATCCTGCAGATTACGGGAGGATCCCTGGTCCGCGTGGACAGGTAGCGGAAGGCATTCTCTCCAGGCATCCTCTGGACAATGAAAATCGAGGCGCAAAGGGTCTTGAGAGCCCGACTTTCATCGCAAATGACGGGCGGCGTTTCGTGAAGGGACCGTGCGGGCGCTGGAGGAACACAGCCCTTTCGGGCTCAGTGGCCTGTGTCGGTCACACCGGCTTCGGCAAAGGTCTTGATGTCCCGAAGCACCCGTGCGGCGGCTTCCACCAAATGCATGGCCAAGGCCGCCCCTGTTCCTTCTCCCAACCTCATGGATAAATCCAACAAAGGCGGTAGCCCGAGCAGCTCGATCATGGTCCCGTGGCCCACTTCCTGGCTTCGGTGGGACACAAAAAGGTAGTCCTTGGCCGGAGGAGCCAGGCGGCACGCAATGAGCGCTCCGGCTGTGGCGATAAACCCGTCGCAGATCACCGGGACGCGCACCGCCGCCGCTCCCAGGACGGCCCCCGCCAGGCCGGCGATTTCATACCCCCCCACCTTGGCAAGCACATCCACAGGGTCGTGAGGATCGGGCCGGTTAACGGCCAAGGCTGCCTCGACGGCTCGCACCTTTCGCGCCCACGCCGCATCGTCGATGCCCGTGCCCCGGCCTGTGAGTTCCGCAGCGGGTTTGCCGCTGAAGGCCGCCACAATGGCCGTGGAGGGCGTGGTGTTGGCAATGCCCATGTCCCCCGTACCGATGAGCCGATACCCTTCCCGGGTCACGGCGTCCATGACCAGCCGGGCTCCCTCAACCATCCCCCGCACGGCGTCCTGGCGGTCCATGGCCGAGCCTTTGGCGATGTTTC
>JGI24188J35168_1001127_pt1 | contig 15810 bp, 14 predicted proteins | sample YNPBryantNP2012_FD_35168 | JGI IMG/M metagenome (IMG submission 35168) | reverse complement strand
TTAGCTCGTCCATTCGTTGCTCTTCGCAGGGGGAGCGCGTAAGGCGAGCTTTAGCTCGTCCGTTCGTCGCTCTCCGCAGGGGGAGCGCGTAAGGCGAGCTTTAGCTCGTCCGTTCGTCGCTCTCCGCNGGGGGAGCGTAAGGCGAGCTTTAGCTCGTCCGTTCGTCGCTCTTCGCAGGGGGAGCGTAAGGCGAGCTGAAGCTCGCCCTACATCCGGGCAAGGGCAGAGGCATGGGGCTGGGAGCCTTCCATGATCACATTCATCATTCGCCGCCTGTTGGGGATGATCCCCACTCTTTTGCTGGTCTCGGTCCTGAGTTTCATCATCATCGAGCTGCCGCCCGGCGACTTCATGACTTCGCTGGCGGCCAACGTCGGCACGAGCGGCTCGAGCATGGATGCGGCAACGGTCGAGAACCTGCAACGCCAGTACGGTTTGGACAAGCCCGCCCATATCCGCTATCTGACGTGGATCGCCGGCTTCGTGCGGGGGGATTTCGGCTATTCGCTCGACTGGAAGCGGCCGGTCAGCGAGCTGATCATGGGCCGGCTCGGCCTGACGTTGTTGCTGTCTATCCTTTCGCTGATCATCATGTGGGCGGTAGCCATCCCGATCGGCATCTATTCGGCCACGCATCAGTATTCGCTGGGCGATACCATCTTCACGTTCCTGGGCTTTCTGGGTCTCTCGGTGCCCGAATTCGTATTGGGCCTTTTTTATCTGTTCATCGGCATCTTCGTCTTCGGCGTCTCGGTGACGGGCCTCTTTTCGGCCGAGATGGAGAAGGCGCCCTGGTCGCTGGCGAAGGTGCTCGATCTGGCCAATCACCTGCTCTGGCCGGCGCTGATCCTGGGCACGGCCGGCATGGCGCAGTTGATCCGCATCATGCGCGGCAGCTTATTGGAGATCCTGGGGCAACAATACATCACCACCGCGCGCGCCAAGGGGTTGAAGGAAAAGGTTGTGGTCAATAAATACGCGGTGCGCGTGGCTATCAACCCCCTGATCAGCGTGATGGGCATGCAATTGCCCAGCCTGATCAACGGCGCGACGGTGCTCGGCATCGTGCTCACCTTGCCCACCACGGGCCCGCTCTTCGTGCGCGCTCTGCTCAGCCAGGACATGTACCTGGCGGGCACTTTCCTGTTGTTCCTCAGCCTGATGTTGATGCTGGGCAACCTGCTTTCAGACATCGCCCTGGCCTGGGCCGATCCGAGGATTCGTTACGAATGAGCAAGCCCATTGCAGAACCCGAACCGCGCTCCGGCGAGCCGGCCGAGCGCTCTGCGCCCGATGCGTATGAGGCCGCCAGCGAGGCGCTCATCAGCCGCTCGGAAGAAGAGACGCGCTATGGCCTCTCGCAATACCAGTTGATGTGGCGCAAGTTCATCCGCAGCCGCACGGCCATCGTCGGCGGCTGCGCGGTGATCCTGTTCTACCTCATCGCGGCATTTGCCAACTTTCTGGCGCCGTATGGTGGCGATCAGCGTTTCATCGAATATCTGTACGCGCCGCCGCATCCGTTGCATTGGGACGCGCAGACCGGCCTTTACATCTATGCCCTGGAGACGACCTTCGATCCGGAAACGCTCAAGGCGGTGTACAAGCCGAATCCGAGCAAGAAGGTGCCCATTCGTTTCTTCGTGCACGATTCGCCGTACAAGCTTTTCGGCCTGATCGAGAGCGACCTGCACCTGTTCGGCACGGCCGACAAGAGCGTGGGCGTCTTCCTGTTGGGCAGCGATCGCCAGGGCCGCGATATGCTTTCGCGCATCTTGATCGGCAGCCAGATGTCGCTCACCATCGGCCTGGTCGGCGTCTTCCTCAGCCTGACGATCGGGTCGGTCATGGGGGTGACGTCGGGCTATTTCGGCGGCCGGGTGGACGAGATCATGCAGCGCATGGTCGAGGTGATCCGCTCTTTCCCTTCGATCCCGCTCTGGATGGCTCTCTCGGCGGCGCTGCCGCAACACTGGCCGCCCGAACGGGTCTACTTCGCCATCACCGTGATCCTCTCGCTGATCGGCTGGACCTGGCTGGCGCGCCAGTTGCGCGGGAAGGTGTTGGCGATCCGCGAGGAGGAGTTCGTGTTGGCGGCCCAACTGGCCGGCGCCAGCGATGCGTGGGTGATCTTTCGGCATCTGATACCGGCCGTGTTCGGCCACATCATCGTCATCGCTACCCTGGCCATGCCCGGCATGATCCTGGCCGAGACGACCCTTTCCTTCCTGAACCTGGGCTTGCGGCCGCCGCTCATCAGTTGGGGAGTGCTGTTGCAGGAGGCGCAGAATCTGGAGAGCATGCGCCATTATCCCTGGTTGCTCACGCCGGCCCTGGCGATCGCCGGTGCCGTGCTTTCGTTCAATTTCTTCGGCGACGGCCTGCGCGACGCGGCGGATCCGTATTCGCGGTAAGGGGAGCATTCAAGCGTGAATCCATCATCGGCAAATGCCCTGCTGGAAATCGAGAATCTGAAGACCTATTTCGATACCGTGGACGGCACGGTGCGCGCGGTGGACGGCGTGTCGTTCAGCATAGCTCCGCAGGAGACGTTGGGCCTGGTCGGCGAGTCGGGCTGCGGCAAGTCGGTGACGGCCTATTCGGTGTTGCGCCTGTTGCCCATGCGCTACAGCCGCATCGTGGAGGGGAGCATCCGCTTCCGCCGGCGCAACGGCGAGGTGGTGGATCTGGCCCAGGTGGATCCCCGCGGAGACCTGATCCGCTCGATCCGCGGCAACGAGATCGCCATGATCTTCCAGGAGCCGATGACCTCCCTGTCGCCGGTCCACACCGTCGGCAGCCAGATCGCCGAGGCGGTGGAGCTGCACCAGGGGGTCGGCAAGGCCGAGGCCGAGCGCATTACGATCGAGATGTTGAAGCGGGTGGGCATCGCGAACCCGGAGCAGCGCATCCACGAATATCCGCATCAGTTTTCCGGCGGCATGCGCCAGCGCGCCATGATCGCCATGGCGCTCTCGTGCAACCCATCGCTCCTCATCGCCGACGAGCCGACTACCGCGCTCGATGTGACGATCCAGGCACAGATCCTGGAGTTGATGAAGGCGCTCCAGGAGCAATTCCGCATGTCCATCCTGATCATCACCCACAATCTGGGCGTGGTGGCCGACATGGCCGACCGGGTGGCGGTCATGTACATGGGCAAGATCGTCGAGACCGGTTCCACGCGCGATATCTTCCACCATCCTCTGCATCCCTACACCGTCGGCCTGATGCAATCGGTCCCGAAGATGGGGCGTCGGGTCAAAGAGCGCCTCGTCCCCATCATCGGCAGCGTGCCCGATCCGTTCTCCATCCCGCGCGGCTGCGCGTTCCTGCCGCGTTGCTCGGCGCCCAAGAAGCCCGCCTGCGCGGGGCCGGAAGATGTGCCGTTGACGGATGTGGGCGGCGGCCGGTGGGTGAGGTGTACGTTGTATCAGTGAAATGTGAAGCGTCATATGATGTTTGACGTATGACGTTTGACGCACGACATTGACGCCTATCCAGGGCCAACCATGAACGCCAACACACCGATCCTTCTCGAAGTCAAAGACCTCAAAATGCACTTCCCCATCCAGCGCGGGTTGTTGCGCCGCGTCGTCGGCCATGTGCGCGCGGTGGATGGCGTGAGCTTTTTCATCCGCGAAGGGGAAACGCTGGGGCTGGTGGGCGAGTCGGGCTGCGGCAAGACGACCACCGGCCGACTGATCCTGCGCGCGCTCAAGCCCACGGCCGGCCAGATCCTCTACCGCTACGGCGGCGAGATGGTGGATCTGACGCGCAAGTCGCGCCGCGAGATGAAGCCGTTCCGCCGCGAGATGCAGATCATCTTCCAGGACCCGTTTTCGTCCCTCAACCCGCGCATGACGGTGATGGACATCGTGTCGGAGCCGCTGCGCATTCACGGCGTGGCGAGCGGCGACGAGCTGAAAGTGCGCGTGCGTGAGCTGTTGGAGCAGGTAGGCCTGCGCGTGCAACACATGAATCGCTACCCGTATGCCTTCTCCGGCGGCCAGCGCCAGCGCATCGGCATCGCGCGCGCCCTGGCCCTCAAGCCCAAGTTCATCGTCTGCGACGAGCCCGTGAGCGCGCTGGACGTCTCGATCCAGGCGCAGGTGCTCAACCTGTTGCACGACCTTCAGCGTGACCTGGGCCTGACTTATCTCTTCATCTCACACGATCTCTCGGTCGTCGAGCACATCAGCGATCGGGTGGCCGTGATGTATCTGGGCGTTCTGGCCGAGCTGGCGCCGGCAGAGGAGCTGTACGCGGTGCCGCGGCATCCGTATACCGAGGCGCTCCTTTCGGCCGTGCCCAGCGCCGACCCCGACCTGAAGGTGCAGCGCATCCTGTTGCCCGGCGATGTGCCCAGCCCCAGCAAGCCGCCCCCCGGCTGCAAGTTCCACCCGCGTTGCAAGTACGCCGTCGCCGCCTGTTCGGCTGTCGTGCCCGAGTGGCGGGAGATCTCGCCCGAACATTGGGTGGCGTGCCACCGGGCCGACGAGTTGAAGCTGGCCGGCATCGTCAGCGACTGAACATCATCCATCACATCCAGGGGGAGAAACGCATGAAATTGTTCGCGCAGGCGGAAAACGAGCCTGTTGTTACGACGCCCGACGGCGGCCGGCGCCGTATCTTGAGCTACGGCGGCCGCCTGATGACCGTGCAGTTCACGTTCGATGCCGGCGTCACGTCCTGGCATCACAGCCATCCTCACGAACAGGTCGGCTATGTCGTCTCCGGCGAGGTTGACTTCGTCATGGACGGCCACGAGCCGGTGCGGCTGACGGCCGGCGGCAGCTACTACGTGCCTTCCGGCGTGCCGCATCACATCGTGACCCACGCGCCGACCGTGTTGATTGACGTATTCACGCCAGTTCGGGAGGATTTTCTCGCCACATGACCCAACTCAAATCGCTTCTTGCCACGCCCGTCACAACCGAGGACCTGATCGCGGCCGTGCGGCGTTCGCCTGCGACGCCCATCGTGCTGGACGTCTTGCGCCGGGCCGCGCCCGACCTGGGCGCCATCCCGCAGACGACTTACACCCTGTACCGCCAGTTCGAGCACACCGGCGAGCGGCGCAACTACGAGCGGCCCTATTTCGCCAAACGGACGATGCTCACGCGCGCCGTCTTCGAGATGCTCCTGGGCGACGATCGCTATCGCGATGCGGTGCACGACCTGCTCTGGAACATCTGCGAGGAGACCTCGTGGGTGTTGCCCGCGCACGAGGAGCAGGGGCCCGACTACTGGGACCTCAAGCCGTCGCCCCGCCAGAAGCCGTTCGGTGCGCACACTGCGCTGACGCGCGAGCCGGACGCCATTGACCTCTTCGCGGCCGAGACGGGCGCCAGCCTGGCCGAGACGGTGCATCTGGTGGGCGATCGGTTGGCGCCGGAGGTGGTGCAACGCGTGCGCCAGGAGGTGGAGCGGCGCATCTTCAAGCCCTATCTGGCCTATGGCCGCCAGCACTGGTGGTACAAGGGCGCGCTCAACTGGAACGGCGTCTGCAACGGCTCGGTGGCGTTGGCCTTCCTGCGCCTGGAGCGCGATCCGCAGACGCTGGCCGAAGCCATCGAACAGGCGCTGGAAGGGTTCGAGGCGTACATCGCCACCGGCTTCGAGGCCGACGGTGGCTCCATCGAGGGGATCGGCTACTGGAACTACGGCCTGATGTACTACGTGACCGTGGCCGAGCTGTTGCGCGAGCGCACGGCCGGCCAGCTCGACCTGTTGGCCGCGCCGCGGCTGCGCGACATCGCCCGCTATCCGCTGGCGGCCGCGCTCTCGCCGGGCCGCTACCTCAACTTCGGCGACGCGGAGGAGGTCACGACCCTCGCGCCGGGCATCGTCCAGCGCCTGGCCGAGCGCACCGGCGTGGCCGAGCTGCGCGCGCTCGCCAATCCTGCCCCCTGGCCCCCCATTCCCCCCCAATTGGGGGGGGCAGGGGGGCGGGAGGAACGGGGCGTGGGGCGGGGCCGCGGGGTGCCGACCGCCAAGCTGGCCATCGTGGTGCGCGATGCCGCATGGTGGGACGGCCAACAGCTTCCCTTCCCGCCGGCCGCGCGGCAAGATGCCCATCTGCCCGATTCCGGCGTGATCCGGCTGGTGGGGCAAACGGCCGACGGCCGGCCCGTGGCGCTGGCGACGAAAGCCGGCCACAACGACGGCCATCATAGCCACACCGATATTGCGACCTTCATCTACCACGTGGACGGCGAAAGCCTGATCTGCGACCCCGGCCGCGGCAAGTACAGCAAGGACTACTTCCGCCAGGCCCGCTACGAAAACGTTTTTTGCAACTCGTTCGGCCACAGCGTGCCGGTCATCGGCGGCCGGCTCCAGGCGCCCGGCCCGGAGTTCGGCGGCCGCAAGCAGTATCACGGCACGATCGTTGCCTGCGAGACCGGGCCGGACGAGAAGCTGGCGGTCGTGGACTTCCACCGCGCCTACGATCTGCCGGCGTTGACCCTGGCCCGGCGCACGCTCCGGCTGAATCCCGCGACCGGCGACGCGCTGCTCCAGGATGAATTCGCCTTCGACGGCGCGGCCTTGGCCATCGAAGAAGCGTTCGTCACGTGGGAGGCGGTCGAGGTGGCCGGGCCGGTCGCGCACATCCGCGGCCAGCGGTCCGCGCTCGCGTTGACCATCGAGGAGCCGGCCGGCGCGACGTTCAGCGCGACCCGGCTGGAAGAGGCGTGTCGGGCCAACGAGCGGGAGGGTGTCTTGACCCGGCTGGCGGCCGCGCTGCCCGTCGGCGCCACGCGCTTTCGGATGCGCCTGACCGTGGCGTGAATCGGGGCCGACCCGTTGAGGCTGAGGTTTATGCTTAACCTCGGCCTTGACCTTAGCCCCCAGCATTGCGCCGCCTACTGGCGCACGGAGCGCGCGGACGCCGATCTCGTCAACGGTGCGCGATCTACCGAGGAGCAACCATGAAGTACGCAACCAGCACCCTCGGCTGTCTCGATTGGGACCTGCCGACCCTCATCGAGCGGCTGCCGCGTTACGGCTATCACGCGGTGGACTTCCGCGGCCTGCGCGGAACCTTCAACCTGTGGGAGCTGCCGGAGTTCAGCAGCGACCTCGCGACGACCGCGGCGCGGCTGCGCGANGNCGGCCTGGCGGTCTCCTGTTTCTCTGCCAGCGCGCGGCTCGTCTGGCAGAACGAGGAGGAGCGCGAGCGTAGCCTCGACGAGATCCGCCGCCTGGTCGAGCTGTGCGTGCGCTTCGCCGCGGGGCAGATTCGCGTCTTCCCCGGCGACCTGCGAGGCCTGAGCCGGGCCGACGGCCTGGCGCGCGGCCGCGAGACGCTGGCGCGCATGGCCGAGATCGTGCGGGGGACGGGCGTGATGCTCGCCGTCGAGACGCACGATGCCTGGACGCACAGCGCGGACCTGTTGGCGCTGATCGCCGATACCGATCCGCAAGAGGTCGGCGTCTGTTGGGACGTGAAGCACCCGTATTGGACCGGCGAGGAGACGCCCGCGTTCACCTGGCGGCAGCTCGGCCCGCGGGTCATCAACACCCACTGGAAAGACGCGCAGCGCGACCGCACAACCGGCCGGGATCGGCTCTGCCTGGTCGGCGAGGGCCTGTTGCCGCTGGCCGATTGTCTGGACCTGTTGCTGGCGGCCGGCTATGCCGGCTACTACACCCTGGAATGGGAGAAGAAGTGGCATCCGTACCTGCCGGATGCCGGAGTCGCGTTTCCGGCCTTCGTGCGCCACATGGAGGAGTTGCGCGCACGGATCGGCCGCTGAGGCCTGTCAATCCATTCGTTAACGGAGCACAAACCATGATCGGAGATACCTGGCGCTCGGAGATGCAAGAATTCCGAGACGAGAAGACCGGACGTCGCGTCCGCAAGCTGACGTCCGTCGGCAACAACTACCATCTGTACTTCACCGAGAACTCGTTCGACAGCCGCAAGAACGAGATCATTTTCAAGTCGGATCGCGCGTCGGGCGAGGACAAACTGCCGCACGAGGAGCCGCTCTATAACCTGTTCCGCATGAACCTGGACACGGGCGAGATCGTGCAGTTGACCGACGAGCCGCAGCCGGTGGTGGCGTGCACGAANACCCCCGACAGTGAGATCATCGTCTACAAGACCGGCAATTTGCTGAAGAAGCTCGAACCGGCCACCGGCAAGACGACCGTGATCTACGAGGAGACGGGCAACTATAGCCTGGGCGCGCCGTCCATCGCCTGCAACCGGCGCTATGTGGCCTTCTGCCGCAACGAGAACGTCAACGTGCCGCGCGGGCCGAACTACACCGGCTTCAAGGAGTCGTTCTACCTCATCAAAGATGGCCGGATCACGGTGGCCTACCTGGACGGCTCCGGCTGGTTCGATGCGTTCAAGGACACGCATTGGGTTGGCCATTTCCAGTTCTGCCCCGATGATCCCACCATCGGGTCGTACTGTCACGAAGGGCCGTGGAACCTGGTGACCCAGCGCATCTGGCTGCTCGATTTCGTCGCGCGCGAGGCGAAGCCGTGCTTCCGCCAGGACGAGCAGGATTCGGTGGGCCACGAGTTCTGGACGCAGGACGGCTATCTCTTCTTCGACAACCGCGGCCCGGGCCACGACGGCACCATCACCTCGTCTCGCACCCAGGCCGTGGCGACCGAGGTGCCGGTCAATCAGAACGTCATGACGCCGTTCGTGGGGTTGGCCGACCGCAACGGCAACGTGGTGAAGCGCATTGACATGCCGTTCTACTGCAANCACTANCANGCCAACCCCGACAACACGTTGCTCGTCGGCGACGACGTGGACGATCTGGTGCTGATTGATATCGCGCGGGAGCCGGCCACGCTGAAGGTGCTCTGCAACCACAAGACGTCGTGGCATACGCAGACGGCTCACTGCCACCCGACCTGGAGCTGGAACGGCGACCGGATCCTCTATGCTTCGGATTACGGAGGGAAGGTCAATCTGTACATGATCTGGCCGTTCGAGGATTAGCTACGCGGCCGAGGCCAGTTCGGCCAGCGCCAGCCAGCGTTCGGCCGCGGCATCGGCCTCGGCCTCCAGCTCTCGCAGGCGGTCGGCAAGCGCGGCCAGGCGGATGTAGTCGCTGCCGCACGCGTTGATCTCGGCTTGCAGCGCGGCCTTCTCTGTTTCCAGCTCGGCCAGGCGCGCTTCGAGGCTTGCAAGCTCGCGCTGTTCTTTCCAGGTGAGCCTTCGCGCTGGGGCCGGCCGCGGCGCGCTGCGCCGGGGCGTTTCTTTGGGTTCGGCCGGCCGGGGCGGAGGGGCCTTGGCCGCGGCCTCTGCTTCGCGCAACTGGCGATAGGTCTCGTAGGGCGCGGGATACGGCCCGGCCACGATGCCGCCCGGCGCGAAGCTGTAGAGCAGATCCACCGTGCGGTCCAGGAAGTAGCGGTCGTGGCTGGCGACGATCAGACAACCCTGGAAGTGGTCGAGGAACTCCTCTAACACCGTCAGGGTCTGGATGTCCAGATCGTTGGTCGGCTCGTCGAGCAGGAGCACGTTGGGCCGGTGGATCAGCGTGCGCAGCAGGTAGAGCCGGCGCCGCTCGCCGCCGCTCAGCGAGCCGATGCGCGCCTGCTGTTGGGAGCGCGGGAAGAGGAACCACTCTAGCATCTGGGCGGCATCCACCAGGTGGAGTGAGTCTTCGTCTTGCAGCCAGGCGGGCTTGCGTCGCTCTTCCGCGCGGATCAGCTCGGCCTCGGCCTTGATGAAGTCAATGACCCGCAGGGTATCGTCGAGGGCTACGTTGCGCTGGTCATAGTAGCCCAGATGGACGGTGTCGCCCCAGGTCACGGCGCCGGCATCGGCCGCCTGGACTCCCGCCAGGATGTCCAGAAAGGTGCTCTTGCCGGCACCGTTCGGCCCGATGATGCCGATCCGGTCGCCGGGCGCCAGGTCGAAGTCGAGGTTGCGGAGCACCTGCAGGTTGCCGTAGGATTTGCAGAGCCCGCGCGCCTCCAGCACCTTTTTGCCCAGCCGACGGCCGGCCAGGCGGATCGCCACGCGCTCTTCCCGGCTATCATAGCGGAGCTGCTGGAGTTCCGCGACGCGTTGCTTGCGGGCCTTCTGTTTGGTGCCGCGCGCCATCGGACTGCGTCGCAGCCATTCCAGCTCGCGGCGGAGGGTGCGGCGGCGGTTCTCTTCTGCCCGCACCAGCCGTTCGTGCCGCTCGGCCGATTGTTCCAGGTAGTGTGCGTAGTTGCCCGGATAGCTGATCAGTTGGCGACGGTCCAGCTCCACGATGCGATTGACGACCCGATTCAAGAAGTAGCGGTCGTGGGTGACCATGAGGAGCGCGGCCGGGGTGGCGAGCAGGTATTGCTCCAGCCAGTCTATCGTGTCCGCGTCCACGTGATTGGTGGGCTCGTCCAGGACCAGCAGATGGGCCGACGCGTCGGCCGCCACATCTTCGACGTCCAGCAGCACCCGGGCCAGGGCCACGCGCTTGCGCATCCCGCCGCTGAGCGCGGCGACCGGCATGGCGAAGTCGGAAATCCCCAGCCGCGAGAGGATGGCCTTGGCGCTCGTCTCGGCCGCCCAGCCGTTCAGCCGGGTCATCTCGGCGCTGAGATGGGCGAAGCGCTCCTGTTCGCGCGGATCGTTCGGATCGCGTTCGAGGTTGGCGGCCGCCTCCTCGTATGCCCGCACGAGCTGCATGCGCGGGGAGTCGCTGCGGAAGAGGAGGTCGAGCACCGAGAGGGTCTCATCGAGGATCGGCTCTTGCGGCAGATAGTGGATGCGCACGCCGCCCCAGGCCGTGATCTGCCCGGCGTCGGCCGGCTCCAGGCCGGCGATCATCCGCAACAGCGTGCTCTTGCCGCTGCCGTTGATGCCGATCAGGCCGATGCGGTCCTCGCGGTTGATGAGCAGGTTGACGTCTTCCAGCAGAGGACGCTCGCCGAATTGTTTGTAGACGTGTTCGATGGTGATCAAGTTCATGTATTGCTCCGGGAAGTTATGATACAATCAAACTCAATAGCCGCAAAGTCGGCATACCCAATTCGCCGAAAGGAGATTCTCGCAATGACGTACTTCACATCGGTTCCAACGGCACCGGGTTTGAACCGGTTGCCGACGAATCCGTGCAAGCTGCTGGATTTCGGCCTGTTGATCCTGAACGCCGGCGAGAGCTATCAGGGCACCACCGGCGACCGCGAGGTGTTGGCCGTCATCCTGGGCGGCAAGGCGAACTTCACCGTGGACGGCCAGGAGTTCAAGAACGTGGGCGGCCGGCCCAACGTCTTCTCGGGCAAGCCGCATTCGGTCTACATTCCCTGCGGTTCACACTATACCATCACCGCGCTCACGAAGCTCGAAGTCGGCCTGCCCAGCGCGCCGAGCGACCTGAAGACCCCGGCCTATGTCATCAGCCCGGAGAAGGTGACGACGGGCGTGTGGGGCGCGGCGAACTTCACGCGCAGCTACCACCAGATCCTCACCCTGGCCGGCCAACCCGACCTGCCCGCGGCCCGGTTGATCGTCGGCGAGACGTACACGCCGTCGGGCAACTGGAGCACCTATCCGCCGCACAAGCACGAGGTGGACGACCTGCCGCGCGAGGCGTATCACGAGGAGATGTACTTCTTCAAGGTCAACCCGCCGGACGGCTTTGGCATGGTGCGCTACTACAACAACGAGGTGGACACCGGCTACATCGTGCGCGACAACACCATCCTGATGGCGCCCAACGGCTATCACACGACCAACAGCGCGCCCGGCTACACCAGCTACTTCCTCTGGTTCCTGGCGGGCAATCAGCGCGTGCAGGCGACGTCCGACGACCCGACGCTGGCGTGGGTAGCGCGCACCGTGCCGATGTTGAAGGCGCTGGGGCATTGAGTGAAAAGTGAATAGTGAATGGCGAACGGTGAATTTGCGATGTGCGGATTTGCCGGTTCGCCGATTCGCAGCGGGAGCAAGGCCATGATTCTTGATCTTTTTCGTCTCGATGGCCGCGTGGCGCTGGTGACGGGCGCGGCGCGGGGGTTGGGGCAGGCGATGGCGCTGGGCCTGGCCGAGGCCGGCGCCGACATCGTGGGGTTGAGCCGCGGTCCGAGCGACGAGACCGGCGAAGCGGTAAGGGCGCTTGGCCGGCGTTATCATCCGATCTGCTGCGATCTGCGCACGGCGACCGTGGCCGACCTGAACACGATCGTGGGCCAGGTGGTGGCCGAGATGGGCCGGCTGGACATCCTGGTCAACAACGCCGGCATCATCCGCCGCGCGCCCGCGCTGGAGTTCAGCGAGGCCGACTGGGACGACGTGTTGCAGATCAACCTGAAGGCGGTCTTTTTCCTCTCGCAGGCGGCCGGCCGGGTGATGGTGAACCAGGGCGGCGGCAAGATCATCAACATCGCCTCGATGCTCTCCTTCCAGGGCGGCATCCTGGTGCCGTCTTATACGGCGGCCAAGAGCGCGGTGGCCGGGATTACGCGCGGATTGGCGAACGAGTGGGCCAGGTACGGCATCAACGTGAATGCCATCGCGCCCGGCTACATGGCGACCGACAACACCGCGCCGCTCCGCGCCGACCCGGCCCGCGCCGAGTCCATCCTGGCGCGCATCCCGGCCGGCCGTTGGGGCCAGCCGGACGACCTGAAGGGCGCGGTGGTCTTCCTGGCCTCGCGCGCGTCCGATTATATGCACGGCGCGATCGTGTGCGTGGACGGCGGATGGATGGCGCGATGAACGGAGACGGGGCGAGATTCGCTCTGGTCAACGGCCGCATTGCCCTCCCCGATCGCCTCGTCGAGGGCCAGGCGGTGGTCATCGAGGGCGATACGATCCTGGGCCTGGCCGCGGCGGATGATCTGGGAGCCGATGTCGCGCGCGTGGATGTCGGCGGCCGGCTGATCGCGCCCGGCCTGATTGATCTCCACACGCACGGCGCGCTCGGCTACACCTTCAACAAGCCGACGGCCGAGGCGTGGGCCGCCATCACCGCGGAGAACGCGCGGCGCGGGGTCACGGCCGTGGTGGCCACCCTGGCCGCCGCGCCGATCCCCGATCTGGTTTCGTGTCTGGGGTTCGCGCGCGGGTGGATGCAGCGCGTTTCCGAGGCCGCGCGCGTGCTGGGCGTGCACCTGGAAAGCCCCTACATCAGCCCGGCGCAGAAGGGCGCGCTCGATCCGGCGGCCCTGCGCTTGCCCGCTGACGGCTCGGCCGAGGCGCTGCTCGCGTACGCCGACGTCCTGCGCATCTTCGTCCTGGCGCCCGAACTGCCCGGCGCGCTCGACCTGGTCGGCCGACTGGCGGCGCTGGGCATTGTGCCGGCGGTCGGCCACAGCTCGGCGAAGGACGAACACGTTCGGGCGGCCATGCGCGCGGGACTGCGCCACGTGACGCACATCTGGAGCGCGATGTCGAGCACGGTGCGCGAGGGGCCGTGGCGCAAGCCGGGGGTCCTGGAAGCCGCGCTCGTCTTCGACGGCCTGACCGTCGAGATGATCGCGGACAACCGCCACCTGCCGGCGACGCTGATGAAGCTGGCCTACAAGTGCATCGGCCCCGACCGGCTGTGCGTGATCTCGGATGCGACGAGCGGCGCAGGCCTGCCGGAGGGCGCTCGGTTTCGCATGGCCGGCATGGAATATGAAGTGAGCGATGGCGTCGGGATGATGCTCGACCGCAGCGCGTTCGCCGGCAGCACTACTCTGTTGAACCAGATGATCCCGATCCTCACCGACGTGGTCGGCATCCCGCTGGTCGAGGCGATCCGCCTGGCAACGCTCAACCCCGCCCGCGTCCTTGGCCTGGACGCGACCATCGGCCGCATCGCCCCCGGCTATCGCGCCGACCTGGCCATCTTCAACGACGACTTCACGGCCTGGGAAGTGCTGATCGGGGGGAAGCAAATTGGTAAACTGGTAAATTGGTAAACTGGTAAATGACGTTTGACGTTTTACGTTTCACGTTTCACGGAGCATTCCATGCCCACCCCACTTCACACCACCTGCTACGGCGACCTGCGCGTCAGCATCTATGCCAGCAACGCGGAGATGGGCGCGGCCGCGGCCGAGGAAGCGGCCGGGATCATCGCGGCCGCGCTTGCGGCGAAGGGCCGCGCCAACATCATCCTGGCGACCGGCAATTCGCAGTTGACCTTTTTGCACGCGCTGCGCGATCTGCCGGGCATGGACTGGTCGAAGATCCATGTCTTTCATATGGACGAGTACGTCGGCATTGACCCGCGGCATCCGGCCAGCTTCCCGCGTTTCCTGCGCGACCACATCCTGGACCGCGTTCGGCCCGGCGCGTTCTATCCCGTCCCCGGCCAGGCGGCCGACCTCGCGGCCGCGTGCCGGGAGTATGAGGCGCTGCTCAGGGCACACCCGGCCGACCTGTGCGCGATGGGCATCGGCGAGAACGGCCACATCGCGTTCAACGATCCGCCCTTCGCCGACTTCGATGATCCGGTCTGGGTGAAGGTGGTGAAGCTGGACGAGCGGTCGCGGCGGCAACAGGTGGGCGAGGGCCACTTCAAGAGCCTGGACGAGGTGCCCACGCACGCCATCACGCTGACGATCCCGGCGTTGCTGGCGGCGCAGCGCATCCTGTGCATCGTGCCCGAGGCGCGCAAGGCCGAGGCGGTCGAGCGCGCGCTGCTCGGCCCGATCGGCGAGGATTGCCCGGCGTCCATCCTGCGCCGGGCGGCCCATGCGCATCTGCTGCTGGATCAGGACTCGGCGGCGCGGCTGAAGTGGTGAGCTTTTCGCCGCGCATCACGAATTTCACGAAGAGGAACGAATGTCTGATCATCCCATCGGCCCGGCCTATCGGGTCGTCACCCCGCGGCTGGTGATCCGCTGCTGGCAGCCGGCCGACGCGGCGCTGCTCAAGGCCGCGGTAGACGTCAGCATCGAGCATCTGCGGCCGTGGATGCCCTGGGCCGCCAACGAGCCGACCGACCTGGAGGCCAAGATCGCGCTGTTGCGCCGCTGGCGCGGCCAGTTCGACCTGGGCCAGGATTTCACCTACGGCATCTTCGACCGGCAGGAGACGGAGGCGCTCGGCAGCACGGGATTGCACACGCGGCGCGGGGCCGATGGCCGCGAGATCGGCTATTGGGTGCGCGCCGATCGGCTCAACCAGGGCATCGCGACCGAGACGGCCGCCGCGCTGACGCGCGTCGCCTTCGAGATAGACCGGCTCGACTGGGTGGAGATCCATTGCGACGTGGACAACGTGCGCAGCGCGGCCGTGCCCCGCAAGCTCGGCTTCACGCACGAGGCCACGCTGCGCCGGCGCCGGTTCGGCGACAGGCTGCGGGACACGATGGTGTGGACGCTGCTGGCGGACGAGTACCCGACCAGCCCGGCCGCGCGCGTCCCGATCGAGGCGTTCGACGCGGCCGGCCGGCAGGTATTCCGTGGATAACCTCCGGCGCTATCGGGCCGGTGCACCGCAACGTGGTGGACAAATCGCTGGAATACTGAAATCCATGACCGAAACCGACAATCGTATCGTGCTCTTGCTCACGACGGTCTCCGTGTTTATGACCGCCTTCATGGGATCCTCGACGAACATCGCCCTGCCGACCATCGGCCGGGAGTTCGCGATGGACGCCGTGTCGCTGGGCTGGGTGGCGATGGCCTACACGCTGGCGAACGCCATGTCGCTCTTGCCCGTGGGCCGGCTGGCCGATATCCTGGGCCGCCGGCGCATCTTCACCGCGGGCGTGAGCGGCTACGTCGTCGCATCGCTGGCGGTCGGCCTCGCGTCATCGGGCGCCATGCTGATCGCCGCGCGCTTCGTGCAGGGCGCGTTCGCCTCCATGATGTTCGCCACCAGCACGGCCATCCTCACCTCGG
>JGI24188J35168_1001123_pt1 | contig 15831 bp, 9 predicted proteins | sample YNPBryantNP2012_FD_35168 | JGI IMG/M metagenome (IMG submission 35168) | reverse complement strand
ACTATATCTAAAACTTCCTTTCTCATAAGATCTACATCATACTCCTGCGTCTTGACACGAGTCAGGAGACAGTTGAAAGCCGCAATATCACATCCAATGGCATGAATGCCAAGAACATTCGCCTCTACAAGCGTCGTTCCTGAACCGCAAAAAGGGTCATAAACCGTTTCACCCTCTTTGAAGTACTTGCGCAGAAATATTTCAACAATTTGGGGAATAAACTTGCCAAGGTAGGGATGAAGACGATGAACATGTTTTGTTCGTTCTCTTTCAGGCAGATCCTTTTCCGTCCAGTTCAAGTTAAGATGTTCTAATGGCGTTTCCGGGGTCACTTCGTGAGGGCGAGTAGGAATGTGGTTACTATAATATTCAATCACCCTCTTTTCCTCATGTGTCAGCGATGAATGCTGCTTTGACATTGAAGTTTCTCCATATGCTCAACGTTCCTGTATACCGCAGTGATCCAGGCTTCGAAGTCAAGAGCCTGTTACATTCCAACCTGGGCGTCCCTGGAACGTACCAACATTCTACCAGACAATCAGCAACAAGAACACCTGTTCGCAACTTCGGACAATGCCTTATTATAGTCGCCGTTCCCTGAAAAATCAATACGCTTCATCATCTGCAATCCAGAAGACACCTGTTCGTTGTACGATGACTGCTCTGCGCTTTCCAACGAAACGAAGCCGTCTCCGCCCAATCTCCCATCCTCAACACGGCAAACTTTGTAGACATACTCGCTCACATGTCCTATACTCATCATGCTTCGATAGCAGAAAGGAGCAGAGCGCCAATGCCACTCGATCTGACCGAACTGAGTCGTCAGGTGCGTGCGATGAGCAGCGCATTGCAACGCAACGCGCCCGATCTGGCGCAACGGCGTGCGCAGGCGCTGGAACGCTACCTGCGCGAGGCGTCCGCCTATGCAACGTGGGCGCAGGCAGCCGATCTCAGTCGTGAGGGGAGCGCCTGGCTGCTGGCACGTCCGGTCGAACCGCTCAACACGGTGCGCAATGCGCCGCCGCATCCAACCGACTACGCGGTGATTGCAACTGATGGGTCGCATATCGATAGTGACCGACACGGCGCTGCGCTCTGTTATGTGCTCAACATCGGACGGGTCTATCTGCGGTATGGCGCCCATCCAGCGGCAAAACTGTCGTCGCGCCCGATGCTCCGCTTCCGTGACGAGGATCTGTACCTGATCGACGGCATGCGCCGTGTCTTGATCGAGGGGAACTATCTCAGCGCACAGCGCGATGTCGCCGAGGGCGTCGAACTCGTTGCGCTCGCCGATGAGTTTCTGGCGAAGGATACGGGCGCCATGCCGTCGCTGGCGCTGCAAGACGGCACACTGGTGCGCTGGACGCTGGCAGGCGCCGAGTCGTTCGTGCGCGAGCATTTTTTGCGCCCGTACCTGCGCTACCTGGACGATATGCGCAAACGCGGAATACCGGTCGCCTCATACATCAGTCGTCCGCGCTCCCCCGAAGTCACTGGCGTGATCCGCCTGATGTTCTGCCCCGATGTATGCGTGGCGGAGGATCGCGGCGCAACGTGCAGCGTCTGTAGCGATGCCGCCGCCGGGCGCACGCCATCGTGCTTTGTGTGTGAGGGGTTGAGCGACGCCGATATTCTGGCGGATATGCTGGACGAAGGGCAACGCGGACCGCTGTTCGTCTCGATGTCACGGATCAACATCGAGTCCTACGACGATCATCTGATCCATTTCTTCTATATGCGGGTCGGGCGGGAGATCGCGCGCGTCGAAATTCCGCGCTGGGTTGCGAACGACGCCGATCTGTGCGACCGGGTGCACGCCCTGGTGTATGACCAGTGTCTCAAGGGGCAGGGGTACCCTGTGGCGCTGGCGCGCGCTCACGAGCAGGCAGTGGTGCGCGCCGCCGACCGACGCGCCTTTGAGCGGATGGTTGAACAGACCCTGCAACGCGCCGAACTTCCTGCAACATCGTCGCGCAAGGCGGAGGCGAAAGAACGACCGGCATGGTAGAAGGTTGAAGTTGAACATTGAATGTTAAGCGTTGAACGTTCAACGTTGAACGTTCAACGTTGAACTTGAAGGTTGCCTGCCAGGAGGAGACGGTGCATGCTGATCACCCGAACGAAGACGGCGCTGGAGAACGCAATAGCGATGCCCTGGGGTATAAGCCTGGCGCTTGCGNTTTTGTCGGGTTTCCTGATCGGCGCTTCGATGCCGACGCTGTTCGACTGGGGTTTCCTGGGATGGGTGGGACTGGCGCCGGTGCTGATTGCCCTGAACGCTCAACCGCCCCACCGTCGCTTCCTGGTCGCCCTTCCGTTCGGCATCGTCTGGTCGGCGATGACGCATCTGTGGTATCCGGCATTGTTTGGCGTCGGAATGGGGATCTTTCTTGTGGCGGCGGTCGGCGCCTTCTATGCCGGGGTGCTTCAGGCAGGAATGGCGCTCCAGGAACGGTTGCCAGAACCGCTGCGCATCCTGGGGATGCCGGTTGCCTGGTCGGCGCTCGAATTCGTCCGATCAGTCGCACCGGTCGTCGGCGACTGGTGGATTGAATTGCTGGCGAAAAGCCAGTGGCGCTTCCCCCCTGCGCTCCAACTCCTGGCGATCACCGGCGTTCCCGGTCTCAGTTTCCTGCTGATGCTGGTGAATGTCGCCCTTGCGCTGCTCATCCTCGAAGCCTGGCGCCAGCAGCGCGTGCATCTGCCCGCCGATTCTTGCGCTGGCAGGGGCTGCGCTCATCCTGGGGTGGGGCGCCTTGCGCATCCCGCCGGCGCCGGATGCGCGATTTCGCATTGCCGCAACGGTCGATCTGGTTAACCAGGACCGCGCCATTCAGGCGCTGAGTCGCCTGCCTGTCGGTCAGGAAGGGTACTATGCGGATACGCCGGAAATGTCACGGGCGATCTTCGATACGAATGCAACCCTGACCCGTCAGGTGGCTGCGTTGCGTCCCGCCTTCGTCGTGTGGCCCGAAAATGAGTTCGCCGATGCGGATGACCCTGCGGTTGCCGCGCAGGTTGGGGCGCTGGCGCGTGAATTGAACGCCTACCTGGTGGTGGATATGGTCTGGCGAACGTCAGAAGGTATGCACGACGCGGCAGTTCTGTTCGGACCGGACGGCAACGAGGCTGGTCGGCGCGCCAAAATCAATCTCACCGGCGACGAGCAGGCTTTTGGCTTTGTTCCCGGACCGCACGATTTCCAGGTCTTCACAACGCCGTATGGCAACGTTGGACTGGGAGTGTGCTGGGATCGCCACGTCCCGTGGATTACCCGCGAACTGGCACGCGCTGGAGCGCACGTGGTGCTGATGCCGGTGGACGACGACTTTTATGGCAACCGCTGGTTCCCGCTGTTGCATGCCGCTGATGCGGTTCTGCGGGCGGCGGAGAACCGGGTCGCCTTCGGTCTGGGAGCGACCAGCGGGATTGCAATGGTGATCGACCCTTACGGGCGAATTACCGCCGAGAGTGCGATCAATCAGCGGGGTGTGGTGACGGGTGAGACATTCACCGTACCGGAGCGAACGCTCTACACCCGTCTTGGCGATTGGTTCGGCTGGTCGATGATCGGAGCGATGGCGATCGGGTTGCTGTGGCGGGGTCGCAGCCGCATGCATGAGCAGCAGTGAGTGCAGACGCCCGTCTGCGCGCTACATCCAGCGATGGAGGCGCAGCGCAATACTGCCCCAGACACCGGCAAAGACTGCTGTGCCAGACACCCACCCGGATAGCGCACATGCAGCAATTCCAGAGAGGAGCGTCCCCCACCGTGCAGCCCAACGCCGTCATCGCACCCCAGCCCATCAGCACCCCGCCGACCAGCGCAGCGACACTGCCATTGGCGCGCGGCAACGCTGGCTGAAAGCGACCAGTGATCAGGGCGGCGCCGAGAGCGCCGAGCGCCAGTCCACCGATCAGCCACCCATTCGTGGTGATACGTAGCGCAACAGTGCGAATCCCAGAATGCCGGGAACTGGCAGGTGAAGAGCGAATGCATCATACCCTCAGCCACCCCGTGAGGTCGCGAGTCCCCCGCTCCGGGGCACACAGCGCAGATAGGGAACGAACACCAGTGTAGCGGGCAGAGCGTTCTACCAGATTTGATGTTTCCTCTCAGGGTCGGGAGGGCAGATCTGGCGGACGGGGCGGATTGGGCACGTCCGGCAGGTCCGGCGGGTCCGGCGGACGGGGTGGATTGGGCACGTCCGGCGGGTCCGGCGGATGGGGCGAATTGGGCAGGTCTGGCGGTGGCCAACGTTCCGGCGTTGCATCGCGGTCCTGCCGATCGTGACCGTCTGGCGGCCAGGGCACGCCAGTGGGCCAGGGAATATCTGACGGCCAGGTTCCATCGGGGGGCCGGGGCACGCCGGTGGGCCAGGGAATATCCGGCGGCCAGGTTCCATCGGGGGGCCGGGGCACGCCGGTGGGCCAGGGAATGCTGCCCGGTTCCGGGATGCCAGGGATCCAGGCATCTGACGGCGTCGGTGGACCGGCAGGTGAGGGGGGTGGCGTCTCCACCGGGGGAGTGGGTTGGTCAACAGGCAGACGCGGTGGCGCCGGTGTGGAGTGGGGGCGTGCTGTGGGGATCGGCGGGTCGATTGGACGCACCGACGGCAGGGGGGCAGGAACAGCCGTCGGCAGATTCTCGTGCGCATCGGGAAACCTGGTCGGCAGCGGCACAACGATGGTCGCCGTTGCCGCAGGTGTTGGAACAACCGGTGTCGCTGTGGCGGCAATACGCGCCGTTGCTGTAGCCGTTGGCGCCGGCAGCGGCGCCGGTTCGCTCTGCGGCGGCACCGCCGCCCGTAGACCACGGGTTGTGCGTTGGGCGTGTTCGATACTCTGGCGAACGGATGGCGGCGTTACATCGTACAGGTCGTTCAACTGTCGCTCGTAATGTTCCAGCGTTTCATTCACATCCTCGAACCACTGCTTGCGTTCGCCATCGACCCCGTGCACCTGGCGCAGAAGCGTCACGCCCGTTTCCAGTTCGATGCGATACGCTTCCAGTGCGGCGCGGAGATCGGCGTCCCTTGCGGTGGAAGCCAGCTGTCGCGCTTCTACAAGCCGTTTTTCTGCGAAATCGAGGTGCAGCAGCGCATCACTGCGGTCGCTGAGCGACGCNGCCAGTCGCAATGCTTCAACAGACCGCTTCACGGGGTAGAGTGTATCGCCGGGAAGCGACGAATCGGCAGCATAGACGGCGCCGCCTCCCAACAGGATAAACGTCAGGGTCGCCACAATCCAGTAGTGGCTCAACNTCTGACTGAGCGTAGCCAGGGCGCGGTGCTGAATGACACGACACGCCGCCCGGCTTTTGTCGATCAGACGCGCTACTTCGCCGTGGGAAAGTCCTCGGAAGAACCGCAGGACAATCACATGGCGCTGATCCGGCGGCAATTTCGCAATTGCGCGGGCAATCGTCGCCGACTCCTCCCTGGCAATCACGCAATCGAGCGTGTTCTCCTGACCGCCGTCGAATGCCGGGTTATCGGCGAGCGACACCGTATGTGCAGGAGGTTGACTGCGGTAATAGTCGATCACCAGGTTATGTGCGATCTGATAGAGCCAGCTTGAGAAGCGATGCCCGCGTTGCTCGTATCCTGGCATCGCTTCCCAGGCTTTCAGAAACACCTGCCCGCAGAGATCCTCGGCTTCTGCCGGTTCGCGCACGCGCGCCAGAATGAACCGATAGATGGCGTCGCTGTACTGCTGGTACAGTGCACCGAACGACTCAGGATCGCCAGCCGCCGCCCGGGCAATCAGCATTTCTTCATCTGGCTCTATCTGATGCATCATGGGATGCGTATCACCGTACAACAAGCGGCAGTACGACCCGCACTACCGCTGGCGATTCGGCAACCCCCAGCGGGTCTATGCCTGCCTGACTGATCACCGGTTCAGCCGTCAGGGTTGGCGGTTTGCCTGCCGCCAGGGTCATCTCAAGCTCAGCGACTGAACCGCCGCCGGGTGTGATGCTCAGGTTGTAGGTCGATTGTGACGCACCGTAGACCACGAACAGATATACTCCGGCTCGTGGCGTTGTAAAACTGAGCGTATCGCCTGCCGTACCATCCAGTGTACTGGCGCCATCGGGCAATCCGAGATTGCCAGGATACCACACATACAGATCGGCATCGCCGTTCACCGTTTCAAGGCGGGCAGTCACCTGTTCGCCAGCCCTGTAGGCGACCAGATAGGCGTCCACGCCGCCAAATGCGACGGTCTCGCCGGGCAGGATCAGACTGACGAAGTCGAGACTGCTGCGCGTCAGAACCGAAATATTACCCGCCTCATCCGCTACCCACACCCCGATGAAATGGGTCCCAGCCGTACCACCGAGTCGCCATTCACGTGTTGAACGGAACTCCTCCCAGACACCGGGGGTGATCACCCGCCAGTGCGGAACGGGACTTGTGACCAGTTGCCATTCACGAATGAACATGCGGCGCACACCAACATCATCCGTGGCACTGATCCGAAGTGTGACGTTCCGATCCGTCACAATATCGGCGCCCTCAATCGTGAGTTGCGCCGTCGGCGGACGTACATCACGCGGCGGCATCGCTGGCATCAGCACAACGACCGCGCGCCGTTTCAGGGAAACATCGCCGCTGATAATGGTCGCTTCGTTCGTTACCGGTTTTGGACGGGCAATGGCGCCCGCCGGGCGCGCCCGATAGGTCAGCGGCACGGAACCGCCAGCCGGTACCACGACATCATCCCAGCGCACTATGCGATCCGCAGAAGTGTAATTGCCGCCCGACCCGGCGATGTATTCCAGATCCGCTGGAATTGGATCAACGACATCGACGGTGAGGGATACGGCGCCACTGTTGTGGAGTCGAATGGTGTAGGTGACTGTATCGCTGGGACCCAGGACAACCTGCGATGGATACTTGACCGACCCTGCAAGGTGTGCCGGAACAGGCGGCGGTGGAACCGGGGGAACCGGCGGTTCGCCTGCAGGCGGCACGAGGACAACCCTGACTGAGCGGGTCAGAGTGACGCTGCCGTAGGTAATGACCGCAGTATTGACGTAGGGTGTCGCCGTCAGCACGTGCAGGTTCGACACAACAGTGAACGAGAGTACGGTCGATCCGCCAGCTGGCACGTTGACGTTGCTCCAGGAGACGGTGCGGGTTGTGTCATCGTACTCTCCCCCACGCACGTACTCCATCCAGAGCGGCAACTGATCGAGAACACGGGCGACAACCGGGCTGCTCCCGCTATTCCGCAACGTGATGATGTATGTCAGTTCCTCGCCAGCCGCAACCGTTTCGCGCGATGCAGTCTTGGTCGAACCGGCGAGCACGTCAGGATCAGGAGGCGTCCCTGAGCCGGGGTTCAATGTTACGAACGTCCAGCGCATGAAGCGATAGTTTTCGCTGGCAATTGCTGCAACGATCGTCACTTCCTTACTGGCAGTCACATTGACCGCCTGACGCGCACGCAGTGTGAGCGATAGGGAACCGCCGCCAGGCACATTCACGCGCTCCCACGAAATCGCGCGATTGGCGGGATCGTAAGCGGCGCCTGCCGCAGAGCCAGCGACGTACTCCATCTCTGGCGGCAGCACGACCGTCACATCAACGAGCACAGCACTGCTGGAGTTACGCAGCGTCACGGTAATGGTCGTTTCTTCACCAGGCGTCAGTGTCGAACGTGACGATGTAATCGTCGTNCCGTTGAGACCGGGATCGGGGAAGGGCCACGCAAATGCAGGCGTGATAAACGATGCGAACACTGCGATGATGAGCAATGCGACAGGGAGGGACGCAGATCTGGATCGACGCGGTCGCAACAGGATTCGGGCGAACAGAGACATTGACAATAGCCTCCTTTGCCTGAGCGCGCAGCACAGGCGCGCATGCGATGTCATTTCCTGGCACACGTATAACGAGAAGCCGTTCAAAACGTTACAGAGAGCGCCAGCGTTGTCTTCCAATCGCAGCAACGCACCCTGTGAACACGTCCTTCGACCGCGAGTGCTGCGCCATATCCCGGCGCCGGTTTCAGATCGACGATCTGCCAGCGTTCTGTGATGGATCGATCAGGCGCAGGCAGAACGGTGAACGAGTCGAGAGGAAGTGAAAGACCTTCCCCCCGCGCTTTGAGATACGCCTCTTTGCGCGTCCAGCAGCGAACAAAGCCTTCCATTCGCCGCTCAGGATCGAGCGCAGCCAGCGCAGCGACTTCCTCCGCCGAGAAGAAGCGCCGCGCCAGAGATTCCCAGTCGAGATCGGGACGTATCTGCTCGATATCCACACCGATCTCACGCTCACCTGTGATTGCGCAGAGCGCCAGATCCCCTGAATGGGACAGGTTGAATCGGATGACGGTATCGCCATCGACAGCAGGTTTGCCGTATGCCAGCGTGCGGAAGCGCACATCGGACGGCNCAACGCCCAGATACCCGCTCAGGATCGAGCGTAGTGCTGCATGAGCGACAGTAAAGCGCTCCCGATCACGCGCAAAGCGAAACTGTGATGCACGAGCGTGTTCAGTATGATTGAGCATTCCCCAAAGCTGGCGTACCACAGCCGGATGTTGATCGAGTTGGATGAGCCAGACGTGCACGTCGCCGCCGCCGGGAACATGGAGCGCATCAACATCTGGTTCACAGTGTGACGATTTCACAGACATTCAGCCAGATCGTGAATAATCATCCGGTGCAGCAGCAGTTGCGACGTCGCCGGATAGAAATGACCGCCGGGAAACAAGCGTAATCTGAAATCAGCGCTGGTATGCACCCGCCAGGACTCCAGTTCCTCCGGCGTTACGGAGTCGTCCTCCAGGCCGCCACACGCGACAACTGGACACTCCAGCGGTTGATCCGGTTGATAGACATAGGTTTCGCACGCAGTAAAATCGGCGCGCAGAATCGGCAGGAAGATCTGTCGTAGTTCCGGATGTGCCAGCACTTCCGCCGATGTGCCATTGAACGACTGCACCAGCGCCCACAATTCATCATCGGGAAGCGTATGCGTCGGCGGATGACGGGCGGGGAGGTGCGCCGCGCGATGCGCCGACAGATAGAGACGACGCGGCAGGACTCCTGCCTCTCGACGTAGCTGGCGCGCCAGTTCAAAGGCGAGCAGCGCACCCATGCTGTGACCAAAAAAGGCGGTCGGGCAGTCGAGCAGAACGGGCAGAAGCGCTGGCGCCATTGCATTGATCAGCGACGGGATGGAGGTGCAGAGCGGTTCCAGGTAGCGCGTCTCGTGCCCCGGCAATTGCACAGCGCAAACCTCGATCCAGTCGGGCAGCGCCGCCGTCCAACCGGCGAAGGAGGAGGCGCCAGCGCCGCTGTGCGGCAGACAAATCAGGCGCACGGCCGGGCGGCAACCAGCGCCAAAGCGCACAATCCAGCGTTTATGGTCGGGCGGGTATCGCATCGGTCTCCTGCTCGATGATCTGAACCAGCAACCGCCGTACATCGCTGTTGAACGCAACAACAACTGCGACGATCAACAACAGCACACCGCATCCCAAAAAGATCACCGGAATATTCTGACCGGTCAGGTCTGCGATGACGCCGGTCAAACCCGCAGCCAGCGGTGAAATACTCGCCGCCAGCGTTCCGAGCATCGCAAACACACGCCCGCGCAGGTCGGCGGGTGTGGAGAGTTGCACCAACGTCACGACGATGATCGAGAGCAATCCTCCGGTTGCGCCGATGACCGGCGCGCAGGCGAGCACCAGAAATGGTGACGCATACCCAAGCGCCATATATCCGACCGCCTCGACAACCATGGCGCCAATGGCGAACACGGCGCGCTTCCACCCGTTCAACGGCAACACCCCGGCAATCAGTGCGCCAAGCAAACCACCGAACCCGTATGCAGCCACCAGGTATCCATACCAGTCGGCGCCGCGCCCAAGATAGTCTTCGACGTAGAATGGCATCAGCACCAGGATCGGCATCACCAGGGCGCCGCTGATCGCCGAAGCGAGCGCCAGAGCGCGCAGACCGCTATGCTGCCAGATGTATCGAAACCCTTCCAGCGTGTCGGTCAGGAATGAGCGCACCTGCTGCCGCCATGCCTGGCGTGGCGGCGTGGCGCGCGGCGGCGGTGTGATCAACGCTTCACCACCCGCTGCCAGGAGAAATGAGCCTGCATTGATGACCATCATCAGCGGCGCTCCAAGGATTCCCAACAGCAATCCCCCCAGCCCTTGACCCACAAACGTGGCAATCCGCAACGCAATCTCCATGAACGAATTGGCCGCCTGAACACGAGGGGTTGGCACAAGGTCCGGGATAATGGCAGTAATGGCTGGCTCGAAGGCAGCACCAAGGATCGTGAGCAGGATCGAAATGACAAAGAGCCAGATGAGCGACAGCGTCGTCGCTTCCGGAAACAGAAAGATCAACGCCGCCAGTGAAAGAATCGCCAATCCACCGATGAGATCGCTGAGGGCGATAATATCCCGGCGTGAATAACGATCAACGATGGCGCCGCCAAACGGACCGAGCGCCGCCGATACGATGCCGACGACCATGAGGAGCGTGCCGATCAGAGTTGCCGAACCGGTCATATCCTTGAGCCAGAACAGGATCGCAATGCTGTATGCCTGCGTTCCGAACTGACTCACCAGTTGCCCGCTCCAGAGCAGCAGGAAATTCCGATTCCAGAGCCTGCCCTGTGCCACAACGCGCTGTTGCGTCGATATCATCGTCTTACCATTTCTATAATCCAGCATGCCGCTGCGTCTCGTCCGCAAGCGCCGCTGTAATACAGGCTTCCAACCGGTGTGCCAGCACACGAACGTGCGGCGGTTGCAGCATACTGATATGGTTGCCCGGAACCTCGAAAACATCCACTCCGCAGGGCGCCAGGCGTCCCCATCCCATATCCGANTGGTGCGCCGGCAAGGCGCGACCTGACGAGCGATTCAGGCGGATAGCAAGATCAGCGGTCAGTCGCTCCAGGGCATGCCGCAAGCGGTTGCCGGTCGGCGGCGTNTCGCCAGGATGCTGAATGGCAGCGCGGATCAGGGTAATACGCCCGGTATACGGCTGTGGCGTATAGCGACGCCATGCCTCTGTGTGCGTTTTGAGAAGATCGACGAAAAGCGCGAACTGTTCCAGCGTCACATCAGGCAAAATCCAGCCAATTCGCTTCCCTTCCTCGAACAGGCGCCGCACCTGATCCGGGTACTCCAGATCGCGCAATTGCCCGGCGGTGAGTGGAATGTGCTCGCCAAAGACCGATTCGAGGTACGCCGCAGTATCGACCGGCTCATCGCCGGGAACCTCCGGTCCCTGATCGAGAAGCGCCAGCAGCGCCACCTGCCTGCCGCGTCGCTCCAGTTCTCTGGCGGTCTCATATGCCAGGATAACCCCCAGTGACCAACCGCCGATCAAAAACGGGCCATCGGGATAGACGCCGATCAGGGCATCGGCGTAATACGCTGCCATTGCCTCGATACTCGTGTGCAGCGGCTCTTTTCCGTCCACACCGCGCGCCTGAACGCCATAGAATGGGCGCTCGACCGGCATATGCCTGGCAAGTTCGATGTACCAGTGCACACTGCCGCCCGAAGGATGGATCCAGAAAAATGGCGGTTGAGCGTTGCCGTTGCGCAGGATCACCAGCGTGGTCGATGCACTTTCCGACGTGCGCCGCAGTTCTTGCGCCAGTTGTTCGATCGTTGGAAAGCGAAACAGGGTCGCCAGATCGATCCGTCGTCCTGACCGCCGTTCGATATGCGCAACGAGGCGCACGGCGCTGAGCGAGTGACCGCCAAGTTCGAAGAAATTGTCGTTGATGCTGACAGTTTCGACAGCCAGAACTTCCTGCCAGATGGACGCCAGTTCACGCTCCAGATCGTCGCGCGGTGCAATGATGGTGCGCTGTGTCGGTACAGCAACCGCCTGCAACGCCCTCCGGTCGATCTTGCCATTTCTGTTCAGGGGCAATTCATCGACCAAAACGAACGCAGACGGTATCATGTGCTCTGGAAGTTTTGTGCGCAGGAATGAACGCAATTGAGGGATCAGATTATCATTGCTGCCGATGCCGCTCTCCGGCGCCAGATATGCGATCAGGCGCACGTCGCCAGGGGTTTCTTCGCGTGCAAGGACGGCTGCCGCGCGCACGGCGGGATGCCTGCCAAGCACGGCCTCGACTTCGCCAGGCTCGACACGATACCCGCGAATCTTGACCTGGTCATCGATCCGACCAAGGAACTCAAGATTGCCATCAGGCAACCAGCGCACCAGATCACCGGTGCGATAGAGGCGTACCATGCCAGGCGCCGGGATGCCGGAAGTTGCACCGGCAACTGGACATCCGCGCTCATCTGCGGGCCACTCGACGAAACGCTCCGCCGTCAACTCGGGGCGGTTCAGATAGCCGCGCGCCAGATGAATGCCGCCGATGAACAGTTCCCCCGGTACGCCAACCGGCAAGAGACGACGGTACGGGTCGAGAACGAACAGGTGCACATTCGCCACCGGTCGTCCGATCGGGACCGACCCGGCATCAGGCAGTGCGCCGGTATCCAGGTAAAAACTCACCTCCACCGTTGCCTCGGTGGGTCCATAGGCGTTCACAAAGCGACGTCCCGGCGCCCAGCGTCGGGCGACTTCCACCGGACAACGCTCGCCACCGGCGATGACAACGCGCAGGTCGGGCAGATCATCATCGGGAAGAACTGCCAGCAATGACGGCGTCATAGTCGTCGTGGTCACACGCTGACGTCGCAACAACCGGATGAGCGCAACCGGATCGATGAGATCTTCATACGGCGCAATAACGAGCGTTGCACCACCCGCGAGCGTCATGACAATTTCGGCGACCGAGGCATCAAAACCAAACGAGAAAGAGCGCAATACTCGACTTTCAGGCGTTATTGCACACTCAATCTGCACGACTTCCGCCAGGTTTGCCAGGCCACGATGATCGCTCAGCACCCCTTTGGGCAAACCGGTGGAACCGGACGTGTAAATGACATACGCCAGGTTATCCAGGTCGGCGCCACCTTCCAGGTTCGTCTGCGGCTCATCGGTCAGATCGTTCCATACCTCGGGGAGCGCGATCAGCGAGCGGCGATCCGCAACACTGGCGCGAAGCTGTTCCACGCCGATGGCTTCGCGGTTCTCCGGCGCTCCACTCGCCGACCGAACTGTCATGAGCAGCGATGGTTGCGCATCATCAAGCATGAACTGCAACCGATCAAGCGGATAGGTCGGATCCAGCGGAAGATAGGCGCCTCCGGCTTTGAGGACGGCAAGAACGGCAATGATCTGGTCGATTGATCGCTCGGCGCAGATTGCAACCAGGGTTTCGGGACCGACGCCGCGTGTTCGGAGGTGATGTGCCAGGCGATTGGCACGCGCATTTACTTCGGCATAGGTGAGCGCTGTATCACCAGCAAGAAGCGCAATGGCGTCCGGTTGCTGTCCGGCGATTCGCTCGAAGCGGCGATGAAACGGCATGGGCGGGAATGGTGCATCGGTTGCGCGCCAGGCGGCGAGTTGCGCATCCTCATCAGCAGTCAGGATCGGAACTGAAATGAGCGGACGCAGCGGATCGGCGACAAATCCTTCGAGGATGNTCTGCAGATGACCGACCATCCGCTGGATCGCGTCGTCATCGAAACGATTGGCGTCGTACATGATGTGCAGCGTCATCTGATCACCGACGCCGATTGCCAGCGTCAGGGGATAGTTGGTCTGCTCCACCGAACGCACCAGTTCGATATCCAGCGCGCCGTGCGGCTCGTTCAGCGCTTCGGCAATCGGATAGTTCTCGAAGACCAGCAAACTTTCGAAGAGCGACTGCCCGCGCGGAATCTCGCTCCAGGCCTGGATCTGGAACAGGGGGGTATACTCAAACTGTCGCGCTGCAACCTGGCGCTCCTGAAGATTGGCGAGCCAGGTGACGACCGCCTGATCCGGCTCGATCCGCACGCGCACCGGCAGGGTGTTGATAAACAATCCTGCCATCTCTTCGATGCCCGCCAACTCCGGTGGGCGACCTGCAACCGTCGCACCGAATACAACATCGTTTTGCCCGCTGTAGAAACCGAGCAGCAATGCCCACGCCCCCTGCACGATCGTGTTGAGCGTCAATCCGTGGCGACGCGCCAGGTCGCGCAGCGCTGCGGTCGACCCTGTCGTCCAGTGCGTCTGCGTCAGGCGATACGTCGCCTCCTGATCGGAAACGCTTGAACGCGCGATGCTGATTGGCGTGAGCGTGGCGAACCCCGCCAGATAGTCGCGCCAGAACCGCTCGGCTGCCTGCGGATCCTGGCGACGCAACCAGGCGATGTAGGCACGATACGGTCGCGGTGGCGGCAGAACGGGGTCGTTCCCATTCACGAATGCGTCATAATACGCCAGCACTTCGCGGAGCACCAGTGGCGTTGACCAGCCATCGAGCAGAGCATGGTGGTAGGTCCAGACAAAATACCACTCATGGTCAGCCGTCCAGATCAGCGTCAGGCGCATGAGCGGCGGATCGTCCAGCCTGAACCCTTCGCGTCGATCAGCTTCGCAGTACGCGTCGAGTCGGGATTGCAGCGTACCGGCAGGGTCAGGGCGCCAATCGAGATANCGGATCGGCAGGTTCACCGAGCGATAGACGACCTGAGCCGGTTCTTTCAGCCCCCCAAACACGAATGCCGTGCGCAAAACCGTGTGCCGATCCATCACGCGGCNCCAGGCGTGCTCGAACATCGCCACATCGAAAGTTCCATGGATGCGACAACAGAGTTGTTCAATATACACGCCGGAGTCAGGAGCGTAGAGTGTATGGAACAGCATTCCCTGCTGCATTGGCGACAATGGATAGAGATCTTCGACATTCTGCGTGCTCATCACGAACTCCTGTGGTGACGATCCAGCTCGGCCATGATGGCGGCCAGGTCCTCATCATTCCAGCCAAATTCGGCGACATCGGCGGCTTCGAGCGCACCAACGGGGTCATGGCGGCAGGTGTGCATCATGGCGCGCAGTTCCGCGAGAAATGTCCGCGCCACCTGCGCTATGGTCGTATCATCGTGAAGGGAACGGCTGTACGTCCACTCCAGGTGCAACCGCCCGGCGACGATGCCGCCATCGATTTCGATCAGATAGGGGCGCAACGCTGCCGGATTGCGATCAGGACCACGTTCGTCAGCCGCAATGACAGGCAAAGGGGGGGTGGACATACCGCGATCCAGTCGACCGTAATAGTTGAAACTGATCTCGGCGGACGCTCCACTGATCGCCTGCTGATCGCGCAGTAATCCATAGCCGATGCCGTGGCGCGGCAGATTGCGCATCTGCCGATGAACGCAGCGTATCGTCTCGATCGGCGCCTCCCCCGGCTGGTAGTCGATACGAACCGGATAGATCGTCGTAAACCAGCCAACGGTGCGGCTCACGTCGATATCTTCAAAGAGATCCTCACGACCGTGATGTTCGACATCGACCAGGATTGCTGGACCGCCCGCCCATGCACCAAGCGCACGCGCCAGTGCTGCCAGCAACAGTTCTATCACGCTGGTGCGGGCATGCGCTGCACCTTCAAGCAGTTGCCCGGTTTCTTCTTCATCGAGCGCAACACTGATGCGTTGCGCATCAGCCTCGACATTTGCTCCGGTCCTGTCGGCTGGCAATCGCGCAATCGGCAGCCGGATCACGCTGTTCCAGTAGTCTGCCTCAGAGCGGGTGATCTCCGCAGACTCCCCGGCAACCAGGCGCTCAGCCCATACCTTAAACGGGGTCGTCTTCGGCGGCAGACGGATCGGCTGTGCGGCGCGCGCCTGCGTGTACGCGGTGTGCAGGTCCTCGAGCAGCGGTCCCCACGAGACCGCATCGATCACCAGATG
>JGI24188J35168_1001115_pt1 | contig 15917 bp, 8 predicted proteins | sample YNPBryantNP2012_FD_35168 | JGI IMG/M metagenome (IMG submission 35168) | reverse complement strand
GGCCCGGCCGGCGACCGGTGCCGGGTGCTCGCCATCAGCCCGGCATGGGATGCCCTGCTCCATGAAGACCGGCGGTGTTGCGAGGAGCTGAGGTACGCAGAGGCCAAAAAAAGGACGGGCGGGCAGATTACTGAGCGCCGGCCTCGGGCTTGTGGTCGGCCGGATGCGCGGGGAGCTCGGCCGAATCGCGGCGATCGGGCGGGAGCACGCGATCGCTCGAAGCGCGATTGACCGAGTCCTCCAGATCGTCCTCGATCCCGCGAAGGCCCTTCTTGAACTCCACGATGCCCTTGCCCAGCGACCGGCCGACTTCCGGCAGCCGACGCCCGAACAGCAGCAGCCCGATGAAGGCGATGATCAGGAGTTCGCCCCACCCGGGCACGCTGGGAATGATGGCCAGCGTCGTTGCGGTCGTCATGTGTACGCTCCTGGGTCGCAGACCCGACGACAGACTCCACGGGAACCGTTTATTATACGAACGAAAGGCAGAAAGGGTCAAATCGGCCGGTGGCGTCGGCCCCGCCATCGAGCCGGAGCCGACGGGCCCGGCGGGCGGTTGGGGCCCTCCTCTTGAACGCCCCGGCGCGCCGGCCGCGTCCTTACCCCCCGCCGGGCGGCGGCTTGGATCGCCGCAGCTGTGGTTCGTACGGGAGGATCTGNCACTTCCTCGCGATCGTCTCATACCGGTCGCGCAGCTCCCGCACCCGCTCCGGTTGCTCGGCGGAGAGGTCGTGCAGCTCGGTGCGGTCGGCTTCCATGTCGTAGAGCTCCCACGGACCCCGGTCGACGGCCACGAGCTTCCACCGCCCGCATCGGATGGCGCGGTTGCCCTCGTGCTCCCACCAGAGGCATCCGTGTTCGGGTCGAGGCCGCCCGAGAAACGTCGGCATGAGGCTGATCCCCTCCGTCGGCTGGATGTCCCGCTCCTGGAAACGCTTCGGATAATCGACGCCGGCCGCCTCGAGACAGGTGGGCAGGATATCCACGATGTGTCCGACCTGGCGGTCGATTCTCCCGGGTTGCCGGATGACGGCCGGCCAGTAGGCGATCAGGGGCGTGGCGATTCCCCCCTCGTGTACCCACCGCTTGTGGAGGCGGAACGGGGCGTTGCTGACGTTGGCCCAGCCACGGCCGTAGCCGACGTTCGAGTCGGGCTCACCCGGCCGCGAGCCGGGCAGTCCTTCGTCGATTTCTTCGCTGTCGCCGCCGTTGTCGGAGAGGAACAGCACCAGCGTGTTGTGCTCGGCACCGATCTGCCGGACCTTTTCCAGGATGCGTCCGATGCCCCGATCCATGCGATCGATCTGGGCGGCGTAGACGGCCATCTTGAGGTCCTCGGTGTCCGGGTCGCCTACCTCGGACCAGGGGGNTACGAGCGGGTCTCGGGGGGCCAGAGCCCACCGGGCNTCAATNAGGCCCAGCTCGACCATCCGCCGGTATCGCCGTTCGCGCAGCTCGTCCCAGCCGATGCGGTACTTCCCGCGGTAGCGGGCAATGTCTTCGGGCAGCGCGTGCAGCGGGGCGTGCGGAGCCGTATAGGCGACGTAAAGGAAGAACGGGGCAGGTCCCCGGCCGTACTCCTCGATGTAGCCGATGGCGCGGTCCGTGATCGCATCCGTCATGTAGAAGCCGGCGGCCGCCGGAGTGTAGGGCCGGTCATCGATGGCCATGCGCCGGTTCGACCAGAGGCGGAAGTAGCTGCTCGCCCCGCTCAGCAGTCCGAAGTATCGCTCGAAGCCGTGGTCGATCGGATAGTGTGGTCGCATCTCGCCCAGGTGCCACTTGCCCGACATCAGACAGCGATAGCCGGCCGCCCGGAGGACCTCGGCGATGGTGACGCTGTCGGGGCTGAGAAAGCCCCGGTATGCCGGCGAGCCCAGCGGCCGCAGCATGCGGCCTACGCCGACCTGATGGGGAAACCGGCCCGTCAGCAGCGAGGCGCGCGTCGGGCAGCATCGGGCCGCGTTATAAAACTGGCTGAAGCGCAGTCCGCCGGCCGCCAGCCGATCCAGGTTCGGCGTGGCGATCTCGGACCCGTAGCAACCCAGGTCGGAGAAGCCCAGGTCGTCCGCAAGAATCAGGAGGATATTGGGGCGGGCCGGCCGCGAATCGCTCTCGACTCCGCCGAGGCTGCCCGGGCAGATCGCCCACCCCAATGCCAGCCCCCACCACGGTTTCATGGGCACCCCCTCGCGGCGTTTCACNCGGGACAGGTCCAGCCGGCGGCATCGTACCACAACCCGCGGCGGACGACATCGGGCCCGGCCGATGCACCGGAGAAGTGTCGCCATCGGGCGGGCCGGCGGGTAGGCTGGTGGCCTGTCAGGAGAACCCCATGCCCATGCGAATCCCCGTCCTGATCGTTTGCTGGCCGCTGATGTGCGTCGGCGGCGTCCGTGCCGGCGTCATCGAGGAGATCACCGCACTCCCCACGGCTGACAGTCTGGGCATCCAGGTGAGGCTTCGCTCCACTCGAGCGNTGCCGGGCGTGACCGTGCGTGCGGAGATCCGCCCGTCAGACGGCGGAGCGGCCCTCTGGCAGGGCGTCGTGGGCAGCGCGGACCTGGCGCCCGCGATGACGACGATGCTCGAGCGCAGGGTCAGCGGACTGCGCCCACGGCTCTGGAGCCCCGGCTCGCCGGCCCTGTACGACCTGGTCGTAACCGCCGACCGCGGGGGATCGCGGTTGGACACGCAGATCGTGCGGACGGGCTTCCGTTCGGTCGAGAGCCGCGACGGCCGGATCCTGCTCAACGGCAGGCCGATCTTTCTGCGGGGCCTGGCGATCAATCCCCCCGGACGCGGCATCCCCGAGGCGACGGGCTTCGCCCCGGAGTTCGCCCGGCAATACGTCCGGTACCTGCGTTCTCAGAACTTCAACTGCATGCGGATGAACCTGGACTTCGTGGCGGACCCCAAGGCTCAGGTGTGGTTCGACGCCTGCGACGAGCTGGGCATGCTCGTCTACCAGGGCTGCTACGGATCGCCACCGACCGGCCGGTCCGGCGACCGGCGCTCCAAGGATGAGCCGCCGGATGACCTCGATGCCTGCCTCGCCGCCTACCGCGAGGTGTTTGAGACCTACGCTCGGCATCCGTCCGTCATCATCTACATCCTGGCCAACGAGCTGCCGTACGCCGGCCCGCGGGGCCGCGCCTGGCACGAGTTCCTGGCGGCCGCGTGCGCCCGCCTGAAGGAGTGGGACGCTACGCGCCTCTACATCGGCAACGGAGGGTACGGGGAAGGCCGGGAGGGCGACATCAACGATGTTCATCGCTACTGGGGGTGGTACTACAACACGTTCCTGACGTACTACAATCTGCGGCGGGCACACGAGATCTACGGCGAGAAGGGGGCCGTCCAGCCCTTCACGTTCTCCGAATGCGTGGGTGCCTTCACCAGCACGCTCGGCGAGTTCAACCTCGTCTTCGCCAAGCAGCTCGGCGCGCAACTGCACTGGACGGGCCACTCGCCCGATCAGGCCGGAGACGCCCTGGCCTATCAGGCGTTCCTGGCGCAGCGNGCCTGTGAGTCGTTCCGGACCCTGCGCGAGGTCAACCCGCGGCTGGCGGGGCTCATGCCCTTTACCATCCTCTTTTATCACTGGAACGGCATCACCCGCTTCGATCAGATGAAGCCCAAGCCCGTGGCCGAGGCGATGACCCTGGCCTATCAGCCGATCCTGCTGGCGTGGGAGTCGTGGACGCCCCACGTATACGCCGGGACCCGCATCGAACCCCAGGCCCATATCGTCAACGACGCGGAGGACTTCTGCGATCTGCGGAACGCACGCCTTGGCTTCCAACTCCTGGATCCGCGAGGCCGGATCGTCGCCGCGGGCGAGAAGGAACTCCCGCGCGTGGAGTACTTCGGCCACGCCAAGGTCCGCGTGCCGATCGCAATCCCGGCCGACGCGCCGACCGGCCGTTACACCCTGGCCGGCACGATCGCGCGCGAGGGCAAAGCCGTCTCGCGAAACCAGACGTCGCTCTTTGTGGCCGGACCCGACTGGCGCGCTTCTCTGCCCCGCCAGGCCGGCGAACTGCCCCTCTACGATCCGGCCGGCAGCACGGCCCGCGCCCTGGCAACCCTCGGCATCCGCACGCGACCGGTCACGGACCTTTCCATGCCGCCATCCGACGGCCGGCTCATCATTGGCGAGGACGCCGCCCCCGAACGCGACATGCGGGCCTTCGTCCGCGCCGGCGGCCGGATTCTCCTGCTCGGCCAGGACGCGCGGAGGTTCGACCCCTCGTGGCTGCCTGCACGGATCGAGATGCTGACGGGCACGGCCAATGACCCCGCCTACCTCGATCGGAAGCGCCCCACCGCCGACCAGATGTACATCAACCTCGAGCGCCCGGATCACCCGGTCTTCGCGGGCCTCGATCGCCGGCACTTCCGCCTGTGGTCGGACTACACGGGCTGGGAGCAGACGCAGCCGGGGTTTCCGGCCGTCTACCCGGTGACTCGCGGTTTCCGGCTCACCCGGGCGGAGGATCTGGCCCGCGTGGCGGTTCTGGCCAACTATGACCGCGGCCTGGAGGGCGTGGCCGTCTGCGAGATGTTCGAGGGACGCGGGTCGATCGTGTTCACCGGCCTGGACCTCGTAAGACGCGTGGGCCTCGACCCTGTCGCCGACCGCGTGCTCGGCAACCTGGTGGCCTATCTGCGGGCCGATGACCACCCCCTTCATCCCGTGATCGATCAACCCATTCGCTGGGGCCGATACGCGACTGAAAAGGGCCTGATCACGGGGCCGCTCAACGGGCTGGTGGTCAACTGCCGCTGGGTTCCGCCGCCGACTGACCCTGATGCCCGTCCCCTGCCGGACAACACCGGCGCGTGGAACATGCGCCCGGGGGACCAGTTCGTTCCCTTCGGCCGCCGTCCGATCGGTCCCTATACCTACAACGCCGGTACGGCGGTGGTGGAGCCAGACAAGGCCTCGCGCACGGGCTCGGGGCTCTTCCACGCCGCCCTGCCCCCGGGCCGCTCGGCGATGATCACGAAGGTCGAGAACCCCTCGAGGGAGGAAGCGGTCCTCGAGGTGGAGGTCAACGGCCGCCGAGAGTCCCATCGGATCTCGGCAGGCCGGATGGCGACGCTCCGCACCGAGTTGCCCGGCTCGCCCCGGACGGTATTCGTGCGTTACACGGGACACAAGTGTCTTGTGCTGGTAGAGACCGCCTTCGAATAGCGGCTGCGGTGCCGGCGCCGCAGGTTTCGGCGGCAACCGGGCGGGCCTTCACCGGCCTTGTGCCGACTACCCGCCACGGCGTGGCGAATTCCCCGGGCCGAGGCCGCCCGAACGCCCGGCGTCAGACGAAAGGGCAGGGCCCGCTCCGCTGGCTACGGCCGACCGTAGTGTTCGAGCTTCCACGCCTTGTGCCGCTCGTACTGGCGGCGCTTGGCGCGGGACCGGCGGTCGAGGTCACGCCACAGGGCGCGGTAGTCGGCGCCGTCGCGGCCCCAGCCGGTGAGGAACCGCATCAGGAATCGCACGCGGTCCGTACGGGTGACCGTGCGACAGTGATCGAGACTGACATTGAGGCGGGCCAGGGCGCGGCGCACGTGACGGTCGCTCGTGCGGCGTCGGACCGCCAGCCCGTCGAGGTCGACGAGGCTCAGTCGGGGCGGCCCGGCATACGGATCGTTCCACTGGACCATGATGTTCGAGGCTTTGAAGTCGCGATGGACCAGACCGCGTTCGTTCATGCGTCGGACCAGCCCGCTGAGGGCCTCGATCAGGAGGTCCTTGGCCCGCCTCTGGCCTCGCGAGTCCAGGCGGGCCAGCTGCACCGAGATGAGGGCGTCTAGGTCGTGGGCGTCGGGCAGCGCCTCGGTGATGAGGATGCCGTCCACCACAAGTCCGAGCCGTCGGCGCTCGAGAACGGCCAGCGGCCGGGCCGTCGGCATGTCGCGGTGGATCAGGGCATAACCGCGCCGCCAGGTGCGCAGGCCTCGCGAGGCCCGCAGCGCCAGGGAGATCCGCCGGGCGAGATTGCGCGCCCGCGTGCGCTTGACGACGACGGGCAGCGGAGGATCCGTCGGCAAGGCAGCCCGGCAGACCGTACCCGAGTGCGAGTCCTTGATCATCTGCCACGCGCCCCCCGGCCGGACCCAGGACAACGGGTCGGCCAGCCAGTCCCGCCACTGCTCGACCGAGAACGTCAGGGTAGAAGCCCGTGACCCCGGCACGGCGTGCTTGGCCTGGAGGAACACATGGCCGCGCCAGCCACCGCCCAGTCGCAGCCGGGCGAAGTACTTGTTCGTCCGCAGCGCCCGCCGGTCGCGCTGAGCATAGAGCCGCCGGGCATGGGCGCGCGCGCGGCGATCGAGCGCGTTGATCACCTGCCGTACATCCAGACCCAGCCGACGGGCCAGCGGCGTCCGATGCTCGAGGGCCTCGCGCGCCTCGAGGTAGCACCGCAGGAAGCGAAGCCTCTGCGTCACGGTGGCATGCCGACGGAACCACTGATTGAGCTGGGCAAGATTGCGGATGACCGCGGCATCCGAGACGGGCCTTCCGAACCGCACCCCATGCAGGTCCACGAAGTAGATCAGGGGCGCGTGGGCCTCCGGGTCGTCCACGACGAGCAGGTTCCCCGCGTGCAGGTCCACGTGGCGCAAGCCCGACTGATGCGCCCGGGCAATCAGCTCCGCCACGGCGCGGATCAGCCGAAGGCACATCCGGTAGCGGGCGGCGGGATCCGCCAGGCTCATCGCATCCGTCCAGCACTGATTCAGCGGTACCGCCTGCGCCAGGGCGGCCGTCACGAGCACGCATCCCGCGCTCCGGCGGCCGACATCCCAGCCGCACGCGACCGGCTCGACCGCAGGCAGGCCGTGCCGGCGGGCGTATTCGGCCGCTCTCCATTCGCTCAGGCTCGCCGGCCCGCGCCAGCAGCGCTTGATCCGAGCCATCAGGCTCTCAGAGCGGTAGAGCTTCACGAACAGGTCGTGACCTTCCGCCCGGATTCTCCAGACCTCGCGTCCGTCGTTTTCCTTGACTTTGACGGCCCCCAGCAGACTGGCGGGGTCGCGCCAGGCCGCGGGCGGCACGACCTCCACACAGCGCGTGTATCCCTCGCAGATGCGCCAATCGAGCCCGCCGATGCGGCGCGAGACTACCGTCGCGGTGGCAGACTGGATTGCGGCAGCCGGATAAGGCGGAATCGGCGGCTCGGGCGCGACAACGGGCGTCTTGGTCAGAACAGTCACAGATGGCGTCCGGTACTGAATATGCAGCGTCTCTCCCCGGGCCGCACCGATCGAGGAGCAGCGCGGCATTCTACGGTGACACCAGCAGACCGGGCAAGGCGTCCTGTGCCGTCCGGCACCGCATCCCCGGGCTGCCGCGATCCCGGGCATGGTCGTTTGACGCCCTCCGGGTGCCGGGCTACGTTTGCGCCCATGACGCGGAGCCGAGTCGGTCGGACGGTCGGTTTCCTCGCGGCCGCGGCCATCTTCGCAGGCCTTGCCGCCGTCGCCGCGGACTACATCAGCAGGCCGAGGCTGATCGCCGGCCCGATGGTGCAGCGAGTTGGACCGGACGGATTCACGGTGGTGTGGTGGGCCGGCAGTTCGCGTCCCGGACGCCTGAGCGTGCGGGCCGATGGCCCGGACGAGATTGTCATTCCGGCCCGGCGCGACCGGGATGAGCGGTGGGTGGCGCGATTCGAGGGGCCCGCGGCAGGCTCCTGGTCGTATCGGGTCCGGCACGCCTCGTGGATCGGACGCTCGCATACGGTCGGCACCGGCAAGGTGCGGGCCGCCCCGGGGCGGGACGCGAAGCTGCGTTTCATCGCGTTCGGGGACAGCGGGGCGGGCCGCCCGCCCCAGTATGAGCTGGCCCGGGTGATGGAAGCCCATGCGCCGGATCTGATCATCCACACGGGCGACGTGGTGTACCCGTCGGGCAGCTGGGCGGACTACCCGCTGAAGTTCTTCGACGCCTACGAGCCGCTCCTGTGCCGCGTGCCGTTCTATCCGGTCCTGGGCAACCACGATGTCACGACCGACTCGGGCGAGCCGTTGCTCCGGGTCTTCGATCTGCCGGACAACGGCCCGGCGGGCATCCGGCCCGAGACGAACTACTGGTTCGACTGGGGACCGGCGCGGTTCGTGGCGGTCAACTCCTGCGAGGAACCGGAGCAGCTCGCGCGCGCGGTGGCGCCCTGGCTCGAGACCGCGCTCTCCTCGTCGGATCGCCCGTGGAAGTTCGTGTACCTGCACTTCCCGCCCTACACGAATGGCAAGCACGAGCCCGACGAGAACATCCGGCGAACGATCGTCCCGGCGATCGAGAAGGGCGGCGCGGACGTCGTCTTCTGCGGACACAATCACCTGTACGAACGCACCCGGCCGCTCCGCGGGGGACAGATCGTGCCCGAAGGCCTCGGGGTCTGCTATATTGTGACCGGGGCGGGCGGGCAGAAGCTCTATCTCGAGCGCGACGACCGGCCCGGGTACATCGCCGCATACTACGACCAGGACTTCAGCTTCACGCTCGTGGAGGTCGAGCCGCGCTCGCTGCGGGTCCGGCAGATCGATCGGCGGGGCACGGTAGTGGATGAGTGGAGCTGTACGAAGCCGACGGCCGGCAGACCGGCATCGGCCGTCCCATAATCCCGCACGCCATCGGTCCTCAGGCAGGCAAGGCCGCACTCCCAAGCGATCCCGTCGGAGCGGAGCATTCGTATCCTTCCCGGCCGCATGGTCCGCGCCCGCGTTCCGCGGGTTTGCCGCAATTAAATAAACAACCTTACTGAACCGATACACCTCCGGGCTTACCGGTCGGGGTCCTCGCGTTGTGAAACTTGTCGCCCATTGGGTCGGCACCGGGGGGCGATCGTCTGCATCGGACCGAAGCGGGTGCGAAAGGGAGACGACCGGTGCGCAGCGTTGCCGCGAAGTTCTGTGCCCTCGTTGTGGCCGTCACCCTTCCCTGTTCGGCGATCCTGATCTGGCGCAGCTGGGCCGATGGCCGGGACCATGCCCAGGCGCTTTTGCAAGCTCAANTCGATCTGGGGCTCGAGTTCGATCTGGCCATCCGCAAGTACGTGGCCGAGCACATCCGGCCCGTTGTGCAGAGCCGTCTCGACCGCGACGAGTTCATTCCGGAGGCCATGTCCACGTCGTTCGTGGCCCGGAGCATCTTCGAGGAGGTGCGGAAGAACTTCCCCGACTGCATCGTCCGGTTCTCCGCCGAGAATCCCCGGAACCCGCTGAACCGGGCCGGGGCCGACGAGCGGCAGATCCTCGAGTACTTCCGCCGCAACCCGGAAGCGACCGACTGGCGCGGCGAGGTGCAGATGGACGGCCGGCGTTTTCTGGCCCGGTGCCGGCCGCGTCGGATCGAAGCCTCGTGCCTCCAGTGCCATGGCTCGCCCGAGGACGCCCCCGGGTGGCTCCGCCAGCGGTACGGCTCGACCGGCGGGTTCGGTCAGCGGATCGGCGACCTCTACGCGATGGACGTGGTCGCCGTGCCCATCGACCGGGTATACGCCAGGATGCTCGCCTGCGCGGGACGCCAGTCGGCAATTCTGGTCGTGTGTCTGGCGCTGATTCTCGGAGGCGTATTCGTAGCGTTTCGGCAGGTGGTCTCGCGCCGGCTCTCGCGGATTGCTCGCTTCGTCCGCCGCTTCGGAGAGGACCCCGCCGGCCTGGCCCAACACCGGTTGGAAGTCGCCGGACGGGACGAGATCGATGCTGTGGCGGCCAGCTTCAACAGCTTTGCCGAGGCGCTCACGGTAGCCCACGGCGAGCTGGAACAACGGGTGGCGCAGCGGACGGCCGAGCTGCAACGGACCAACGAGCAGCTTCAGGCCGAGATCGAACACCGGCGGCGCGCGGAGCACCAGCTCCAGGACCACCTGGAGTTCCTGGGGACTCTCATCGATACGATTCCGACTGCCGTCTTCTACAAGGGCTTCGACGGCCGCTACCAGGGCTGCAACCGGGCGTTCCTGGAGTGGTTCGGGCGTTCCCGCGAAGACGTGATCGGGCGGCGCGCCCGCGACCTCTTTCCCGAGGAACTGGCCGACTGGTACGAACGGATTGACGCCCGACTCATCGAACGCGGCGGAACGGAAACGTACGAATCGGAGCTTACGCTGCCGGACGGGTCGCGCCGATACGTCCTGTTTCATAAGGCGGCCTACGCGGATGCCGCGGGACGTGTGGCGGGCGTTCTCAGCGTGGCCACGGACGTGACCGACCTGAAGGCGGCCGAAGCGGCCCTGCGCGAAAGCGAAGAGAAGTACCGCCGCCTGTTCGAAGGTTCCTGCGACGGATACTGGGTTCTGGTCGACGGGCTGTGCATCGATGCCAACGAACGGGCCTGCCGCATGTTCGGCTGCTCCCGCGAAGACCTGATCGGTCGTTCGCNGCAGGACTTCTCGCCGCCCACCCAGCCGGACGGGCGCGACTCGGCCGAGGCCGCGCGGGAACGGATCGCCGCGGCCCTGAACGGAGAACTTCCGGTCTTCCGGTGGAGACACTGCCGCAAGGATGGCACCTCCTTCGACGTGGAGATCGCCCTGGCCGCCGTGACGGTCTCGGGCCGACGCGGGATCCTGGCCACGGTCCGCGATATCACGGAACGATTGCGCGCCGAGCAGGCGGCGGCGTGGGCTTCCGAAGTGCACGCGGCCCTCGCGGAGGCGTCACGCAGGCTGATCGCGATGGCCTCGCTGGAAGAGATCTCGGAGGTTGTGCTGAAGTCCGCGCAACGCCTTACGGATAGCCCCCACGGCTTTGCCGGGTATATCGANCCGGCCACCGGACGACTGGTCGTGCCGACGCTGAGCCGCGACGCCCTCCAAACATGCCGGATGCAGGCCAACGAGATCGTGTTCGAAAAGTTCACGGGCCTGTGGGGCTGGGTGCTCAACCACCGCCGGCCGATCCTGACGAACGACCCGGACGGCGATCCGCGATCGGTCGGCGTGCCCGCCGGCCACATCCCGATCCGGAGGTTCCTCTCGGTACCGGCGATGGTGGGGGACCGGTTGCTCGGGCAGATCGCCTTGGCCAATGCCGACCGCGACTATACGCAGCGTGACCTTGAGGTCGTCGAGCGGCTCGCATCGCTGTTTGCGCTGGCGATCGACCGCCGCTATACCGAGCAGGAGCTGCGCCGGGCCAAGGACGCGGCCGAACAGGTCAGCGCGGAGCTCGCGCAGCTCAACCGCGACCTCGAAAAGGCCGTCGAACGCGCCAACGAGATGGCGCAGGCGGCTGCCGCCGCCGACGCGGCCAAGAGCGAGTTCCTGGCGAACATGTCCCACGAAATCCGCACGCCCATGACGGCCATCCTCGGCTTTGCCGACGTGCTGCTGGAAGAGATGGGTCCGGGGGCCACGCCGACCCAGATGGAGGCGCTCGAGTCGATCCGTCGGAACGGCGAACACCTGCTCCAGATCATCAACGACATCCTCGATCTGTCGAAGGTGGCAGCGGGCCGGATGGAGCTCGAGCGGCTGCGGTGCTCCCCGACCCGCATCGCCGCCGAGGTCGAATCCATGATGCGGGTGCGTGCCCGGGCTCGCGGGCTGGCCTTCGGCGTGGAGTTCATCGGCCCCATCCCCGAGTCCATCGAAACAGACCCGACGCGGCTGCGCCAGATCCTCATCAACCTGGTAGGCAACGCCATCAAGTTCACCGAGGCCGGCGGTGTGCGGATCGTCGTCCGCCTGGCCGAGTCGGCTGCGGGGGCGGATCCCGCCGGCGCCCCGGCCGGGTCGGGCCTGCTCCAGTTCGATGTGATCGACACCGGGCCCGGCATGACGCCCGAACAACAACAGCGTATCTTCCAGCCCTTCGTCCAGGGGGACAGCTCGACCACCCGGCGCTTCGGCGGAACCGGCCTGGGGCTGACCATCTGCAAGCGCCTCGTCGAGGCTCTCGGCGGGGATATCTCAGTTCACAGCGCGCCCGGTCGCGGGAGCACCTTCCGCGTGCGCATCCCCACGGGACCTCTGACGGGCGTGACCATGCTGCCCGGCAGCTCGACGGACGCTCCGCCCGGTTCGGGCCCGCGCCGCCCCGACTCTCAGGCAGCCTTGTCCGGGCGGATCCTGCTGGCCGAGGATGGGCCCGACAACCAGCGGCTGATCTCGTTCCTGCTGCGTAGGGCTGGCGCCGAGGTCGTCATCGCGGACAACGGCCAGGCNGCCGTGGATGCCGCCCTGGCGGCCGAGCGCGAGGGCCGCCCCTTCGATGTGATCCTCATGGACATGCAGATGCCGGTGCTCGACGGCTACGCGGCCACGGCGCAGCTCCGGGCACGCGGATACCGCCGGCCGATCATCGCCCTCACGGCGCACGCCATGGCGTCCGATCGCGACAAGTGCCTGGCGGCCGGGTGTGATGCATNCGCCGCCAAGCCCATCGACCGGACCCGGCTCTTCGAGACGATCACGGCCTGCATGTCCGCAGCCGCTGCGAAAAACGCGGCCCCGGACGACGCCGCACACGATCGGAACGAACCGCTGGCCGTTCAATCGACCTGAGGAGTGCCCCTCACAGGCCCGAACAGATCCAAAGGCTCCAGGCCTGTGCCGGGCCCCCCAGGCAAGGCAGTCGGGAGTTTCTGGGCGGCACGTGCAACGATGCAGGCCTGGCCCACGGAGCGGGGGAGACACCTTGGCCAAATCCTCCTGAGCGGGCCCTGTCCGCCCGTTACGTGTCCCTGTCGGTCTGAGACCTGAGGTTCCGGAAGGCGCGGAGGACCCTGTCGCGACAGGCGGCCCGATCGAGGTTCAGACCCGGATACCGGGAGCCGAGCGCCGCCAACCGGTCCGGATCATGCAGAGCNCCGGCCGGNACGTCCGCCAGCTCCGGCACGAAGCGGCGGATGTACTCCNCGTCGGGGTCAAAGCGTCGGCCCTGACGAAACGGATTGAAGATGCGAAAGAAGGGGGCCGCATCGGTCCCCGTGGAGGCACACCACTGCCAGCCGCCGTTATTGCTGGCGAAGTCTCCATCGGTCAGATGCTGCATGAAATGCCGCTCGCCCCATCGCCAGTCGATGAACAGGTCCTTGGTCAGGTACNTGGCCGCGATCATTCGCACCCGGTTGTGCATCCAGCCGGTCTGTGCGAGCTGTCGCATGCCCGCGTCGACGATCGGNACCCCCGTGCGTCCCTCGCACCACGCCCGGAACTGGTCTTCGTCCTGACGCCATGCGATCCGCTCCGTGTGCCGCCGGAACGGTCTGCCCATGCAGACCCGCGGGAATCCGATGAGGATATGACGATAGAACTCGCGCCAGATCAGCTCGGTGAGCCAGCTGGTCGCACCCGCCTCGCCGCCTCCGAGCCCCCCCTCATCGGCCCTCATCGCAGCCGCCAGACATTGCCGGGCGGACAGCACGCCGCACGCCAGGTAGGGCGAAAGTTCGCTGGTGGCGCGCTGAGCGGGATAGTCGCGCTTGCGGTGATACTCACCGAGTCGTTTCGATACGAAATCCCTCAGCCTCCTGTGGGCTGCCTTCTCCCCCTCCGGCCAGAGGTCGGCCCGATCCGGGCCGGCCAGACCCTGTACCGAGGCGGGGACCGGATCGGATGCAATGCCTTGGGGCCTCTGTTGGCGCGGCCGAGGCCGGAGGGGGGGCGGTCCGTGCTCTCGAAGGATCTCCAGCCACTTCCGACGGAACGGGGTAAAGACCGTGTACCAGCCGCCGGAGCTCGTCCTCAGAAGTGAGACATCCAGGATCGTCTGATCCGGGAAGGCGTGGACGGCCAGGCCGGCCCTCTCGAAGACCCTTCGGGTCTCGTCGTCGCGCCGTACCTCGTTGACCTCATGCTCGCGGTTGAAGAAAAGGGCATCGCAGCGGTGCGCCCGGGCGATGTGGAGGAGTCTGTCGGGAACGCCGGAAAACCGGGGCGACTCCACCAGCAGCAGGGGGATGTTCACCTCGCGCAGCGCGTCCGACAGCGCCCGCAAATTGCGCAGGACGAAGGCCGTCTTCATCGCCCCCCAGCCGTGCTCCGCCCACTGTCGGGGACAGATCGCGAACACCCCGATGACGCCTTCGTCGGCGCGCCGGCACGCATGATGCAACGCGGTGTTGTCATTGATCCGCAGGTCCGAACGGAACCACATCAACGCGCGCATGTCGCCACCCTGATATGCCGGCGATAGACCCCACGAGCCCCGAGACCGGTCACGACGGCGATCCGGCCCCGCACAACCGGCCGATCGCGTCCGGCCGGCCATTCCATCAGCGCAGGAGACATCCAGGATAGGCCATTCCTGCGCCAGCGGAAATCCGTGGCTCTGCCGCTTTGCCACCGCCGCCTTCGCGGGGGCGCCGGAGGGCGGGCCGGGGTGGCGCCCGATGCCCCCGACCGCCGCCGCGCCGGCGCCGCCAACCCTTCGGACTGAGTACCGGGCCGCCGAATGCCGATACAATAATGTGCCGCCCCACTACCGCCGCGCGAGACCAGCATGCCAAACCACATGAACCCGCCCAACCGGGAATGTACGGGTCGGATCGCCGGTGCCCCTGTGGCCACCCCGGCCANGATCCTGCTGATCTTGGCCGCGGCTGCACTCGGGCCCGGATGCGCCGGACCGGTCCGCTTCAAACCCCCCGCTGAAGTCCGGAGGACCGACGGGGAAACGGTCCTGGCGTTCGACATGGACGGCCGGGGCGGTCCGGACTACTGGCAATACCAGGATGCCTCGGGACGCAAGCGGGCGATCGCGTTTTCGGGTCCGGAGCCGGGGCGGCCGGGCGACCGGATCGGACTGGACGACATCCCGGCCGGCCAGGTCCCGCACTTCCTCATCGCCCTGGACGGAGTCCCCTTTGACCTGGTGAGCAACTCTATCGCGAGGGGCATTTCCGGCTCTTTCATCCGCCCGGGCGCGTGATCTGCTGTTTTCCGAGCATGACCGACCTGGCCCTGTCCCAGCTCTTCGGCGGCCCGGCCCCCGTGGCCAACGAAGCGCTCTACTTCGATCGTCGCCAACCGCATGAGCCGCGGCAACGAGGTCTATCTCAGCGGGGCCAACTCCCCGTGGGTCCGCCGCGTCCAGTACCGATGTTCCACCTGGTGGGACGCCAGGGCGTACCTCGACCCCCAGTCGGTCTTCGATCATGAACTTGCCGGCATGAGCGAAGTCTTTCGCCGCACTGCCGCCGGACAGGCCTTTGCCTATTCGGTCGGTACGGCAGGTCTCGGCACGCGCGGCGGTCGCGAGGCGATCCGCCGGTACCTGCTGACCATCGACCGGATGTGCGAACAGATCGTTCATGAGCGTCGCGGCCGTGTGAAGCTCACGCTCACGGCCGACCACGGCCACAACCTCACGCCCTGCCGCCTCATTTCGATCGAGGACCTGTTGACACGAGGCGGCTACCGCGTCGGCAAGTCGCTTCGAGGCGATCGGGACGTGGTCGTCGTCGCCTACGGGCTGATCACCGTCGCCTCGCTCTACACCCGGGACCCGGATGGGGTATCCACGTGCCTGCTGGCCTCCGACGACGTGGACCTGGCCTTCTATCCCGCCGGCGAGGGCATCGTCGTCCGATCGCGCGGGGGCCGGGCCCTCGTCCGGAAGGACCACGACGGCTGGATCTACCAGGCGAGCCGGGGCGACCCCCTCCAGCTTGCCGACGTCATCGACCGGCTCCGGGCCGCCGGCAAGGTCTCGCCCGCGGGCCGCATCGACGATGCCGCCCTGTTCTGCGCCACCGTCGACCACGTCTATCCGGATCCCCTGGCACGGGTGTGGGAGGCGTTCCACGGCATCGTTCAGCAGCCGCCGGACCTGATCATCAGTCTCCGCGACGGGGCCTGCCACGGATCCCGCTTTTTTCATGCGATGATCGGCCAGGTGGCCAGCACGCACGGTTCGCTCAACCGGGCCAACTCCACTACATTCCTTCTGACGATGCTGGG
>JGI24188J35168_1001105_pt1 | contig 15986 bp, 12 predicted proteins | sample YNPBryantNP2012_FD_35168 | JGI IMG/M metagenome (IMG submission 35168) | reverse complement strand
CGTGTCGGCGGCGGCGCGGGCGGCATCGGCGCCCGCCTGCGAGATGCGCACGTCGCCGGCGCTGATCAGGTTGACGCGACAGGTCCCCTGGCCGGTCACCGCGGTGAAGGTGGGCGAGCCGTCGGCGGCCGGCGTCAACTGCAGATCGGAGCGGATGCGGCCATGCGCGCGCACCGTCAGGCGGGCATCGGAGTTCGGCTGCAAGGCCAGGGTGATGTCGCCGTCGGCATGGAGAAGGTACTCCAGGTTGCCGGCCAGGACGCCCTGCACCAGCGCGTCGCCGTGCACCTGCGGCGCGAGCAGGCCGCCGGCCACGTCGCTGGCGCGCAGGTCGCCGTGCAAAACGCGCAGGGTCACCGGCCCGGCCACGCCGTCCAGCCGGGCATCTCCGCTGATGCGCGCCGCCTCCAGGCCGCCGTTCAGGCGTTCGGCCCACAGGTCGCCGTGGACGCGGCCCAGCCGAACCGTGCCGGCCTCCGCGATGCGCACATCGCCGGCCACCGCCTCGGCCTCCAGGCGGCCGCCGGCCTCGAAGCGCAGGTCGCCGGCGCAATCGCCCGGCAGGCGCAGGTCGGCCACGTCGTCCGCGCGCAGGTCGCCTTCGACGTGCGACACGCGCGTCGCGCCTTTCAGGTTGCCCAGGCGCAGGTCGCCGCGGACGGCCTCGATGTTCACCTCGCCGACCAGCCCGCGGACGTGCAGGTCGCCGGCCGCCCGGCGCACGGTCACCGCGATGGCCGCCGGCAGCGTCACCCGCTGGACGAGCACGCCGTTCAAGGAGAGCCGGTCGCCTTCGGCCGCGAGCGCCGGCACGGTCCCGGCGTCGGGCAGGCGATAGGTTACCTGGATCTCCGCGGCGTCGTCCACGCCCCAGATGCGGGCGTCGCGCGCGGCCTCCTCCACGATCACATGGTTGATCCCCGAGGCGGGGAAGACAACGAATTCGCTCACCTCGTGCCTCCTCAGTTACGCCATTCCGCCGAGATCCTGCAAGCGCCTGATCGCCTCCTCGGAGGTGATCTTGCCGGCCGCCAACAGGTCCAGGATCTCCCGCCGGGCATTGGCCAGGCGCTGTTTCTCTTCGAGCGGCGGCGCCTCGTGCACCTCGTAGCCCATGGCGCGAATCACCTCGTCGAGGCGGCTGCGCACGGTGGGATAGGAGAGCTTCAGCTCCTGGGCCACCCAGTTCAACTTGCCGTCGCAGCGGACGAACAGCTCGACGAAGGCGCGCTGTTCGGGGCTGAGCTGCTCCAGCCGGCTGAACTGATAGCGGCCCTCGAGCGTGGTATCGCACGACGGACAGCTCAGCCGGGTCACGATGAGCTTGTCGCCGCAGATCGGACAGATGCTCGGAGTCTGATACATAAGTTGCCTCGTTTGATCTGGAATCTACGCCCGTAGCGCAAGCCTCCGGCTTGCGAGCAGCATTCAATCCAGGATCACTATATCATCGAATTGATTTTTTGTCAATAGATCTCAAAGAGATTTATGTTTCGATAAATAAAATTTAAGAAAGGAGTTTTGGGGTTTTCCTCCGCGCTCCCCTCTGAGGGGAAAGCGGAGCAAAGGGGGTGACAGGGGGCACGCACCGACTGCAAAACGCAGAAGCTAACTTGCCGAGGCGCTAACCTTTGCTCATCAACTGCCCATACAACACATCCAGCGCCTCCCGATCGGTGAGACGGCCGGTCTTGATCGCTTCGTCGGCGGCCAGGATGAGCTCCAGGTTGCGCTCCAGCCGGGCGAACGTGTGACGGCCCGCCTGGGCAAGCAGCCGATTCACCGTCCAATCCTGCACGCCCAGCTCGTGCGCGATGTCCGGCGGCTTGCGGCCCTCGAGCTGGAGCGCCTTGGCCAGGATGATCAGCCGGTACTGCCGCGCGATCATCGCCAACAGCCGCAGCGGCTGCTCGCCGTCGTGATCCAGCGCATGTTGCAGCAACCGGCCGGCGGTCGTCGCGTCGTCCTGGCCCAGCGCCTCCACCAGGTCGAAGATGCTGGCCGCGCGCGTGGCCGGCACCAGCCGCCGCACGTCACCGCGCGTCACCGGCCGCGCCCCACCCGTGTACTGTGCCAGCTTGATCAGCTCCTGGTCGAGCTGGCGCAGGTCGTCGCCGATGCAATCTACCAGGTCGGCCAGCGCGTTGGCGTCGAGCTGCACCCCGCGCAGGCGGGCACGCGCCCGCACCCAATCCACCAGGTCGTTGCGCTTCGGCTGTGCGCAGAGGATGATCCGGCTGCGGCCGTCGCGCTGGAGCTCGAGCAGGCGGCGCAGGATCGGGCCGCCCGCGATGGCCTCCTCCTCCACGAAGACCAGCTCGGTGCTCGGCGGCACCTGGTCCAGATAGGCCAGGAGCTGGCGCGCCTGAGCCTTGTTGGCTTCGCCGGCCGGCTCCTCTTCGGCCGCCTCGTCGGCGGCGTTCCCCTCGGCCGGCTTCGGCCGGCGGGCGGGCGCGGCCAACCGGCGCAACAACCCCTCCACGATGACCAGCCGGCGCTCGGCCAGGAACGGCAAAGTATCGCAGGCATTGCGCAGATCGGCCACGGTGATCTGCTGGCCGTCGAGCCGCGCCGTGTTCAGGTCGGCCAGGGCCTCGTCCTCATGGAGGCCGCGACGCAGATCGGCCAACGCCTCGGCGCGCAGCAGCTCGGCCGGGCCGTGGATCAACGTGATCACGATGCCTGCTCCCGCGCGGTGAACGTGACGCGATGGACGACGACGGGCCCGTCGCTCACGCGCTCGATGGCCGCAAGGCGCAGATCTTCGACCTGGCTCGACGTGGTGATGTGCTCCTGCAGCCAGCGCCCCACCGGCGCGGCCGCCAGCAGCGCCAGCGTCGCCGCCAGCACCGCGCTCGGCAGGCGTTCCCACCAGAACGAACGCTTCCGGCCGCCGCCGGCCAGGAGCGCGGCCACGCCCGCCAGCACGCCCGCGGTCGCCACGTTGGTGCCGCAATTCGGGTGGACCGCCAGGGTCCGCTCGCCCGCTTGCAGCCGCGCCAGCGCCTCCTCGACGGCCTGGCGCAGGAGCGCCGTGTCCACCGCGCCGAAGACGGTGAAGCCGGTCAAGTCGCTGCGCGCGAAGAGCGACGCATCCCGCATGCGCCGGCTCAGCAGCGTGATGGTGGCATGTTCCAGGCCGTGATGTTGTCGCAATCGCCGCCACATGGTACTGATTCCTGTCATCGTTCAATCCAGTTGTTCGCGAATCATATAGATCGGCTTATCCTGCGCCTCGAAATAGGTGCGGGTGATCATCTCGGCCAGGAGGCCCATGCTGATCATCTGCACGCCCAGGATCAAGAGCAGGACCGCCAGGAGGAGCAACGGCCGCGTGCCGATGTTCTGGCCGAGCGCCAGCTTGACGAAGGTAAGGTAAAGCCCGGCCAACAGGCCGAGCCCGGCCGACGCCAGCCCCAGCCGGCCGAACACCTGGAGGGGCCGGGTGGCGTAGCCCAACATGAAGCGCACGGTGATCAGATCGAGCAGCACCCGCAGCGTCCGGCTGATGCCGTATTTGCTCTTGCCGAAGCGCCGCGGCCGATCGTTGACCGGGATCTCGGCCACGGTCACGCCCATCCAGCTCGCCAGCGCGGGGATGAAGCGGTGCAGTTCGCCGTACAGCCGGACGTTCTTGACCACCTCGCGGCGGTACGCCTTGAGCGAGCAGCCGTAATCGTGCAAGGCCACGCCGGTGAGGCCGGAGATCATCCGATTGGCGAGCATGGAGGGCAGGCGTCGGCTCAGGAACGGCTCCTTGCGCTTGACGCGCCAGCCGCTGACGATGTCGTACCCTTCGGCCATCTTCTCCAGCAGCCGGGGGATGTCGGCCGGATCGTTTTGCAGATCGGCGTCGCTGGTGACCACGATCTCGCCGCGGGCCGCGGCAAAGCCTGCGGCGAAGCCGGCCGTCTGGCCGAAGTTGCGGCGAAAGCGGATGATGCGCCAGCGCGGATCGCGCTCGTGCACCGCCTTCAGGCGGACGAAGCTATCGTCGCGGCTGCCGTCGTCCACCACGATGACCTCGTAGGGGCGCCCCAGCGGCTCCAGCGCGGCCGTCAGCTCCGCGTAGAGCGGCTCGACGTTGTCGGCCTCGTTGTAGAGCGGGATCACGATCGAAAGTTCGGGGGTCGTATGTTTGTCCTCGTTCATGACAGCTTTTCCCGGGGGTCGGCGGTCGTCGCGCGGAGCCGACGCACGCCGCCGGCGAAATAGACCACGCCGCCGACCAGGCCGGTGGCCACGGTGATCATGTAAACCCCCAGCGAAAGCGCCAGGGCGGCCGCGGCCGGCACGCCGGCCTGGCCGAACAGGCCCACATAGCTCAACTCGCGCACGCCCAGGCCGCCGAATGCCGGCAACAACAGCGCGACGGCCGTCAACGGCACGAAGACGAGATAGGCGACAAGCGACAGGCGCAGGCCCAACCCCCACCCGATGGCCACATTCCAGCCGATCTGGAGGAGATTGAAGGCCAGCGAAGCGATCAGGCCGCGGGCCAGGGCGCGGCGGTCGTAGGCCGCGAACGCGTCGGCCAGATCGGCCAGGTGCAACCGGCCGGCGATGCGGCCGGCCCGACCCGAGAGCCGGCCCCACGCGTCGCCCCCCGGCCGGCGCAACAGCCAGCCGGCGATCAGCCCGCCGCCGAACAACGCCGCCGTGAGGATCAGCGTCGCCGGCGAAGCGAGGCCCGGCCGCACGGCCGCGGCAATCAACCCCATCGCCAGCAGGACCATGATCCCCAGGTAGCGATCCACGATGACGCTGTTGACCACCCGTGCCGGCCGGCCGGCATCCTGCGCCAGCTCGGCGGCGCGCACCACATCGCCCCCGAAGCCGGTCGGCAGGATGATGTTGAAGAAGCCGCCCGCCAGGTACCAGGCGACCAGCTCCCGCAAGGGACGGCGCACCGCCAGCGCGTCCAACAGCACCTGCCAGCGCCGGGCGCGCACCACGACGCCCGCCAGGAACAGCAACCAGGCCGCCAGCAACCAACGGCCATCTATCTGGCGGAGCGCGGCCCACACCTCGGACCAGTGCACCTGGCGCAGGATGAGGGCCAACAAGAGCGCGCTGATCGCCACCTGGAGCAGGCCGCGCAGCCGACCGCGCTTCATCGCTGCACCAGCTTCGCCACGGTGACCCCTTCGCCCCCCTCCGACAGGTCGCCCGGCCGAAATTCGCTGACGAGGGGATGGCCGCGCAGCTCCTCGCGCACGGCCTGGCGCAGCGCGCCGGTGCCCTTGCCGTGGATGATCCGCACCCAGGGCAATCCGGCCAGGTACGCGGTATCCAGATAGCGGTCGAGCTCGACCAGCATCTCGTCCACGGTGCGGCCGCGCAGATCGAGCTCCATCCCCGGGCTGGGCGGCCGGGGCACGGAGACGCTCGCCTCGCTCAACCGGGCGGGCTGTTCCCCGCGCTGGCGCAGTTCCACCCGATGCGGCGCCAGCTTCAGGCGAAAGCCGCCGACCTTCACTTCCACCTCGCGTTCGTCCGCGGCGATGACCTCGCCGGTGGCCTGCAAAGAGGGGATCCACACCTTGTCGCCGGGGAGCAGCGGGCCGTCCACCACGATCGGCGCGGGGGTGGCCACCGAGGGGAGCGGCCGCGCCTCGGCCGCGCGGCGGGCCAGGATCTGCTCGGCTTCGGCCAGCCACGCCTCGTGCAACGTCTGGCCCAGCCGACCGGTCGGCGCGGGGCCCAGGGCCGCGAGCCGCTCGCGCATCTGGGCGATCTCGTTGCGCAACGCCTCCAGCTCGGCCTGGGCCTGGCTGCGCGCTTCGTCCAGCACCGCGCGGCGCGCCTCCTCGATCTTGCTCAGGCGATAGCGCAGGTCGGCGTTGAGCGCCTCGGCACGGCGCAGCGCGGCCCGGGCGTCGGCCTCGGCCGCCAGCGCGGCCTCGCGCGCCCGCTTGATCTCGGCGAGCATGGCTTCGGCTTCGAGCGACTGCGGCGATACCAACGCCTCGGCGCGCGCCACGATCGGCTCGGGGAGACCCAGGCGTCGGGCAATGGCGAACGCGTTCGAGCGGCCCGGCAACCCGATGCTGAGCTTGAACGTGGGGCTCAGGGTCTCGATGTCGAACTCCACGCTGGCGTTGGTCACAAACGGCGTATTGTGGGCGAAGACCTTCAGCTCCGAGTAGTGGGTCGTCGCCAGGGTCGTGATCCGTCGTTCGAGCAGCGTGCCGAGCAAGGCCTGCGCCAGCGCCGCGCCCTCCTCCGGATCGGTGCCCGCGCCCAGCTCGTCGAGCAGGACCAGCGAACGATCGTCGGCCCGGGCGAGGATCTCGACGATGTGCGTCATGTGCGACGAGAANGTCGAGAGGCTCTGCTCGATGCTCTGCTCGTCGCCGATGTCGGCGAAGATCTGCTCGAACNCCGAGAGCTGCGAGCCCTCGTCGGCCGGGATGGCCAATCCGGCCTGGGCCATCAAGGCCAACAGTCCGGTCGTCTTCAGGGTGACGGTCTTGCCGCCCGTGTTGGGGCCGGTGATGACCAGGATGAAGTAATCGTCGTCCAGGTAGATGTCCACCGGCACGACGGTGCGCGGGTCAAGGAGGGGATGGCGCGCCTGGCGCAGGCGAATGGTGCTGCCGGGATGCCGCACCTCGGCCGCTGCGGATGGCGCAGGAGAGGCCGGCCGCTTCGGCGTCTGCCACGGCACGAGCTCCGGCTCGGCGGCGCGCAGCTCTTCGGCATAGCGCGCCTTGGCGAAGATCAGATCGAGGTCGCCGAGCGCCTCGACCGTGCGGCCGATCGGCCCGGCGTGGTCGGCGATCAGCCCGGTGAGCGCGAGCAGGATGCGACGCACCTCCTCCTCTTCGGCCAGTTGCGCCTCGCGCCAGCGGTTGTTCAGGTCCACCACGGCCAGCGGTTCGATGAAGAGGGTGGCGCCGCTGCCCGATTGGTCGTGCACCAGGCCGGGAATGCGGCCCTTGAACTCGGCGCGCAGGGGGATCACGTAGCGGCCCTGGCGCTGGGTCACGATGGCCTCTTGCAGATAGGGCGCGTTGGCCGGCGCGGCGATGATGCGCTGCAATCGCTCCATCAGCCGGCCGTGCGCCTCGCGCAGCTCCTGGCGGATGCGGGCCAGGGCCTCGCTGGCGCTATCCAACACCTCTCCCCGCTCGTCTATGCAGCGACCGATCTCTTCGATGACCGCGACCGGCACGTCAATGCGCTGCGCCACATCGGCGATGTGCGGGAAGCGGTCGGCCACCCGATGGATGGCGCTCCGCAGCGAGCGCGCGCGTTGCAGCGTGTAGCGCACGCCGAGCAGATCCACGGGCAGGAGCGGACTGCCGCGCGCCGCCTGTTCCAGGAGGGGCCGCAGGTCGTGCACGCCGCCCAGGAAGATGTCGGACTTCTCGGCCAGCAGTTGGCGCGCCTCGCGCGTCTCGGCCTGCCATTCGCGCGCCAGGCGGATGTCGTCGGTGGGCCGCAGTGCGGCCGCCCGTTCCCGGCCGACCGAAAAGGAGGTGAACCGCTTGAGTTGCTCGAGGATCTTGTCGAATTCGAGCAGGCGAATCGTCCTTTCGTGCATGATTGCAGTATAGCACAGGCCGCATGAGGCGCGAAAATCGCTGCGGACAACTTGACGCAGCGAAGCGGGGGGAGTATAGTGAGCGCATATCCGCTGGCGAGGTCACATGAACCAGATCATCGAAATCACCCTGGATGCCATCGCGCATGGCGGCGAGGCGATCGGCCGGCACGAAGGCAAGGCGATCTTCGTGCCCTATGCCATTCCCGGCGAGCGCGTGCGGGTGGCGATCGTCGAGGAGAAGGAGCGGTGGGCGCGCGGCCGGCTGCTGGAGGTGTTGCGGGCCAGCGCCGACCGCGTGACGCCTCCCTGCCCGCACTTCGGCCCGGAGCGCTGCGGCGGGTGCCAGTGGCAACACATCGCCTACGAGCGCCAGGCCGAGCTGAAGGGCGAGATCGTGGCCGACCAACTGCGCCGGCTGGGGCGGCTGGCCGCCGCGCCGGTCGCCGATGTGGTCGTCCTGGCCGACGACGAGGGGCTGTTAGACCTGGGCTACCGGAATCACGTGCAATTTGCCCTCGCCTCCACGGGCCAACCGGGCTTTCGCCGGGCCGCCAGCCACGAAGTGATCCCCATCGAACGATGCCTGTTGCTCTCGGAGCCGCTGGATGCGCTTCACGCCGCGCTCGACATCGCGTGGCCCGAGCTGACCGGGGTCACCTTGCGGGCATCGGAGCGCACCGGCCAGTCGCTCGTGCTGCTCGAGACGCGCGGGACGGAGCTGCCCGAGCTGGAGTTGGACCTGCCGGCCGCGTGCGCGGTGTTGACCCCGCGCGGGGTCGAGCCGCTGATCGGCGAGCCGTGGATCGAAGAGATCGTGGCGGGCCGGCGCTATCGGGTCTCGGCCGAGAGCTTCTTCCAGGTCAACACGGTCGGCGCGGAGGCGCTGGTCGAGATCGTGCGCGGCTATGCCGACGTGCGGCCGGGCGACACCGTGCTGGACGCCTACTGCGGCGTGGGCCTCTTCGCGCTGGCCCTGGCCGATGCCGCGGCCGCGGTGATCGGGATCGAGTCGGCGCCGTCCGCGTGCGAGGATTTCGCCCATAATGCGGCCGGCCTGGAGCACGTGGAACTGCACGAGGGCGCGGTGGATGCGGTGTTGCCGGTGCTCGTCGAGGGGGGCCAGCGCGCCGACATCGTGGTGATGGATCCCCCGCGCTCGGGCGCGGGCGAAGCGGTCATCCGCCAGATCGCGGCCCTGCGGCCGCGGGGCATCGTGTACGTGTCCTGCGATCCGGCCACCCTGGCGCGCGATAGCGTCTTCCTGAGCGCGGCCGGCTATGCCCTGGCCGAGGCCCAGCCGGTAGATCTGTTCCCGCAGACGTATCACGTGGAGACGGTGGCGCTCTGGCGCGCGCGGCCTTGAGAGTTCCTGTTGCAATCCGAAGCCACCCTCACAACGCGCCACTGTGTTTTGGCTTTTCGCGCCAACTGTGGTATACTCTTCTGTAAATTGGCTGGGACATGCGCGTCGGTATTCCAGCGGTGCCCCGGTCTAGCCAACGAAAGGAGAAAGTTAATGGCGCTCACTAAAGCACAGAAGGATGCCATCATTCAGGAATACCACGTTCACGACAACGACACGGGATCGCCTGAGGTGCAGGTGGCGATCCTCACGAACCGGATCAACGCCCTCATCGAACACTTGAAGCAGTACAAAAACGATCACCACTCCCGTCGTGGCCTGCTGAAGCTGGTCGGCCAGCGTCGCCGTCACCTGGCCTATCTGAGCCGCAAGGATCCGCAACGCTATCAGGAGTTGATCTCGCGGCTCGGCCTGCGCAAGTAGCCGAGCCACGCCGATCCCAGGCGTTGTGGCATGATTTGACGAGCGGCAGCCCATCAGGCGGCGCCGCTTGTCGCTGCAATCCAAAGCGGCGTCGTGCCGCCGCAATCCAAAGCGGCGTCGTGCCGCCACAATCCAAAGCGGCGTCGTGCCGCCGCAATCCAAAGCGGTGCCGTGCCGCTGCAATCCAAGAGGTTGTGCGACGAGTAGATGTGCCGATGGTGCATCTACTCGTTTGATATTGGGCGCTGGCGACCCGCGGGCGGGTGCGCCGGCGATGCGCGGAACGTGATCCTGAGGCGCAGGAATTGGGGAATGGGGCCAAGCTCCCGGTTTGGCCCCATTCCCCAGCTCCTGACCTCTGGATGTTCCGCCGGCACGCTGTAATGAGGCGTGAACATTCTAATCTGCACGAAGCAGAAGAGAGTACAGGAGATTCATATGCAAAAGTACGTATATACAACTCGGGTTGCCGGCAATACGATCACCATCGAGACCGGCACGTTGGCCCGGCTCGCCGGCGGCGCCGTTACGGTGCGCTCCGGCGATTCGGTCGTCCTGGCCACCGCGTGCGGCGCCAAGCCGCGGGAAGGGGTGGACTTTTTCCCCTTGAGCGTGGATTACGAGGAGCGCCTCTATGCGGCCGGCCGCATCCCCGGCAGCTTCCAGCGCCGCGAGGGGCGCCAGTCCGAGCAGGCCATCCTGATCTCGCGGCTGGTGGACCGACCGTTGCGGCCGCTCTTCCCCAAGGGCATGATGAACGAGGTGCAGGTCATCGTGACCGCGCTGGCGCGCGACCCCGAGGTCCATCTCGACATCCTGAGCATCATTGCGGCCAGCGCAGCCGTCACCATCTCCGATATCCCCTGGGAAGGGCCGATCGGCGCGGTGCGCGTCGGCTATGTGGACGGCGAGCTGGTGGTCAATCCCACCGTCTCGCAGATGGCGGCCAGCACCCTCGACCTGCGCATGGCCGGCACCGCCGACGCCATCCTGATGGTCGAAGCCGGCGCCGATGAGGTGCCCGAAGACCTGATGCTCGAGGCGCTCAAGCTGGGCCACGAAGCCATGCAGCCGCTCATCGAGCTGCAAAACCAGATGCGCGCCGAGATCGGCAAGCCCAAGTTTGCCTATACGCCCGTCTTGCCCGACCCCACCGTCGAGGAGGCCGCACGCGCATGGCTGGGCGACCGGCTGCGAGAGGCCATCGCGCAGAATCCGGGCAAAGAAGCCCAAACCGCGGCCCTCACCGCGCTGAAGGGCGAGCTCGTCGCCGCGCTGGGCGAAACGTATGAGCCGAAGGCGCTGGAGCAGGCGTTCGAGAGCATCGAGAAGGCGGTCGTGCGCGAGCGCATCCTCACCGAGAAGATCCGGCCCGACGGCCGCGGCTATCGGGACATCCGGCCGATCAGCGTCGAGGTGGGGGTGTTGCCGCGCGTGCACGGCAGCGGCCTCTTCACGCGCGGGGAAACCCAGGTGTTGACGGTGATGACGTTGGGCACCCCGGCCGACGCCCAGACGCTCGACACGCTCGACCCGGAAGAATCCAAGCGCTACATGCACCACTACAACTTCCCGCCCTTCTCCACCGGCGAAGTGGCGCCCTCGCGCGGGCCCCGGCGCCGCGAGATCGGCCACGGCGCGCTGGCCGAACGCGCACTCGAACCGATGATCCCGGCCCAGGAGACGTTCCCCTATACCCTGCGCCTGGTCTCAGAGGTCCTTTCGTCCAACGGCTCCACCTCGATGGCCTCGGTGTGCGGCAGCACCCTGGCGCTGATGGACGCCGGCGTGCCGATCAAGGCGCCGGTCGCCGGCATCGCCATGGGGCTGGTCACCGACGGCGACGTGAGCGGCCCGAACGCGCGCTACGCGATCCTCAGCGACATCCAGGGCCTCGAAGATCACCTGGGCGACATGGACTTCAAGGTGGCCGGCACCGCGCGCGGCATCACCGCGCTGCAGATGGACATCAAGATCCACGGCCTCAGCTATCAGATCATGGAAGAGGCGCTGGCACAAGCCCGCGAAGGCCGCCTCTTCATCCTGGACAAGATGCTGGCCGTGTTGCCCGAGCCGCGCAAGCAGCTCTCCATCTACGCGCCGCGCATCCTGACCACCCATATTGACCCGGAGAAGATCGGCAAGGTGATCGGCCCGGGCGGCAAGGTCATCCGCGCGTTGCAGGAGCAGTACAAGGTCAAGATAGACATCGAAGATGACGGCTCGGTGTACATCGCCGGCGCGGAGGGGATCGGCGCGGAGCAGGCGCTGGCCGAGATCGAGAAGATGACCGAGGAGATCAAGGTCGGCCGCATCTACACCGGCAAGGTCGTGCGGATCGAGCCGTACGGCGCGTTCGTGGAGATCGCGCCCGGCCAGGACGGCATGGTGCACATCTCGCAACTGGCCGACTATCGCGTGCCGCGCGTCGAGGATGTGGTGCAGCTCGACGATGAGATCACGGTCATGGTCACCGACATTGATCCGTCGGGCAAGATCCGGCTGAGCCGCCAGGCCGTGCTGGAAGGGTGGACGCCCGAAGAGGCCCGCAATCGCGACCGGCAGGCGTCGTCCGGAGGCAAGCCATCTTCCGGCAGCGGCGGCCGCGGGGGCGAACGCTCTGAGCGCGGAGAACGCGAGCGCGGCCGCGGCGGATCGGAACGGCGTCGCTAAACCGAGGATGGACGACTTGCTCTCTCAGGCTCCGGCTCCGACCAGTTCGCCATCGGGAGTGGGGACCCGGCAGCGCATCGTGGCCGGACTGAAGGCCGCGCTTCACGACCTGGTGACCACGATCCTGCCGGCCGTGGTCATCGCGCTGCTGATCCACGCCTTTCTGGCGCAGGCCACCCGCGTCTACGGCCAGAGCATGGAGCCGAACCTCCATTCCGACGAGCGGCTGGTGGTCGAGAAGCTCAGCTATCGCTTTCACGGCCCGCGGCGGGGCGATATCGTGGTGTTGCACGATCCCGCGGGCGGACCGGAACTGCTCATCAAGCGCGTCATCGGCCTGCCCGGCGAGCGGGTCACGATCGCCGATGGTCGGGTGTACATCGACGGCGTGGCGCTGGACGAGCCATACGTGGCGCAAACCACCCAGGGCAACGGCCGCGCCTGGATCGTGCCGCCGCTGGCCGTCTTCGTCATGGGCGACAATCGCAACGCCAGCCGGGATTCGCGGGTCTTCGGGCCGGTGCCGCTGGATCAGATCGTCGGCCGCGCGGTCTTTCGCTACTGGCCGCTCGCCGAAATCGGCCTGGTCCACTGAAGAGATGCCATGACATAATCGTGGACGAAAAGCCGCTGTGACCGCTGCGTCGCGGCGGCTTTTTGTTGAGACATCGCGCACAAGACCGACCATGAACACACGCTGGAGCTCCTTCGTCAAACAGCTTTTCGTCGTCATCGGCCTGGTGATCTTCGTCTGGTTGTTGCTGAGCATTCGCATCCTTTGGACGCCGCTGATCCTGGTCTTCATCCTGGCCTTTTTGACCTCCTATCCGGTCAATGCCATCCTGCGGCGCACCGGTTGGCCGCGCACTCTGGTCGTCATCATCACCTATCTGCTCCTGCTCTTGTTCGTGGCCCTGGCGGCCATCAACCTCGTCCCGCGGCTGATGGCCCTGGGCACCGGCCTGGTCCACACCGTGCGCCGCGTCCTGTACGAGCTATCGCGCGTCACGCCGGCGCCCATCGAGATCACCCCGACGCTGGTACTGGACCTGCGCGAGTTCTATGCGCCGATCCAGCAGTCCATCCTGCGCGTCCTCAATCCCGACCCGGTAACCCTGGAAAGCGTGCAGAACTTCCTGTTCCCGTTCGCCAGCGGCGCGGCCGCGGTCGTCATCAGCGCGGTGAGCGGACTGCTCGGCGCTTTGTTCGTGATCGTGTCCAGTTTCTATCTCGTCAAAGATTGGCCGCACATCGGCCGCTTCCTGTTGAGCCGCCTGCCGGCGCCGTACCGCCCCGAGCTGCTACAGCTCTGGCGCGAGATCGCGGCAGTGTGGGACGGCTTCGTGCGCGGCCAACTGCTCGCCGGGATGATCATGGGCATCATGGTGGGATTTGTGCTGTCGGTGTTGGGGGTGCGCAATGCCATGGCGCTCGGCCTGCTGGCCGCGGTGGCCGAGTTCCTGCCGGCCATCGGCCCGACCATTTCGGCAGTTACAGGCACACTGATCGCTCTCACCTTCGGCTCCGCGTGGCTGCCGATCAGCAACCTGGGCTTCGCGCTGGTGGTCCTGGCGTTCTATCTCATCCTGGGCCAGGTGCAAAACCTCTATGTCGTGCCCCGCATCGTCGGCCGGCGCATGGATCTGCATCCGCTGGTCATCCTCTTCGGCGTCCTGGTCGGCGCCGAACTGTTGGGCATCCTGGGGATGCTGCTGGCGGCGCCTACGATCGCTTCGGCGCGCGTGCTCGTCGGCTACGTTTTCAACAAGATCCTGGATCAGGAGCCGTTCCCGCCTGCCCGCAGGCCGGCCGATCCGCATGTCCGCTGGCGCGCGCTGATCAGCGGCCGGCCGGTCCGGGCGGTGCTGTTCGACCTGGACGGCACCCTGATCGAGACCGATGACGAGGTGGTGGAAGCCCTGGCGCGACGGCTGCGTTTTCTGGAGAAGCTCTTGCCCGTGACCACCCGCCACCGGATCGCGCGCCGGATCCTGATGGCGGCCGAGCCGTTCGTCAACGGACTGGTCACGTTNTGCGATCGTCTCAAGCTCGATGATCTGCTCTTTCGCCTCAACGCCACCCTGAACCGCTGGCGCGGCATCCGGCCCCAGGAGCGCTTCGTCGCGGTGGCGGGCGCGGTCGAGGCGGTGACGGCCCTGGCGACCCGCTATCCCATCGGGATCGTCACCAGCCGCAGCCGGCCGGAGAGCGTGGCCTTCCTGGCCCAATACGATCTGGCCGATCGCATCGCCGTGCTCGTCACGCGCGATGATTCCGGCCGGCTGAAGCCGCACCCGCAGCCGATCTTGCAGGCCGCGCAGAAGCTGGGCGTGTCGGCCGAACAGTGCGTGATGGTCGGCGACACGAGCGTGGATGTGCGCGCGGCCAGGGCCGCGGGCGCGCTGGCCATCGGGGTGCTCTGCGGGTTCGGCGATGAACACGACCTGAAGGACGCCGACCTGGTCCTCAAGAGCACGGCGCAGGTGGCCGAGTGGTTGTGAAGGGACAACAGAGGGAAAACAAGAGATGAGACGCGTTCATGTGTTGCTGTACATGGTGATGCTCCTGAGCGCCGGCCTGCTCCTGGCGGCCTGCGGCGGTCGGTCTACGGTGTCAACGAATGAGGTCGCGCGGATGGCAACGAATGAGGTCGCGCGGATGGCAACGAATGAGGTCGCGCGGATGGCAACGAATGAGGTCGCGCGGATGGCAACGGATACTCCTGCGCCGATGCCAACGAATACGCCGGCACCAACGGATACACCGATGCCGACGAATACGCCGACCGCGACGGCCACGCCGACGGCTACCGATACGCCCACGGCCACGCCGACGCCATCGCCCACGGCCACGCCTGTTCACCCGCTATCGGTGGAGTACATGCGGCGTCAATCCTACCCCGGCAGCGAACTGGTGATCGAAGAGACCTTGCCGCCCGGGCCGAACTATCAGCGTTATATCGCGTCGTACAGGTCGGAGGGGCTGAAGATCTACGGCCTGTTGACCGTGCCGATGGGCGAGAAGCCCGCGACCGGCTGGCCGGTGATCGTCTTCAATCACGGCTACATCCCGGCCGATCAGTACCGCACCACCGAACGCTACGTCGCGTACCAGGACGCGTTCGCGCGCAGCGGCTACATCACCTTCAAGTCCGATTACCGCGGGCATGGCCGTTCGGAGGGAACTGCGACCGGCGGATACGGCTCGCCGGCCTATACCATAGATGTGCTCAATGCCATGGCTTCGCTCAAGCGGCGCAACGACGTGGACCCGAACCGGATCGGCATGTGGGGGCACTCGATGGGCGGAAGCATCACCCTGCGCGCCATGGTCACCGTGCCCGACATCCGCGCCGGGGTGATCTGGGCGGGGGTGGTCGCCTCGTATCCCGACCTGTTCGAGCGATGGCGCCGGCAGCCGACCGCGCCGGGCGGCATGCCCGCGACGGCGCGCGGCTGGCGCAACGACCTGATCGCCCAGTACGGCACGCCCGAGGAGAACCCGGAGTTCTACGCGTCCATCTCGCCCAATTCCTACCTGAAGGAGATCTCGGGGCCGCTGCAACTGCATCACGGCACCGCCGACACCTCGGTGCCTATCGAGTTCTCCGACACGCTCTACAAACAGATGCAGGAAGCCGGCAAGACGGTCGAGTACTACAAGTACCCCGGCGACGATCACAACATCGCCGCCAACCTGGCGGTGGCGCTCCAGCGCTCGGTAGCCTTCTTCGACAAGTACGTGAAGAACGCGCCGGCCGCCGCGCCGACGTCGCGCTGACGCCGCTCGTGTTTTTATGTAAATAAAAGTCGGCCGCAGAGCGGCCGCCAGACCGATCAAAGCCCAAGAGGCCGCCCGGCTCCATCACGAGACATAAAGCCTCCGCCGGAGGCTGAAGCCGTCCGGCTACGAGGTGGAAGCCCCCTCAAGGGGCTGCATCCCAGGGCGGTTTACCGCCCTTCCACCTGGTAGCCC
>JGI24188J35168_1001101_pt1 | contig 15997 bp, 12 predicted proteins | sample YNPBryantNP2012_FD_35168 | JGI IMG/M metagenome (IMG submission 35168) | reverse complement strand
TCCGGCGGGGTCTGCGACCCCGCCGCCCTGCCCCCTCTGCCCGCGCTGGCGGGTCACAGACCCGCCAGGAGCGAAGAAGGATTCGCCAGGAGCGAAAGGGGGGTTCCCGCTCCGGCGGGGTCTGTGACCCCGCCGCCCTGCCCCTCTGCCCGCGCTGGCGGGTCACAGACCCGCCAGGAGCGAAGAAGGATTCGCCAGGAGCGAAAGGGAAGCCTGCTCCGGCGGGGTCTGCGACCCCGCCGCCCTGCCCCTCTGCCCGCGCTGGCGGGTCACAGACCCGCCAGGAGCGAAGAAGGATTCGCCAGGAGCGAAGGGGGGCCTGCTCCGGCGGGGTCTGCGACCCCGCCGCCCTGCCCCCTCTGCCCGCGCTGGCGGGTCACAGACCCGCCAGGAGCGAAGAAGGATTCGCCAGGAGCAAAGAAGGATTCGCCAGGAACAAAGATTCGCCAGGAACAAAGAAAGATTCGCCAGAAGCGAAAAAATGCCAGTTGCCACCAGGCCCTAATGCTGATATAATGAACAGTGTTATCCCTTATCTGGCCTTTTCAGGAGGCAAGATGGACGTCGGAAAAGCCTTTGGCTATGTCTTTGAAGACGAACACTGGACGACCAAACTGATCACCACTGCGGCCATTGCGCTCATTCCCATCTTTGGCACTCTCTCGCTGATGGGATACGTCATCCACACCATCCGCAACGTCATGGCCGGGCACCCTCGCCCGCTGCCCGAATGGCAGGACCTGGGCGGCTATTTTATGGACGGGCTCAAGATGTTTGTCGTGAACCTGGTCTATAACCTGCCTTTGACGCTGCTCTCATGGCTCATTGTTGTGCCCATCATTTTGCCCTTCCTGGGCGGGCAGAACGAGGATGTGATGACAGCGCTGGGCATTGTCGCCATCGTGTTGGTCATCCTGATCGGCATCGTGCTCCTGCTGGCCTGGCTGCTGATGATCATCCTCTTGCCCACGGCGCAGATCGTCTTTGCGGCCCGTGGCGAGATCGGCGCGGCGTTGCGCGTCGGCGAGGTGCTGCGCCTGGCCTTTGCCAACATCGGGCAGCTCCTCATCGCCCAATTGCTCATCGTCGTTGGCGGTTCCACAATCATCGGGCTGATGAGCTTTATCCTCTCTGCCCTTAGCCTGATCCCCATCTGCGGCTGGATCTTTGACGTGGTACTGGCATTGTTGATGCTGCCCGTTGGAACCTGGGTGGCGCTCTTTGCGGCGCATCTCTATGGACAAATTGGTGCGCGCGCTGGCTTGGGTTATCTTTAGAGACTCCAAAAAGGAGAGGAATGTGATGGATCCACAATACGGTTATCAACAGCCCGCATACCAGCAACCCCCTTACCAGCCCCCCTACTCGCCGCCGACCAACACCCTGGCGATCATCTCGCTTATCGCCGGCATCGCCGGCCTGACCATTTTGCCCACAATCGGCAGCATCGCCGGCCTGATCATGGGCTATATCGCCAAACGGCAGATCGAAGAGAGCCGCGGCGCAATGGGCGGCGAGGGGATGGCCAAAGCCGGCATCATCCTCGGCTGGATTGGCGTTGCCTTTCTCATCCTGGGCCTCTGCGTTCTTCTTGCCTATGTGCTCATCGTCGTTGTGGGCGTGGGCGGGATGAGCGCCTGTGGCGTGTGCGCCACGTTGAGCAACACAACGTACTAGCCCCTGGTCAAGCAGCGCTCCCTGCACACCGCCACCCTGGCCCTGGCGGTTGGGCTGGTCAGCCTGGCCTTGCTGCCCTTCGTCCCGCTCCTGCCGGGGCTGGGCAGCCTGGCAGCCGTGTTGCTGGGAGCAATGAGCTACGGGCAGGAGAATGCCCGACAGCGCCGGGTTGCTGTCGCGGCCATCGTTGCAGGGGTATTGGGGGGGATGCTGGCATGGATTCAGTTGCTTGCAGCCTTGCTCTATCCACTGACCAACGCTGTATGACAAACTAAACTCAAGGAGGGAAAAATGGCAGAAGAATATACATCCCCAGAAAGCTATCAGTACGAGGCACCGCCGGCAGAGAAAAAAAGCAACAAGACACTGATCATTGTCCTCATCGTCGTCGCCGTCCTGCTGCTATGCTGCTGCTGCGCCTTGCTGGCAGGCCTTATCTGGTATCTGTCGAGCCAGGGATACGTCAGCCAACTGCTTCCACAGATGCTCAGCCTGCTCTAGAGACAGCTTTCGCAGCCGTCCGTCCAACTGAGTCCCCCCGGCCCACACAGAACCCGGCGGGTTCTGTGTGGGCTGTGCGAAGGGTGTGAACGTGGCCCCCTCTGAGCGCATCCAACAAACGCTCAAACAGCTTCCCGCGCGCCCCGGCGTCTATCTGATGCGCGACGCACGGGAGGCCGTCATCTATGTCGGCAAAGCGGTCAACCTGCACAGCCGCGTCCGCTCTTATTTCACCTCATCCGCCCAACAAGACCAAAAGACGCGGCGTCTGGTCGCCGAGGTCGACGCTCTCGAGTTCATCGTCACCGAGACCGAGCTGGAAGCGCTGATCCTCGAAGCCAATCTGATCAAGACCTACCGTCCCCGCTTCAACGTGCGCCTGCGGGATGACAAGCACTACCCCTACGTCAAAATCACCTGGGCCGAACCCTATCCGCGCGTCCAGATCACGCGGCGGATGGAGCGCGACGGCAGCCGTTACTTTGGCCCCTACTCCTCCACGCCGACGCTGCGCGAGACACTGGACATGCTGCGGCGCACGTTCCCTTTCCTGACCTGCAGCCGCGACATCAGCGGCCACGATCAGCGCGCCTGCCTCTATTACGACATCAAGCTCTGCCTGGGCCCCTGCATCGGCGCGGTGAGCCAGGAGGAGTACCGCGCCATGATCGGCGGCCTGATCCGTTTTCTGGAAGGCCACAGCGAGGAGGTGCTGCACGACCTGGAGACGCGCATGCGCGCAGCCGCCGAGACGCTCGATTTCGAGCGCGCCGCCCGCCTGCGCGACCAGCTCCAGGCCGCCCGTCGTGTGATCGAGCGGCAAAAGATTGTCGCCGCCGCCGGCAGCGACCAGGATGTCATCGCCTTTGCCCGCGACGATGTCAACGCCTGTATGCAGGTGTTTTTTATCCGCAGCGGCCGGCTCCTGGGCCGCGAGTTTTTTATGCTGGAGGGCACCGAGGCGGAAGACAATTCCGCGGTGATGGCGGCTTTCCTCAAACAGTTCTACGAGGACGCTGCTTATGTGCCCCCCGAGGTCATCCTGCCCGACCATATCGACGAGGCGCTGGTGATCGAAGAGTGGCTGCGCACGCGGCGCGGGGCCAAAGTGGCGCTGCGGGTGCCCCGCCGCGGCCGCAAGCGGGAACTGCTGCGCATGGCCCAGGAGAACGCCGCTCAGATGTTGAACCTGGTGCGCGCCCAGTGGGAGGCCGACGCGCACAAGCAGGAGCAGGCGCTGGACGAGTTGCAGGAGGCGCTCGGCCTGCCCCGCCGGCCGGCGCGCATCGAGTGCTATGACATCTCCAACACCCAGGGCGAATACCCAACCGCCAGCATGGTCGTCTTTGAACAGGGCGTGCCGCGCAAGGTCGACTATCGCCGCTTTGTCATCCGCTCGGTCGAGGGGCCGGACGACTATGCCAGCATGGGCGAGGTGCTGACGCGGCGGCTACAGCGCTGGCAGGCCGCCACGACAGGCGAGGCCAAAGGAACGCGAGGGAGCAAGAGCTGGGCGATCCTGCCGGACCTGCTGCTCGTCGACGGCGGCAAGGGGCAGTTGAACGTGGCGCTCCAGGTGCTGGAAGCGTTCGGCCTGCAGGGGCAGGTAGCTGTAGCTGCGCTGGCCAAGCGCGAGGAGGAAGTTTTCCTGCCAGGCAGAAGCGAACCGCTGCGGCTGCCCAGAGCCTCGCAGGGGCTCTACCTGTTGCAGCGCGTCCGCGACGAGGCGCACCGCTTTGCCATCGCCCATCACCAGCAGCGGCGCGCACGGGCCAGCCTGGCTTCGGAGCTCGACAGCATCCCTGGCGTGGGGCCGGCACGCCGACGGGCGCTGCTCAAGGCCTTTGGCTCGCTGGAGCGCATCCGCGCCGCCAGCGTCGACGAGCTGGCCGCTGTGCCGGGCATCCCCCGCACCGTGGCCGAGGCGATCAAGGAAAACCTGTAGCGGCCAGCTTTCTCGCCCCTCCAGCCAGGCCATCAGTCCGTCGGCAGGATCAGCAGTTCGGCGTCGTCGAAATAGGCGGCTTTAGAGACCACGGCGTACTGCGGCTCGGCAAAGAGGCAGACCGTCACGCGGCCCTCCGCCCCAACCGTCGTCGCTGGCGAGCGCAGCGCGACCACGCCCCGGTTCTGGTCGATCACCATATCCTCCGACCACAGCCCACCCTGACAGGCTGGCCGTCCGCGCGGGTCGATGCCGATGCGGATGATGATGCCGCCGGGGCTGGAAAAGCCGCCCGCTTTGGTCGCAAACTGTACCCGCGTCCCTGCGGGCAGTTCGACCATCTGGTAGAGAATGACGCGGAACTTGACGTACTGATGCGCCGACTCGATCTGCAGCGTGGCGCCGTTGATGTAACGCACCGGGTCATCCGCCTGCTTGAAGAACGGCGCACCGTAGGACGTGGCAGGATCAAAGGGATCGCCCGGCTGCCAATTGACCTCCGCTGCAACATCCCAGCCCGGCACCCGGTCGCTATAGATCTGGTCAAAGTCGCCATTCTCCAGCAACTCGACCTCGGGGATCGGCGTGGGCGTGTGGGTCGGGAAAGCCAAAGGGGTATAAGTCGGGCGCAAAGTTGGCGTAGGACGCAGCGTCGGCGTCGGCGCGGGGGTGAAAGTAGGCGCAGGCGTATACGTCGGTTCGAGGGTGGCCATCGGCGTGGGGAAGAATGTAGGGGTAGGCGTGGGCGTACTGGCCATAAAGCGCGGCGTAAGCACCATTGCCCCAATGAGACCGCTGAAAACCAGGCAGTCGAGAACGCCCAAAACAATAACCACCAGCCACTGTTTCTTCGACATCGCTATCGACTCGTCCGCATCAAGTGCGCGTACATCCCGATGGCGCGATCGATCTCGCGGCGAGCTGTTTCCAGCCCTTCCCAGCCCCTGCCCTCGACCGTCGCTGCTTCGAGGTCTTTGTAGACATTGAAAAAGTGGGCAACCTCTTCCAGGAAATGCGGCGGGACATCGTCGAGAGTGCGATAGGCATCGAAGAGGGGATCGGTGTGCGGCACGGCGAGGATCTTGTCGTCCAGCAAATCCCGGTCTATGAGGTGAAAGATGCCCAGCGGCCGCGCTTCGATGACGCAGCCGGAAAAAGTCGGCTCGTTGGTCATCACCAGGACGTCCAACGGGTCGCCGTCGTCATGCACCGTGCGCGGGATAAAACCATAGTCGCCGGGGTAGTGTAGGGAGGAATAGAGCACCCGGTCGAGCTTGATGAACCCGCCATTCACGTCATACTCGTACTTGTTGCGCGAGCGCTTGGGGATTTCGACCACCACATAGATCACGTTGGGCGCATCTGGCCCGGGGGGCAGTTCACGCCAGAGGTTCATCGTCGCCATTTTCTCTCTCCTCACAAAAGTGGATAGGTTGCTCCTGCCTCGGGCACCTCAACCGAGGCCGCCCCGCGCTGGCGCAACAGGTCAGCCAGCGTGCCGGCAGCAGCAGGATCGCCATGGACCACAAAGGTCTGCTTCAGAGCAGGAAGGATCGGCGCAGCCCAGGCCAGAATCTCTGCCTGGTCAGCATGGGCACTATAGCCGTTGATCACCTCGATCCGCGCGCGGACAGGGTACTCTTCGTCAAAGATGCGCACCGGCGACTGCTTCTCCACCAGCCGCCNCCCCAGGGTGTTGGGCGCCTGCCAGCCAACGATGAGCACCGTGTTGTGCGGCTTCCAAACATTGTGCTTGAGGTGATGGAGAATGCGGCCCGCCTCGCACATGCCGGAGGCGCTGATGATGATCGCCGGACCCTCCATGTCGTTGATCGCCTTCGAGTCCTCCACCTCGCGCACATAGCGCAGCCGGCGGAAACCAAAGGGATCGAGATGGCCGTCCTGGTCGATAAAGGAGCGCAATTCTTCGTCGTAGCACTCTGGATGGAGGCGAAAGATCTCGGTCACGTTGACCGCCAGAGGGCTGTCGACAAAGATGGGGACATCGGGAATCTCGTGCGCCAGGCTGAGGCGGTGCAGGGCGTAGACGATCTCCTGTGTGCGGCCAACGGCAAAGCAAGGGATAATGACCTTGCCGCCCTTCCTGACGCACGTCTCGACGACGACATCGCGCAGGCGCGCCTCCGCCTCTGGCGGCGAGGGGTGCAGACGGTCGCCATAGGTCGACTCGGTCAGCAGCACATCCGCCAGCGGTGCCGGGGTGGGATCGCGCAGGATCGGCATATCCCTGCGGCCCAGGTCGCCGGTAAAGAGCAGCCGCCTTTTCCGCCTACCCTCTTCCAACTCCAACAGCACCATTGCCGAGCCGAGGATGTGCCCCGCGTCCAGAAAGGTGCATCTGACGCCGGGCGCAACCGTCACGGGCCGGTCATAGCCCACGCTGACAAAGTGCTCCAGGCTGGCAACCGCATCGGCGTAGGTGTAGAGCGGCTCAATCGGCGGCTCGCCCCGCTGAACCCGCTTCTTGTTGACATAGGCCGCGTCTTGCTCGTGGATGTAGGCCGAGTCGCGCAGCATGGCCGAGCAGAGGTCGCGCGTGGCAAACGTGCAATAGATAGGGCCATCGAAACCGCTGCGCACCAGGTTGGGGATATTGCCCGAATGGTCGATGTGGGCATGCGAGAGAATCATGGCCTCCACGCTGGTCGCGTCAAAGGGCAGGTTGCGGTTGCGCTCATAGCTCTCTTTGCGCCGCCCCTGGAAGAGACCGCACTCCAACAAGATCCGGCTCCCGTTCACCGCCACGATGTACTGGGAGCCGGTGACCGTCTGTGTCGCGCCGTGAAACTGGATTTCCATGCGGCAACTGCCTCCACCGCCATTATACCACAAAACTCTTGTCACCTCGTGAGAAACGAGATTCCCTTCGGCTTCGCTCAGGGCAAGCTTCGCTCCGGCCGCTTCGCGGCCTTCGCTCCTCAGAATGACATGTACGCTCCCTTTATCCCCTTGTCCCCTTGTCCCCTTCGTGGTACACTTGACCCCACACCCAAAGGAGAGACAAGCCATGCCAGAGAACGACCTGTTCGAACGCATCCGCTTCCGCGGCGACCCCATTGCAGACTCCCAGAGCATCGTCGTCCGCGGCAAGGCCCGCTTCACCGTGCTGACCCCCCGCCTGCTGCGGCTGGAGTGGTCAGAGACAGGCATCTTTGAGGACCGCGCTTCTTATGCCTTCCCCACCCGCCGCGGGCCTGTGCCGCCCTTTTCCGTCCGCGACGAGGGGGGAGCCCTCCTGCTGAACACCGGCGCGCTAACCCTGCGCTACATCCCCAGCGACGGCCCCTTCAGCGCCGACAATCTCTCCATCGCCTTCGACCTGGACGGCCAGCCGCAGGTGTGGCGATTCGGCGACCGCAACCCGCTCAACCTGCGCGGCGCGCGGCGCACGCTCGACATGTGCGAGGGCGACGCCGCGCTGGAAGAGGGCCTCCTCTCCCGCGCCGGCTGGGCCTTTTTCGACGACAGCCACCACGTGCTCTTCGAAGACAGCTGGGTCGTGCCGCGCCCGGAGCACCGCCTGCAGGACGGCTACTTTTTCGGCTACGGCCACGACTACAAGGCCGCCCTGGCCGACTATGTCCGCTTTGGCGGCGCGGTGCCGCTCATTCCCCGCTTCGCCCTCGGCGCCTGGTGGTCGCGCTACTGGGCCTACAGCGAGCAGGAGCTGCGCGACATTGTCAACGGCTTCGAGGCCCACGACCTGCCGCTGGACGTGCTGGTGATCGACATGGACTGGCACACGCCGGAGGGCTGGACCGGCTACACCTGGAACCGTGAGCTCTTCCCTGACCCGCCGGCATTCCTCGACTGGGTCCACCAGCGCGGCCTGCGCGTCACGCTCAACCTCCACCCCGCCGAGGGCGTCCAGCCGCACGAGGAGGTCTATCCCCGCTTCGCCCAGGCCATGGGCGTGGACCCCGCCAGCAAAGCGGGCATCCCCTTCCGCATCAGCGACCGCCGCTTTGTGCGCGCCTATTTCGAGCTGCTCCACCATCCGCTGGAAGAGCAGGGGGTCGATTTCTGGTGGATGGACTGGCAGCAGGGCGAGACCTCCGAGATGAAGGGGCTCGATCCGCTGCCCTGGNTNAACCANCTGCACTTTCANGACGCGGCGCGGCGCGGCAGGAGACCGATGCTCTACAGCCGCTGGGGCGGGCTGGGCAACCACCGCTACCCCATCGGCTTTTCCGGCGACACGATTGTCGGCTGGACGGCGCTCCAGTTCCAGCCGTACATGACGGCCACCGGCGCCAACGTCGCCTACGGCTGGTGGAGCCACGACATCGGCGGGCACATGGGCGGCGCAACCGAGCCAGAGCTCTACACCCGCTGGGTGCAGTTCGGCGCGTTGAGTCCCTGCCTGCGCCTGCACGGCACCAAAGACCCGCGCACCGAGCGGCGGCCCTGGGTCTATCCCCCAGAGGCCTATCAGGCGATCAAAAACGCCTTTCACTGGCGCTATCGCCTGCTGCCCTACCTCTACACCATGGCCCGCCTGGCCCACGACAGCGGCATCAGTCTCTGCCGCCCCATGTACTACGAATATCCCCGGCATGAGGGCGCCTACGCTGCCCGCTACCAGTATTTCCTGGGCGACCAGACCATCGCCGCGCCCATCGTCCAGCCGGCTGACCCCAAGACCGGCCTCGCCACGACCGATGTCTGGGTGCCGCCGGGGATGTGGATCGACTACCAGACGAAAGAGACTTTCAGCGGGCCGCGCTGGGTGCGGCTGGCTGGCGACCTGGAACGCATCCCTATGCTGGTGCGCGCCGGGGGCATTCTGCCGCTGGCCGCCCCCTTCGAGAAAGCCCAACCGCCGCGGCTGGCTTCCGGCACCACTGACGCCATCCCCCGCGACCAGCTCATGCTGGCCGTCTTTCCGGGCGCCGAGGGGCGCTTCCGCCTCTACGAGGACGACGGCATCAGCCAGGCCTATCTGGATGGCGAGTGCGAATGGACCGAGATCACGACGCGCGCAGAAGGGACAAGCTGGGAGGTCGTCATCGCTGCGGCAGAAGGACGGTGCGCGGCGCTGCCAGAAACGCGCGGCTACCAGGTCTGCCTGGAGGGCAGCCGCTGCCCCCACCGCGTGACCGTGGACGGGGTGGAGATGAGCGAGTGGGAGTACGACCCAACGGCGCTGCGGACGACGATACACGTGCCGCCGCGCAGCAGGCGCCAGACCACGACGGTCGTGGCGACGGCAGCGGGCGGCATGGTGGCGCTGGGCCAGGCACACAACGACGCCGTGGCCCGCGTCGACGCGCAGCGGCTGCTGGGCGCGGCCTATCCGCCTGGCGAGGTCGAAGCGCTGCTCGACGCGGTGCTGCCCCTCGACGCGCCAGGCTGGGCCGACGCCGTAGCCCGCCTGGGAGGGCCCTTCGCCCGCGTCATCGAGTTCGTCACGCCGGAGGAGGCCAGCCAGCAGTTGGGACGGGTCATTGTCGGCGCGCCGACAGCCGGCGACAGCCCCTTCGATGTCGAGGCCGTCTTTACCCGCCGCGGTCCCGCCGGTTCCCAGCAGGTCGTTGTGCGCCGCGAGCGGGCAACGAGCGACCTGCTCATCGACACGCCCTTTGCCTTCGACGGCACGCTACAGACGATGGAATGGGAAGCTGCTGTGACCCTCACCTGGCGCGGGCGCGCCTGGACTGTGCGCCACCGCAGCCAGACGCTCTGCCCCACCATCCCCGGCTGGCGCGTACTCGTCTATGACCCCCAGGAGCACCCTGCCGCGCCGCCCGCGCTGGCAGAAGACGCCGCAAAGTGGCCTGCCTGCGTCTGGCGCGTCGCCGAGGTGCCCAACCTGGCCTACCCTCACGTCGTCTTTCCGGGCCGCTTCCTGCAGGGCAAGACGGCGGAGGGACAGGCCGCCTGCCTGGCTACCACCGTCATCAGCCCCGACGAGCGCCAGGCGATCATCCTCTTCGGCGCCAGCGGCAAGGTCGATCTCTTCCTGAACGGGCAAAGCGTGGGCCCGCTGTGGCGCGCCGATGGGCTGTTCCGCTTCGTGGGCGACGTCTACTGCTCGGCGCCCGTCCGCCTGCGCTGCGGCGAGAACGTCCTGGTGGCGTTGAGCCTGCCGCCGGAGGACGGGCCGTGGTATATCAGTGTCGTGCTGCGCTGGCCGGACGGGCGGCTGATGGCGGACGTGCAGTTCGAGCCGGGGCCGGAGTTGTGATGTCGCATGCCATTCTGGTTTCGGGCCTGATCAATCTGGAAGTCACCCTGCGCGTCGACGGCTTTCCCATCGACTATGCGCCGGTGCATTATCCGTTCTCTGGCATCCACAGCACTGTGGCCGGGGTAGGCTACAACATCAGCAAGGCGCTGACGACGCTGGGCGACCGCGTGCGCCTGCTCTCGCTGATCGGGTCTGGCGGTGCTCTGCAACATCAACTTTTCGCGGCCCTTTCTGCGCCGGGCGCGGGCGCCGGGCAGGCGCGTCGCCACGGACGTGCACACCATCGCCGACCTGGAGGACGAGTACAACCGCGACTTTATGCGCTACGCGGACATTCTGTTCATGAGCGACGAACGGCTGCCATGCCCGCCGGAGGAATGGGCGCAGGCGGTGCAGAAACGCTACGGCAACGAGATCGTCGTCATCGGCCTGGGCGCAGAGGGAGCGCTGATGGCGGTCAAGAAAGACGGCTATCTGGGGCGCATTCCGGCGGCGCGTCCGCCCCGCATCGTCAGCACCATTGGCGCAGGGGACGCGCTTTTTTCCTCGTTCCTGCATTATTATGTCAAGTCAGGCAACCCTTACGCCGCCCTGCGCCGGGCGGTGGTCTTTGCCGCGCACAAGATCGGCACCGCTGGCGCGGCAGAGGGCTTTCTCGACGAGGCAACTTTGGAAAACGTATGCGATAAGCGACATGCGATAAGCAATACGCGATAAGCGATACGCGATAAGCGATACGCGATATGGAAACCCCAAACAAATACTGGCAAATCGACGCCGCCTCCTCGCTCCAGGCCTTACTGGACGACGCGGCCTGCCCGCCGCTGCTCGGCGGGGTTCTCGGCGGCCTGCCGTGGCAGACGCGCAACGAAAAGACGGTCGCCGCCCTGCTGCGCGCGCCGCGCACGGCGCCGCTGTGGACGGCGGCGCTGCTGGCGCTGGGGGCCGAGGTCGTGCTGGAAGACGACACGGTCACCCCTCTGGCATCGCCGGGACAAGGCAAGGGGCAGTCCACTCCCGTCGCGCTGCGCCTGCCACGGCGCGAGGGGCAGCGCTGGGGCATAGCCCGCGTTGCCCGCACCCCTGCTGACGAGCCCATCGTCGCCGCCGTTGCCGTCGTCGAGCTGGCGGAGGGCATGGTGCAAGCGGCACGCCTGGCCCTGGCCGGGGCTTGGCCCGAACCGGCGCGGCTGGCGCAGGCCGCCGCGCAACTGGTGGGCGGCCCACTGGATGCCGCAAGCATCGCGGCAACCGCAGCAGCCATCGAGGCGGAAGTCGAGCCAGAGGGGGACTGGCTGGGCAGCGCCGCCTACCGCCGGGCGATGGCCAGCGTGCTGGCGCGGCGGGCGCTGGAAGCCTGTCTGAAGGAGGGCGAGGGGTGAACGGCAAACTCATCGAGCTGACGGTCAACGGCGTGCAGCGGACGCTGGAGGATCGCGGCAGCCTGCTGGACACACTGCGCGGCGCTGGCTACTTTGGGGTCAAGTTCGGCTGCGGCAGCGGCGACTGCGGCGCCTGTACCGTCCTGCTGGACGGGCAGCCGCTGCACAGTTGCCAGGTGCACGCCGCCGACGCCGCCGGGCGGGCCGTGACGACGATCGAGGGTCTGGCCGACGGCGAGCGCCTCCATCCCCTCCAGCAGGCTTTCATCGAAGCGGGCGGGCTGCAATGCGGCTACTGCACCCCCGCCCAGATTCTGACCGCCAAAGCGCTGCTCGACCGCAACCCCGATCCCAGCGAAGCCGAGATCCGCCAGGCGATGAGCGGCGTGCTCTGCCGTTGCACAGGCTATGTCAAGATCGTGCAGGCGGTGCAGCGAGCAGCGGCGCTCATGCGCGGCGAGAACGGCGGCCCGCCGCCGTTGCCACAGGTCATCACGCCGCCAGAGATGGCGCCGCTGGCGGTGGTCGGGCAGCCCAAACCCAAAGTCGACGGGGCCAAACTGGTCACAGGGCGGCCCGCCTACACCGACGATATCAGGCTCGACGGCATGCTCTACGGCGCGTTGCTCACCAGCCCGCACGCCCACGCTCGCATCCGGCGCATCAATGCCAGCCGCGCCCGCGCCCTGCCCGGCGTCCATGCCGTCCTCACCTGGCAGGACATTCCCCGTGTCAAGTACTGCTCCGGCGGGCAGTCCTACCCTCAGCCGCCGCCTTTCGACCAGGTGGTGCTGGACAACAAAGTGCGCCACGTCGGCGACCGGGTGGCAGTCGTGGCAGCCGAGACGCCGGAGATCGCCCGCCAGGCGCTGGCCCTGATCGAGGTCGACTATGAAGTGCTGGAGCCGGTGCTCGATGCGGAGGCCGCCATGGCCGACGGCGCGCCGGTCATCCACGACGAGGTGGACACCCACGGCATCCACGACGCGGCACGCAACATCGTCCATCACATCGACGTCGCGGCGGGCGACGCAGCGATGTGGGAGCGGGCCGACTATATCTTTGAGCGGACCTACCGCACGGCGCAGCAGCAGCAGGCGCAGATCGAGCCGCACGTCTGCATCACCTGGTGGGACGCCGACGGCCGGCTGGTTGTGCGCACGAGCACCCAGGTGCCCTTCCACGTCCGGCGCATCCTGGCACCGCTGGTCGGCCTGCCGGTGCGGCGCATCCGCGTGGTCAAGCCGCGCATCGGCGGCGGCTTTGGCGGCAAGCAGGAGCTGGTGCTGGAGGATCTCTGCGCTCATCTGACCCTGGCAACGGGCCGGCCGGTGCGTATGCACTACAGCCGCCGTCAGGAGTTCACCTCCGCCCGCAGCCGTCATCCCCAGATCATGCGCTACAAAGTCGGCGTGACGAAGGACATGGAGGTGGTCGCCATGCAACTCGACCTCATCGGCGACACCGGCGCCTATGGCACGCACGGGCTGACCGTCCAGATGGTCGGCGGGCAGAAGGCGCTCAGCCTCTACAACGCGCCCTACTCCCGCTTTGTCTGCGACGTGGTCTATACGACCAAACCGCCGCCCGGCGCCTTTCGCGGTTACGGCGCGGTGCAGTGCTTCTTTGGCCTGGAGACAGTCATGGCCGAGATCGCCGACGAGATGGGGTGGGACGTGGTCGAGTTCAAGCGCAAGAACTGGGTGCGCCAGGGCGAGGAGCTGCGGATTGCCAAAGCGCTCGGCGAGGGACGGGAGGGCATCAGTTGGCGAGCTACCTGCGCGCCCGCGAGATGCTGCTGGTGCTGGATGGCATGGAGCACGTCCTGGAAGGGGCCGGGCTGTTGTCCGCCCTGCTGAAAGAAGCGCCGGGGTTGCGGGCTCTGGTCACGTCGCGGGAGCGTCTGGCCCTGCGTGAGGAATGGGTCTACCCGCTCGAAGGGCTGGACTATCCCGCTGCCACTCCTCTCCCCGACGAAGGGGAGCGGCTGTTGGTCTACAGCGCGGTGGAACTGTTCTACCGGCGCGCTGCCCAGGCCGGACAACGCTTTGCGCTCGAGGCAGCTACTGCTCCCGCCGTCGCCCACATCTGCCGGCTGGCGGAGGGGCTGCCGCTGGCTGTGGAACTGGCCGCCTCCTGGGCTACCACGCACTCATGCCAGGAAATCGCCCGCGCCCTGGAGCAGAACCTGGATATCCTGACCACGATGCTGCGCCAGATTCCGGAACGCCAGCGCAGCGTCCGGGCAGCGTTCGAGTATTCCTGGCAGATGCTGGCCGGGCCGGAGCGGGATGCGTTTGCCCGCCTCTCTATCTTTCGGGGAGGGTTTGGCGCAGAGGCGGCCTTCCAGGTGAGCGGGGCCGCGCCGCCGACGCTCCTGGCGCTGCTGGAAAAATCTCTCCTCCGCCGCGACCCTGCCGGTCGGTATGCCATGCACGAGCTGCTGCGTCAGTATGCAGAGGAAAAACTGCACGCTGAACCTGCGGCCAGGGAGGAAACCAGGAGCCGCTATGTCCGCCATATGGCCTCTTTCCTGGCCCGGCAGGGTGAACACCTGAACGACCGACAACAGAAAGGGGCGTTGGAGGAGATCGGCCGCGAGATCGAAAACGTCCATCACGCCTGGAACCTGGCCGTCGCGTCCGGCGATGCGCTGGCCATCGCGGACAGTCTGGATAGCGTGTACCGTTTTTGCGACGTGCGCGGCCGTTTCCAGGAAGGGATCGACCTCATAGCTCAGGCCATTGCCCGCTGGGAAAACGATCCCTGGCAACAGGCCCTGACATCGCGGATGCTGGCCCGGCAGGGGATGCTCTATCAGCAACTGGGCCAGCACCTCCAGAGCCGGCCACTGCTAGAGCGTGCCCTGGCCCTCCTGGAACAGCAGGAAGCATCGGTCGAGCGAGTCTTTGTCCTGGTCGGCCTGGCCAACGCTGCCCGCAAGGAGGGCAAAAGCGAAGAAACCGCCCGTCTGGCCGGCCAGGCGCTGGCGCTGGCACGGCAGATCGGCGATCGGAGGGGCGCGGCGCGGGCGCTCTTCCTGCTCAGCACGTTGCGCTATAGCAGCGGCGAGATGGACAAGGCGGAGACGCTGCTGGAGGAGAGCCTGGCGCTTGCCCACGCCAGCGGCGATCCCCAGTTGGTGAGAATGGCGCTCAACGCCCTGGGCGATGTCTATGGTCACCGTGGCGATTCCGTGCGGGCGCAGCGCGCCTTCGAGGAGTGCCTGAGCCTCAGCCGGGAACTGGGCGACCTGTTCAACGTTGCCATGCACCTGAATAACCTGGGCACGGTGCTGCATCAACAGGGACAATATGCCGGCGCCCGCTCTTTGTACCAGGAGAGCCTGGAGATCTGCCGCCGCATCGGTGACGTGGCCGGTCAGGCCGTGGCATTGAGCAACCTGGGGGAAATCGCGCTCATCCTCGGCGACCGCGCCGCTGCCTGGCGGTACTATCAGCAGGGGCTGGAGATCGGGCGCGCCTTTCAGGACCAGTGGATCCTCATGGTCTGTCTGAATAACCTGGGGGAGATCGCCGGCCTCGGCGGAGATGATGGCGCCGCCCTGCGCTATCTGACCGAGGCGCTTTGGGTGGCGGTCGAGAGTCAGGAAGCGAGCATGGCGAGCAAGGTTCTGCTGAACCTGGCCGCACCCTATGCTCGCCAGGGCCGCCCGGAGTTGGCCGCGGAACTGCTCGCCGCCGTCCGCAGCCATGATGCCAGCGAGCAGGAGGGAAAAGAAAAGGCCGGGCGTCTGGCGCAGGAACTGGACCTGAGCCTGCCGGATAGCCCGCCCAGGCCGCTGGAGGCGGTGGTGGCCGAAGTGATGGCCTTGAGCGCGGGCCGAGAAGTGGAGGGCGGCCAGCAAGCGTAGAGTCTACCGAAGCCCCGCCGAACGGCGGGGCTTCTCCCGATGGCCCGCGCGGACGCGGGCATATAGTCGGGCTGAAGAGAGCCTCTTCGGCCAAAGTTCGGTTTACTCCCCGGCCCGCTGGCTCAACAGTTCGACTAACGGTGCGATCAGCCCGTTGACCACGCCGCGTCCCATGCCGGCGGGACGCCCCCCGCCTGGCATTCCTCCGCCGGCCTCGACCGTGGCGCGGATCGCCGCCCGTTGCTCGTCGGACATGCCCTGGCCGCCGAAGCCGGCGGGTGGAGTGCCCACCGGGAACGGCGGCGCGTTATCGCCCACGTTGGCCCCGACCACAGGTGGGTTCCAGGAAATCCAGTACCACTGGTAAAAGACGCTGTTCTGGTAGGCGTTGGGGCCGTGAGGCTGGT
>JGI24188J35168_1001091_pt1 | contig 16083 bp, 11 predicted proteins | sample YNPBryantNP2012_FD_35168 | JGI IMG/M metagenome (IMG submission 35168) | reverse complement strand
TTAACTTTTACTGTTTGACAAAATCAGCCTGAGAATCTATTCTCTTTTTAGAAAAACATAAACAAAATTTGTTTACATGCCTACCGATCTAAGTCCGGAAACAATTCATAAACTAAACGCTATTAACGTTGATTTTTATAACAAAACAGCCTTGTTTTTTGATAATTCGCGAAATTACAATTGGGAAGGTTGGGATATTATGCTCAATCGATTGGGTTGGCGCCAGGCACCGACCGACAGTTGGTTAAATTCTTTGATATATTGGCTACACTTACACTCCAAAAAACCAAAACCGAACCAAGAATTACAAGTTCTCGACCTTGGTTGTGGTAATGGTAGATTTTACGACTTTCTGTTAAGTAATCTGCAAAGACCTTTTAGATATATTGGCTTAGATACTAATCAATTCTTAATCGACAAAGCCAAAGAACGATACAATTACCCAAATGCCCAATTTATAGTTGAGAATATAGGTAATATTGACCATTGGTTTGACTATAAATTCGATTTAATTGTTTTGTTTGGAGTTATGCACCATATACCTGGAGAGCAAACTAGAGTAAAAATGTTGGTTAAGGCTAAAAATTTGTTAGCCAATGATGGCTATTTAGTTTTTACTACCTGGAAATTTTTGAATATTCCCAGAATCGGTAAAGACATTATTAATCCGAATACTCCCATAGGAGCTCAGATTTATCAGGAACTAGGTCTGTCTGAAAACGAACTAGCTTTACACGACTACATTTTAGACTGGAAACGAGGAATCACGGCCTATAGATATTGCCACTATTACACTTTTGAAGAAGTTCAAGAATTAACTAAGCGAGCTAGTTTACGAATTGTCGATACATACGAAGCTGATGGTATTGAAAAAGATTTAAATCAATACTATCTTTGCCAAAAGCAGGCCTAGAGTTGCTATTAGTTAGGGTGTTGTAAATCTTGTAGTAACTGCCAAATAGCTAGTTTTTGGCTATCTGACAAGGTAAATGGCAAAGCTTGACTCATAGACTTTAAAAAATTTAAATCTAGTTTACTGGCCAGACCAAATTGTTCTTGAGTTTGTTGACTGAGAAAACGGTTAGTAGCTATTTTTAGGTACACTTGAAAACTAATCCAGTGATCCAGGGTATTTTTATAGTCTTGATAATTTGTGGGTTTGTGCACTTTTTCTAAATTGATAACCATCGGAAAAATGTCGTTGGGCAAGATTAAACCGGTTAAATTTAGAATGTAGTCATTGCTTAGCAGTTTGTTGTGAACTAATTTAAAAAAATTAGAGTTCAAGCCACCTAATTGGCTATAATAAACCGCAACATAGTCTTTGATCACACTAGATCCTAAAACTAACTGTTGACTANTACTCGTTGTGGTCTTATACAGGCTATATTTTTCCAGATTCCAAAAATTATTTTGATAAACCAAAAGCAATTGGTAAGTTTCCCCTACCCTCAAGCTTTTGAGGGTAAATTTAGTTAAAGAAAAAAAATAAGTTTGATACGTCCAGTTTGTAACTTGACTATGCCATTCTAAAAGCAAAAACCGACGTCTAGTTTGTTTTTGAATAACCTTCTGTAGAATTGCTTGATCGAGGTATCTAGGTCTATCAATAGCTTCCCGGTCAAACTTAGATAACGGCAAAATTCGACAGAAACCACTTGGTAAATAGGTGATTAAATCATATAAAGTCCGAATTCCAGCTGCTTTCAATCTAGCTACTTGTTTGCTAGATAAACGCTCACTCAAGTCTAACACATTTTTAAAAACCGCTAAGAACCAAATTTTTGTCAATTTAAAACAGTAATAAGCGATCTTAGTAAATAGGCTGAATGCAATTACAACTAAGAACTACTAACATTCACTAAGTTTGTTTAACTTAATTGATAAACTAAGAATTTGTAGGGTTTCCAATAACAATATAGTAAAACAAAGGCCTCAGAAAACCAAAAAACTTTAAATACGTTAGACTAAAATCAAGACAACTCTAAGTTTGAGCTCAATTTAGCCCACTACTTCAACTCAACCAAACAACACTATCACCAAACTAAAACTTGATTAAATCAAGAAAACCTGAAACAATTTTTCAAAGCTTACTAAGCTACTCTTAGCGACTTAAAAACTAGGGATAACCACTATTAATTAGTCGCTAATTAAGACTCAAACAGACTGCGTCAAGTATGCTAAAAAATAAGTCTAATAATTATTAAATTTAATCTAGCATATAACTACCTTCTCCATCTATTAGTCTAAGGAAATCCAATAGCTTTCCGTTTGCCAAACCAGATACAACCAATAAATATTGAATATCCATAAACCAAAACCCAACAATTTTTCCAAAAAACCACCAGTAACCAATAAACCTAGGCCAAATTTTTGTTTTAGAGGCCATAACAAAGGTACACCTTCTTTGGTTAAGAAATCTCCAACCAAATGTAACCCATAACCCAGCCACACAAACCACAAAGCTAATCTAACATTGTCAGATTGCAAAACAAAGAAATAAATACTTACTAGCCAACCAATTAACCCAACTAAAACAACTAACTGAATCAGCTTTAACTGCGCTTGGCTGAAAAAATTGAAAGTTAATTTACGAGTTTGTCTCAAAAAAGTCTGCATTACAACTAACACTAACCAAATTCCTAATAAACCTAGGAAAAATAAGCTTACAACTAGCCATTGACTATTAATTAAACTAGAAACTCCTGGTAAAATAGCTAATAATATAACCGCGACCAAGCTGTGAGTAGCTCCGCGATGTTTAAGTAATATAGAAGTCCAGGGAACTAGCTTACCTAACTGACTACCAGAGTGGTCTATGTCTGGTAATAACGAGCCTACTACTACAAATAAAATTAGAGGTGGCCAAAATGGTTGCTCTAACCACAAACTAGCTCCTAATACGGTGGCGGTAGCTAAAGCTATATGATTGACTGCCAACATAAGTTAACCAGGACTAATTAGTTGATTTAAAGACTAAACTACGACTGACAGGAAAATTTTTCGTCCTAGCTCGTTCTCGTTTGTAATCAACTAAAATTAAATAAAACGAAATGATTGTAATAGCTAAATTATTTAACACCAAAGCTAAAGCCGTGGCTACCCCAGCGTCCCAGTTCAGTTGTAATAACAAAAATAGGCTTGCTAGCTGCACCAAAGTACCGCTTACAGAAATCAGTACAGGTTGCCATACTCTTTCTCTGACAAAAAAATACTTTCCTAAAATTTCATTAACAGACTGAAACAACAAACCTAAAGTGGCCACTCTAGCCAACAAAATAATATAACTAGCATTATCTTGACCTTTACCAAACAGTTCAAAAAGCCACATCACTAAGGGTATGCANACAAAAGTAACTATGCTTCCAANCCAAGCCAACAAGGCNACTTTTTCTGTATATTGAAACAATTTTCGCCAAAAAGCTTGCAAATTTCCGTCAGTGGAATGAAAAAGTTTAGCTAAATCGGGGAAAAACACTGTGCCAACAGCACTAATCAATACTAAAAACAAAGCCTGAATAGACAGGCCAATATCTACAGCAGTAATTTGTCCCTTGTCTTGAGCAATAAAAATAATTATCAGATTGGCCAACACGGCTCCATTAATCACTAATATTCTGGGTAAAAACAGTTTTATAGTTTGTATAAAATCGGCTTTGTATTGGTGAAAAATTGCTTGCCAAGACCTCAAAAACCCAATTAAATTTAATTGCAAACCGTTTCTTAAACTAGTCAAAATAAATAAACCAGAACTAACCCCAGCTCCTATAGTCATACCCCAAGCTATCGTAAAGTAATCGTTAGANCGAGCCACTAATAAAGCTAAAACCGTGCTTAGGTTGTAAATTAAACTAGCTGAACCATAAACTAAAAACTGTTTTTTCATGGTTAAATAAACTCCAAACACCCCTTGTATGGCAAATAACAAAGGCCCAGTTAACAAAATCCTAGTTACCCAAACATAATCTTCAAACACACCCAATTGTTGGTACAATTGCAAAATTTCTGGACTGGTAACCCAGACTAACACTTGCCGCGTAAAAATTAGTAAACTAGTTATTATGACGATTAGTAAAGTAAATAAGGAAAAAGAGATTAAAGTAAAATAGCCGGACACTTTGTCTAAACTCTTAGTTTTTGCCTCAATTCGGGTAGCTACTGGTAGTACAGAACTAGCCACTGTACCCATAATTAAAAAAGAAATTATAGTTTCGGGAATTTTTAACGATGATAGTAGTAAATCAGACGATAACTGATCCATTTTTTGATAAATCAACACCTGTCTAACAAAACCTAAGCCTCTAGACAAGAGTAGCAAAATGGTGATTAGTAAAATCGACTGACTAGTAGGATGCCAAACCTTAGACCATAACCACCAGCCCCAACGTGACCAATCAACTGGTTGGTTTAAGTTAGAGCTGAACTTTTTTTCTTTAGCTAAATGACCTGCTAATTTAGCGGGTTGATTTTTTGAAGGAATTGGTTTGATTGGTAACTTCACAAAAAACTTAACTTAAGGTAACAATAGTAGGATCTAAATAATTAATTCTCAACACAACCTCAAGTAGAGGCTTATTGGTTAAAGCTCTGCTTGGCTTAGGCAAGTCTAAAACAGTTATTTCTCTTTCCGTGTTCGCTAAGAACCCACTTAAAACCGATTTATTCATACCCACAATCTGGCCATCATCACTTCTAAGTAAATACAACACATTCACGGTTTTTACATCCACCGTATCATCATTTTTGAACAGTAAACTTACTTCGTAAAAATCTTTTTTTGGATCGTCATTCAAAATACCTCTTCTTTGTACTATATTTGGTTTTTTTAAAAAGTTGGGAGACTCGCGATTATAAGGCACCAATTTGGTATTAACTTCATCCAACTGAATGCGCAAACTAACGGCCTGGGGATTGCTGGTATAGACCAATATATAGGTTTGCTCATCTGGCAAGAGAAAGTCATCAAATACAGATCTTTGCTCTAAAACTTCACCACTAGCTGATAATACTTGATAAGTATAGGACCAAGGATAAAAACCAACGTCAGGATTATCTTTATTGCTTACTAACAAGTACAAAATTTTTTGCCCGTTGTTTAGGTCTATAACTTTACTTTCTCCGATCGAATAAGGATTGGCTTTAATGGTTTTGGGTATGACTATATTTTTTTGGAAAGGTTTAACTACTATGTCAAAGTAAGCCTGGGCTAACCTAGGAGCTACTAGTTCATAACTTGGCTTAACTAACATAACTAAAACTATAAACGTAATCCAAGTAGTTAAGTGAATGTACAAAATTTTTACAAAATCTAACCTAACTTTCCAATAGTCCCAATATTTTTGCCAAGACATAGGTTCAAGCTAATTAGAAATAGCTAAAAAATTCTTCAAGACTTTCAACCAGCCGACTAATGCTAAAAAACAAAAAAACTGAATTGAAAATAAACAGGCCAATAATCGCCAATAAAATTAGCAGTGTCTCATTTGGATTGTAGCTATTTCGATAAATGTTGAAGATAATTATTCCAAGATAAATGACACAAAATAAACCAAAAAATAAAACTACAAAGGAAACCACGCTAGACAAAGTAATCACCTGATTCATATTTTTATATAGTACACTAATAACTTAGAAGTTTTCTCTAGTTTGTCAAAACTTTGTTGTCAATTAACTATTAAGCAAAACTAAATCTCTACTATTTACCGAGCAAATTAAATCCACTAATTCCCAACCTCGTTGGTTGACCATTGCTAGGGACAAAATGGTAATTGTAATTATTTTGAAATCTTGAACCAAAGAACTGTTAGATTTAGCCTAAACTCAATTAATGTATAAATACCAAGCAAATTAAAACACAAAATAACAACAACTTTTTCAGTCTAATCATCAATGGATCCAATTCTAAACTAATATCTTGATACCTCTAAAACAAATCACCAGACAATAAGAAGCAAAACAGAACGAAAAAATAGAAACCCATTGTACCACTTTAGTCAAAAGTAAAAAATCAAAAAACCGAAATGAAACCAACTACTAAGCTGGTTTATTTTACAGCTTCTAGCAATTTGGTTTTAAAACCCAAAGGCTCCTGTCCACCTACGAACTTACCAATGATTTTGTAATTATCACCTTGGGTTGAATTCTGTGATTCACTGTCTATTTGTGACTTAACTGTTGACTTAAATAAAATAAAAGTAGGTATACCCTGAATGCCAAACTGGACAGCCAACATTGGATTCTCATCTACATTAACTTTGACGAAGGTGATTTTCTGTAGATCAGGATCTTTGCTAAAACGTTCAATCACTGGCGACATCATTCGGCATGGAGGACACCAATCAGCATAAAAATCTACTAAAATGTATTCGTGTTCTTTGAACAAAGAACTAAATTGATTTGCATCAGTAACTTTAATTACAGCTACAGCCATAAACAATATTTTATTCTTAAAAAGAATAAGAGGCTTTTTTATTTTGTCAAGCAAATTTTGTTCAAAACTGTTTTTTGAGTAGTCTAAAATAGATCTTAAAACTAGTAAATTTATGTGTAAACTATATCAATAGTTAACCACTCTGTTGACTTTGCCAGTCTTCAGTTGGTTTCTAGAAATTGGTTTTTCCACTTTTGTGATTTTAATAAATTTAAAACAAAGCTTATTATTAAAAAACTTGCAATTTGCGCCATCATTCAGACGAACTCAAGTTTGAGAATTGCCAACCAACTTTCCAACTTTAAAACTAACCAACAATACTCATAGACTTGAACACTTTTTATCAAAAGCTTGTGTCTAGTAAATTTTTTGTTATGAAAACAGGCAAGTAGTCTTTACTTTAAGGTTTTAAAGAGTTTGACGATATTGAAAAAATGTAGTTATACTGGCTTTTGGTTTAGGCTTGTCAACAAACCTAGTTTTTGCTAAACTGAAACTTATGTCATCTGCTGTTGAATCGGTNTTGAAACTGGCCGCTGAAGCGGAAAACACGCCCGAGTTGGCTAAATTTTGGGAAAAAAAATATTTGGAAATATATGCCCACAATTTGTTTGTACTTAGTGACAAAACGTTAGAATCTGTACTTAGTAAACAAATTCAAACCAAACCAACTACTACCTACGGTAATATAGTCCTAAAAAACCATCTCACCTCAACCAATCAATTAGACGAAGAATTGCTACAAAACACCATCGAAACGGCCGTCAGACTATTGGATGCCTTGCTAGATAAAATTAATTTTTCCGAAACTGCCCGAAACCTAGTCAATCAGTATCGTAAAATTGCTATTGGACTGGCAGATTGGGAAGAGTTAGTTAATCACCTAAAACCGACTAACGAAACTGATTTGATTAATTACGTAGGTCAATTGATTAGCCACAAAACTTATCGAGTTAGTGAATCTCTAGCTGAAGAAAAAGGAGTTTGCTTAGCTTGGGAAAAAATTAAACAACAACTTAGACCAAAACCCTTTGAATTTTGGTACGACAAAACTACTGGTAACTTAAAAAATGGAGAAGAATTGGCCAGTATTTTGACTCCAGAAACAGTTATCTATAGCTCTTTTGAGTTAATTCCTAGAAGGAATAGTGCACTACTTTTACTTCCACAAACCGAAGCTTGGCTTAGGTGGAATGATCGTGAACCATATGTACAACCTAGCCCAACCCTTGAAGTAATCACACCTAGCCAAACAAACAATTCTACAAATAATTTGTCAGTATCGAATCCACCAGAACCAGCTTTTCAAGTGGGTGAATTAGTTCAAGTATCAATTGATGGTCAACCTCAAATTCTACAGGTTATTGAAGTAATTACTAATTCAGACAAAGAAACAAGCTATAAACTCACCGATGGCAGCAATATTAGCGAACAAAAACTGTGGCCTGAATCGTCTTTACAGCCAATCGAGCTGACAGATTTACTACCCAAATTAAACCAGTCTAATTTGTTTTTAGATATAAGATTTTATGCTCTTATTTTCAATTCTTCCAAACAAACAATAGCTTTAGACAAAGAAGANGCTATTCTTACTTTACCTAAAATAAATTTGCAAACGGATCAAGACCTAGAAACTAATTTGCAAAACTTCTTGCGAGAGCAATTCGCTTTTGAACAAGACCTCCCAACAATTATCGTTAGCAGTCTTAGCCGAGAAAACCATAAACCCATACTCCATTTGTCAGGATATGTACCCGGAGAACAATTTCCAGAAAATACTCGATTAAATTGGCAAACTATTGATAACCTAGATTTACCTCAGCATCTTCAAACTCTAATTAACAAAACTTGGGCTTACTTACAGAAACAAATTGCTTTGACTAACCAATTATACCAGACCAATCAACTAGTAGCTTCTTTGTCAGAAAAATTAGCTCAGAAGAGAACAACTGAGGCTACCGATTCAGAAACCAGGCTTTACAAACCAAAAGTTGTAGCTACTAATTTAGGCTCATTGTCTAAGTATGTATTAAAGCTGGAACAACTTTTAAGTAGCAATAAATACGGCAAACTCTTACTTACAATCACTTATGACGCTAAGGGACCCAGGCTAATTAGTCTCAAGGGTCGGCAATTACCCACTGAATTGCAAACTAACTTGGATCTATTTTTAGAATTAGTTAACTTTATCTTAATTAACGATATTGACCCACAGTTTTTATCACAAAAATTAAACTATTCTGAATACGCTCAAATCAATTCCCCACTTAAAGAACTACTACAACTTGTAGGCCAAGCTTTAGCTACAGCCCCCAAGCGAATTCAAGAAGTAAATTCAAAAATCATACAAGAAATTGATTTACAACACTTGCCAAAAGATAACAATTTTAATATACTCTAACTACTAACTTACAAATCTATGTCCAACAAGTACCACTTAAAACTAGAAAAAACCATAACTACGCCTAATTACGGAACTTTTCTGATCGATTTACTGTATGACCCAACAGGATTAAAAATTATCTCAATATATAACGAACAATTAGAACCTAGTTTGCGACACAATTTAGACATTGTCTTAAACTTAGTCAATTTTTGTTTAATCAAAAAAATCAGCCCCCAAGAGATAGCCGAATATATTTTACGTAAGCCACAAAACTATAATAACCAACCGCTAGATGATGTTTTAGAAATAGTGGCTCAAGCTATTTTAGACGCACCAAGCACAGTTGAGCAAATTAGGCCAGATATACTACAAGAGTTGTTCACGACTGTACAGCAAGTTACTCAACAAGCCATACCTGCAAATAGCTCACAAAATTCACAGTCACTGTCACCAAATACTCCTGAGCCTGAACTTAACATACCGCCCCTACCCGTCTACCAACAAGAATCTGATCAAATTCAACCAGAATCAGGAATAATGAATTCCCAACAAGACTACGATAGCTTTACCAACAAAGAAGAACAGCTTGAAGCTAAGCCAAAACCACCTCAAAATTTCTTCAATCCTTTTAGATCTCGAGAATAAAACAACTTGCTAAGGCAAGATATAAACTAAAAGAGTCTTAAAAGTATTAACCACACTCATCTCTTCTGCCAACCAAAGAATTTGGCAATTTTAATGGTCAAATTATCTAATTAAACGATTTAGTTTGATTTGATTTAGTTTGATTTAGTGTGAGTACGAGAAAAACTAGGAATCATCCAGTTAAATCTAGGATTTCAATAGCTATATTTATATAAGTAACAAATTTTAACCAATTAAAAAATTTCCCACACTATGTATACAATACATACATAATTTCACAATTTGAACCTAAATTAATTCTACTTTGCAAACCAAACTAACTTCTTCAATTCTCAAAATTGATGATAACTTTTTAACAACAACAAACGTTCCAAAAGCCAAGCCGGCTTTAACTAAGTTAGTTAGTCTTTTATAAAAAAATTAAACCTACCAAAAATAACCCGCTTTAATCGTTAACCAACAGTTAATAACTATTTAGACTGTTTAGTTTTATTAGTTTTAATCTTTTTATCTTGATCTGAATTGGAGGTGTTTTGATTCTGTTCGGCAGAAAGGTTTTGACTATTAGCCTGAGTTACTTGATTGACAATCCAGGTAAAAGCTACTTGCCTGATTGTGTTGTCAACAATTGCATTTTTAATTTCTTCCTCAGGAGTATCTTTCCTAAATCCATACATTTCTGGCTCTTTTTTAGCATTTTCTTGAATTTTTTCAAAATCTTCTGGTTTAGGCTTATCGGTTACCTTATTTTGGTAGACAAAACTTAGAATACTGGTCCATTTGTATTCATCGCGAATAATCTTGCTGAAAGCCTGTTTTAGTTCATCTTCTGTTGACTCCTCTTGGCTCTCCAGCATCGAAGCGATCACGGGATAACTACGAACAGCTGCTTGAACTACAGAAAGATTATTTTTATTAGCATTTTCTTTGACTTGGGACAACAGTCTTTCAGACTCAGTCTTAATTAAATTCTCGTCTATTTCAAAATCTGGAACCATACGCATGACCTCTTCGATAATCAATCGATTNCGCATCTCAGTTAAAATCCGGTTAGTTTCTCGGTGATACACGTCCGACAAATACTGGTCAACGTTAGCAGCCGAGCCAAAGCGCTTTTGCAATTCACTAGCTTGTTTAGATTTTTCAAATACTTCTTCCAAAGAAACATATTGTGGAGAGAGAACTGATTTTACCTCAGCGGTTACCATCACTTTTTTACCAGCTACTTTGGAATTTGGGTGATTTTCCGGAAAATTTACTTCAAAAGTAACTTGATCACCTTTTTTAACACCAATTAAATTTTGTTCAATTTCAGGCAAAAACCAACCTAAACCCAGAAACACCTGAACATTCTTTTCAGTAAACACTTCTTCTTCACCTATTTTGCCAATTAGATCTACCACAACCTGATCAAACTTACGGCTTGGTTCCTCAGAATAATCATACCGATTGTAATTACAAAATAATCTAGCTTTTTCTAAAGCTAAAAACTCTTCCAGTGGTGGACGACCAACAATCTCATCTTCTTTTACTTCTCTAATTTTAATTTCTGAAAGCTTGCTCAAATCAATTTCCGGCATTAAATGAAAAACCAATTGAAATTGGAAGCTGCCGTCTTGGTTTTCTCTAGTAGCTCCGTTTTCAAAGTTTAAGGTAATATGAGTATATCTTCTNCCTTTTTGTTGTAGTTCAGCTACAGCTGCATCTACAGCGGCTTTTTCGTGTTTTTGAAACACTTTTTCTAAAATTAGATTTTCTAGCTTTCGCAAATCAATTTTGGCCAAGGCTTTTTCCTTAGGCACTTTGCCTTTTCTGAAACCAGGAAGTTTCACCTCCTTGACTAATTCGTCAATGGTGGTTTCTTTTATTTGAACAAATTCTTCAGNATCAACTAGATAATCAACTACAAAAGCATTATCTGAAACCTGATTAGTAGAAATTACTTTTGACATAGACCAAACACATTTTTTGTTTAAAAAAACTTAAACGGGGGTTTAGTTTAAAACTAGTTTTTTTACTTGTCAAGTAAATTTTTAACGGTTACCAGAAGTTTTAAGTTATTTAGCTTAGACAAGTTTTCTTTGACAGAAACGTAACCTACTTTTGGTTAGGTAGGAAAAATCTAACTAAATCCTGGTTTACTGTCTCTATCAATAATATCAAATAAAATACAAACCAAAGCTTTTTAAAGCTTACAACAATCAACTTGTAAATAGAAGTTGTTTAATTTGTTTAATTTGTCTAATTTGACTAGCCAACCTTGTATGGATATTGCAAACCAAAAAGTTTTAACCTAAACCTATCTCTTAAAATTAGAGATTTAAAACAAAACACAGATTGCGTAAGAATCTATAAATTACTGCTAAAAAATTTTGACAAAAATCTCAAACCCAGACTTCTAAATTTTTTTAAAAAACTCTTGAGGATATAACTGTATGTACTTACAAACCAACTTGAAACACAAAAAAATCGCTATCGTACACGCTTTCTTTAAGTGTCGTGGAGGTGCAGAAAAACTAGTTTTTGCAATACGTAATTATTACCATGCAGATTTATATGCTGGGGCTTTAAGAGAAGACATTTTTTCACCCCAAAAAACTGAAGACAGTTTCAGCCAAGAGTTGTTTAACCCTCAGTTCAAATTTGAATACCTTCACAAAGATGGTAAAATACCCATTTTACTTCACCTGAAAAGAATGTTTCACTGGCTATTCAGCCAAAAAATTGAAAAATTAGAAAATTATGACTTGGTGATTTTTTCTGGAAATGTTTTTTTTGCTCCGAGACGTCTAAAAAAACCTAAAAAAGTTGTTTACTGTCACACCCCTCCCAGAATATTTACCGACCGCCAAGAAGCAGCTTTAGCCAAATTGCCGGTCTTTTTCAGACCAATTTATAAACTATTAAGTAAAATTGTCCTTTGGCAATATAAAGCTGATTTACAAACTTGCGATTTATTGATTAGTAACTCTTACAATATTCAAAGCCGTTTACGTAAATATCTCAACTTAGATTCCATTCCCATTTATCCGGCTGTTGATACTAAAAAATTTGTTTACTTAGGCACCGGAGACTACTACTTATCTCATTCACGTCTGGAAAACGCTAAANGAATTCCTCTAATTCTAGAAGCTTTTGCCANAATGCCGGACAAAAAACTTGTTATTTGTTCTACNGGACCTTTAGAACCTTGGGTAAAACAACAAATTCGTGAACGTAATTTGCAAAATATTATTTTTGAAGGTTTAGTNAGTCAAGAAAGATTATATAACTTAGTTGGCAATTGTCTCGCCGGTATNGTCATACCAATGGATGAAGACGCTGGTATAGTACAATGTGAACTCATGGCTGCCGGTAAACCGGTAATTGGAGTAGCCGAAGGCGGGTTGTTGGAAACCGTAATTGATAAGCAAACTGGTTTTTTGTTACCCCCTAACCCAACTGTGGAGGACTTAGTTAAACTGATTTCTAACTTAGATCCGGAAAANCTAAAACGTATGAGATTTGCTTGTGAACANCAAGCAGCTAAGTTTTCTTCAGANGTCTTTTTTACTAAGCTAGACGAAGAATTATCCAAACTGTTTAATCGTTAAGNGTCAATTTTTAAGCTTGGCAGNTAACCTAGTTAGCAAGATTTCTAAAAATTTCACAGTTTTTTGGGTTAACATTTTGAAATCATTTCCCTAAACTAGCTTAATGACAACTAATTTCTCAACAAAATTTAATTAACCAGTTTCAAACTTAACTTAATCAAATCAAGGTTTAAGCCAAAAAAAATTAAGCTAGGTTTTGTACCTGAAAGATCCAAGTTTTCGTGTTTGCTCTCTGTTAGATAACAAAAAAAATTTAGGTTATACGAAGTATATAGACTACTCCCGTAGCAAGCTATTTTAATTAAACTAGATCAATCCAAAGCATATCGCTTCGAAAAAACAGATTAAACAACAGCTTAATAAATTGTCTATAACCGATTTTTTGCCAAAATCTGGCTATATCAAAATTACTGAAAATATACTAAAAAGTGTAAAAACTTGTTTGGTTTTGTACTTGTATCAAACCTAAAAAAGTTAGTTTTAACTAATAATCATCATTACAGTTAACAAATTCCTAAATCAGATAACTGTCTAGATTCACTCAACCACAATTTCCCCAGTCAAACTCCAGCGCCACTGTCTTTTGGTTTCTACAAACCAAGGTTGATTCTGCAAATATACTTCTTGTACAAAAGTAGTCACTCCGGATAAACTTTTACCCAAAAAGACAGTTTTGTTAGAAAAATTGTACTCTTGTTTAGCCCGGTATAGATTTACACTAATAAATTCTTGTTGGAACAGATCGATGATACTAGCTTTAGCCTGGGAATCTTGGAGATTAGATTGCGAATATTTCACCAAGTTATCATTGATAGCATATTTTTCAATGCGGTTGTTCAAATTTAAACTCGAATAATTACGATAATTTTGACCATAAAAACTTATCGGATCTCTATCGGTAATTCTTACCGGCAAAACAGCTACGTTATATTCTCTTCTAGCTAAACGTAGACTAACCTCACTAGGATCAGTGATTAATTCTACCGGAACACCAATTTCGTCTCTAAAATAAATCTGCAGATCAATCAACAGTGGATTAACCTCAGCCAAACCTAGCATTACTAGTCTAATTTCTTTACCTTCCAATAAAACTTTTTTAATACCCGTACGCTCATCTTTATCGATTGAATAAAAACTATCTAGTTCAGCCTCGCGACGATCACAATTTTCGGGGAGATAACTTACATTTAGTTGAGGTGGAACTAACCTTTTATCTTTGGGGACATGTCGACAAAATTAGCGTATTTAGTATTTGGTTGATAGTCTAACAAATAACAGGCAATATAACGCCGCAAACTTTTATTAATTAAATAACCAGTGTANTTTTGACGAATACCTAACTCAGTGTTGAAAAAAGCTATATAATAGGTATTAGTTGGTAATACTTTCTGATTTAATTTTAAAAATTTTTGGATATTTTCAGAAGATAACTCAGTAGTCGGATTTGCTGTAACCGAACGAGTAAAAAAGTCTACCCTTCCGGATATAGCCCCTTTTTCCAAAGAGAAACCAGTTTGGTTAGGTACCTCCAAAAGCGAGTCATAACGGGTAAAAATATAATTTTGCACCAATATTGGCTGATCGTAATTTTGCACCGAATTACGTTCTAGCACTAAAATCATATTGCGTCCTTCAGAGTCTCTGATGGGGTTATCTACAAGCATAGTTTTACTTTCGTTGGGGTGCTGCACTAGTCCTTCAGGAAACTTAAATAAACCAGAAGTCACCATCGGCTTGCGTGAACGATTGTCTACTAATAACTCTGCGGTAGATAGAAAATTGAAATATTTTTGCGGTATAGGTTGAAAATTAAGGGCGTAAATTAAACCCGGATTAGACTCTTTGGAGCGAAAGATAAAATCTCTTTTGTTTAGTTTTTCAAATTCCAATTTACGCAAAATTTCCCGAAAAGAACTGTTCCCTCGGTCTTCACGCAAACGCTCTACTGTATATTCAATATCATCAGTAGTAATTTCTGAACCGTTAGACCACTTTAAACCCTCTTTTAAGGTAAATCGTAATAATTTATAGCGATTCTGTGGATTTTCGTTGTTATAATCCAGCCATTCTGGAGTTTTTTCCAAAAGAATTGGGGTAATTTTAGGATTTTCCTGAGAAGCTAAATAGTCAGGATAATCTACTTTATATAACGGATAAAACAGCAACGTGGCAATTCTAGTTTCCACCGGATTTAAGTCTAAAACTGGATTAAACACATTAATTTCGGTACCCACAAAACCCTCTCGAATAGTCCCGCCCTGAGCTGCCACTGGCACAGTCAAGGCAAAATAAAAGCCGTATATCAAAAAACTGACAGAAATAATTAAAGCCAAGAAAATTGACACCAAAACCACTTTAAAATAGTAAGAAGTTTGCACTAATACCTGCCAAACCAACTTAGGATCCCGAAATTTGGCCCAATCAATTGGCCAAGCTGTACGAAAAAATTGTCTAATTTTGTATTCTAGTTTGTTTAAATAGATTTGTAAACTTTCCCGGTCCAGCTTAAATTGGGATAACATAAAAAATTTGTTTAGCTTAACTTCTGTTAAAAAGAATAACTAAGTTTCGTCAAATTCGTAGCTACAAAAAACAGACCCCAAATTTCACGATAAGCCGTAGCCAAATCAATTATAACATTAGTTTTAAAAAAATCTTGAACACTTACACTACACTACAAATCTAACTTGTATTTGAACCAGCAAATTCTAACCTTAACTTAGTTAGTTAGTCCAAAAACGTCTTACAAACTAATCAGTTTGCAGTGGTAATTAAGTAGAAATTAACTAACTAAACAAACAACCTAGGTTTCTATCGAAATTAAAAAACCACTATGTTAACAATAGCCAAGATAGTTGTTCTTTTACCTGACAAAAGGCTTGGGCTAAACGGGCAAGCACCACTCTCAAAATTGGCTAGCAGCTAGTAATTCGTTTTTGTGTTGACATAATTTAAATTGTATTGTATAGTATTATTGGTTTAATACCTTTAACTTTTTAAGTTAAAATTTAATATTTCGAAATATGAAA
>JGI24188J35168_1001090_pt1 | contig 16087 bp, 16 predicted proteins | sample YNPBryantNP2012_FD_35168 | JGI IMG/M metagenome (IMG submission 35168) | reverse complement strand
TTGAGGTCCGCGGGGTCATCGGTGATGCGCAGCAGGCCCTCGCGCATGAGGGCCAGCAGCTCCGAGCGGCTGACGTCCCGGGATTCGTGCCTGCCCCGCTTGAGCTCGCTCACCAGGCGGGCATTCAGGTCCAGGCCGGTCACCTTCATGCCGGAGCGCGCCGCGGCCGCGGCCAGGGGCACCCCCACGTAGCCCAGTCCGATGACCGCCAGGGTCGCATTGCCGGCCGCGATCTCATCCTTCAAGCGAACGCCCACCACGCATATCCCTCCCTTCCCCCGACGGCCTTATCAGGAGGAGCGAACAGCCGCTCCGCCGCCTCCACCGGACGGACCGATGATAGCACGCTCATCCTCTTCCAGGGGAGGTAATCAGAGGGCATGGAGGGGGAAGCCTCCACCGGACGGACCGATGATAGCACGCTCATCTCTCCCTTGCCCTTTCGCGTCCCTTGCCCGGGGGGCTCGTTTCCCCTTCCCGCTTCTCCGCCTCGCGCAGGAGGCGTTGGTAGACACCGATGAGGCGGCGGTGGGAGCGGGACAGACGCCACTCCCGCCTTACCTCCTCCAGGGCCCGGCCGGCGTGGGCCTCCCGCGCCTCCTCCACCTCGAGGTAGAAGGCGATGGCCTGGGCCATCTCGGCCGCATCCCCCGGATTCACCAAGGTCCCAGTGAGGCCGTCCCTGACCACTTCCCGCGGCCCTCTCACCCGGCAGGCGACCACCGGCACCCCGCTGGCCATGGCCTCGATCACCGGGACCCCGAAACCCTCCCTCAGGGAGGGGTGGGCGTAAACGTCAAAGAGGCGGTAGAAGCGCTCGACGTCCCGGCGGAAGCCGGCGAAAATCACCCGTCCAGCCAGTTCCCCTTCCTCCGCCCGACGGCGCAGTTCCTCGAGGGCCTCCGGCTCCTTGAGGGCGTCGCCCACCAGCACCAGGCGCAGACGGGGGTGCTCCCTCACCAGGAGGCGGCACGCCTCCAGCAGCATCCCCAGGTTCTTCTCCCGGGTGAACTCCCCCACGTACCCCACCACCTCCGCATCGCCCGGCAACCCCAGCTCCTCGCGCAGCTCCCCTTCCTCGCCGGGACGGAAGCGCCCGGGGTCCACCCCGTTGGGGATATACTTGAGACGACCCGGCCTGGCCATTCCCTTCCGCAAAGCCAGGGCCAGGTCCTCCGAGTTGACGAACACCAGGAAATGGCAGCGCCGGGCCGCGTACCTCTCCAGGCGCATCACCAGGAAGCGGCGAGGCCAGGGGGAACCCTCGGTGAAATAATACCCGTTGCAGGTATGCAGCACCGCGGGCACCCCCAGCTCCCAGGCGAGCTTCCGCCCCATCACCCCCTCCTTGGGGGTGTGGGTGTGCACCATCCGGTAACCTCCCTCCGCGAGGAGCCGTTTCAGTCGGGAGTAGTTGCGCAGGTCCTGCAAGGGGGAAAGGCGCCGGCTGAAGGGGAAGTCGTGCACCACCACCCCAGCCCCGCGCAGCATCTCCGAGGACCCCGTATCCCGGCAGGCCGCCTCCACCTCGTAACCGCGGCGCACCAGGAGACGCATGAAGGGCAGCATGTAGGGGCTGGCCAGGAAGCGGTCCTGGTTGCAAATCTGGAGTATCCTCACCCGCCCGGACATCCCTCAGATCTGCCTGATCCAGGAGGGGAACTTGAGGGTGGATTCCAGNAGCAGCGGCTGTTCCTCCTGCTTTATCCTCTCGGCCCGACGCAGGTTCTGGATCTGCCGGAGCAGCCACTTGAAGGAGGTGTTCTGCATGACAATCTCCCGCGCCCGCAGGGCCATGGTCCGGCGGCGTTCCGCCGGCATGGAGAGGGCGTGGTTGAGCAGCTGGGCGGTATCCCAGATATCCAGGGGGTTCACCGGCAGCACCGCCCCCTTCATCTCCGCGTAGGCACCGGCGTTCACCGACAGGAGGATGACCCCGTCCCTGCGGTTGAGCACCGCGCCCTCCTTGGCCACCAGGTTCATCCCGTCGAAAACGGGGTTGACCATTAGGGCGTCGTACTCGCAGAGGGCGGCGACCGAGCGCAGGTAATCGTCCTCTATCTCCAGGCGGACCGGCTCCCATCCATCCGCGGAGAACTCGCCGTTGATCTTTCGCACCTCCTCCTCGATGGACTCGCGGTAGCGGCGATAGGNGGGGATGCTCTCGCGGGAAGGATAGAGGAGCACGGCGAAGGTCACCCTCCCCCGCCACTGGGGGAAATNCCGCAGGAAGAGCCGGAAGGACTGCAGGCCCCGCAGGATGTTCTTGGAGGGCTCGATGCGGTCCACCCGCACCAGGAGCATCCCCTCGCTCGCCCACTGGCGGAGGCGGCGGCGTTTCTCCTCCACTTCGGGTCGGGCAGCGGTCCGCTGCAGGGCCTCGTGGTCGATGCTGATGGGGTAATGCCGCACCAGAACCTCCCTGCCCCCGTAACTCACGCTGCGCTTCTTCATGTTCAGGGAGACCCGCACCGCGTCCCCCTCGTGGCAGCACTGCAGGAAGTTGGCGGCATAGCGGGGAGTGTGGAAGCCCACCACGTCGCAGGAGAGCAATCCCTGCAAGATCTCGCGGCGCATGCGGGCGGGCAGGAGGTGGAAATAATCCGGCTGTATCCAGGGACTGTGGGTGAAATGATGGATGAGGGCGTGGGGAGCCCTTTCCCGGATGTAGCGGGCGCAGAGGTAGAGGTGGTAATCCTGCAGGAAAATAAGGGGCTGCCGGTCGGTGGACTCTATCTCCCGCAACACCTCCTCGGCAAAGAGCCGGTTGACCGCCCGGTAACCCTCGTCCCAGGCGCGGTTGGTCTCCTTGTCGATGACCGGGGCCTCGGGGACGTTGAACATGTAGTGCTGCATGAACCACAGGAGGGAATTGCTGATGACGTCGTAATAGAGGCGGAACTGTTCCGGGTCGGGCTTGATGAACTTCACCCAGTACTGGGGGTCCTCCGGAGGCATGCCCAGTTTCCCGTCCTCGCTCCTTAAGGCCATCTCAGCGTCCTCGGGCGTGCGCGCCGGGGATATCCACACCGCCTCGGTGGCCAGCAGAGCGGTGCTCATCGCGGTGACGATGCCCCCCGCCCCGCGGCGGGCCCGTATCTCGCCGTCCGGTTCGCGACGGAACTCCACCGGTCCACGGTTGGAGGCAACGATGACGAACTTGTCCTGGAGATAGCGCCGCAGCTGCCGCGGCGTCATGTTGTCGAAATCGAGTTTCTCCGGCTCCACCTGCCCCTCCGTTTCCGGTGTTTTGTCCATTATAACACCGAGGACATCAGGCCATTCTCTACATCTACAAGTTGAAGATATTTCAGGGGCCCCTTTCATGAGGGTGATCGGTTTTCTCAGACTCCGGTGAGGGCGTGATGCAACCGCCATGGCGGTAATCGCCGGCCATCCCGCCGCTCCCCCCTGCCAAGGGAACCGGCGGCGAGGCCCGGAGCGGCTATCCCGACATCATGAAGCGAGATTCTTCCATTGAAGCTCAATGGGGAGGATGCGGCCAGAAGGAGAGGGTCTGGCGGCGCGGCCCCGGGTCCCGAACCCGTGACTCGCCGGGGTTCACCGGCTCTTCACCCGTGAGGGGCGAGCTTAGCGTCGAGCCATGGCCACTCGCGGCAAGAGCGGAGGGTCAACGGTAGTTGATGAATCGGTGCAGCAGGGTGGAGAGGGCGCGCACGAACTCGGAGCGGCTGCAGTGCATGAAGCCCTTGGCCCACATCAGCGAGTTGTAGGCGATGGTCACCACCAGCAGCAGGGCCACCTGGGAGAGGTCCACCCCCAGTCCCTCCGGATCGGGCAGCAGGAAAGAGAGATATTTGCGGTAAACCGCGGCCAGCTCCAGGTTTATCTGGTCATAGATGGCGGCGAACTCCTCGCTCTGCATGGCCGCCTCTACGATGGCCTGATGCAGCGGCTGGTTGTCCTCGAACACCTTCACCGCCCGGGAAATAACTTCCTCGATGTCCTCCAAACGAGTGGGGTCGATCCGCTCGGGGGTGAGGCGGTCCACCAGGTTCTCGGTGACGAAGTCCTGGAGCATCTCCTCCACCAGGGCCCGCAATAGGTCCTCCTTGTCCCGGAAGTAGAGCCAGAAGGTCCCGTGGCCCAGGCCGGTGCGGTCTATTATCTCGGAGACGCGGGTATCGTGGTATCCCTTGCGGGTGAAGACCTCCCGACCCGCCTCCATGATGCGCCGCCGCGTTTCCTCCGCTTTGCGGCTGCGGGAGGAGGCCGCTCTTTCCGTGGTCATCTCCGCCTTCCGTCCGAGCCGCTCAATCGAAGTCGGTGGGGATGCTCTGCACGATGTTCAGGGTGAGGGCGAACCCCGGGGCCACCTTCATCAAGGCGGAGAGGTTGCCGGTCACCCGCATCTTGCGGTTCATCAGCGCCTTGACCGGGTCCAGTTCCCCGAAGGCCAGCGCCTTCCAGACGTCGTAGTTGGCGATGAGCACGTAGTCCATCTCCTTCTCGTCGGTCACCGGCCCGTACTCGACGATGTGCCCGTTCTCCAGGCGCACGTATTTGGGGGTGATGTCCGGCCGGTCCAGGTACTTATAGGCGATCCTCGCGTTGAAGTCCTTGAGGAAGTCGATGAGTTCCTGGTTCTGCTCCCACAACTGGACGTACCGGTCCAGCCACTCCTCCGAGCCGAATTTCACCTTCTCCTCGGACATGTCCCCGCTCCTTTCCCTCTACGCCTGAACCACCCCAAGGCCGCCTCATCCCAAGGACTGCAGGACCAGGTCAGTGAGGTCCATGACCCTGATGTCCGCCCCCAGGGCCTCCACCGTGTCGGAGAGGTTGCCCTCGCAGAAGGGGCAGGCGGAGACCAGCGCCTGCGCTCCCGTCTCCAGGGCCTCCCGCACCCTCTGCTCACCGATCCACAGGGCGAAGTCGGGATAGGAGGTCTTCACCCCCGCTCCCGCCCCGCAGCACCAGCTCTTCTCGCGGTTCCGCCGCATCTCCACCAATTCCACACCCGGCAGCGCCTGTAAGATGCGGCGCGGCTCCTCGTAGACCCCACAATAGCGTCCCAGGTGGCAGGGATCGTGGTAGGTGACCTTGAGGTCCAGGGGCCGGCTCGGGCTGATCCGGCCCTCCCGCAGCATCTCGTCCAGGTATTCCGGGGTGGAGACCACGCGGTATTCCACCCGGGCCACCTCGGGATAGGCGTGGGCTAGGACGGAATAGCACCCCGCGCAGGAGGTCACGATGCGCTCCACCCCCAGGGAGTTGAGCCTCTCGATGTTGCGGCGGGCCAGCTCCTCGAAGACCTCTGCGCATCCCAGGTTGAACACGGTGGCCCCGCAGCAGAACTCCTCCTCCCCCAGGATGCCGAAGTCCTCTCCCGCCGCCTGCAGGAGCTTCACCGTGTTCAGGGCGAAGTGGTTGCGGGCGGGGACCAGGTCGGCGGTGCAGCCCACGAAGTAGAGGGTCTTCACCTTCTCCTTCCCAGCGTCCCTCAGGCCCAACTTGCGGGCCCAGCGTCCCCGCATGCGCCGGGGAGCGCCGTAGGGGTTGTCGTTCTGCCGCACCGACTTGACCAACCCGCGCGCCGCCTCCGGCGGTCCGTAACCCGCCGCCACCAGCTCCCGGCGCACCTGCCTGGCGATCTCCGAGGGCTCGGCGGAATGGGCGGCGCACTGCTCGCTGCAGGCCTTGCACAGGGTGCAGTGGTAGATGACCTCGGCCATGTCCTCGTCCGGCTGCAGCGCACCCTCCAGCAGGCCCTGGGCGGTGTAGCACTTACCCCCACCAGCGTAGGTGAAGTACCGATAGCGCTCGAAGGCGGGGCAGACGCTCTCCACCCTCTCCTCCCCTGGATGCATGGTTCCGGTGCAGGTCTTGCAGCGGGGGCAGGTGTACATGAGCATATCCATGGTGATGGCCACGGCGCTCACCACCCCCCCTCGTATATCCGCAGCCCCGGGTTGAGGATGTTGTTGGGGTCCACCGCTTGCTTGATCAGCCTCATCAGCTTCCCGAAGCCCCCCGCCCACTCCACGTAGTTGTTGATGCCATCGTAGCGCACCGGCACCGCCCCGTAGCGGGCCATGCCCTCAGCGATGTAGCTCTTGTAGACCTCCACCGCCCGGGCGTGCTCCGCTTCATCCACCGGGTCCACGAAGGGAGTGATGCGCAGGAAGATGGTGCGGCCCTGGTCGATGCAGTGGCTGTAATAGGTGGTGCCGAAGGTGAGGCCGCCGTTGTAGACGTGTTTGAGGCCCCAGTCCTCCAGGTCCACCACCTTCTCCGGCTCGGCGTAGAGTATCTGCATGAAGCCGAAGCCCACGGCGAAACCCCGCATGAAGGCGGTGCAGGGCTGATGCTCGACGGCGTAGCTGTTCCAGTAATGCCAGGCGCCGGGGAAGCGCTCGCGGGCCTCCTCGTCGAAGGGGCGGCCGCCGTTCTCCGCCGCCACCTTCTCCAGCAACCGCCGGTGCACCTCCACGTCCTCGGCGTACCCGGTGTACATGGGGATGGCCACGTTGTAGGGGCGGTCGCCGGGCTTCTGCCAGGGCTCCATGGTGAAGAGCAGGGAGAAATCGTCGCTCTCCTCCATCTCCCCCGCCGCCAGCACGTTCACCGTGGTCACCAGTCCCCAATGCCAGGTGACCACATGCTCCACCAGGTTGGCCCGGGACACCCGGACCATGAAGCGCACCGCGTCGCCGTAGCTGTCGAAGGCGAAGAGGGGCGCCGTCTGCACCTCGTTGCGGTCGTAGATGCGCACCGCCCCCCCGGTGACCACCCCGTAGGTGCCGCAGGCGTTGAGGAAGATGGCCCGCAGGTCCGGGAGGGGGCCCCAGGGCGAATGCCAGGTGGCCGAGGGGAACTTCTGCGAGAAGGCCTTGGACCCCGTCTCCACCAGGGTGCCGTCCGGCAGGACCACCTCCAGCCCCAATATCTCCGAGTCGATACCGCTGGAGCGGTGGGTGCCGTGTCCCCTCAAAGTGTAGTTGAGCAGAGCGGAATTGCCGGGGGGGAAGGAGCCCAGGCAGGTGCGGAAGTTATAGGGGGCGATGGCCCGCGAGAGCTTGCCCACCGACACCCCCGGCTCGATGACCGCGTAGGCGGCGTCGGTGTTGATCTCCCGGATGGCGTTCATGGCGTAGGTATCCAGCACGATGCCACCCGCCTTGGGGATGACCGAGGGTTCCAGGGTGCCGCTGGCTATGGGGGTCACCGGCACCACCAGCCGGTTGGCGATCTTCAAAGTGGTCTGCACGTCCTCCACCGAGCGGGGGCTGACCACGATGTCCGGCATGGTCTTGGGGATGGGCAAGGCGGTGCCCGAGTAGCTGAAGAGAATGGTGCGGTTGCGGGTGACCTTCTCCTCCCCCAGGGCCTCCACCAGCTCCCGATAAGCCTTCTCCGCCAGCCTCGGCTCGACCTGGGATTGCATGACGCTCACGGGTCCTCACTCCTTCCCGCCGAAAGGTAAAAAGCCGACCTTACCGACTTCCTGACTTGACGTCATGATTTCCGCCATGATTGTAGTAAGCGCGCCGGAGCAGTGTCAAACGCAACGAACTCAAAGCGAGCAAGAAGAAGATCTTCGGCGGGCGAGGGAAAGGGCGGCATGCCCACCGTCCGACTCATCCTTACGGAATCTCGCCATCCCTTTCCTCGCCGGCGGGGTCATCCCCGGCCGGCTCCGTCCCGTGCCCTTCCCTACCGGACCGGCAGGAGGGGGCCATTCAGGTGGGCACGCCCAGGCGCGGCAGCACCAGACGCACCATGATGAGCCACAAAGCGATGAAGACAAGCGCCGCTATCAGGGAATACATCTATGCACTTCCTCAAGCCTCGTCAGTGAACTCCGACCGGATCGCTTCGGCCCCGGACCGGGGCCGTCACCAGGGGCTTCAGCCGGACTTGGAGGGGCCGCTGCTGCAGGCCTGCGAGGCCGTTCTCCCCATCCCGAAGACGGAGAGGAGCTTGCGCAGTCTGAAGGAGCCGCAGCGTGGGCAGGCGATATTCTGCCTGCTCTCCTCCTCCAGGGTACGGAAGAAGCGGTCGAAACGGTGGCCGCAATCCTCGCACCGGTAGTCATAGATGGGCATATAACCTCCTTGATGGTCCACCACTACGAGCACATGGTAATCCCGGATTACGACTGGGTGAATGACGAATCTCACCCACAAAAGCCCGCTTCAGACCCGAGGCGATGAGGCTTATCCTGGAGTGGCTGGGGGTGAATATGGCGCGGCTCATCCGGGTGGACCCGCCTCCTCCCTNGAAAGATAGGCCAGTATCTTTCGCCTTATCTCCACGAAAGCGGGGGAGGTGCGGTCGCGGGGCCGCTCCAGGCCCACCTCGTAGACGCGGTGGATCCTCCCCGGCCGGGGGGTCATGGCGAAAACGCGGTCCCCCAGATACACCGCCTCGTCCACGTTGTGGGTGACGAAGAGGATGGTCAGCCCGGTCCGCTCCCACAGTCCCACCAAAAACTCCTGCAGGTTGTTGCGGGACTGGGCATCCAGCGCGCCGAAGGGCTCGTCCATGAGGAGCACCCGCGGCCCCACCGCCAACGAGCGGGCGATGGCCACCCGCTGCTGCATGCCCCCGGAGAGCTCCCGCGGGTAGCGGTGCTCGAACCCCTCCATGCCCACGGTGAGGAGGTATTCCCGTGCCTGCCTCTCCGCTCTCTTTCTCCCCAGCCCCCTCCTCATCTCCAGGCCGAAGGACACGTTGCGCAGGGCGGTCCTCCAGGGGAAGAGAGCGGACTGCTGGAAGACCAGGCCCACCTGCCCGCCCGGGAAGGCAACCTCCTCCCCCCGGAGGAGCACCCTTCCCCGCGTCGGCCTCTCCAGGCCGGCGACGATGCGCAAAAGCGTGGTCTTGCCGCAGCCGCTGGGGCCCACCAGGCAAGCCAGCTCGCCCCGGCGCAGTCGGAAAGACACGCCGTCCAGGGCCATCACCTCGGGGGCTCCCCTTCTACCGGGGAAGGTCTTGCCCAGGTCAACGAGCTCCAGCTCGGTAGTTTCCCTCAACCCCGGTTTTCCTTTCCAACGACGGAAGAATAAAACCTCATCATCCCCGCATCCGCCTCATCACCCGCCATCACCTCCAGCGCAGGAAGTAGGCCTCCACGCGGCGCATGCCCAGATCCAGGGCCAGCCCCACCGTCCCGATGACCGCCATTCCCGCCACAGCGTAATCCAGGTCCCACACCGCCTTGGATGACTCGATGAGCAGGCCCAGGCCGCTCCCCCCCACCCCCACCATCTCCGCGGCGATGAGGCTCATCCAAGCCACTCCCAGGCCCACCCGCAACCCGGTGAACACCTGAGGGAGGGCGGATGGAAAGGCCACGCGGAAGAGCACCTGGGCGGGGGAGGCCCCCAGGGTGGCCGCCGCCTCCCCCAGCACGCGGTCGAAGGACTCCAGGCCGGAGGCCACATTGAGGAGAACGGGAAAGAAGGCGCCGAGGAAGACGATGAACACGGCGGGGGCGTTGCCGATGCGGAACCACAGGATGGCCAGCACTATCCAGGCGAAGGGGGGGATGGGGCGCAGCATCTCCACCAGGGGGCGGAGCGCCTGGCGGGCCACCCGGCTCCAGCCCATCAGCAACCCCAGGCCCGTCCCGACGATGGCGGCCAAGGCGAATCCGCAGGTTATGCGGAGTAGGGACGCGCCCACATGCGCCCACAGGGTCCTCCGGAGGAAGGGGTCACCCCGGGTGGTCAGGCGGACGACCGCGCGGGCCACGTCAGCGGGAGAAGGAGTGGCTCCCAGCCATCCCGCCGAGCCGAAAAGCTGCCAGAGGCCCAGGAAGGCCAGGGGGCCGCATATCCCCAGGACCCAGCGCCAGGCGGGCGAGAGCTCGTCCCGCTGCCAGGGATAGGGCCTCCCGGTCATCCTCCTCTCCTCCCCGCTCAGCCGCCGCATCCTCAGATCGCATCGAAGAGAATGTCTCCCCGCCCCGTTTCCCATCCTGGCCAGTTTGCTCCCGGGGAAAAGGCCGCTCCTCCTCGCTCATACCGAAACCACCGGAAAGTGCGAGGCAGCCATCCCCGAGCCTCAGGGCTCGAAAAGTAAATCCGAGGCGAAACCCTCAGGGTCCTCGATGGCGGCCAGCCCCTGTTCCGCCAAGAAGCGCGCGTACTGCTGGGTGGCCTCCTCGTTCAGGGCGTCGGTGAAGGTGATGCGGCGCATGGCCGCCGCGACGATTTCCTCGCTCAGCCCGGTGAACTCCACGGCCAGCTGCAGGGCCTCCTGGGGATGCTCCTTGATGAAGGCGGTGGCCCTGCGGTGGGCGCGCAGCAAGGCCCGGGCATCCTCCGGCCTACGCTCGAGGAACTCGGAGGAGACCGCGAGTATGCAACAGGGGTGGTCCTCCCAGATGAGACGGGAGTCGAGGAGGACCGAGCCCAGCCCCTCCGCCTCCATGCGGGCCACGAAGGGCTCCCAGACCAGGCAGGCGTCCAGGGAAGCGGAGGAGAGGGCGGAGAGCATCTCCGGCGGAGCCATGTAGACCACCTGCAGTTCGCTCACGGAGAGGCCGGCGTCGGCCAGGGCCCGCCTCAGCAGGAAGTCCTGCATGGTCCCCAGATTGGGGACCGCCACGCGACGTCCCCGCAGATCCTCCACCCCGAAGATGGAGGGTGGGTTTCGGACCACCAGGGCGGAACCGTTCAGGTTGGCCTGCGCCAGCGCCTTGACCTCGGCCTTCCCGTTGGCCACGGCGGCCATGGCCGGGGCTATGCCCACATAACCGGCATCGAGGGAGCCGGCCTGGAAGGCGGCCATCTCCTCCGGCCCACTGGCGTAGACTCCGGCGATCTCCACCCGCAGCCCCTCTTCTTCGAAGAAGCCTTTCTTCTGGGCCACGAAGAGGGCCAGCTGGTGGAGGTCGTTGCGGAGGTGGCCCAGGCGCACCGCCGGACCTCCCGCATCACCTCCCCCGCAGCCGGCCGCAGCCGGTAGTAGGGACAGCGCCACCAGGGCAGAAAGCAGGGCGAGCTCAACCCTTTTCATGAGAGCACCTCCGGCACTTCCCTCATCCCTGGCCGGTGTGGACCAGTCCTGCCTTCCAACTCCCCCGGTCGCGCAGGAATTCCAGCAGGCGGACGGTCAGCTCCCGCAAGATGCGGAAGAGCTCCTCCGCCGCTCCCGAGCCCTCGTCGCCCCGCTCCAATCTCTCCCGCAGCTCCCGCAGGGCCAGCCGCGCTCCCGCGGCTCTCTCGGCCAGCTCCTCCAGGTCCCCCGCGGCGCCCTCCGCCGCCGCGCATTCCCGCAGGGCGTCCGCCCGCTCCCACAGGAACTCAGCGTAGTAGATTATCTTCTCCGGCTCCCAGACCTTGGTGCCCAGCGTCCACCGGACCTGGTATGACTCCATCCCCCGCGCCGCGATGCGCAGGTTGGAGAGCTCCCTGCGCACCTCCTCCAGAGAGCGAACCGTTTCCTGGCCGGCCGCGTTCAGCACCGCCTGCTGGTCTCGGTCCCTCCTGGCGCGACCTTCCCGGGAGCGGGACGATTGCTTCCTATCCCTGGAGCCGATGATGCCCTCCTCCTGCAGGATGCGTTCGAGCACCCTCCCTCCCTCCGGGAAATAGGGGCACTCGAAGTGGGGGCCGCAGATGTAGACGCGGCCTTGACCATGGGCGCTGCAGGCCACGGCGCAGGTCCCCTGGAGCAGGCGCAGCAGGAGCCGCTCCTCCACCATGGGCACGCAACCCGTGTGCGGTCCCCGGTAAACGGCCAGCTTCTCGCAGCTCTTTCCGGGGATGATCACCGGTCCCCCGTAGAGCGCCGCCGCCAGGGTCCCCAACTCGCCCAGGAAGGACCCCTCCTGCATCTCCACCCAGACCGGACCGTAAGCGGGGTGGAAGACGTAGCCCTTACCGTAGGCCACCTTGTACTTGTGGGGCAGGTTGAGCGGCGGGGGAGGGGCTGGTGAATAGTTGGCGATCCCCGCCTCGATCAGTCGGAAGGGGGTATAGGGCGGGAGGTCCACCCCCTCCATGACCAGGTAGGCACCCGCGCATGAGCCCAGGTAAAGCCCTCCCGAACCCACGAAGTCCTCCAGGTTNCGGGCCCCCTTCTCTCCCAGCTCGCGGGCGATGGCCTCCACGTCGCCGCCGCCGATGAGGACGGCGCGCAACCCCTCCAGCCTTCCCTCGCGGAGGTCGGCGCCCTCCAGGAAACGGTAGTCGCGAGACCCCCGCTTCTCCAGGAAGGAGACGAACCAGGTCCAGGAATGGGAGGCGCCCTCCCCGGCGTATATCCCTATGAAGGGCTCATTCACCGACAAGTCCGATCACCGCCGTCACCATAGCGATCAATCGGCCACCTCCAGGCAGATGCGCAGCAGTTCCCCCGGCTCCAGCTCCAGCTCCATGCCGCTGCGCAGCAGCCCGCAGAAAGCCTCGGGACCCAGCGCCGGGCTCAGCAGCATCAGCTGGGGACAGATCCCCAACGTGTAGGCCAGGGCCTGTCGCTCCATCCAATCCCCTCCCTCGTAGAGGGGGCGGGGAGCCGCCCAGGGGCTGAAGGGTCCTCCGGGCGCCTCCCAGGCGCCTGGGCTCGCATCCACCAGCTCCCGGTCGGTGGCCTCCACACCGATGGACGCCGCTCCCGCGGGATAGGCCCCCAGCCGCGCCGCCCGCCGGAGCAGGCGCACCCCCTCGCGCAGGTCCGCGCCCGCCTCCTCCAGAAGCCAGAGGGCTTGGGCGTCGGTGAGCAGGAGTCCCGGCTCCTCCTCACCCTCCGCCTCCATGTGGGAGGGGTCCTCCTCCGTCTTGAGGAAGATGTTGCAGTCGTAGGGGCAGGCGAAGCAGGAGCGCCTTCGGTGCAGCAGGGGCAGGTGGTAGTCGAACGTCTCACCCCGCAGCCGCCCGATGATGCCCTCCAGCCCGTGCAGGTCCTCAGGGAGCGAATCGCGCACCTCCCTCACCAGCCCCGCACAGGCCTCCGCGAAGGCGCCGGGGTCGGCGGCATCGATTATCCCCAGCCCCCGCGAGCATACCGCCCGCAGCCCCCTCTCCCTCCAGGCGCCACCCAGGCCTACCCGGTCGGCGCTGGACCAGTATCCCAGACCCAGGCAGGGACCCTCCCCAGCCACCAGCACCTGGACCAGTTCGTCGCCCAGCTCACGGCGCAAGGCGTCCACCGCCTCCCAGTTATCGCGCGGCAGCTCGCCCGCCGGCTCGAGGTCGGCGATGCCGTCGTGCAGCCAGAGGTAGAGGGGTTCGGGTGAAGCCCCCGAGATCACCACGAAATCGAAGCCGGAGAGCTTCAGCTCCATCCCCGCGAAGAGGTGCAGGGGGGTATGGGTGATGCGTTCTTTGTCCTTCCAAGTGGCCACCCCCAGGCAAGCCCCCGGCACCGGAAGGCCGGTGAAAGGCCCGGACCCCAGGACCAGGTCCGCCGACGGGAACTCCTGGAGGAGGGCCAGATTGGCCCGCGCTCCCCCCAGGCAGGTAGAGAGCAGGTCGGGGGGGAGTGGTTGCTCCTCGCAGCTTTTCCGGCCCAGGTCCACCAGGAGCATGCTCCCGTTGAAGAGGAACTCCATCACCCCACCTCCTTCCGCAGCGCGCCGGTGGGGCAGAAACGCACGCACCAGGGCTCCTCGAGTCCCTCGCACCCGTCGCAGGCCTCGCGGATGAGGATGGGTTTGGCGGAGGCGCCGCCCCCTCCCCTCGCCGCCAGCTCCCCGATGCTGGCCCTCTCCACTCCTTCGGCCCGGCCCAGCACCAGGCTGTCCTCCAGCTTGAGCACCAGCCCCAGGTAATTCCTCTTCTCCTGTGCCCGGTAGAGCATGATGGAGGAGGAGAGCAGGCTGAAGGCCTCGTCCCGGCGGAAGCTGCAGGCCTCCTCGCAGAGGGCGCAGGCAGTGCACTTCAAAGGGTCGATGCTTATCGACATGCGCTCATCCTTTCCTGGTTCACGCAGAAGCCCCTGATAGGGCTCCACGAGGGCAGAGCGCTCCCGGGGGCGGTCGCCCGCCCCCTCGGTCCTCTGCCCATTTCAGTTTTTTTTACAATCCGATGAAAAGCGCTGATTTGAGTTTATTATCTCTGNGCCTCCCGTGTCTATAACCGGGGCGTTNTAAGTTGACTTGATTTTGGGGCAGATGGGGCCGGAAGAGTCGCATTGCCATGGGGAAATGAGTGCCCAACTATACTGCGGTATTCACCGCGAGGATCGGGCAAAAGATCCGCCTTGCCCTTTCTTTCCCCCTTATATATGGCGGAAACAGTGGACGCGGAAGTTCTCAGTCGTCGTGTAAAGGGCATCGGAAGTAACGGTGAGGGTGTAGGGGAGAATTCCCCTGAGCCTCTGGTCCAGGCGCAGGGCCCCGCTGCCCACCTCGTAGGAGAATATGCCCTCGTCGGTCCCCACGTAGACCTCCTTGTCGGTGGCGGTGATGGCAGTGCGGTCGGCCCCGCCCACCGCCCGGTTCCACAGGGAGTCCCCGGTGCGCGCCTCGAAGGCGACCAGGGTGTTCCCACCGCCTTCCCCGGACCCGCTGCCCTGGCAGACGATGACCTGGCTGCCGCGCACGCAGAGGTTGGAGCGGTAATAGACGCTGCCCGAGGGCTGCTTCCAGTGTTCCATGCCCGTCTGGACGTCCAGGCAGAAGAGCTCGAACTCGCTGCACAGGTAGACGCGGCCCTCATGGACCGCCGCGGGGAACCGGAAATATCCGCGGGAGTCGAAGCACCAATCCAGCTCCCCGTCCCTCTCCTTCAGGGCGTAGAGCAGCCCGTCTCCGCAGGGGACGAACACGTGCCCCTCACCCACCGTCGGCGCCACTTCCAGGGGACCCTGCATCTCGTGCTTCCAGACGACCGTCCCGTTCTCCCGGTCCAGGGCATACAGGAAACGGTCGCGGGAGGCGGCATAAACGCGGTCTCCGGTGGGCAGGACCGAGGCGCTCACCGCATCCCCCAGCTCCCGCCTCCACCTCACCCGGCCGTCCACCCCCACCGCCAGCACCACTCCGCTCCCGGTGCCCACGAAGACCATCTCCTCGGAGACGGCGGGTGTAGCCATTATCTCGCTGCCCGCGTCGAACTCCCACCGGGGGAGGCCGGTGGCGGCATCCAGGCAGTAGAGGTTGCCGTCCCGGTCGCCGACGAAGACCCGTCCTCCCGCCACCGCCGGGGGGGCATCGAGGCGGTCCTTGAGCCGCTGCACCCAGGACTCTTGCAGGGGCCGTTCGGGACCGCGCTCCAGCCAGGCGCGCCGCGCCGGCTCTCCACCCTCCATGGGCCATTCCCCCCGCTCCACGGAAAGGGCGGTGGAGCGTCCCCGCAGGGCCAGCGTGCCCAGCACCGCCCCGGCCCCCATAACCAAGAAGGTTACCAGCACCGCGACCTTCAACAACCTGTTCCCGTTCAAGTCCACCGCCTTGCCTCGCAAACGCCCACCCGCCCGGCGCCCCGCCGGGCTCCGCCCGTCCCAGGCCCCTTGATCCCAGTATAACAAGCCCCCTGACCTCCGCTTAAGAGGCGGGCTCTGGAGCGGTATTGAATATATCGGAGGCTGATATTAGGATATACTTGCTTTCCGTGGAAGTCAGGGAGAGAACAGGAGGTGCCAGCATGTCTCTGTCGGACAAGTGCATCATCACGGCGGCGCTGGCCGGGGCGGCCACCATGAAGAACCAGAACCCGGCGGTCCCCTACACCACCGAGGAATTCGTGGAGGAGGCCTACAAGTGCTACAACGCCGGGGCGGCCATCGTCCACATCCACGCCCGCGACCCCCAGACCGGCCTGCCCACCTCCAGCCTGGAGCAGCTGGGGGAGATCGTCAAGGGCATCACCGAGAAGTGCCCCATCATCATCAACCTGTCCACCGCCATCGGCATCGGGGTTTCCCCCGAAGAGCGCATCGCGGTGGTCAAGACCTTCAAGCCGGAGATGGCCTCCCTCAACACCAACTCCATGAACTTCGCCCTGGGCGACTGGAAGAACCACGTGGTGCTGGGGGAGACCGTCTTCACCAACACCTTCGCCATGCTCACCGAGTTCGCCGCGGCCATGCGCGANGCCGGCACCAAGCCGGAGCTGGAGGTGTACGACCTGGGCGGAGTCTACAACACCCTCTTCGTGGCGGAGCAGGAGGG
>JGI24188J35168_1001088_pt1 | contig 16098 bp, 16 predicted proteins | sample YNPBryantNP2012_FD_35168 | JGI IMG/M metagenome (IMG submission 35168) | reverse complement strand
TCATCCGAGAACTGCCCTGTGCCGTCCTCGCTGCAACTCATGACCTTCCTTTCGCCAAAAAGGCTCTCCAGAGATTCCTCTTTCTCGAGGAAGGGAGGCTCGTAAAGAAGGGGACAGACTTTCGGGAAGTAGAGAGAGTTTGGGAGTTGGACTCGATCTGACTCGAAAGGAGAAATGGAGCCCTGGAAGCCGCCCAAAACATGCAGCTCCACTCCCTCTGGACCAATTGATGCGGGAGGAGACTTCTCGGAGACTCTTCCCGAAAGTCCTCGGAGCCCAAAAAAAGGACGAGTTTCGACTTGGCAAGGGCCCAGCCTTAAAAGAGAGGTCTCCACCTTCCGGGCCGCTGAAAAGGGGACTTGAGGCCCAAGGGTCAAAGGCTCTGGGGAAGACGATCTCCCGGGCCGAAGGCGCCGTATCTGAGCCAGTGGATCGAGATGACATGAATCAGGTCTTGGAGACCACCTTCTCTCTTCCAGCAAGCTCTTGGAATTGTTCCGAGCTACTCATGGGATTTCCTTGCGACTTTTGGGACATTTGTTATAAAATCTGCCGCGGATTACAACCAGAAGAGGTCCATACAAAGTGTCCAGTCCACCTTCGCCTCTTAGGGAGCAAGAGTGCGAACTTAGCATTGTCATGCCTTGTTTGAACGAGGCCCGGACTGTGGGGATATGTGTTTCCAAGGCCCTCCAGTTTCTTCGAGAACAGGGCATCTCGGGAGAGGTCGTGGTCGCTGACAATGGGAGTACAGATGGCTCCCAGGAGATCGCAGCCAGGGCTGGGGCGCGCGTCATTTCGGTAAAGGAGAAGGGATATGGGAACGCCATAAGGGGTGGGGTTGCAGCGTCCAGGGGCAAATACATCATCATGGGGGATTCGGACGACAGCTATGACTTCCTCAACTCGGGCCTTTTCTCGAGAAACTCAGAGAGGGTTACGACCTGGTCATGGGCAACCGTTTCAAAGGCTTCATTGCCCCAGGGGCAATGCCTGCCTCCCACAGATACTTCGGCAATCCCGTACTCACAGCCATCGGCCGGATCCTGTTCCGGAGTCCCTGCGGGGACTTCCACTGCGGTCTTCGAGGCTTCAGCAGGGAAGCTTACGAGAAGATGGATCTCTATACAGAGGGCATGGAGTTTGCGAGCGAAGTAGTGGTGAAGGCCTCCTTGCTCGGCATGCGGATCGCGGAGGTGCCCACCACCCTCGTTCCAGATGGCCGTGGTCGTCCCTCCCATCTCAGGTCGTGGAGGGACGGATGGAGGCATCTGCGCTTCCTCCTCCTCTATAGCCCCAGATGGCTCTTCCTGTTACCAGGCCTCGTCATGGTCATCGGAGGAGGCTTGCTGGGAGCACTCCTCATGGGGAGTTCTCTGACCTTCGGAGACGTGGTCTCAGATTTGGGCGCTTTGGTGGGGCTTTCCGTGAGCACAGTTTTGGGTTTCGAGCTAATACTTATGGGCCTTTTCGCTAAGGTCCTTGGGGTGCGCGAGAGGCTTTTCCCCAAGGATGACAAGACAAAAAGGTTTCTCCAGAGGGCGAAGATGGAAATAGGTCTCTTGGTGGGACTCGGCATATTCCTTCTGGGCCTGGCCATATTGGGCTCAGAGGTGATCATGGGGGAAGAACTGGTCACCTCCGACAATTTTCATTGGGAGAGACTAAAGGGTACGATTGCGTCTTTCACCTTGATAGCCATTGGACTGGAGGTTGTCTCTCACAGTTTTCTCTTTGGCCTCATGGGCCTAAGGGCCAGATGAGGCTCGAGTTTGCACATAAATCTTTTCCACCCACTTGCGGAATAGAAAGTGTCGAAGGATGGGTATGAGGCTCGAGAGGCCATTGGGCTCCTTTGTTTTGGCCATCTTCTTTATCAAAATTGTTATCTTCGCCCTGGATCCGGGCCCCAAGTTCTTTTTCGGTGATTCCGGGTGGTACCTGGAGACCGCGGCCCACAACTTGATCCCACAGGATAGGTCTTTCACATATGGATTCTTCATAAAGGCCACTACGTGGATCTCCAGCACCCTATGGCCTCTCATGGCCTGTCAGATGTTGGCAAGTGTTATCTCGTGCGCCATCTTCGCACACATCCTCAGCAAACACCTGGCTCTCCGTCCATCAGTAGCTTACCCATTGGGTATCTCCTGCGCATTGGAACCCATCCAAGTTCTCTACGAGCGTTATGTGATGGCCGAAACCCTCTCTTTGACCTTCTTGGCACTTTATGTTTTGGCAATTCTCCGTTACTTGAAGGGACGGAGCCTTTCGATCCTTTTTCTCGCACACCTTCTTGGAACTGCCCTGATTAGCCTTCGCATAAGCTTCCTCCCCCTCACATGGGTCAATTCTTTCCTTGCGCCCATCCTCGCATTTTTCGGACCAGGGGCCAAGAAGGATTCCTCATCAGACGCCGGGTTGATCCACCGATTCTCTAATGCGAGGGCTCGGGAGGGGATTCTCGGGTGCTCCATTCATTTGTTTCTTTCCCTTGGCCTCATGCTCGCCATGCATGAGGGATACAAGAGGTGCTTTTCCCTTTTGTCGGGAAGCCCCCCCGGGTACAATGGAGCAGGCGGTTACTTTTTGCTGGCCGCTTGGGCGCCTGTTGTGCAGCCCGAGGATTTTCCCCACGAGGAACTGAGGTCCAAGATCTTCCATCAACTCCCGTATGACCTGAAGGATAGAAACAAGCGGGCCAACCAACTTTGGGAATATGGTGCCCTCATAGATAGGATTCGAACCCATCTGCCAGGGCCAGAGGGCAACAGGTCCGCACAGGCAACGGCCCTCAATGCCTTTAAGCGCGACCCTCTGGGGGTCGCCCGATTGTGGGTTCAAAGCTTCGGAGATTACTTCAGAGCTGAATTGCTCAAGGAGAAGATAAGGGAAGATCTCGCAGTGGACCAGGTCACCTTCTACAAGGACTTTTTGGACACACACGGAGAAAGGTATTCGATCCCGAGGGCAGAAAGGCAGCCTTGGACCTTTACGAGAAGGTACTACGAGAAAGCCCTCATCTGGTACTGGTTTTTGCTCCTCTCTCCTGCATTGGGGGCCATGGGGTTGATCTTTGTGAGGGGGCATGCTGCTTCAACAGCCCTTGTCCTCTTGGTCTCCCTCTCTTCTTGCATCTTCGCTGTANCGGCCTTATCAGTGGATCCCATTGTGAGATACCTTCATCCTGTGGGATGGCTTGCCCTNTGCCTGCTTGGGCCCGTAATTGAGGGATTATGGGCCCTCAGATNACAAAAGCGAAGGGGGAATACTCGCCTCGAACCTTCTCCATNACACCCTTNTAAAGACCAGTTCCCGCAGAAGGACAATCTCTTTTCCGACTGGCTTCCCATCTGAAGCGGCACATATCTCAGGAAACAGGGGTCTGTGGGCCCGAGCCTCGAAGGTTTACACACCTAGGGAAAGGGTCCTCCCCTTTGACCAGGAGAAGGGGATCTTCCCGGATCCTCTGTCGGAGAAAGGATAGGAATCCATGGCCTTTTGAGGGGAGTTTCATTCACGCCCTTGACAACTAGGGGGCCCCTCAGATAGAATCCGGCTCCAGAAAGAGGGGTAGTGGAACCCCGCANAGGCTAGATAGATCCCTTAATTACGAGGAGCCACGAAGGCCCTTTGTCGCAAGAAGCGGCCTTGTGGCTCTTTTTGTTTTCTCAGAGAACTGGGAGCTTGAGGACCCCTCTATGGGTTCATTTCGGATTTGGGAGGTGAAGAGATGGCGAAGCCACTTAGAGGGAAGGCCTTGTGGGGGATCGTCGCTGCGGGTGTTTTATTGACCTCTGGCCTTTGCGAGGCGGAAGAGGTGGCTTTGGAAGAGGTTGTGGTTGTCGCAACACCCATAACCGAGGGCAATACGGTGAATCGCTATGGGGGCCAGGTGACCGTTGTGAGCGAGGAGCAGATCTCGGACCTCAATGCCCAGGATCTGCCCTCGGCCCTTCGGATGACGCCTGGTGTCGTTATTTCTCGACACAATCCTGTTGGGAGCTTCGGGGGCGGAGCNGGGGGCTCCATTTTCATACGTTCCATGGGCTCATCGAGGCCTGGTGCTGAGATCCAGACCCTTTTCGATGGAGTTCCCAAGGTAGTGGGAGTGTGGACTCACCCATTGATGGACGTCTTGAGCATCGACCCCATCTCCAGGATCGAAGTGTTCAAGGGCGCCCAACCCCTATACTTCGGTAACATGGGCTTCGCTGCAGTGGATCTCATCCCCAAGAGGATGACCCAGGAGGGTTTTACCTCGAGGGTCATGGGAGCATACGGGACTTTCGACACCAAGATAGAGGTGGCAGAACATGGAGGAAGGATAGACGGTCTCGACTATTACTTGGTCCAGAGCTATCGCCGTTCCGATGGCCACAGGGATAAGGCTGATGGAGAGCTCCAGGAGTACTTTGGCCGGATGGGCTACGAGTTGGGAAGTAACTGGGACGTGAGTGCCACCTTCAACAGGACCGACAACTGGGCAAGGGATCCAGGCCCTGTTGGGAGGCCAATGGAGGCTCAGGGGAGATTCAATGTGGATGATTACCTAGGCATCGTGACCATCTCCAACAAATATTCCGTGGCAGAAGGGCATCTTAAGCTCTACATAAACGATGGCCATATAGACTGGGCTGATCAGAGGGACCGATTGGGCCGTCTTTTCGACACCTTGACCGACTATCAGACCTACGGCTTGAGGGCGAGGGAGACCTGGAGATTGTGGCCAGGGGGAGAGATCCTCTCGGGAGTGGACCTGGACTACCTCGGTGGCAGGGTCCGACAGGTGGGCCCATTGACCCTCTTGGAGAGGGATAGGGAGACCTTCAGGATCTGGTCCCCTTACCTGGGGGTGAACCAGAAGGTGGAGTTAGGGGGAGGGTGGAGTTGGATACCTTCAGCGGGCTTCAGGTATTTCACCCACAGCGATTTCTCCGACGAGTTCGCTCCCCAGCTAGGCATGGTCCTTCAGTGGGAAAAATTGCTCCAGTTTCACGCCATGGCATCGCGGGGCGTGAACTATCCTGGAGTGAATGTCGTTGTGTCTTCCGATCTTTTTTGGGGTGGAAACAAACTTTGGAAGAATCTCAAGGCGGAGAAGGTGGATCATGTGGAGTTGGGGCTAGCCATTCAACTCCACCCCAATGTGAGATGGGACTTCACGGCCTTNAGGGACAAGGGAAGAGACAGGTTCATATTCGTTGCGCCCCCGCCTCCTCCTGCCCACTTCGAGAACATAGAGAAATTCGAGACGAGGGGCATAGAGACCACTTTGACTTTCACTCCTCTGGCGAATGTAGCGTTTTTTGTGGGAGCGACCCATTTGACCAGGGATCCCGAGGACCTTCCCTTCGCTCCTACCTGGAGCATGAGCGCCGGGGCGACCTACAGATTTCTCGAGAATTTCAAAATAGCAGTGGACTTCGCTTACTTCGACTCCTACAACACCGTGAATCCCAGGTATNNAGGNTCGAGGGTGGAAGTGGATTCCTTCTTACTCCTCAATGGAAAGCTGAGCTACGAGTTTCGGGTTCCAAAATCGAGGATCAAAGGGGAGGTATTCGCTTATGGCGAGAACCTCCTCGACTACGACTACCAATACAAGAAAGATTATCCCATGCCCGGCATAAACGGGATGTTCGGTGCCTCTTTCAAGTTCTGAACTCGGAAAAGACCCGGAAGGTTTTCTTCGCACCTTCCTCCTCCAGAGGGGGCCGAGAGGCCCCCTCGCCTCCCAACTCTTTTGCCTTCCGCAAGAGGCCCTCGGGCTTCTCGGAGACGAACCCAGAATGGATTCCCTGGACTCGGGGGTCCTACCGAGACGATCCCAAGACTTCCTTCAGGGCTCTGGGCAGGTTCCCTATTATCTCGTGGATCTGAGTTGCTGGGGTGGCTCGGGTCAGCACGCCAGCAACCCTGTTGGCCTCGGCCGCAATTTGAGCCGCATGGAGCAAGTCCTTGCCCGAGGCCACGAGGGCTGCAGCCATGCCCGAGAGGGTATCCCCNGTGCCTCCTATGGCCTCCATGGCCTCCACAGTGGGNCCATCTATGGTTGCGTGGATCCCATGCCTCGTGGCCACGAAGTCCCTGGTCCCTTTCACGAGAATGCAACGGGAGGCGTCCTCGTTTCTGTAAGCCCTCTCGATGAGCTCCGGCACCCGATCCTCTTCCTTGAGGAGGAAGCCCCTCGTGTAAAAGGGGTGAGGGGCCTTTTCATCGGCAAGGAATGCGAGCTCGCCAGCATCAGGAGTGAAGAGGTCGTACGAGGGAGCCTGTCCACTCATCTTGGCCACGTACATCCAACCAGCATCAGCGAGGAGGAGCGGCCTCGGCTCCATGGCATCGAGTGCCAGAAGCACCTTGTTGTGCCAGTCCACATCGGGGAGGATGTAGTGAAAGGCGATAGCCCGAAATTTTCCGTGGGGGAGCTTCTCCGTCAAATACGCATAGAGTCTCAAGCTCCCCTCCCCTGTCCCGATATCCCCTGCGAGGTACGCGTGGGGCATTGGCTGGTCCATCAGGATTGCCACCTTTATGGCAGCTGCGAGCAAGGCCGTTGTTCCCCTTCCCACCCTGAGCCTCTTTCCCCCGACGACGATCTCATCTCCCTCGATGGTGGCCTGGCCATCCAGGACGGGAATGGATGGGTCTGGAACCGTGCCCACTACTGCGAGCATATTCTCATGGCCTCCTCGTAAGCGAGCTGGAGGGCATAGCCGCAGAGGGTGTGACCCAGTTCCAGGGGTTGGGGGGCATCCTTGAGTGTCTTGCCCACGAGCTCTTGAGCCAGATAGGGCACATCTGGACAACCTCCTCCCGAGACATTGACTATCATGCCCGTAGACTTCTCCACAGTGATTTTCATGTTAGCTGCCCTCACCATGATATATCCGCCCAGCTCCTTCACATGGAAGAGCCCGACAGGCGCCAAAAGAGGACTGTCCACAGGCACAGCTTCCAGAGGCTCGAGTTTGGCCTCTCTGAGAATCCTCAGGATCTCGAGTTGCGACATGAGGGGATACTCTATGACCATGTCGCATCCTGTCTGAATCTCCGGTGGGGGGCCCATGACCCTCACTTCCTTTCCCTTTGCCCTGAGGAGCCTCTCCGCCCGGATGACTTCTGTCGTGCTCCTGAAGACCAGGATACCCTTCCCCATCCCCCCTTCGTGTTGGGGAGCCTTTTGCTTCGTCTCCTTGCCTTTTCGCCAAAACCTCAATTCTTTTTCTCCAGAATCATCCTGTAGCCGTCCTCAGTCTTCTCCTCCTGGGTCACCTCCCATCCCTCCATGCGAGCTGCCCTCGAGACATTCTCTCGGCTCGTATCCGTGTCAACTAGGACCTCCAGGGTCCCCTTAGCCAGCTTCTTCATGTTTTCCATCACCAGGAGGACTGGCTGTGGACACGAAAGACCCCTGGCATCTATAGTTTTGTCCGCCATATCCCAACACCTCCCTTCAGGATCGTCTCAAATTGGTAAGGCCAATGAAAAGGCATATCCCCATTGCAACTGCCAGACCTGCAATCCCATTGGGGCCTACACCCTGAGGCGAGCTAGCCAGACCAAAATTGTGGGCAATAGCTGCCCCTATTATCATTCCCAGCACGAATACCCCCGCATCGTTATCCCCCTCTCCTGCCATGAAGAGTTGCCTTCCCGGGCAGCCCCCGGCCAGGGCAAAGGCGAGACCCGCAACCATCATCCCACAGAAATTCCAGAGGTGCTGGGAGTGGGCCACGGGCTGCTTCTCGAAGCCGGGATGGAATTGCCCGAGGATCAGATTGACCACCCATGCCACAACAACNAGGGCCACCATNCCCGAAAACAGATGCAATTGCCGAAAGAGGATCAGGTCCCTGATACCCCCCATGGTGCAGAATCGACTCCTCTGAGCAAGAACTCCGATTATCAATCCAGCAGCTAGGGAGACCAATAGGGGAGCCCTCGCTGCCCCTGGCCCTTGGAGACTGTAGAAAAGGATCCCGCTTGCAGCCTGGCCCTCAACTGGAGGATAGGCGAGCCTCAGCACGAGAAGCCCAGCCATGAGGAGGGGGATCATGAGCCCCACTGACTTGCTCTGGGGGGAGCTTCGTCCGAGGGAATAACCCCCTCTGAAGAAGAGCGTGCCGATCCATATCCCCGTTGCAAGCCCTGCCAATCCCAAGATGGCATTTCCATCCCCTCCGGCCAGTCTCAGCAAGGCCCTCCAAGGGCAGCCCAGGAATACCAGGGCTCCTATCATGGCGCACATTCCCAGGAAGAATCGGGCGACCGGAGCAGAGCCTCCCCTTGGCCTGAACTCCTTGAAGAGGACAGCTGCCAAGAATGCTCCGAGCACGAACCCCAGGATCTCTGGCCTGAGGTACTGGACCACCCCAGCCCGATGAAGGCCNAGGGCNCCTGCTATGTCCCTTTCCATGCAAGCAACACATATGCCCATGTTGGCTGGGTTACCCAGTTTCTGGAGCAGGGGAGCGATAACCCCTATGGANGCCCCCACGAGAACTATTCCCCATCGAGTCGCGAGAACATTGCCTTTCATTTCCACCTCCTCATCGGAACTCGGGAATCTGGATTGGCCCCTTCGTATCCTGGCCTCTCTTCGGGTGGTCCATGAGCCTCTTCATCGTCGCAGGGCCTGGAGGCCGGCCTGCGAGTCGAACGCAGCAGGATGGTTGTCAGCCATCCCCAAACGGGTTTGCAGCCCGCGGGGAGCACCGGCTCCCTTCACCGGCCTCACGCTCTGCTCCCACGTTCTTCCGCCCCCCTCCCCGAACACATATCTGCACCGCGCTCGCCGCTAGCGATCTTGTCCAGAAGGAGCAGGGCTGCCCCAATTGCTCCCATAAGTTGGGGGTGAGAAGGAATGAGTATCTGATCCTCGAGCTCCTCGGCCAGCAACTTCCTCATGCAGGGGTTGAGTGCTACTCCTCCCGTGAAGGCTATGGGCATCGCTGGGGAGACCCTTCGAACCATGCTCAAGGCTCTCCTGGCCACAGCGACGTGAAGGCCGAGGGCGATTCTAGATGGCCTTTCCCCTCTCGCCATGAGGGAGGTTGCCTCGCTCTCTGCAAAGACTGTGCACATGCTGGAAATGTTCGAGGCTTCGTCTGCCTCGAGGGCGAAGGCCCCAAATTTCTCGATCCCCATACCGAAGGCCCCAGCCATTATCTCTAGAAATTTCCCAGTCCCAGCAGCGCAGCGATCATTCATCTCGAACTTTATCACCCTGCCGCCATCACCCAATGCGATGCACTTGGTGTCTTGACCTCCGATGTCCAAGACACCCTTTGCGTTGGGAAACATGTGATGGACTGCCCTGGCATGAGCCAATATCTCTGGAACCACGGAGGCCTGCAGAATCTTTCCCATGAGGTGGCGTCCGTAGCCTGTCGCCTGGATCCTGTCGACCTTTAACCCTTCGATCAAAGCCAGACATTGCTTTGAGGGGTCGAAGGTCGTATCTGCGAGCCGAACATCGACGATTCTCCCGCATTCATCCATCACTACGAGCTTCACACTCCTCGAGCCGACATCCAGCCCAACCACTCTCATTTCCCTAGAGTCCCTATGAAGGCCTCAACACGATTCTTGAGGATCTCCACATCTTCCATGGAGTAATCAGTCTCGATCTTGAGCACAGGGATTCCCTCTTTCTCCAGAGCTCTCTCCACCTTGAAGGCCTCTATGGTATATGGGTCGCAAAACTGGAGGGAATAGTGGATCACTCCATCCACTTTCAGATCCTTTGCCATCTTCACCACGTTCTCGATTCGTTCGTTGTTGGGAGTGAAGCACGCACAGTCTATCTTCATGTAACGGTCCACTATGGACTCTATCATCCCTTCCATGTTTTTCCCTTTTTCTGAGACGAGATCCCGTGTATTCCTCACTCCAATGCACGACTCCTCGCCCACTATCACTGCTCCACTCGATTCCACGATATAAGGTAGCTTCCAGTTGGGCACAGCCATGGGACACCCAGAAAGCATTATCCTACGGGTGTCCTCGGGAACCACCCCCTCACCTCTGGCTACCCGGCCTTCCAGTTCATCGCAAAGTTCCCCTATTTTCTGGGTAAAACGCTGGGGATCGTCGTAGAAAGAGATTTGGTTGACAAGGAGAGCGTCTCGACCGGAGATGGGAGTTGGAATGGCCTTCCTCAAAGAATCGAGCCTTTGAAGAACTCGCCTTCTCGCATTGAGCATCCTGATCGCATCAGATAGAGAATCAGCAGTGATTTTGTTTCCTGTTAGCTCTTGTACGCGGTCCTTGAGCCTCAAGACCTCCTCCTTCCAGAGGATTCTGTCCCGAGCCTCTTTCATCTGGGGAATCTCCATCACGTATACAGGGCCAAATTCTCCCAAAAGCTCGTAAGCCTTTTTCTTTCCATCGCAAGTGGTCTCTCCTATCACCAAATCGCAAGATTCAAAAAACGGGCAGAGTCTCGCCAGCTTGAAGCCCATAAATGACTTGATCAAGGCACAAGTATTTCTAGGAAGGACTCTCTCGGCTGCCTCTCGACCGATGTCCGCACCCGCACAAAGTCCCACACATATTCCTCCTGCCGCCCAGATGAGCTCTTCCGGAACGAAGATGCAGAAGGTCCCGACTACTTTCTTGCCTCGAGCTTTGGCCTCCTGAAGTTCCTTTATCCTGAGGCCGTGCACCTCCGAAAGGACGAAGTCGAGGTATTCGGCCCCTCTGAGCCTCCCTTTCTGAGAAAGGTAGATATCTCCGTAGAACTTACCGAGGACTTTGAGAAGGGCATCGTGCGCCTCCAAGTCCAGACCTAGCTCTTCCCACATCTGTGTGTAGTCGGATCCCATCTGGCATGCCTCCTCCGAGTTGTGGACACCCAGCCAGTGTCGACTGGGGATAAAGGACTTGCAATGGAGGATATTCTAGCCTGCTAGATCGCAGCTGTCAATTTGCTTAATCGCGACTATGAATGCTAGGATTCNTACAANCATCGACCGAAGCGTGGCCCATCCTNGANAGAGTTTCTCCTTACAGGCANGGACAGAGTCTCTGCAGGCCTTCTGTGATCTCGGTTATTTGGGTCACTTCTCATGCAAGCGGGCAGGTGTGATTCCCAAATTCCCATTTGATCGGGAAAAAAGGAGAGAGCTTCCCTCAAAAAATCGCTCCCGGGAAGGAGAGGGTCCTCCCTTCCTACCCACAATCCCAGTGCTTACAGGTACAAGTGGCCTCGAGGCGCAATCCCCCCTCGATCACACGAACCCTATTCTCAGAGCCGGCTTCCCCTCGTGCTTCTTCTTCTGGAGCCTCTAACCCAGGACCCTCAGAAACTCCTCTGCTCAGGCCACCTGTCTGAAGATCCTTTCTGTTTTTTCGTCAACTGTTACGACGGGTCGGAACGGATATCCTCTCAGTCACCTCTCCTCAATGCCTTTTTCCCTCCCGAGCATTCCAGCGAACCCATCGAAAAGGCTCTTGTAAAGCACCTCTTGGAATCCCACCTTCTTCTCAGATCCCTGAGACGATTCCGATCTTCTAGTTCCTCTGAAAGTAGCTACTGCACTGACCTTGCCCTTCCTAGCCCTTTTAGCTTCCAGATCGTAATCTTCGTCATCCTCATCCTCGTCATCCTCGTCGTAGATGTAAAAAGTCATGGCCAGTGAAATCCTGCCGCTTATCGTCGAGCCATTCTTGCTCTCATTTCCGCTGAAGACACTCTTGGTCACCGTGAACTCAGCTTCATAATCCAACTCCTCGATGAAATCTTCGAAGAAGTATTCAAGCTCCTCAGTGTCTATATTGACCCAGAACTTCCTCTTCCTCTGAACCCAGGTCCCCTCCATATCCAAGGAGTAGAAATCACCGTCCGAGGAAAATGTGAAGCTATCCTCAAAGGGAATCGTGTCAGTCTCGGAGTGCCCACCTATCGTGACTTTGACGGTGAGAGTGCCAGATACCTCCCAAGTTCCGACAACTGAGCAAAAGGCCCCGGAAGAAAATCCCAGGAAAAGCGCTGTAGTTCCAAACATAGCGAAGAGTCTTCTCCCCATTCGGAATCCCTCCTTCCCTCGTGGTCTTTAAAAAAGCCTTTGACGTATGGCCCAATTAAAGACACTAGCTTCTCGAGGTGTCAAGCATTTTTTTCTGAATTTGTGAGTCTGTGTGCGAGAATTTTCTCACCGGGTACAGGGCCATCCTCTCGGCCCATCTCTCAACCCTTTCTCGCACAGGAATCATCGAGCTACCAAATCCTTAAGGCTCGATTGGAATTGCCCTCTCCCATTGGATCCCAGAGCAAATTCGAGCTGGCCAAGCTGTGAAATTCTCTTTTTCTGGGGTTGGCCCAAAAATCATGCCGACACATTTGATCACCCACCTCGGATCAACCCTCGCTCCCCCTTGCAGAATCGTGCACTCTTTGGGAGGGGAGCTTCCGTCTGAAGCAGTCCCCGAGTCCCTTCCAAGCTCGAGCGGGTGCAACAAAAGGGCCTTTCTGGGACAGGCCACAAGTTAAAGAGTGCCGGAGGATCTCGCGCGGAAACGCTCCTTCGCGTTCTTGTCGAAAGATCCTCTAGACCCCCAGGGTCGACCATTAAGCTGGTCTAGAAGCCCGCCCCTGCAAGACCTCTATCGAGGAAAAGTACCCCAGAGCAAAGTAACCATGAAGATCGAGACAAAGAGTGCCTTTGGGTCATCTTGTCCTTGACCAGATGTGCTCGATCGCCTATCATGCTCCGAGAAATTCCAAAGGGAGTTCGAGGGGGATCATGGTGCCAAGGGCCCAAAAGAGGTTTGCGAGGAGAACTCTCTGGGTTGGGATCCTGGTGGGATTAATCCTTGCTGGATGCACTGGATCCGGTGTTCAGATGGTTTATCTCCACTTCAGGCCCACGGGGGAAATATCTTCTTTCCAGTCCGCCACGGTCGCTGTTGCTCCTTTCCAAGATATGAGGAGTGCTCCTCAAATCATCGGAAGGAGGATAAGGGTAGATGGAAGCCCAGAGACCATAATGCTCGGTTCCCCTAACACGGGAAAGGACCTCACTTACATCGTCACCAGATACTTGGAGGCCAAGGGGATGAAGGTGGTTGACCTTCCCTCCTGGAGGCCAGAGCCGGAAAGCTTGAAGGACCTTCCACCCGGTGTGCGACTTGCAGTGACTGGCAAGATAGAGAGCCTGGATGTGCAAGCAGACTCCAACTTATTCAGGACACTTGTCCGCTATAGGATAAGGCTCACCGGTTACTTGGGTCTTCCTGACAGGGGAGAAGTTCTGACGAGATCAGTGGAAATAAGCCCACAGAGAACAACTGCCACCTTCGATGTGAGGCAGATCGAGGAAGACCTCAACGGGGCAATCATGGAAGCCATAGGGAGGCTTTTCGAGGGAGTCCTATCCCAAATTTGAGACCCCAGGCACGCAACCAGACTTCTCCCAAGATTACATGTCCTGGCCCCTTAAGGTAATCCGAGCAGCGAGGGAATGTCTCGAGAGGGCTAGCCCATTCGTTTCCATAATACAAGGTCGGGAGTGGATCGAGGATCCCAAGGGATATGGCAAGTGGGCAGTGCTTCCTGCCACTTTCAACCCCCCTACACTAGCTCACGGTGAAATGGCTAGATGGGCTCTCCAAGAGGGCCAATGCAGAGAAGTTCTCCTTCTCATCGACCTGAGGCACGCAGACAAGGAAGCTCCGGAAGCCCATCTCCTGGATCGTCTCATGATGGCCAAATTGGCATTTCTTCCTGAGGAGGGATTTTCCCTGGGCATTTCGAGCCACGGCCGCTTTCTGGACAAGGCCTTGGCCTTGGAAGCGCTCTTTGGAGAAAAGCGAAGTTGGTGCTTCATCGTGGGATCCGATGCCCTCCGGAGGATCCTTCAGCCTATCTTTTACACAGATCCNCGAAAGGAGCTCGAGACCCTCTTTCAGATGGCTTCATTCGTTGTCTTCAGAAGGGCTGACGAGATGATTTGCGATCAGGGGGTATTTCCTAAGGCAAACCTCCTGTGGAAGGATTTACCCGAACATTTGAGGGGTCTATCATCGAGCATGGTCAGGCAAGCCATTAGGGAGGGGAAGGAGTGGAAGATATGGGTCCACCCAGCTGTGGCGAGTTACATAGAGAAGAATAGCCTTTACAAGGATCCCTCCCTTTGCGCGATGAGGCTGATGAGGCTCCAAAACCTTTTCCAAAAACATATTCTAAAGAAGAATTAAAAGGGCTCTTTCCCCGGCACATAAAAGAGACGAGGCGACAAAGAGGAGCTCGCCTTTGGCAAGGCAGGCCACACTCTTCAGGATTTCTCGAGGATGGCTCGAGCCTTCGCCATCTGACGGAAGATTAGCCAAGGGACCGTAATTTTCGCCCCCAGATCGCCCCCCGCTCCCATACGGGAAGACTAGAACTTATGGGCCTCCAAGGATTCTCAGTCATGGAACAAAAGATCGGGCGAATTCGAGAAGGTCATTTCCCCCCTCACTCAAGGGGCCTTGCCCCGAGATCCTCGTGCTATAGGAACTCGAGCCCCCCGGCATTCAAAAGGCCCACCTGCCCGGAATTGTGCTCACCATCCGCACTCTTCTGGGAAGAGGGCCTCCGGACCATCCCACTGGGGAGCTCCACGTGGTGGAGGGCAGCGGCGTTTCACCTGACGGTTTTTCTGCCCGCCGCACCCCGCCTTCCAGAGACTCCCAGATATGGGGAGCGCCAGTTTGCCTTTTTGCCGCGCCCTACCCAGAGCGAAAGAGAGCAGTCACAAGTGCCGAACCAACGCCTCTTTCGCCAGACACTCCCTCAACGCCCCCAATCATGGCAAAGACCCTTCTTCGCATTGCTTCTCTCTGATCCATGTCATGTCCCCTCCCGAGCCCAGGCCACCACATTTTTGTTGACATGCCCTCTGGCCAGCGATACCCTCCGGGGCGGGGAGAAATGTCCGGAACCTTATGATAATGCTTGGCGAATTCGGCGACGGCCCGAGGGGAGGACCGCTGTGTGGGGGGAGAAAAGCGCCGAAGCTCCAAGTCTTGGATCATCCGTTCTAGAAGGAAGCTGATGGTAGACCTCCTTGCACTTCGATATAGCGTCCCGACGGACCTACAGGATACGCTATGGCCCAACATTTGGGACGACTCAAGTACCCAAAACCCTGCCGTCTAAGCGGTTGAGTTCGACCCTCCGCCACGGCGGATCGGCCTCGCCGAGCGCTCGAGGCCAAGGTTAGGCCCAATGAGAGCGAAGCTCCTCAAAAGAATGATTGGAATTAGGAAGGGGGAAAACCTAAGGAACGAAGAAACAGAAAAGTTCTACGTCGTAAAACGATTACAGGAAGACACCGTTCTTTTGGAATCTAGGAATGGAGAAGGAGAAATACTGGTAACTAGAACGGATATCAAAACTATGTACACGAAAACCCTCGGAACAAAGCTCTGCAATGTTTTTAGAGCTCCTGTTTTCTGGATTACTATTGTATCTGGTCCCCTATTTTTTCTCTCGGTATATCTCTACCTCGAGGCCGCCGGAAAGCGTAATGACGCCTTTGAGGCGCCTAGCATTGCGGCACTACAGCTTCTAGTTATTGCATTAGTTCTGCCTTTGCAATACTATGCGGCAACTTGGATATACAGACTATTGCGCGCAAAGTTGCCCAGTTTTTCTTGCAGTCTTATTATTCGGATTAGCATTGTATTTTGGTTACTAGAAATCGGCTTTGTATATCTCGCTTTTACACTTCATAGCAGTGTCTGGGATCTTTTTGTCGCGCTCACTATCCAAATTTATTTGCTTTTGTCATTCTCCGTAGGACTTTGGATCTACAAATTAATTGTTTGGGCATCCAAGAAAATTTGAAACGAAACGATCTCTATCCATCCTACGGGGTTCCTTTTTCAATTTACGGTTTAGGGTTTCAGGATTGCCTGAGCGAAATCAGCAGCGACCATCAGGGGTCAGCAAGGTGTGCTGTACCCCTTTGTCAAGACACTTTTTAATGATTTAAATCCCCTTCTTTTGGCCTAGGCTGCTACCTCCAATTCGCGCCTCGGGTTCTTGGCCTTGCGATCACCCGGCCTCTCCCAGTCTAGAACCTGATGAGGCCTCTGATGGTTGTA
>JGI24188J35168_1001084_pt1 | contig 16111 bp, 8 predicted proteins | sample YNPBryantNP2012_FD_35168 | JGI IMG/M metagenome (IMG submission 35168) | reverse complement strand
AGCCCTCCCAAACCCTCCCGCGGGTGGGGGAATGGGGAAACCCGGTTTCCCCATTCCCCTGCGGGGCGGGGGCGTGGGGAAACCCGGTTTCCCCACACCCCTCGCCGAGGGCTTATTTTCACGTTAGGGAGCCGACCCGGCGGGCTGGCTGCCGGCGCTACCCTGTGCCCGGCTGCAACTCTGGCGTCTGGAAAGATGGATTGGCCGGCTGGCGCGCGCGAAGGAGGCGGGCCGAATTGGCCAGGATGCCCAGATCGGGCAGCGACTGTGCCGCGGCGGCCAGCACTGGCGGCAGGAGACCAATCGCGGCCAGACTCAACCCGACCAGGTTGTAGACCACGGTAAAGCCCAGGTTGAAGCGCACCACGCGCATCGTGCGTTGCGCCAGACGCAGCGCCTCGGGCAGGAGCGTCCAGTCGTCGCGCATCAGCGCCACGTGGGCGGCTTCCAGGGCGATATCGCTGCCAGCCACCCCCAGGGCCACGCCCACATCGGCCTGGGCCAGCGCCGGGGCATCGTTGATCCCGTCGCCCACCATCACCACACCGTGTCCACGGGCCTGATACTCGCGCACGATGGCGATTTTGTCCTCGGGCAGCAGTTCGGCCCGGTATCCGACGCCGAAACGTTCGGCCAGCGCCGCGGCGGCGGGCGCGCTGTCGCCGGTCAGGATGACAATCTCACGGATGCCCGCCTGTCGCGCCTCGTCCAGGGCGCGGGCCACTTCGGGGCGCTCGCTGTCGGCGGCAGCCAGGACGGCCGCGGGTGTGCCGTCAAGCGTAACAACGAACAGTGTCCGTCCGGCGGCGGCCAGGGCCTCGACCGCGGGTGGCAGGCTGAAGCCGGGCGGCAGCAGCCGCGCATTGCCGACCGTCACCTCTATGCCGTTCACCTCGGCGCGCACGCCCTGTCCGGGGAGCGCCGCGAACCGTTGCGGCGCCGGGATCGTCAGGCCGCGCTCAACCGCCGCCAGGCGCACCGCTTCGGCCAGGGGATGCTCGGAGTAGCGTTCGGCGCCCGCAGCCAGCGCCAGGACCTCGGCCTCCGACCGTTCGCCCAGGGCGAGCACCGCGATGATGCGCGGCCGGCCCAGGGTCAGGGTGCCGGTCTTATCCACCAGCAGCACATCGGCGCGGGCCAGGGCCTCGAGGTAACGCCCGCCTTTGATCAGCAGACCCCGGCGAGCGGCCCCGCCGATGGCCGCCAGCACCGCCACCGGCGTAGCCAGGGCGAACGAACACGAGCAGGCCACCACCAGCACCGCCGCCGTCGCCAGCGGGTCGCGCCGGAGGAGCAGGGTCAGCGCGGCCAGGGTCACGACCACCGGCAGCAGCCAGGCGGCGAAGCGGTCGGCCAGGCGTTGCACGTCGGCGCGCCGGGCCTCGGCCTCCTCGACCAGGCGCACGACCTTGCCGAAGGTGCTGGCCTCCCCGACGCGGGTCGCGCGCACGCGCAGGCTACCGAACTCGGCGATCGTGGCGGCGAAGACGTTCACTCCCGGCCCGGCTTCTACCGGCATCGGCTCGCCGGTAATCGCCGCCTGGTTGATCGTCGCCTGGCCCTCGATGACCGCGCCATCCACCGGGATCCGTTCGCCGGGGCGCACCACGACCACATCGCCGGGCCGCACGGCGGCGATAGGCAGTTCCACCTCGGCGCCCTCGCGTTCGACGCGGGCGGTCTGCGGGGCCAGGGCGTCGAGCTGGCGCACCGCCCGCCGCGCCTGTTCGGTGGTGAAACGCTCCACGCCATCGCCAACGCGCATGAAGAAGACCACCACCGCTGCCGTCGCCCATTCGCCCACGGCCAGCGCTGCCAGCACCCCCAGGCTCATCAGCGTGTGCGCGGTCACCTGCCGGCGCAGCGCCGCGCGGAGCACTCCGGCAAAGACCGGCCAGCCCGCCAGCAGGACCAGACCGGCGCCGATCCAGAACGGCACCCTGGCGGTGATTGTTTCCAGCAAGCCCAACCATTCGCCCACGACTACCACGAACAGCACCGCCCCGAAGATCAGGCCGAAGAGCATCAGCGCGCGCCGCGCCACGGCCGCGCCCGCTTCGCCGCGGCCCTGTGGTGCCGGGGCCGCGGGGACCTGGTACCCCGCCGCTTCCACCGCCGCCCGCAACACCTCGGGCGTCACCCGGGCCGGATCGCCGCGAACGATGGCCTTCTCCGCCGCCAGCAGCACCGTCACCGCCTCGACCCCGGACAGGCCGGCGATGGCCCGCTCGACGTGCGCGGCGCAGTCGGCGCAGTCCATGCCGCAGACAGGGATCTCGATCGTTTCGGCCATAGCTCTCTCGTGTGGCTTCACCACGCGCTCGCATGCGAGGGTCCGGGAGGGCGCGGCCCTCCTGGAAAGCGCAAACCGGGGTATTCCTACAGTTGTAGGTGCGCTCCCCGTCGGGGGGAAAGCCCTCGGCTACGGGGGGCAAAGCCCACCTTCGTGGGCTACACAGGCCACGCAGGTGGCCTTCGCAAACGCTAGCCGAGGCGTTTACGCCGACGGAAACGGATCATCTGCCGAAATACAACTGTAGTAGGTATCCGAACAGGAGTTAATCGGCCGCGACTCGGGGGGCCGTGGCCTGCAGAATCTCGCGCAGGAAGCGGCCAGTGTGCGAGGCCTCGACCATGGCCACCGCTTCGGGCGGGCCCTCCGCCACGATGGAGCCGCCCCCGTCGCCGCCCTCCGGTCCCAGGTCAATCACCCAGTCGGCGGTCTTGATCACATCGAGGTTGTGCTCGATCACGATAACCGTGTTGCCCGCGTCCACCAGGCGATGCAGCACCCGCAGCAGGTTCTGCACATCGGCGAAGTGCAGGCCGGTGGTCGGCTCGTCGAGGATGTAGATCGTGCGTCCCGTGGCCACTCGCGCCAGTTCCCTGGCCAGCTTCACCCGCTGCGCTTCGCCGCCGGAGAGCGTCGTGGCCGGCTGGCCGAGCTTGATGTAGTCCAGCCCCACGTCGTGCAGCGTTTGCAGGATGCGCCGCACCCGGGGCACGTTGTCGAAGAACTCCAGGGCCGTCTGCACGTCCATATCCAGCACGTCGGCGATGGATTTGCCCTTGTATTTGACCTGCAGGGTCTCGCGGTTGTAGCGTTTGCCCTTGCACTCGTCGCAGCGCACCCACACGTCGGCCAGGAACTGCATGTCGATCTTGATTTCGCCGTTGCCCTCACACGTCTCACAGCGACCGCCTCTGACGTTGAAGGAGAAGCGTCCCGGCGAATAGCCGCGCAGGCGGGCCTCGGGGGTGGTGGCGAACAGGTCGCGCAGCAGGTCGAACAGCTTGACATAGGTGGCGGGATTGGAGCGAGGCGTGCGCCCGATCGGCTGCTGGTCAATATCGATCACTTTGTCCAGGTGCTCGATGCCCCGCAGGGCGCGGTAGGGACCGGGCTTGAGCTGGGCCTTGTTGAGACGATTGGCCAGGGCCGGGTAGAGCGTCTCAGTGATCAGCGACGACTTGCCCGACCCCGACACCCCGGTGACAGCCACGAAGCAGCCCAGGGGGAAGCGCGCGCTGACATCGCGCAGGTTGTTAAGGGTCGCGCCTTCGATCTCCAGCCAGGCTTCCTGGTCGGAGGCCGCCGCCGCGGGCGGGGCGCCCCGCCCGCGGCGCAGTGGTGCAGGGCGCCGTTCGGCGATGGCCGAGACGGCGAGGGGCCGGCGCCGCCGCGCGGGCACGCCGATCTCCAGGCGCCCGCTGAGGTACTGGCCGGTCAGCGAGGTGGGATGGGCCGCGATGGCCTCTGGCGGCCCTGCCGCCACCACCTCGCCGCCCTTGACCCCCGCGCCGGGGCCGAAATCTATGATCCAGTCAGCCGCCTGCATGGTCTCCAGATCGTGTTCGACCACCACCAGGGTATTGCCCAGATCGCGCAGGCGCAGCAGCGAGTCGAGCAACTTGCGGTTGTCACGCTGGTGCAGGCCGATGCTCGGCTCATCGAGAATGTACATGACCCCGACCAGGCCTGAGCCGATCTGCGAAGCCAGGCGAATGCGCTGGGCCTCGCCGCCGGAGAGGGTCGGCGCGGGGCGGGCGAGGGTCAGGTAGTGCAGGCCAACGTTCTTGAGAAAACCCAGGCGCTCGCGGATCTCTTTCAACACATCGGCGACGATCTGCACCTGGGTCTCGGTGAGCGGCCCCGCGCTCAGGCTGCGCACCCAGTCGAGGGCCTCGGTGACGTTGCGCTCGCAGACCTCATGAATATTGGCCCCGGCCACGCGCACGGCGAGGCTTTCGGGGCGCAGGCGCGCGCCGCGGCAGGCCGGGCAGGGCTGCTCGCTCATAAACTGCAAGTAGTACTCGCGGGCGACCTCGCTGCCGGTCTGCAAGAAGCGCCGGCGGATCTCGGCGGCCAGGCCCTCCCAGGGCCGGTAGAACTCGCCGAAGCCGCCGTGCTCGTTCGACCAGAGGAAGCGGATGCGCTCCTGCCCGCTGCCATAGATGATGGCCTCGCGTTGCCGCGGCGTCAACTGGTTCCAGGGCGTATCCAGGCTGAAGCCGTAGTGGGCAGCAATGGCGACGAGGGCCTTGTAGCCCCACGAGTCGCTCTTCTTGCGCATCTCGCCCCAGTAGGTCACCGCGCCCTCGTGGATGGACAGATCGCCGTTGGGCACGAGCAGGTCCGGGTCCACCTCCAGGCGCGTGCCCAGACCGGTGCACTGAGGGCAGGCGCCCTGGGGCGAGTTAAACGAGAACATCTGCGGGGTCAACTCGGGGAAGGAGATGCCGCAGCTCAGACAGGTATTGCTCTGGCTCATCAGCCACTCTTCGGGGGCGGCGGCGGCGCCCTCCTCGCCCGGCGCCGCGCGCGCCCGGGACTGGATGCTGATGACGACGCTGCCCTCGCCCACGCGCAGGGCCTGCTCGATACTATCGGTGAGACGGGTCACGAAGCCGTCATAGGCGCTGCCCGCCCCGGCCGCTGCCACGCCCTGGCCCGTCGCGGGGGCCTCCTCCGCGACCGCATCACGCTCGGGCATCACCAGGCGATCAACGACCACCTCGATGGTGTGCTTGACCTTCTTATTGAGACGGATCTCCTCGTCAAGCCCGCGGATCTCGCCGTCCACGCGCACGCGCACAAAGCCCTCGGCCCGGGCCTCGGCGAAGATGTCGCGGTACTCCCCCTTCCGCTGCGAGACCAGCGGCGCGAGCACCATGAAGCGCGTCCCGGGCGGCAGGCTCAGCACGCGCTGGACCATCTGCTCGGCGCTTTGCGAGGCGACCGGGCGGCCGCACTGGTGGCAGTGCTGCGCCCCGGCGCGGGCGAAGAGCAGGCGCAGGTAGTCGTAGATCTCCGTCACCGTGCCCACGGTCGAGCGGGGGTTCTTGCTGGCGCTCTTCTGCTCGATGGCGATGGCCGGAGAAAGCCCCTCAATCAAATCAACGCGGGGCTTCTCCATCTGGCCGAGGAACTGCCGGGCGTAGGCCGAGAGGCTCTCGACATAGCGCCGTTGCCCCTCGGCATAGAGGGTGTCGAAGGCCAGCGAACTCTTGCCCGAGCCGCTGACGCCGGTGAGCACCACCAGACGGTCGCGGGGGATCTCGAGATCGATCCCCTTGAGGTTATGCTCACGGGCGCCCTTAATAACGATCCTGTCCTTCGCCATAGACGGTTGCACCCCTGCCGCGCAGACGAAAGCGCCGCCTGGCTTCGTGGCGGCGCTGGATGTGAACGGCCATATGCGTAGTATACCACCGCTGGCCGGTGCTCGCGGACTCAAGAAGCGCTTCTGGGCTTGTAGGCCCATTGATTATTCTTGTCCTTTTTGCGTTCAAAGCCGTCACCCCACGGATTGTTGCCTTCGGTTATCGTCTGGCTCCACCAGGCAACCATGTTCCCTGCCAACCATGCTTCGGTTTTATTTTGACAGCGATGCCTGGCGGCGGCAAGTTCTGTCTTTGCCACCCTATCGTGCATCAGCAGTCCGTGCGGCTGCGCCGCACACGAACAGGATGAACATGAGGTTGTTCTTGGGAGGGCAAAGCCCTCCCAAACCCTCCCACCGGGTAAGGGGATGGGGAAACCCGGTTTCCCCATCCCCCTGCGGGGCGTGGGTGTGGGGAAACCCGGTTTCCCCACACCCCTCCTCCGAGGGACTATGTTCACGTGAGACGGTCATGCGCATGGCGCACAACGCCGCGATGAAAACAGACCGGGAGCGCGGGCGTCCCGCCCGCGCCACGGCGCCGCGGGCACGGTGACGGCCCCCTCCCTGACCCTCCCTCGCCGGGGGCGGGAACCCGGCTCCTCCCCCCAGCGGGGGGAGGCTGGGAGGGGGGCTGAACGCTGCGAACGATGGTCACCTCAGCCGTTCAACGATGCTCGCCGAAACTCCGGCGCCGCTTCCAGGCGCTCGATGAACGCGCGCATCGAAGGCACGCGGCGTCGGCGTTCCTCCAGGCATGGCGCGGTGGCGTCGCGCGCCAGTTGCGCGAGTCCGGCGGAGATGCGCGCCTGGCCCGCCCACGGCGCTCTGCCCCCCCCGGGCGCGGGGTTGTCCTCGTCGTCCGGGGCGCCCAGAAGCATCTCCTGGAGCGCGCGCCCCAGCCCGTACACATCAATGTGCGGGGTGAGCGTTTCTGCTCCGCCGCCGCTTAACCGTTCCGGCGGCAGGTAGCGCCGCGTGCCGTAGATGCTGCGCTGGCGCGGGGCGCGCAACGACTCCGCCGCGCCCAGATCGATCAAGGCAACGTCAGCGATGCCCCGCGTGGGGCGCAACATGATGTTTCCGGGCTTGACATCGTGATGAATGAGGCCGTGGGTGTGCAGGTGATGCAGGGCCTGGGCGGTCTGATGGGCGATGTGCGCCGCCAGGGTCGGGTCGAGGGGCCGGCCCCGCCGCCGGCGCAGCACGTGGGCCAGGGTTGGCCCTGGCTCGAAGGCCAGCGCGAGGTAGGGCACGGTACACCCGTCGCCGGCCTCGCCGCCGGGCAGGCGTGCCAGGCCCAGGTCGCGCGGGCCAGGCTCGCCAGGGCGCCGGCGCTGGCTGTAGAGCGCCACCAGGTGCGGGTGCCGCAATTCCACACGCGCGAGGTAGCCGTGTTCGTCGTGCAGGTTGGCCTGGAAGTCGGGACGGGCGAGTTTGAGCGCCGCCAGTCCGCAACGGGGACGCAGGCGCCTCAGCAACCCGGCGGCGCGTTCCCGCAGGCGCCCGCGGTCCGCCGGTCGCGCCAGGTACAGCGCGCTTGCGCCGCTGGTGGCAATGGGCCGGAGAATGACAAACTCGTCGATCCGCTGTCCGGGTTGGAGAGGAGGAAGATCGCGCAGCATCGTCGTCCCTGGGGCATGCGGTGGTCCTCTGTTGTACCGCCGCGATCCGCCGCGCGATGCGCCCTGCTCATGGTCTTTGAGCAATGAATCCGCTACACATGGTCCTTTGGAGCGGGGTGTGGGGAAACCCGGTTTCCCCACACCCTCGCCCGCGGGAGGGTTTGGGAGGGCGCAGCCCTCCCAGGAACAACCGTATGTTAATCCCAATAGGGGTAGAGGGAGAAACCGGGTTTCTCCCTCTACCCCCACACCAGCTCAGGCAGCAGTGCCCGCCGGCCTATCGCGCGGCCACGCGCTCGGCCTCGACCGGCGCGCCCTGCTCGACCGGCACGCCCCGGCCCAGGTCGGGCCGCAGGGCCAGCGCCAGCACCCCGGCAGCCCCCATCACCACCAGCAGACCCGACAGGTACGGCGCCACCGGCCCGAAGGCATCGAACACGGCGCCGGCGAACAACGGCCCGATCACCATCATCAGGCTGTTGAGCGATTGCACACCTCCCAGGGCCGACCCCTGGGCCTGTGGCGAGACGCGCCGCGAGATCAGGCTGGTCAGGCTGGGTGTGGCCATGCCGCTGCCAATGGCAAGGACCGCGGTGGCCGGGTAGAGCATCCAGCCGGCGGGGACGAAGGCGATCATCCCGAAGGCCAGAGCCATGAGCGTCAGACCGCTGACCGCCAGGCGCGCCTCGCCGAACCGCGGCACGAGTTTGCGGATCAGGAAGCCCTGCATAACAATCGCCACCAGACCGATAAAGGCGAAGACGAAGGCGATATCAGTGGGGCCGAAGCCGAAGCGCGTGTTGGCAAAGACGGCGAAATTGCTCTGTAGCCCGGCGAAGGCGAAATTGAGCAGCACCACCCCCAGCAAGAGGGGACGGATGACTTCCAGGCCGATCACCGCCCGCAGGCGCTTGAACGGGTTGATGCTCTGCGCCTGCTGCGCGCGCCGCTCGACCGGCAGCGACTCGGGCAGCCGGAAGTAGCCGAAGACCACGCTGGCAAACACCAGGGCCGCGGCGACGAAGGCCGGGGCGCTCAGGCTGATCAGGCTGAGCAAGCCGCCCATGGCCGGACCGAGCATGAAGCCCAGCCCGAAGGCCGCGCCGATCAGACCCATGCCGCGGGCGCGCTCCTGGGGGGGCGTGACATCGGCGATGTAGGCCTGCGCGGCGCTGATGCTCCCGCCAGTAATCCCGGCGATGATCCGCGAGACGAAGAGCACGGCCAGCACGGCCTCGGCGCCGAAGCTCCGCAGGCTGTCGGCGAGGCCGAAGAGCATATACGAGAACGCCGCGCCGAGCAGGCTCAGCAACAGCACCGGACGGCGCCCGAAGCGGTCCGACAGACCACCCAGGATCGGCGCGAAGAGGAACTGGAACAACGAATAGGAGGCCGTCAGCGCGCCGACGATCAGCGCGTGGTTCGCCGCCAGCCAGGGCGTGCCCGTCTCCTCGATCAACTTAACATAAAAGGGAAGCAGGGGCAGGACAATGCCCACGCCCAGCAGATCGATGAAGACGGTCAGAAAAATAAACACCAGCGATGCGCGATTGGATTTCAAGGTCATCTCCCCCAATACTTTGCCCCTAGGAAATGTTTCCCTGTGAAGCATACCACGATGAACCGGCTTTGTCAACCCTTTGCACAGATTTTTTCGGCCATCCATGCGGCTGCGCCACGCACGAAGGGAATGAACATAAGATTCTTCCTGGGAGGGCAAAGCCCTCCCACACCCTCCCGCGGGCGGGGGGCGTGGGGAACCCTGGTTTCCCCATCTCCCTGCGCGCGGGCTGCGCCCTCACCTTCCCGCGGGCGGGGGCGTGGGGAAACCGGGGTTCCCTGGCGATGAACATGATCTGGGAGCGCGGGCGTCCCGCCCGCATCGCGTCTCCGCGGGCATGGTGACCGCCCCTTTCCCCAACCCTCCCCCGCTGGGGGCGGGCACCCGGCTCCTCCCCCCAGCGGGGGGAGGCTGGGAGGGGGGCTGAACCTGGCGAACGATGGTCACCTCAGCCCTCACTGGTTGGCGCCATCTGTGGACGGCTGCGCCGCCCTGCACACCCCGCTGCGCGAGGCGGATGTTGCGCGCGCCCGGTGACCGATCTGGCACGGGCTGCTTTTGCCGCAAGGATGTGGTAACATAGCGAGCAGGAATGGACGGGCGCGGAGGAGGCCCATGGGGTTCAGCGGCTTCTCAACCGATACGCTTGTGGGCCTGCCGCCGGAGTTGTTCAGCGAGGTGCTTCCCGCGATCACCCTCCCCAGCGAGCTCAAGGTGACCCTGCATATCTTTTACCGCCTGAGCCGGCAGCGGGCCACCCCCCGTCGTCTGAGCTGGGAGGAGTTGCTGGCCGATCGCACCCTGCGGCGCTCGTTGCGCTCGGTCTCGAAGCTACGCCCGTTTGAAGATCTGCTGGCCGAGGGGTTGCAGGCGGCCGTCCGGCGGGGCACCCTCCTGCATGTGGCCCTGCCCGCCGATGGGCGCGTGGGCAACTGGTACCTGGTGCATACCGCCGCCAACCGGGCATGGGTCGAACGCCTGGCCCAGGCCCAGGTTGCGCTGGCCCCGGCCGCCGAGGCCTCGCCGCAGCGGCCCTCGCTCCTCGGGCTGTACGAGCAGAACATCGGCCTGGTCACCCCGATGCTGATTGATGAACTGCGCGAGGCCGAAGAACGCTACCCCCGCGAATGGATCGAAGAGGCCATGCGCGAGGCCGTGCGCTCCAATGCCCGTTCCTGGCGCTATATTCGCAAGGTCCTTGAGAGGTGGGCGGTCCATGGACGACAGGATGCGACGCATCGCGCCGAACGACCTATCGATGTGGAAAAATACACCGGCGGCGCCTTCGGAGATCTCTTCCGACGCGGCAGCGACGACACCGATCTCTGATGCGCCCTGCCCACGCTGCAAGGGCGCCGGGTATCTGGTGGCCGATGTGCCCTACGGCCATCCCGATTTTGGCCGGCTCTGGCCCTGTAGCTGTCGCACCGCCGAACGCCTCCGGCAGCGCGGCGAGATGCTGCGGGCCATGAGCAACCTCGGGCCGTTTCTCAATAAGACCTTCGAGAATTTCGACGCCGGGGTGCGCGGGGTGGCGCGGGCCTACGCCCGGGCGCTGAAGTTCGCCGAGCATCCCATGGGCTGGTTGATCCTCTTCGGCGGCTATGGCTGCGGCAAGACCCATCTGGCTGCCGCCATCGCCAACCGCCTGCTCGCCAATCATAACGAGGTGCTGTTTACGGTTGTGCCCGACCTGCTCGATCACCTGCGCTCCACCTTTGGCCCCCACAGCGAAGTCGGCTACGATGAGCGCTTTGAACAGGTGCGCAGCGCCGGGGTGCTGATCCTCGATGACCTGGGCACCGAGAACGCTACCCCCTGGGCCCGCGAGAAACTCTTCCAGATCTTCAATCACCGCTACAACTACCGCCTGCCCATGGTGATTACCAGCAATCGCGAACCCAGAGATATCGAGCCGCGCATTCTCTCCCGTATGACCGATCGTGACCTGTGCGACGAGATCATCATTATTGACGCCGATGATTACCGGCGCACGCCTACCGCGCAGCGCTTTGAACAGAAAAAGGCCCACCATCTACAGCGCATGGGTCGCCGTGATGGCAATGCCTGATCGCCGCGCCCGGCGTCCTGGTTGGCATGTGGCGCCAGGGAAGGTGTGGGTTCGCATTTCTCCCGGGAGCGCGGACCGCTTGCCCGCGTAGACGCGATGAGGGCGGGACGCCCGCACTTCCAGGCGCGAGGGTTACCCCAGGGCGTGAACGGTTACCTGCCCCCCTCCCAGCTCCCCCCGCTGGGGGGAGGAGCCGGACTCCCTCCTCCAGCGGGGGAGGGTCAGGGAAGGGGCGGGGCAGGCCGAGCGGCTTCCGGGCATGCCGGACTGCGGCACCCTGTCGCGCGGTGTGAGCGGAGGGAGCGCGCAACACCTTTCGTCACACGACCTCCCGATGCTCGTAATGATCCTCTGGTATCATAGGTTCTTGCATGCACGGTGCGACGTGAGCGCCGCGGTGATGGGGAGCGAGAGTGATGCTACAGCACTATCTGTCGGCGGGCGATCTGAGCCGCTCCGAGGCCGAGACCCTGCTGGATCGCGCCGCCCGGCTCAAGGCTGAGTTTCGCGCCAATGGCGGCGGAGCCCACGCCGGGTTGCCCCTCCAGGGGAAGACCCTCGCCCTCGTCTTTGAAAAGCCGTCGTTGCGCACCCGCGTGGCCTTCGAGGCGGGCATGACCCAGCTTGGCGGCCACGGCTCGTACCTCTCGGCGAACGACATTGATATGGGCGGGCGCGAGAGCGTGCCCGATGTGGCGCGAAATCTCAGCCGCTGGGTGCAGGCCATCGCCGCGCGCGTCTTCAAGCACGCCACGGTCGAGACCCTGGCGCGCTACGCCTCGGTCCCGGTGATCAATGCCCTCTCAGATCGCGAGCATCCCTGCCAGGCCCTCGCCGATATGCTCACCCTCCACGAACATTTCGGCGCGCTGCAGGGTCTGCGCCTGGCCTATGTGGGCGATGGCAACAATGTCTGCCATTCGTTGTTGCTGCTGGGGGCGACCCTGGGCCTGGATCTGGCCGTGGCCTGTCCCCCCGATTACCGGCCCGACCCGGAGATCCTCGAACGCGCCGAGGGCCTTGCCCGCGCCAGCGGCGCCCGCATCGCCATCAGCGCCGCCCCGAGCGAGGCCGTTGGCGGCGCCGACGCGGTGTATACCGATGTCTGGACCTCGATGGGCCAGGAGCATGAAACCGCCCGCCGCCGCCCGATCTTCGCGCCCTACCAGGTGAACCCGGCCCTGATGGCCCTGGCCGCCCCCCGGGCCGTGTTTATGCACTGCCTCCCCGCCCATCGCGGCGAAGAGGTCACCGCCGAGGTGATCGATGGCCCGCAGTCGCTGGTCTTCGAGCAGGCCGAGAACCGTCTGCATGTGCAGAAGGCGTTGATTCTTTCGTTGTTGGGGGTGTAGCAGGGGCATGGGGCAGCCCGGCTTCCCCCACCCCGGTAGGGAGGAACGGGGAACCCCGCTTGTCCCTGGCGAGCGTCGCGTTCGCCTGAGCGGGGGCGTGGGGAACCCCGGGTTCCCCACCGTCCAACCGGTCTGGAGGGGGCCTGACCCCCCGGTAGAGAGGAACGGGGAAACCCACTTTCGAGCATCGCATTCTACGCGCAAAGAACAGAGCCATGGCAGGAAACCGCGCAATCTTCGACCGGGCGATGGAGCAGAGCCGTGAGGCGGCGCGTCAGGGCCAGTGGGACGAGGCGCTGCGCGCCGCGGTCCGCGCCTTGCAGGAGTTTCCCCAGGACGCCGACGCGCGCACGGCGGCGGCCGTGGCCCTCTTTCATACCGGCAAGCTCGAGCGCGCGCTGCAACTGTTCGAGGAATTGCGCGCCGCGGACCGGCAGAACCCCTTCTTTCTGAGTTACATCGCCCAGGTGCACCAGCACCAGGGCAACATCGCGGCGGCGGTCGAGAGCTTCCGCGGCCTGGCCGATCTGCACCTGGCCCAGCGCCGGCCCGCCCAGGCGGTGGAGGCGCTGCGCGAATTGCTCAAACTGCGCCCGGAGGATCGCGAGCAGCGCCTGCGCCTGGCGCGGCTCTACGAAGAGATGCAGGCGCGCGCTGAAGCGGCGCGCGAGCATCTGACCCTGGCGCAGCAGAGTTTCGCCGACCATCATCTCGACCAGGCCGCCGCCTCCGCCGAGGCTGCCCTGCGCCTCGACCCTACCAGCCGGGAGGCCAAGGATCTGATCGTCACCCTGCGCGACGCGATGGCTCGTGAGGCCGGCCTGGAAAGCGCCCGCGCTCCTGCTGCTCCGTCGGCCCCCGAGGCCCGTTCTGGCCCTCTCGGGGTAACCGGCGCATTGCGCTCGCAGCAGTTCCAGGTGGAGAAGCTGGTCGAGCAGGGGCAGAAGGCCCAGGAGGCGGGCGACATTGATGGCGCCGCCGCCCTCTACGAACAGGCGCTGGAAGCCGGGTTGCAACGGGCCGATGTGCTCTACTCGCTGGGCTTGATCTACCAGGAGCGCGGCGACCACCGTGCCGCCGTGGGGGTGCTGGCGCGGGCCGCCGCCGATGCCGAGTACGCCCTGTCGGCGCACTTCGCCCTGGGCCTGAGTTACCGTGAACTTGGCCAGTTGCCGCAGGCTGCTCAGGAGTTCGAGCAAACCATCGCGCTGGTGGATCTCGAGTCGATCGGCAAGGCCGAGGCCGAGGATCTCATCCAGATGTACGAGTACGCTGCGACAACGTTCGAGCAGATCGGCGACATCGCCCGCGCCGCGGCCCTCTACGGCGCCCTGGCCGGTTTCCTGGAGAGCAAGCGCTGGGGCCGTGAGCGGGCCGTGGAGTTCAAGCAGCGCTCCAAGGATCTGGCCGATCGCAACATGTTCGCCAAGCTCCGTGAAATGGGCACCGGCGTGCTGGCCCCACCGGCGGAACCCGAAGGGCCCCCGGCCGAGGAGCCACCCATGGCGGAGAGTTGGGGCAAGATCCGCCCGATTACCGACTTCCTCCGCGATCATCGTCCCGCGACCACCGACGAATTGGCCGCTCCCGGCCCCGAACCCCGGCCCGAACCGCTGTTGTTGCTGGAGAGCCTGCCCGAGGTCGCGCCGAGTTTTGCCCCGGCTACTCCCCTTGACACAACCGGCCTGCCCGAAGAGGTGAAAGGCTGGGTCGAACTCAGCGGCAAGTACCTTGACCAGGGACTGCTCGATGCCGCCCTGGACGCCTGCATGGAGGTCATCCGCCTCGACATCGACTACCTGCCCATTCACCTGCGCATGGGCGAGGTCTACGAGCGCGAGGGGCGGCCCGCAGAAGCCCTGGCCAAGTACCAGTTGTTGATTGACACCTTCCGCGTGCGCGGCGAGCCTGAAAAAGCCATTGACGTCTACTTCCGCTTCATCGAACTCTCGCCCGACACAATCAACGCGCGTGCCCGCCTGGCCGAGTTGCTGCGCAGCGCGGGGCGGATCGATGAGGCCGTGGCCCAATCGATCCTCCTGGCCAACACCTACGTGCGTCTGGGGCAGACCAATAAGGCCCTGGAGGAGTACCGCCGTCTCATCCAGCTCGCCCCGCGCGATGCCCACGTGCATACCCAGTACGGCCTCACCCTGCTCAAACTCGAACGCTACGAGGCCGCGCTGACGGAGTTCCGCAAGGCCCTCGAACTTGGCCGGCCCGACGATCCGGTGGCCGTGGCGCGGTTGAACCTCACTCTGGCCCTGATGGGCGACCAGCCGGAGGCCGTGTGGGACTCGTTCGCCACGGTGCTGGATCTGCTCAAGCGGCAGCCGCAGGAGTTTAACCTGGTGCAGGCCGAGTATCGCGGCGCGTTGCTCCTGGCGGATGCGCCGATCCTGCACTACCTGCTGGCGCTTATCCAGCAGCATGCCGGGCAGCACACTTCGGCCCTGCTGGAGTTGGAGCAGGCCATCGCTTTGCTCGCCGACGCGGTCGATCCGCTCCTCGCGCCGGTGCTGGCGCATCAGGCTGCCGCTGATAGTTGTATTGCCCTGGGCCAGGCCGAAGAGGCCCTGGAGCATCTGCGCCGGGCCCAGGCCGCGGCGGGACCGGGCGCGCCCGCCGTCATCTCGAAGCACCCCTTCGCCACACCCTTGAGCCGGGGCGACCTGGTGCGGCGCATGGCCGAAGCCTATGCCGCCAGCGACGATCTGGCGGGCGCCGAACGGGCCTTGCTCGAGGCAAAGCGCCTGCTGCCCTACGATCGGGCGATTTATACCAAGCTCGCCGATATTTACTTCCGCCAGGGCAAGCTCGCCGAGGCCCTGGCCCAGCTCGACGACCTGGCGACCCACTACGAGCAGCGCCAGCAACTCGACCGGGCCATCGAGATCCTCGAGTACGCTCTGAAGCTCGCGCCCAATCACATTCCGGTGAGCAGCCGCCTGGCCCGCATGCAGTTGCGCCGTGGCTACCTCGAGAAGGGGCTGGAGGGTCTGGCTCGCACCGCCGAACTGCAACGCAAGGCCGGGCAACTCAAAGACGCGGTTGCCTCGCTCCAGGAGGCCGCGCACGTCTACTGGATGCTCAGCGACCACGAGAAGGCCCGCCAGATGTACGACCGCATCGTGCAGATCGCCCCCAACGACGTGGATGCGCGCCAGTGGCTCGCCCTGATGTACACCCTGGCCTCGCGCCGGGATGAGGCCATCCGCGAGAAAAAACAGATCGCGCGCATCTTTGCCCAGCAGCGCGACTACGAGAACGCCATCGCCGAGCTGCACCAGATCATCGGCCTCGACCAGAAGGACCTTGATGCCTACTACATGCTCGGCGACATGCTGATGCGCCGGCAGGAGTACGCTCAGGCCATCCAGTTGTACAACCGCATGCTCAGGCTCGAAGGCGTCGAGGTCGAGCGGGTGGAGGCGCTGGTGACGGCTGCCAACCGCATGCTCCAGCAGCAGATGCAGTCGTAGCTTGCCGGAAGCGCGGGGATGACGCGCGCGCTGCGCACAACCGGGTGGGCGGGGGTTGCCCCGCCCACCCGGTTGCATGGGGAAGGGAGGAACAGCCTCCCCGCAGCGCCGCGTTCCGCCCAGGGCGGGCGGAACAAAAGAGGCGCGGAGGACACAGCCCTCCGCGCCTTACCCCGAAGGGATATGCGCGCACCTTCACAGACGAGTGTGGTCACGCGGGGCTCGTGCCCGCCATAGCCGCCCCTGACGGGGCCGGCTCCCTAGAAAGGAGGTGATCCATCCGCAGCTTCCGCTACGGATACCTTGTTACGACTTCGTCCCAGTCGCGACCCCTGCGCTCGGCCGCTGCCTCCCCGA
>JGI24188J35168_1001081_pt1 | contig 16129 bp, 14 predicted proteins | sample YNPBryantNP2012_FD_35168 | JGI IMG/M metagenome (IMG submission 35168) | reverse complement strand
TTGAGGGAATAGCGAAGCCCGTGAAAGGTGAATTCGTCCTGGTAGCCAAAGGGCAGGCCAAGGTCCTGGGCTTCGGAAATGGTTTCCATGATGAAGGAAAGCACCTGAGCGTATTCCAGAACGGATTCGGAAAGGTTTCGGGTGTCGATCCAGATCTCCTTGAGGCCAAAGAGGCGCCTGAGCCCTTCCGTGTGAAAGCCGTCGGCGTGGGGATCCCGCACGACGGCAATGACCTGCTCGGGCTTTTTTTGGTTCTGGACTTTCAGGAGTTCGATTTTCCTCTCGTCCGGCTGCAGTTCCATGGCCATCCTTTCCTTCGGCTTTTTCCCCGCACAGAAGGTTATTCAAAAGTATTCGGTTAACGCGTTGCGTTTTGGGACTCGGCCAGACAAAGGTCCCGAAAGCAGCACTCCAGCTGGTCGCAGTAGTTCTGGGCGGTGCCGAAGCAGTCAAAGTTGCCCTCGGCCCTTTGGATTTCTCGAATGAGGTCGGCTTTTTTCTTGCCGAAAGAGTTGATGCCCAGCGCCTTGGCTTTGGCTCGAATTTCCTGCATTTTCATGGCCCAACTCCTTTTTCTCAATCTCCGAAGTCATAGCGGAAAAACACATCCACCCCCGCGCGATCTTCACGGCCCACCTGGCTTTCCACGGAAAGGTAGCGGTTCATGCGGTATTCCGCCCGAAGCTCATCCTTGTCGTCCCCTTCCAGACCCTTCTGATAGGTNATGTAGAGTTCCGGGGTCAGGTATTTTCCGATTTCCACCACGCTGCCGTTTTCCGTCCCCTTGATATCCACAGCGTCCGGCGAAAGGGGTGTCTTCCCCAGGAGGCTCTTGACCACCGGGGTCGTCCCTGCCCACACGAATTGGACCCCTCGATCCTGAAGGTCCCGGGACTGGCTGAGACTCAGCTCCCGCGCCGGGCGGCCGTAAAGCAGCACCGAGACGATATCCACTTGGTCCATTTCGGGGGAACTGGAAAAGACGAGCACGGGGCGGCTGAGCGGCCCTGACAGGGCGGCGGTGACGCTCACATCCCGCACATCCTTGCGGCACGTGAGGGAAAGAAAGGGATCCGGCGGACTGTGGCCTCGAAAGGTGATCTCCCCGTCCACGACTTTGAGACGCACGCCTTGGAAGGCGTATTCCCCTTTGGATGTGGAAAGGGTGCCGAGAAGCTGGACGGGGCCGCCCCGGGCCTTCTCAAGGCTCGCCGCTCCCTGAACTTCCGCTTCCAACCCGAAACCGCGCACCCACGCGCCTTTGGAAGGCAGTTGAATCTGCAGCTTCATGGCGACGTTTTGGAACCCTTCGGGCTTTTTGGGCTGAGCCCGCCGCGCTCCCAAAAGAACCACAGAGCCGTGCCCGGTCTCTTCCACCACACGGATTTGTCGCGCTACGTCCTTTTCCAGTTCGCCCAGATTGATGGACGCCTTGGTCAGGATCACGTCTCCCGCGATGTCCGGCGCGAAAGCCCAGCCTGCCTGGGAAATCGTTCCACGCGCGGCCCCTTCGCCTTCGATCCCAAAAATTTCGGGAAAGCGCACGCCCTCACCGGCCACATGCACCGTGTAGCCGTCGAAACGGCCGCGGGGCAGCCGAATTTCGCCCCAGGCCCGAGCACGACTGCCGAGTAGACGAAAAATCGCCTCCTCTATGAGAATCGATGTGCCTTCGGCNCGCCAGCGAATGTCCATGTCTTCAAAGGGTTCCCTCCAGCCGCGCCATCGGAAAGCGGCCTGGGTGACAGTCCCAGTGCCTTCGAGCCGAAGAGCCGACAAAGGGCCGAGAAGGCGCACATCCCACGACGCCCGGCCTTTAAGGTTTTCCAAGGGGATCAGAGCCTGCAAACGCTCCAGCGGCACATCTCGGGCCGTCGTGCGCACCCGCCCTTCCCCGTCTTCGGCGAGTCGGACGGTGAAGGGGACGAACTTTACCCTGAGGGGCCACGCCCCTTCGAGGATCACCGGGCTTTCCAGCATGGCCCCGGAAAGTTCGCCGCGCCCTGTAAGCATCCCCTTTTCGTATCGCCCCGAAAAGCTCAGGGCGGCCCGGCCGAGACGCGAAAGCTCCATGTCGGATGCGGCCCCATCGAAAGCGGCTACGGGATTTTCCCACGATCCCTGGAGTCGAAGCCGGCCGTCGAGACGACCCAAGCGGCTCAGGGGGAGAAATCCCCGCCCACCGACGGGCGGCGCCCCTAGTCCCCTTCCTGTTTCCCGAAGGCCTGAAGGAATGGGTTCGCCTTTGAGAATCCCCCCCGAAGAAAATGGGGAAAGCCAGCGCCCCACATCCACAGCCGCCACCTGCACGGTAAGATCCACGGAAGCGGCCATGCCGATCGTTCCTTGAATGAGGGCCTGTTCGTTTCCATGGGTCACGCGCAGAGGGCGCAGTTCCAAAGCGTCGTGGCCGTAGCGGACTTCCCCCTGCATGCGAAAGGCTTCTCCCGCCGATACCACATCCACCTTGTCCAGCCGAAGGATTTTCGGCACATCGAAAGGCGAAACCACGGCCCCTTTGACGCTCAGGCGATCCAATCCGAAAAGGCGCCGTCCTTCCGCTTCGAACGGAACGGAATCCCCCTCAGGATCCTGCCGAAAAATGACAGCCAAGGATTCGCCGAAACGGTCCTCATAGGCGAAAGAAAGGATCTCCACGGCCACCTTTCGGCTGCCGCGAAGACCTGAGAGACTGGAAACGCCGTCCACCGTAACCTTTTTGGCTCGAAAAGGAGAAACGGCCACGTCCGTCCCCGTGAGCCGCCCCGTCCAAGTCAGCGAAGGCCAAGATCCCTGCACGGTGCCTTGCCCCGAAATGACGCCCGCTAGAGCATGCTTCGGCCAAATGTCCTGCAAAATCGACAAAGGCAGCCGATCTGCTTCCAGGCGCACATCCAGCGCCGGCCTAATCGTCACCTGGGATTCCTTCTTCTTTTTCAAAACAACGGTTCCGGATGTTTTCACAACACCCGTCTCGCCCACGCGGGCGGCGGCTTTGCGCACGGAGCACACCCCGTCCTCGTAGGCCGCATCCACCGTGACATCCCGCAGGGTCAGCGATCCGCTGGCGCACTCTTCCATGACGGCCGAAAGGGTGAGCGTCGGTTCGGCGTCCTTTTCCTTTTCCGCCGTGAGGCGGGCCGTTCCCGAGACCGTCGTGGGGCCCTTCACCCCCCAGGGAAGGAGAACCGAGCGCAGCGACATGTCGGCACTCACCCGGAAGGCGTCCTCTGCCGCGGCCCATGAGGCGGTCCCCGAAAGGTTCCCTCGAGAACTTTGAAGATCATAGCGACACCGAAGCTCTTTCACGGTTCCTTCCACCTGGATCGTTCCTCGAAGCGTTTCCGTCTCAATGAAGCCGCCTTCGCCGCCGCCTCTTTTCAAGGAAAAACGCCAGGGCGCCACCTCAAGCCGAACCGCGAGAGCCCCTTTGGGAAATTCATACCACGTTGCGAAGGCGCTGACATGTGACGTTTCGTTGACCGTGGCGGCAAAGCTTTCCAAGTGGAGTGTCCCGTCCCCGTAGAAAGCCCGGGCGCTTAGACCCACCGTTCCCCGAACGGGCTCCTGTATTTCCATCCGCCAGGGATTGAGGGAAACTTCCACACCAAAAAGGCCGTTATCCACACGCCCTCGAAGGCTCACTCGGCCGTTCATCTCGCCCACGTCCATGACACAGCGCTCGCCGTCGAATCCCTGAAGACGTCCGGAAACCACGGTGACATTTACGGGAGGAAGCATCCCCCAGGCCGATTTGCCGCCAGCATCGCCCCGGCGGCTCTCTTCAGCAGGCACGGGCAGGCGCCAGGATCCGTTGGATCCCTTTTCGAGGCGAAAGACGGGCCGGGTGAGCACCACCTCGCGGATGTCCAGGTAAGGTCGAGTCCAGGTGAGGGCATAGTCCACGCGGAGTGAAGCCGCGGAAAACAGGGGGCGGCCAAAGGCTTCCGCAGACGGCTCATCCACGCGAAGGCTTCGGAAAGGATGCCATCGAAATCCGCTCATCCCCACGTGGATTCCCGTTTCTTTCTCGATGCGCGACGCCACGGCGCGCATAAGCCGCTCCTGAGCCCACGGGGTGTGGACGATAAGGACCAGAAGAAGAGGCACGGCAATCCCCACGGCGCCGAGAACCACGATCCCTTTCATGATGCCGGAGAAAGCTTTGGAATCGGCCGCTTCGCCCTTTTTCTTTCGGGCCTGTGGGGTTTTTTCTTGACCTTTGAAAGATCCCACGGTTCGATCATCCCCTCGATGGGTTGTGTCGTCTCGTCTTTCGCCATGGGGCGATTATCAACCACTCGGTCTGTCAAATCAACTCATGTTCACGGTTCGTGGGTTTGTGCCAGGGAGGATCCGCCATGAAAGCCATGGTGCTGCACCGGTGCGCTCCGGTGGAACAAAGACCGCTCAGCTTCCAAGAAATTCCTGATCCCGAGCCCGCATACGGGGAAATCCGCTTGCGGATCGCGGCCTGCGGCGTGTGCCGCACCGATCTTCACGTGGTGGAAGGAGAACTGCCTCCTTTGGGCCGGCCCGTCATTCCCGGCCACCAGATCGTGGGACGCGTGGATAAAAAAGGCCCCGGGGTGAGCCGGTTTCGGGAAGGAGACCGGGTGGGAATCGCTTGGCTTCGGCACACATGCGGCACGTGTGCGCACTGTCTGGAAGGACGCGAAAATCTCTGCGAAAAGGCGCTCTTTACCGGCTATCACGCTCCGGGAGGCTACGCCACTCACGCTGTCGTCCGTGAGGACTTTGCCTATCCTATTCCAGATAATCTTTCCGATGCGGAAGCCACGCCGCTTCTGTGCGCCGGCATTATCGGCTATCGCAGCCTCAAAAGGGCGCTGTGCGGTCCCCTATCCGCCACAGCTGGAGGTACACCGCGCACGTTGGCCCTTTACGGCTTCGGTTCTTCCGCCCACATTGTCATTCAGATCGCCCGCTTTTGGGGCTATGAGGTCTACGCCGTTTCGCGTACCGCCCGCCATCAAAAGCTCGCCTTGGATCTGGGCGCCGTCTGGGCCGGTGCGTCGGCGAAGGACCTTCCCGTCAAGGTCCATCACGCCATCGTGTTCGCTCCGGCCGGGCCTCTGGTTCCCGCAGCTCTGGAACACCTGGAAAAAGGAGGCACCCTGGCTCTCGCCGGCATCTACATGAGCGCCATTCCGCCCATGGATTATGAAAAACACCTGTTTTATGAAAAGAACATCCACAGTGTGACGGCCAACACCCGTCAAGACGCGGTGGAACTTCTGGAGACGGCCGCCGCCGTCCCCGTGCGCCCCACCGTGCGCCTCTATCCTCTGGAAGCCGCCAATGACGCCCTGTTGGACCTCAAAAACGACCGCATTGAGGGCACCGGCGTCCTCATTCCGTGAGGCTTTTAGGCGGGCCCGAAAAAGGAAGTGCCGATTTCAAAAGGCTTGACCAATGCTTAGGTGGATCTGATAACGATTGAAGAAGTCCTGATCGGGCGGATTGAGCTGGTAGCCCACATCCAGGCGCAGCGGCCCCACCGGGGTCTTGTAGCGAAGACCGGCGCCGACGGTGGAGCGCAGTTGGTCCCAGAGCAGTTCGTAGCGGCTTTCAAAGACATTGCCGGTATCGAAAAAGAGCACCCCTTCCCAGGAGCTTTTCAGGGGAAAACGCCATTCGCAGCTTAGTTCCAAGAGGGTCAGCCCCCCCAAAGGGTTTCCCTCTTCATCCAAAGGCCCCAGCTTCTGATAGGGATAGCCGCGAACGCTGGTGCTGCCGCCGCTGAAATACCTCTTGAAAATGGGAATCCGCGTGGTGTCTTCCAACTCGGCGATGCTCCCCCACTTGGCCCGAAAAGCCAGCACGCCCAGGGGATCCACGGGGACGTAGGAACGCCCTTCCAGGCCGAGTTTGATAAAGGCGACTTCGGATCCCGTGGGCGTACCGCCCCATTCCAGCCGCTGAAAGAATTGCACCCCTTTCCGAGGGTCCAAGAGATGATCCACCCGCTGGTAGGTCGCGCCAAAGACCAGGGAAGAAATGTAATATTCCTCCCCCTTTTGGTCGCTCGGCCGAATGGCCGCGGGAGACAGCCCCACNTCCACAAGGCGGTTGGCTTCCACGTTGGGCCCGGCGTTCAGCAGCCAGTTTTCGGTGAACTGCCAGGCCACCTGAGGCCGCAGAAAATACTGCTCGTTTTCGTAACTTTCTTGCATTTCCCGCGAGACGCCGCCGGAGACGGTGAGCCGCAACGGGTCCAGGAGAAAATGGGGCTGAGCGAGCCGGCCTTCAAAAAACCGAACCAGCGAACTCGCCTTGGCATCCAGCTCCAGGGTCCGCCCTTCCCCGAAAAAATTGCGGTACTCATAGCCGATTCGGCCGCGTAGCTGGTCTTCCGTGCCGTATCCGGCACCCAGCCGCACGGTCTGGCTCTTGGCTTCCTTGACCGTGACGATGATGGGGATTGCCGTTTCCGAGGATTCTTCCAGCAGGGGCTGGATATCCACGAAGGTAAAGAGCTTGAGGGCCATAAGGCGCTTTTGGGAATCTGCCAAGGCCTTGGCCCGGTAGCGATCCCCTGGGCGAAAGGTGAGTTCCCTCAGGATGAGGCCCGTCTCCACGCGGCGATTGCCTTCCACGCGAACCGCTCCGAAGGTGCACAAGGGCCCCAGGGTGACGTGGACCTGGATGTGGGCCTTTTTCGCTTCCTTGTCCATGGTTCCGGTGGACCACACGTCCGCCCGTGGATAGCCCCATAGGCTCAGAAACCTTTTGACCGCCTTTTCGGTATCCTCAAAATCAGGCGTGGTGAACCGCCGCCCCTCTTTAAGGGGAATCACGGCAAAAAGGTCATCGTGCCACGGGCCGCTCTCGGCCCCGTCCACCAGCAGCGCCACGCGGTCCACTAGGACGGGGCGGCCTTCGTCCAAGGTGATTTCCAGGATGACTTCCCGGCCGCCCAACCGAATCAGTCGATGAGAGAGGACGCGGGCGTCGTAGAACCCCTGGCTCTTGTAGAACTTTTCGATCCGTTCCAGATCCCGGCGCAAGACAGCCTCATCCAGCGGAGCGCCATGGCCCCAGCGAAACCGCTTCGCTTGGGTTTCCATGATCTTTTCCAAACGGCCGGCATCAAAGGTCTTGAGGCCCACAAAGCGGATGAATCGCACCACGGGGGGAGCGGCCGTCTGCGCTGAAAGCACCGACGGCACGCCCATAAAAACGAGGGAAACGGCCACGCCGGCAAAGAAACGGCAAAGGCGATCGTTCAAGACATGACCCTGTTATTTCAGCCTTTCAAGCCATTGCTTGGCCACCTGCGCTTGAGGGCTTTTAGGGTATTGCTGGATGACGCGTTCGTAAAGGATACGGGCAGCTGTGGGATCTCCCAGTTTTTCGAAAGCGGCCCCTTGTTTGAGCAGGGCATGGGGGGCTTTATTGCCTTTGGGGAACCGGTCCAGAACTTCCTGGTATCTGTTAACGGCTTCCTGGTAACTGCCCATCATGAAGTGGCATTCCCCGGTCCAGAAGATGGCGTTGTCGGTGAGTTCCGAGGATGGATAGCGCGTCAGGAATTCTTTGAATTTCTGGAGCGCTCCGGCATGGTCCCCTTTCTGGTAAAGGCCCATGGCCGTGTTATACAAGTCTTTTTCGGGGTTAGGAGCCGGAGCGGGCGGGGAAGCCGCCGTCTGAGACGGTGCGGAGGGTTGGGCCGACGGCGTTCCTGGGGCCGGCGCGGGTGGGGCGGCCCCCTGCGGCGGGGGAGCCCCCGGGATGGTAATGATGGGTTGATCCGAAGCCGGTTTCGGTTCGGCCGCCGAAGGCGGCGGTTGTTGCTGAAGATGGCGGAGTTCTTCCACCTGGCCCTTAAGCTGCGCCAGCGTCATCTGGATCTGATCCATTCGAGCATTCAGAGCAGCCAAGCCTCCCGCGGCGGCCCCCGTGGATCCTTTGGCGCCGAAAACCGCCTGCTCCACTTTCTGGATGCGACTGTCCAGATCCTGCACCTGCCGCTGCAGGCCGGCGACGTTGCTTTGGAGCACATCGGTTTGCTGGGTGGTGGCGCATCCCGAAAGGAGGACCAAGACCCCGAAGACGATCCAAATGGTGCCAGGCCGCTTCATGCCGCCGCCCATGGGCCGCTCCTTTTCCCTTAGAATTGCACCACGAAGTGAGCCCGTCGGTTCTTGGCCCACGACGCTTCGTCATGCCCCAAGGCGATGGGGCGTTCCTCGCCGTAGCTGATCATGTTCAGCCGGGACGGTTCGATCCCTGAATTGACAAGATACTGCCAGGCGGCGTTGGCGCGTCGTTCCCCCAAGGCCAGGTTGTAATCGTTGGTGCCCCGCTCATCACAGTGCCCTTCAACGGTTACGGACACCTTGGGGTATCGGCGCAGGAAATCCACTTTCCTGTCCAGAATCGCCTTGGCTTCATCCATCAGCACATAAGCGTCGAATTCAAAGTAAATATCGTCGTTTTGGAATTCATCCATCTCCTTGAGGAACCGTTGCCGTTCCTCTTCCGTGCGCAGCCCCAGCTTCTGCCAGGTGGCTTCGTCAATGGGACCACCCGGCGTATACCGGCCGCCGGCCCCGGGTCCCGCGGGGGTTGCCGCCGAAGGGTAAGCCGTCTGGCCCGGCACGGCCTTTTTGGAACAACCCGCCATGGCTGTGAGGGTCAAAAGAACGCAACACCAGACCACTGCCGCCGTCACACGATNGTTCATACCACCCTCCCTGGTTTTGTGATGATGCGTTTAGCGGTTCGCGCGCGGCGACCAACTGGGCTGGCTCTGAGCCCCTCCCAGGCGGGTCAGCCGCCGAATTCCTTCTCCGTTGACCACTGCCGCCCAAATGGCGCTCGCCCCTTCGCGCGTGGAACTAAAGGCGACGAGCCTTCCATCGGGAGACCAGGTGGGGCTTTCGTTGTCCCCTTCTCCGTGGGTCAGAGCCCTGAGTCCCGAGCCGTCCGGGCGCACGATGAAGATGTTATGCCGTCCTCCGTTCATGCTGGAGAAGGCAATCCAGTCGCCTTTGGGGGACCAGGCGGGGGACGTGTTGTATTTTCCTTCGTACGTCAGGCGCCGCTTGTTTCCCCCAGCGAGATCCAGCACATAGATATGTGGGTTTCCGGACTCGTTGGACACGTAGGCGATTTTCGATCCATCCGGAGACCATGAGGGGGACACGTCGATGGCCCATCCGGAAACCAAGGCCTTCAGGAGCGAACCTTGGGCATCCATCAAGAAGATGTCCGGATTGCCGTCCTTGGACAGGGTCACGGCAAGGCGCCCGCCTGCAGGGTGCCACGCCGGCGTGATGTTGATCCCGGGATAGCCCGCCACGGCCCGCCGGGCTCCGGAGAACACGTTGGCGATGAAAATCTTGGGCTGCCCTTCCACNTAGCTGACATAAGCCAACTGCGTTCCATCGGGACTCCAGGCCGGAGACAAGGCGGTGCTGCGATCCCGCGTGATAGCCGTCAGGTTTTGGCCGTCCAGATCCATGACATAGATTTCCTTGGCGTCTCCTTCGGCCTGGACGAACGCAAGGCGCGTATCAAAGATGCCCGCCTCCCCGGTCAGAGCCGCTATGATTTCATTGGCGATGCGATGGGCCACGGCTCGAGCGTCCGCAACGCGCGCCTCNTAGGCTTTTCCTACCACCATTTTTTGAGAGACGACATCGAAAAGTCGAAACTCGGCGTTCAGCCCGCCTCCTCTGGCCTCATATTGACCCCGNACCAAGAATTCCGCCCCCACGGCCTTCCAACTGTCGAAGCGGATTTCCGAGGGCAAAACCCCCATCTGCTGGGGCGATTCCAGAAAACCGGCAGGATCCAGCACCTTGAAATAGCCCGAAAGATCCAGGTCGTCTCGAATCACGGCGGCCATCTGCCGGGCCGGGCCGGCATCGTCCCCCTGCATTTTGAAGTCCGGAACCGCTATGGGCAGCTTGACAAAGCCGGGTTGCGTAATGTCGATATAAACCCGTTCCGCACCCCATGCGCCCGAAGCCGACATGAACCCGGCCGCAGCCCAGAAGAGAATGAGAAGCTTTCGCCATCCCCGCCCAGCACACGCACGCCGCACCGTTTCAGCCGTTCCTTTTCCCATAAGAGAGCCTCACGCCAGATCCTCGGGCCGGAACCGCACGCCGATCTCGTCCCGAGGAGGGCTGTAGATGTCCGGAAATTTCGGCAGTGGATCCGCTTTCTGGATCGCTCGCAGTACCGAATCGTCAAAGAGTTGGTTTCCCGATCGCTTTTCGAACTGCATGCTTTCGATCTTACCGTCCCGTCGCACCACGATGACGACCACGGCTTCCAGGCCTTGCACGTTGATGAGCGACTTGGGCAGTACCCATTGCCGCTTAATGGCCGCCCACACCTCGGTGTAGTAGAGGCGCCGCGCCAGCGCCAGTTCCCCACCGGTGCCGCTCGGCCCCGGCGGTCCCGAAGCGCCGCGCGCGCTGCCGGAAGAGCCCGATCCGCCTGCACCGGATCCTGCTGAGGTCGAAGCCCCAGACGGTGCCGGCTTGGCCGACGGCGTGGCCCCCGAAGGGGCCGCGGTCGATGCAGACCCGCCGCTTGCCGAGGACGGCTGGGCCGGCCCAGAAGGCGGCTTGGGTCGTTCGGCTTTTTCTTTCGGAAGCAGCTGCTCCACGCTTTTTTCGAGAGACGGTCTTTCAATTCGACTCAGGTTCGGCTTTACGTCCGCGTCGAGTTTCTCCACTTTGGTGTCGGCAATCTTGAAATTGTCGGCAAGGCGCTTGACCGGAACGACCGGCACGGATGCGGCCGAATCCCTTTTGGCAGCGCTCGGCGGTGCCTGGGGCGCCTTGACCTGGGCCTTGGGCCCTTTGCCCCCGGATCCCTGATCCAGCCCCAGATCGCCGGCGGTGACCAATTTCACCGAATAATACGGCAGTTCCACGGGTTTTCTGGGCAGCACGTGGGGCAGAAAAACGACGACAAAGATCATCGCCGCATGGACGATCACGGAAACCGCCATGCCGAAAAGAACGTCCTGGCGCGGAAGGCGCAGCCGATCGAAGGCGTCGGCAGCCGTCATGGCCGTTTACCCACTTTGGCGCTTTTCGGGCTTTTGCACCGACTCGGTCACCATGCCGATCTGGTCGATGCCCGACTGGCGGATGACACCCATGACTTCCATGACGTAACCGTAGGGCAGGGACGCATCGGCCCTCAGAAACACGCCTTGCTTGGATCCTTTGTTACGGTAGATGGCGCTCAGCTTGGGCCCCAGCGTCTCCATATCCACCGGATATTCGTTGATGTAGACCTTTCGTTGCGCATCCACGGTCACCACCAGCCTTTCCTCTTCCGACGGAATGGCGGGCGCTTCCGCGTTGGGCAGGTCCACATCAATACCCTGCATCATCATGGGCGCCGTGACCATGAAGATGATGAGAAGCACCAACATCACGTCCACAAACGGCGTGACGTTGATTTCCGACATCAATTGCCGCGAAGTCCCATTGGTCTTCATGGCTTTCCTCTCACCCCGTCGTGCGCACCACGGCGGGGGCCTCCGGCGTGCCGTTTTTCGCGGACGCGGCGGAACGGCGGAGCCATTCCCGTTTGAGGACCGTATAGAAGTCGCCGGCGAAGTAGCGCATGTGCCCTTGGATGGCCTGGATTCGGTTCATGAAATAGTTGAAGAAAATGACCGCGGGAATGGCCGCGAACAGCCCGATGGCCGTGGCCACCAGGGCCTCGGAAATGCCCGGAGCCACTACGGCCAGATTGGCCGCCCCTTTCAAGCCAATGTCATGGAACGAGGTCATGATGCCCCACACGGTGCCGAACAGCCCGATAAATGGGGCTGTGTTACCCGTGGTGGCCAAAAGAGGAAGGAATCGCTCCAGGCGGCGCGTCTCCAGCAATATGGCCCCTTCCATGGCTTTTTCCACCGTGCTTAGGGCCTCATCGGCCCCGTTCAAAGGCATCTCCGTCAGGCTCACAGGTTCCAAGGTCTTGCTCAACCGCCCCCATTCCGCGTATCCGGCACGGAACACCTGAGCCAGATAGCTTTCGGCGAGCACCTGACTTTCGCGGTACAAAAGCCCGAAATTCTTCTTTTGCCGATACATCTCGTAGAAGTCTTCGGACTGTCTTTCAGCTCGGCGAAAGAGCTTGAACTTCACCAGCACCACNCCCCAGCAGGCCAAGGACATGCCCACAAGAAGCAGCAACACCAGCTTCACCATGGGGCCGGCGTTCCAGATCATGTCCGTCACACCGTTGGCGGCCCCGCCGTTGGGCGCCGCCATGGCTTGGGATACGAACACAAGGGAGAGGACGCTTAGAAAAACCGCAAACATGGCACTCACTTTCCTTCGGCATGGATGGCAAGGCCCAAGGCCGAAACCATGGCCGGCAGAGCCTGTCCCGCCGGCAAGGCAAGATGAAGATCGGTGTGGGCCGCCGTCAGTTCCGTGACGTTCGGGTTCACTTCGATGATGAAGGCCCCGCGGCTCTTGGCCATGAGGGGCAGCTCGGAGGCCGGAGCGACGGTCGCCGAAGTGCCCACGACCAAAAGAAGATCGCAGCGTTCCATCATGTGGGCCGCCTGGAGGTAAGCCGAGCGCGGAATGCCTTCCCCAAAAAAAACAAAATTGGGCCGCATGGGCCCACCGCAGCCGCATCGGGGCGGCAGATCCTGAAGTTTCAGCGCTTCTCTCGGGACCTCCCGACCGCAATGATCGCAGCGGGCCGTTCGCCCATGGCCGTGAAATTCCACCACCGTGCGGCTGCCGGCGCGCTGGTGCAGGCTGTCCACGTTTTGGGTGATGACGCCTTTGAGGAGCCCTTCCCGTTCAAGAGACGCCAGAGCGTAATGGGCNNGGTTGGGCCGGGCGTTGTGCAGCATTTGGTCCATGTCCACGAGCATTCGCCACACTTTGCCGGGATTCCTGCGAAAGGAACGGATGTCTCCGTATTCCAGGGGATCGTATTTGGACCACAGACCCCCCGGACTGCGAAAATCGGGAATTCCGCTTTCCACGGATATCCCCGCCCCCGTAAGGGCCACGGCCCAGGAACTTTGCCGAAGACGCGCCGCGGCATGTTCGATCACCGACTGTCCCATTACCCGAACCTCAACGGATCCCTCGAAGCCCGTCCAAGAATGGTTCATATGGGAGCGGCTTCAGTCGCGCCCTCTCAGCGCGCCTTAACCCGCCTTCCCATAAAGACACCCCAAAGGCAAAAGGGTTTTCGGACAAGCTCCTCGTGCATCACGTGCTGCACCCGCCCATCGTAATGGTGTTGTTTCAGCCCTGTCAAGGACCAGGCCCGGGACGCCTACCGTTCGATGCGCAATTTCTGGCCGGGCTTGAGCGTCGTGCTCTTCAGGCCGTTCCAACGTTGAATGTCCGAAACGGAGACCTTGTATTGGGCCGCAATGGCACTGAGCGTTTCGTTGGGGCGCACGGTATGCATGATGACTTCCGGCACGCGCGGTTTTTCTGAAACACGCGGCGCGTCNGACACGGANGGCGCTTCCGGCGCCCGGTAAGAGGCTAGAAAGGATTCCAACCCCTGCTCCAAGGCCGTGCCGCACCCTTCGGGCAAACGGATGCGATGCGTCCCCGGGGGCAGCGTGGTGGTCGTGAAAGCGGGGTTCAGCCTCTTGAATTCCCGGTATGTTATGCCCGCTTTTTGGGCCAGCGCGACAATGGGCACCGTCGTGCGAAGATTCACCGTCACGGTAACGAATCGTTCCGGCGGGTATCCCGCCCCGGGCGGAAGCGTGTATCCGTACTTTTGCGGATCAGACAAGACCGTCTTGATGGCCAGAATGCGGAAGATGTAGCGTTCCGTCTCCAAAGGAAGCTTCAGCTGGTAATAGTCCGATACGCGCTGGAACGCCATTTCATCGGAAACGCGCCTTTCGCCGCAATTGTACGCCGCGATGGCCAACGTCCAGTTGTTGAACCGCCGGTAGAGATCCGTGAGATAGCGAAGGGCGCTGTCGGTGGCCATTTCGAAATCATAGCGCTGATCCACCTGCGGGCTTTGGTCCAGCCCGTAACGGCTTCCCGTCGACGGAATGAACTGCCACATGCCGGCCGCTCCAGCCGAGGAGACGGCTCCGTGCTGTAAGTCGCTTTCCGCCACGGCCACATACTTGAGGTCGTCGGGAAGGCCGCGTCGGCGCAATTCTTCTTCGAACCACGGGAAGAACCTTTCGGCCCGCTTCAGCCAGAGATACACCTGCGCATGGGAATAGACCACAATGGTGAATTCCCGATCGAACCGTTCCAGAACATCCCGAATGTGAAGCGGAACNGGTTCCCCGCACAAGTCCAGCTTCTGCGGCGGCGCCACGTACGGCGCCATGGGAAGGAGCGACTCCGACCTCACGGATTCCTGGACTGGTTTCGCCCCGTATTGTGCCGTCGGCTCCTGGGTTGGTTTGGTGGCAACCCCCGAACAGGAAAACACCGCAAGGCACAAGACCGCCGTCACGACAATCCGCCCGTTCATGCCGTCCCTCCCGGCTCGGTGTCCTTAACGCATGAGCTCCAATTCGCTGAAAAAGAAGGCAATTTCCTTGGCCGCCGTCTCCGGCGCATCGGACCCGTGGACGGTGTTCTTTTCCACGTCCAGTCCGTATTCTTTGCGAATGGTTCCCGGTGCTGCCTGCACCGGATTGGTGGCGCCCATGATGTCCCGGTTGCGCTGGATGACGTCGGGGCCTTCCAAAACCATGACCACCACCGGTCCCGAAGACATATAAGACGTCAGGCTGTCGAAAAAGGGCCGTTCCCGATGCACGGCATAAAACGCTTCGGCCTCTTTTTTGGTCAAGGACAGCCGCTTCATGCCCACAATGCGAATGCCGGCGCTCTCGAAACGCTGGACGATGTGTCCCACAAGACCTCTTTGCACGCCGTCCGGTTTGATGATCGACAAAGTTCGTTCCATGCCTCCCTGTCCTCCTTCCCGTTGCACACGTCTTCCCACAGCGCCTTGGGCGCTTTCGGTCAAAACGCCTCCCTAGTGCTTTCTGTGCGCGGAAATGTCAAGGACAATCGGCTTCAGGCAGGGACCATCGGCCGCCCCAGCACGGGGACTCCTCCGTGACGGGCTCTTTTCCTGAAAGCACGGACGTCCCGCCCGCCTCTTCGGGTCGGGCGTCCGCGGTCTTGGAGGGAAGAACGCTTTGAGGTCGCGGCTTCAGCGCACGTGGCATTGGCCGCACAGGACGGGAAGAGCCCTGCCTTGCCGTGCGTTCAAACGTTCGTGACACGACAGGCATTGCTCGTGGTAGGCCCGCTGGAGCGGAATGGGATTGGCAGAGCCGTCTCCATGACATTCGCGCACCGGCGGCCTTCGCTTCCCCTGTTCACTCCGTAGGCGTCGTAGTCGTGGTGGCAGCGGGAACATTCCATCAGGCCCGCGTGTTTTTCATGAGGAAAAGTCACCGCGGGACGTTCCATGGGCTTGGTTCCGTCGCTTTTAAGCTGCATCACGTCGTCTTGGGACCAGGCCGAAAAAACCCATAGAGCCATCACGGCGCACGCCATGGCACCGCACAATGTCCGCTTCATGCTTCCTCCTGCCGTCAAACGGTTCGTCCTATTCCTGTGTGCGCTTTCGTTTCTTTTCGCGAGGAGATTCTCCGGCCTTTTCCAACGCCAANCTCTGCTTGGGAGACGTGACGATGGAGACCTGACACGGCGCCCGCAAGGACACTTCCTGAGCGTTGTGCCCCAGATGAGGCTTTTCCAAATCCAAAGGAGCCTTGGGGTCATGGATGGTGTAGGGGCCCATGACGATCAGGTCCACCTTTTCCTTTCTGGCAAACCGGCAGATTTCCACCCACGGAATTCCGGCTCGAACTTCCACCCGCACGTTTTGCGGGTCTTCCCGTTCAATGCGAATGAGATAGTATTCCCGCAGCTTCTTTTTGAGCTTTTCAAAGACTTCCGGGCCGGCCCACGTCTCGCCGTCTTCCGTGATCACATGGCCCGAATACCGATGACGCGACTCCAAAACGTGCAAGATGATCAGTTCCGCTTCGGAGCGCTCCGCGAGATCCAAGGCCGCCGCAAAGGCGTAGTCGGAACTGGCGTAAAGGTCCGCACAAAACAGAATTTTTTGATACATATGCCCC
>JGI24188J35168_1001079_pt1 | contig 16145 bp, 13 predicted proteins | sample YNPBryantNP2012_FD_35168 | JGI IMG/M metagenome (IMG submission 35168) | reverse complement strand
ACATGCCTCGGTCAAGCCCGTGCCCTCCTTGCGGGCGTGCGGAGCCCGCCCCTCCCCGGGGGGCCAAACCCAGCGCGGGTTGCCCAGTGGGCTAGGGCTCGGAAATGACGGGAAGAGTGATTTTCTCGGAGGGACGCACTCTGTGCGTCCGCGAATACGGGCCGGATGCAAGCCCGGGTATGGCATGATCACAGAGAAGTAAGCGACGGCCGGGCCCTTAGCGGGGACACGCCTCGGTTGCGCCCAGGCCGCTTTTACGGGCGTGCGGAGCCCCCCTCCGCGGGGTGGACCATTCGACGGCGAGATGGCCTAGCGGGGAAAGCCCGGAGATGACGGGAAACGCGGTTTTGTCGGAGGGACGCACTCTGTGCGTCCGTGTGGCAGGGCCCCACGAATGCCGAGGCATTGCATTTCAACCCGATGCCGAGGCCAGAGGCCGGTGGCCTACCGGGCACATGCCTCGGTCAAGCCCGTGCCCTCCTTGCGGGCGTGCGGAGCCCGCCCCTCCCCGGGGGGCCAAACCCAGCGCGGGTTGCGGAGCGACCTAGGGCTCGGAAATGACGGGAAGAGTGATTTTCTCGGAGGGACGCACTTTGTGCGTCCGCGAATACGGGCCGGATGCAAGCCCGGGTATGGCATGATCACCGAGAAGTAAGCGACGGCCGGGCCCTTAGCGGGGACACGCCTCGGTTGCGCCCAGGCCGCTTTTACGGGCGTGCGGAGCCCGCCCCTCCGCGGGGTGGACCATTCGACGGCGAGATGGCCTAGCGGGGAAAGCCCGGAGATGACGGGAAAGGCGATTTTCTCGGAGGGACGCACTCTGTGCGTCCGCGTTGCAAGGCCTTGCTCACCCCGAGGCATCTCATTGTTCGAAACGGGTGGACGGGTGGCCTGTGGTCCAATCGATAGATGCGCATATCAGGCGCATGTTTTCCTTGCGGGCGTGCTGAGCCCGCCCCTCCCCATGGGAAGCCAGGGGCCGAGCAAGTCGATTTGCGCGGCGGCTGTCCGACTTGCCGTTTTTTTTGGAAGGACACGGGCCCCGCCAGTCTGCGGTGATGGCAATGCGCTTATGCCCCCTTGCAAGCTCCATTAGGTAACAAACGAACGCCCTTCCGTGCGTGAGGCCATTGGCTCCGAACTCCTGGAAGCATCCCTCCCCGAAGGTTGCGGGTAGGTTTTTTCTCAGCCTCAACCCGTACCTTGGCGCCTCCGTCAATCGTCCCTGCGCCTTCTTTTTTCGAGAATCATTTTCCTGGTCTCCTTGACAGAGGAAAGAATCAGCCCTTAGACTTCCACGTCGAATATTCCCCAGAAAGGAGTCTCAGAGTGAAGGACGGGATTACTCACCTGGATCCCAGCGGAAGGCCGCGGATGGTGGATGTTGGATCCAAAGAGCCCACAAAGAGAGTGGCTGTAGCATCTGGCCTAGTGAGGATGACCAAGGAGACCTTGGCTGCCATTATTGAAAGAAGGACAGCGAAAGGCGATGTGCTTCAGGTTGCGCAGCTTGCAGCAATCCAGGCTGCCAAGAGAACATGGGAGCTCATTCCCCTCTGCCACCCTGTGGCTTTGACCAAGGTGGAGGCCAGTGTCGAGCCCGATGAGGAGCTCCCAGGTGTCAAAATAACGGTCCAGGTTGAGGGATTCGATAGAACAGGATTCGAAATGGAGGCTCTAACTGCCGTGAGCGTTGCTGCCTTGACAGTCTATGACATGTGCAAATCTATGGACAGGGCTATGATCCTATCGGATATAAGGCTCGAGTTCAAATCTGGCGGCAAATCAGGCACATTCAAGAGGGGGTGAGGATGGGGTTGCGATGGACGGTCTCGAGGAGCCTTTGGAAGAAAACGTACCCATGTTCGATGCTCATGCCCACCTGAACAGGGAAAATTTCGGGCAGGAACTCGAAGATGTCATCGAGAGGGCAAAGAGGGTCGGTATTGTAGCCATAGTGGCGGTCACTGAGTCTCCTCGAGAGGCAGAGTCCATACTCCTTCTCTCAAAAGAGGAGCCCATGGTGAAACCATCGATCGGTCTCCATCCCGAGCTAGCGTCCCGATGGGAATTGGAAGAAACCCTCCAACTGATTCGGCAGCACAGAGACGAGCTCGTCTCCATTGGCGAGGTCGGGTTGGATTACTGGATAGCCAAGGAAGAGGAAGAAAGGGAGCTCCAGAAAAGGGCTCTGAAAAGTCAGGTGGAGCTAGCACAAGAGCTGGGCCTTCCCCTCAACGTACACTCCCGCTCCGCAGGCCGCCAGACCATTTCCCTCCTCAAGGAGATGGGGGCGAAGAGGGTTTTGCTCCATGCCTTCGATGGGAAAGCCTCGGTTGCTCTTTCCGCAGTGGAGGCTGGCTATTTCTTCTCTATCCCACCCTCGGTTGTGAGATCTCCCCAAAAACAGAAACTGGTCAAAGCCCTTCCCATGGAAAGAATCCTCCTGGAGTCGGACGCTCCGGCCCTTGCTCCAGTTGCTGGCGAGAGAAACGAGCCAGCAAACCTCCTCGTTGCATGCAAAGAGGTGGCGAGGATAAAGGGGATGGCTTGGCAGGAAGTGGCCAAAATAACGACAGAAAATGCCTTGAAATTTTTTGGAGTCGACCTGTGAGACGCAAGATCATGCCCACAGGGCATCGTCCGCGATGGGGGGCGGGTCGGGCTATCTCATCCTATGCTCTGGGAAGCCGGCCCTCACCCAAAAGCTCACCACCCTCTGTTCTAGACATGGTTCGGGGCTAAACGGGAACCTTGTAGAGGATGTCCGAGGCTCTATGGTCGAGATGTATCGAGGGGTCTCAAGCCTCGCTTTCCTCTAGCTCCACTTTACCGGCCTTTGCTTTCTCTCTCACCCACATCCCACTTACAACGGAAAGAGCTGCCAGGATCACGAAAGCGAGGGATATGGGTCTTGTCAAGAATATCAGGGGCGAGCCCTGGGAGAGGGTGAGAGACTGAACCAGGGAGGTCTCCATGAGCCTGGCCAGACTGCAGCCAGGACCATTGGAGCAACGGGAAATCCCAGTTTCCTCATGAAATATCCTACGATGCCAAAGATGAGCGTGACCCAGAGGTCGAAAAAGGAATGCCTCAGGCTATATGCTCCTATCAACGTGAACACCACTATCATGGGGCCGAGGATGGGGAAGGGAACCAAAGCCATCCTCGCCCACAGGCCCACAAGGGGCAGATTCAGAATCAGCAGCATGAAATTTCCCACATACATGCTAGCTATTATGGTCCAGACCAGATGAGGCTGCTCTTGCATGAGTCTGGGGCCTGGCTGAAGCCCGTACATCATGAAGCCACCCAGGAGCACAGCCAAGGCCGGGCCCGAAGGAATGCCAAATGAGAAAAGGGGGACAAACCCTCCCTGGGCAGTGGCGTTGTTGCTTCCCTCAACCGCTGCAACCGCATCTATTGCCCCTTTTCCAAATCGTTCAGGGTGCTTCGAGAATCTCCTCTCCAGGTCGTACACCAAAAAAGAGGTGACTGCTGGACTACAACCAGGGATGAGCCCCGCGAGAAACCCTATGATTCCGGATCTCAAGATGGCCNNTGTGCTTTCCTTTATGTCCTGCCAAGTGGGAAGCCACTCTATCTTCTTNGCTTGGAGAATGCTTGTTTTGATCTGCGTGACCCACAAAAGAAACTGCCGTACTTGACCCCCTGGCATTGGGGGTATATCCTCAAGGCCGTGGTCTCTTGGAAGCCCCTGATCAAGAAGTTCCTCGACCGAGGGAGGACTCCGGTGGGAGTGAAAACGAGCGAACTTGCGGCCGTCATCCTGGCTGCGGGCCAAGGCAAGAGGATGAAATCGAGGATTCCCAAGGTCCTCCATCCCGTTGCCGGCCGCCCCATGATCCATCACGTCCTCGGGCTGGCAAAGAGCGTGGGAGCAAGCCCTATAGTCGTGGTTGTAGGCCATGGGGCGGAGGCTGTGCGTGAAGCCCTCAAGGGGGAAGAACTTTATCTCGTCGTCCAAGACCCCCAGTTAGGGACTGGCCACGCTGTAATGCAAGCTCGAAAAGCCATCGAAGATCATGAGGGTGACCTCCTCATCCTCTGCGGGGACACGCCCCTCATTCTTCCCGAGACCATCTCTGGCCTCGTAGCTCACCACAAAGAGCTCGGCTGTGCTATGACAGTGCTCGTTGGCACAGTCGAGGACCCAACAGGCTATGGCCGTGTATTGAGGACAGAGGAAGGGAGGGTTCTCAAGATAGTGGAGGAGGGCGATGCCTCGCCTGGGGAAAGGTCTGTGAGGGAGGTCAACTCGGGTGCATACTGCGCCAGACCGGGGGATCTTTTCCAGGCACTCGAGCATCTTAGCTGTGCCAACTCCCAAGGAGAATACTATCTCACGGACGCGGTGGAGATCCTCTCTCCAAAAGGGGTATCGGCTTATCAATGTAGCTTCCCCGAAGAGATCCTGGGGGTGAATGACAGGGTGGAGCTCGCCAGGGCAGAGGCCGTGATGCAGCACAGGCTGAGGTTGAAGTGGATGAGGGAAGGGGTGAGCCTGGTGGATCCTCCGAGTGTGATCCTAGGGATGGATGTGACTATAGGGCGAGATACCGTGATAGAGCCGAGGGTGACCATCCAGGGGAGGACGGAGATCGGCACAGAATGCCAAATTGGCATGGGGTGCGTGATCCGAGACTCCATAATAGAGGATGGAGTGGTGATTAGGCCATACAGTGTCATAACCGAGGCCCACATAGAGCAAGGGGCAACAGTTGGTCCCTTCTGTCACCTGAGACCTGGCAGTCGAGTTGGAGCTGGTGCTCGAGTGGGCAACTTTGTGGAGATGAAGAACACCAAATTGGGTAGAAAGAGCAAGGCCCCTCATCTCAGTTACCTGGGGGATGCGGAAATAGGGGAAGAGGTCAATATCGGAGCTGGCACAATAACCTGCAACTATGACGGAAGAGAGAAACACAAGACCATAATAGAGGACAGGGTATTTGTGGGGAGCGATACCCAATTTGTGGCACCCGTGAGGGTGATGGAAGGCGCTGTGGTCGGTGCGGGATCGACCATAACCGAGGATGTTCCNCCAGGTGCTTTGGCCATTGCCAGGTCAAGACAAGTAAACATTCCGGGAANAGGGAGAAAGAGAAAAGGGGAAGAGAGCTGAGCATGTGCGGGATCGTAGGGTACATCGGGGATCGTCAGGCCCAGGAGATCATCCTCGAGGGCCTGAAGAGGCTCGAGTACAGGGGATACGACTCGAGTGGATTGGCGATTGCGGACGGCCAAGAGTTGAGAATAGAGAGGGCTGTGGGAAAGCTAGGGGAACTTGTCAGAAAGCTCACCGAGCCCATCCCTGGAAATGTCGGAGTAGGCCACACACGTTGGGCAACCCATGGGAGCCCGACCGAGGAAAATGCACATCCCCACGAGGCAGACGGGGTTGTTGTGGTCCACAATGGCATAATCGAGAACTACCTCTCCCTCAAAGAGGAATTGAAAAGTCAAGGTTGCGTCTTCAAATCCGAGACGGACACAGAGGTCATCTGCCACCTGATAAGGAGTGAGCTCAAGAGGGGTTCGGGCTTCGAGGAGGCAGTGAGGAATTCCTTGGCGAGATTGAGGGGCTCTTACGGCCTGGTGATCCTGTGGAGGGGCGATCCGGGAAGGCTCATTGCGGCAAGGAAGGAGAGCCCGCTGGTTTTGGGCTTGGGGGAGGGGGAGAACTTCGTGGCCTCGGACATACCCGCCATCCTCCATCACACGAGAGACATGATCTTCCTGGATGATGGAGAGATGGCAGTTGTGGAAAAGGACAAGGTCAGGGTGAGCAAGCTGGATGGAACCCCTGTGCACAAGGAAGTGCACCGGATAGACTGGAGCCCTGTGATGGCGGAAAAGGGAGGGTTCCGCCATTTCATGCTCAAGGAGATATTCGAACAGCCAAGGGCCATAGTGGACAGTTTCAGGGGAAGGATATTCCCGGAGAGAGGTGAGGTGAGCCTCGGCCCCCATTGTCTTCCAAGAGAGGTTCTCTCCCGCATAGAACGCATTGTGATGATAGCCTGTGGGACCTCCTACCATGCGGCTCTCATAGGGAAGTTCATGGTCGAGACATTGGCCCGTGTCCCCGTGGAGGTGGACCTGGCCTCGGAGTTCAGATTCAGGGACCCTGTGATAGACGAGAGGACCCTCCTTCTGGCCATAAGCCAGTCGGGAGAGACGGCTGACACCCTCGTGGCATTGAAAGAGGGGAAGGCAAGAGGGGCGAGGACATTGGCCATCTGCAATGTCGTGGGATCATCCTTGGTGAGGGCGTCCGATGGTGTGATCTACACCCAGGCAGGTCCTGAGATAGGGGTCGCCTCCACAAAGGCATTCACCACACAGATAGTGGTCCTCTTTCTTCTCGCCATAGAGCTCGGCCTCCTGAGGGGCCATCTCGGACCGCGGGATGCTGAGAGGCTTTTCCACGACCTCATAAGGCTCCCTGGGCTTGCTGAGGAGGTCCTCGACAGCTCCCCCAGAATAGAGGAGGTTGCCAGGCGCTTCATGAATGCAACGGACTTCCTCTATCTGGGCCGTGGCATAAATTATCCAGTGGCCCTGGAAGGGGCCCTCAAGCTCAAGGAGATCTCCTACGTGCACGCGGAAGGGTACCCAGCAGGGGAGATGAAACATGGCCCCATAGCCCTCATAGATGAGTTTCTACCTGTTGTCGTCCTACTGAGCAGAGACAAGACTTACGAAAAGATGCTGGGGAACATCGAGGAGGTGAGGGCCAGAAAGGGGCCGGTCATAGTCGTGAGTTCAGTGGCTGAGGCNCGAGAACTCGAGGGAAAAGTCACGGAGCTTCTCCTTGTGCCCGAAANCAACCCTTTCCTCACAACCATACTCTTGACAATCCCCTTGCAGTTACTCGCCTATCATGTGGCAGTGCTCAAGGGAACGGATGTGGACCAGCCCCGAAACCTCGCCAAAAGCGTGACCGTGGAGTGAGATGTAGGCGTCTTCTTACTCGCGCGAGAAGCCATCTGATGGTCTCGAGAGAGGGATTCGATGAGGATTGATGTCTCCAAGTTGCTCGAGCATTTGAACCCAGCCCAGAGGGAGGCTGTGGAGCATCGAGGGACCCCCCTTATGGTCCTAGCCGGAGCTGGAAGCGGCAAGACGAGGGTCCTAACCCACAGGGTGGCCCATCTCATTGCAACGGGCGATGCTGAACCTCGCAACATATTGGCTGTGACCTTCACCAACAAGGCAGCCAAGGAGATGAAGGAGAGGATATGGGCCCTTCTGGGCAATTCCCACAGGGAGCTTTGGGTGGGAACATTCCATGCGACCTGCGCCAGGATACTGAGGGGTCATGGCCACCTCCTCGGCTTCGACTTGAATTTCTCCATCTTGGATGAGGGGGATCAGCTCGCTCTGGCGAAGGAATGTTGCAGGGAACTCAACCTGGATACCAACCGTTTTCCCCCCTCCCTTCTTCTCCGCCACGTGAGCAATGCCAAGCAGAATTTCATTGACCCAGAGGAGTACATGGCGCAATGGGCTGGAGATTACCTCAAAGGCAGGGTGGCCAGGTTCTATGCCCTCTATCAAGAGAAGCTGAAGAGATCACAGGCCATGGACTTCGACGACCTCCTCTTTTTCGTCCTAAAGCTCTTCTTGGAACACCGAGAGGTCCTCGATCTCTACCGCAGGCGGTGGCGTCATGTGCTAGTTGATGAATTTCAGGACACGAATCAGATCCAGTACCGAATGGTGAAGCTCCTGGCCGANGAGCACAGGCAGATCTGTGTAGTGGGAGACGACGACCAGTCCATCTACAGCTGGAGAGGGGCAGACCCGGGCAATATTCTCAGATTTGACCGGGATTTTCCGGAGGTTCGCATAGTTAGGCTCGAACAGAACTATCGGTCCACCAGGAACATAATCAGAGCTAGCTCCTCTCTCATAAGCAAAAACCGCATGAGGAAAGGAAAGGACCTCTGGACTGCCAACGAGCCTGGGGAAATGGTTTCCGTCTATTTAGCCAAGGACGAGAGGGAAGAGGCTCGGTTTGTGGCAAGGGAAGTGCGCGACCTCCTCTTGGGCCAAAAAGTGCCCCCTGAGGAGATCGCGATCTTCTACAGGACCCACGCCCAATCCAGGGTGCTCGAAGAGGAATTGATGGCCTCGAAGGTGCCCTTCGCCATCTACGGGGGGCTCGGCTTCTACGAGAGGAAGGAAGTGAAGGACCTGGTCGCATACTTGAGGGCCGTTGCCAACGAAGCTGACGAGCTCAGCTGGAAGAGGATAATAAACGTTCCCAAAAGGGGGATTGGAGCAAAGACCGTCCAGATGGTGGAGAAGATGGCGAGGGAGAAATCCATTCCTTTCTCCCAGGCATTGAGGCTCTGGACGAAGGAACAGAGGGGGGGATCCTCTGCGAGAGTACAAGGATTCATCCAGTTCATGGACCAATTGAGGGAGGTCTTGAGGGAGCAGGGAATAGCCGCTGCACTGAGGGAGGCGATGGTGAGAAGTGGCTACCTCGATGAGCTCAGAAAAAGCGATGAAGAGAAGGCTCAGGAGAGGGAGGAGAACCTGGAAGCCCTCCTCAACATGGCGGTGGAGCACGAGCTCGCCGAGGGAAAAGGCGAGGTTCAGGGGTTCTTGGAAAAGGTGAGCCTCATGTCGGATCTGGACATGGCCGACCCCAACCACGGGAGGGTGAGCCTGATGACCCTCCATTCTGCCAAGGGACTAGAATTTCAAGTGGTCTTCATAGTGGGAATGGAGGAAGGCCTTCTCCCGCATTCCTCCTCCCTCAAGGACCTGCCTTCACTGGAGGAGGAGAGGAGGCTCTGCTATGTTGGGATGACCAGGGCAAAAAGGAGGCTGTACCTCTGTGTTGCAGGGGAAAGGAGGATCTGGGGGGTCCTCCAGCCCATGACCCCATCGAGGTTCATCTCCGAGTTGCCGTCTCAATGCCTGGAGCTCACAGGTCAAGTCTCTTTCGAGGATGGGTTCTGCCCTGACAAGGATACCATGGTGGGAAGGTGGGTTAGACACGAGGTCTTCGGGGCAGGAACTGTGGTCAAGGTGGAGGCTGGTGGAGAGCGCCTAGTGGTTCACTTCCCCGGTGTGGGAGCCAAGAGGTTCGTGACCNGGGAAGCCCCCTTGAAGTGGCTCTGAGGTAAACCCCNTTTACGAAAGGGTCTTGCGGAATCTCCTGGAAGCCATCCAGAAGGTGGCGATTCCCAAAACCCCAAGAGCTGCCATCTGGGGCCAAAGGACATCGATCCCCACGCCCTTGAGGAAGATCCCCCTTATCACGACGAGATAATACCTCATGGGGTTGAGATGGGTGATCCACTGGACAACCTCCGGCATGTTCGCTATGGGGAACATGAGACCGGAGAGCATTATGGCTGGCATGAAGAAAAAGAAGGTGGTCATCATGGCCTGTTGCTGGGTCCTGCTTATGGTGGAGATGAGGAGTCCCACTCCGAGGGCCGTGAGGAGATATATGGCCGTGCAGCCGAGAAGGAGCAGGATACTGCCCCTCACGGGCACCTGGAACCAGATGACCCCAACAGTGGTGACCAGGATGACATCTGCCATGGAGATGAGGGCGAAAGGAAGCGTCTTTCCCAAGATGAACTCCCATGGAGTTATGGGGGTCACGATGAGTTGTTCCATGGTGCCAACTTCCTTCTCCCTCACCACAGCCATGCTCGTGAGCATCAGGGTCACTATGGTCACTATGGTGGCTATCACTCCTGGAACGAAGAAGTTCCTGCTTTCCAAGTTCTCGTTGAACCAGGCCCTGCTCTCGAGCTCTATTTGCCCCGGAACCCTCACAACCCCCTTAGCCCTTGTCACTCGCTCCAAGACCATCTCCCTCGAGAGGGCGCCCACTATCCTCTGGGCATACTGGAGGACCACGCTCGCTGTGTTGGAGTCAGACCCATCCACTACGAGCTGCAACTTGGCTGTCCTTCCCGAATGGATATCCCCCTGGAATCCTTCGGGAATGGTCAACACAGCCTGAACATCTCCACTGTCCAGAAGTCTCCTCACCTCGCCATCATCCCGGATGTGATTTTGAAGGGTGAAGTATCCCGATCGCACGAATCTGTCCACAACCTCTCGGCTCATGACGGTCATGTCCCTGTCCTGGACTCCCAGGGTCACGTTCCTCACATCTGTCGTCACTGCGTAGCCGAAAACTATTAGCTGGATCAAGGGAGTGCCGAAGATCACCCCCCTTGTCCTCCTGTCCTGGAGGACTTGAATGAACTCCTTCTTGAGCATGTGCCAAACCCTCTCCCACATGCTCCCTTGTCCTATTGGGAATCCATGGGATGACCGAGGGCCTCTCGCATCTCCTCCTGGGTGAGGGTCCGGTTCATGCTACCAGGCCTGTATCCCTCTAGGTCTAGGGTCACGAACCCGTATCCGGCGGATTTGAGCCCCTCCACCACTTGGGAGAAAAGTGCCTTCTCCCAGAGTTCCTGGAATTCCTTTTTGCCGAGCTCTACCCTGGCCAAATCCCCATGGTCCCTCACCCTGAAGAGCCTGAAGCCTAGCTGAAAGAGGAAGTCCTCGGCCTTTCTGACCCTCTCGAGCCCCCTTTTCGTGATTCTCGTCCTGTAAGGGAACCTGCTTGCCAGGCAGGCAAAAGGGGGTCTTTCCCAGTTGGGAAGTCCCAGGGCCCTGGAAAGCGCCCTTATCTCCTCCTTGGAGAGACCTGCCTCCACCAGTGGGCTTCTCACCCCAAGTTCTCTCAGGGCCTTTCTTCCCGGCCTGAAGTCCCCGGTGTCATCGGCATTGGATCCGTCGAAGATGACCTCTATGCCCTGTTCCCTGGCAAGCTGCCTTATCTTTCCAAATAGTTCCCTCTTGCAGAGGTAGCACCTGTTTGGGGGGTTTTCTGAGAAACCAGGGACATCCAGCTCAGAGGTCTCGATGACGATGTGTTTGCAGCCAACTATCTGCGCGATCTCCTTGGCCTGTAAGACCTCCCTCTCGGGAAAGCTCTCCGAAAAGCCAGTGACAGCGATCACCCCATCCCCCAAGACCTCCTTGCACACCTTGAGGAGAAAACTGCTGTCCACCCCACCCGAGAGGGCAACCACCACCTTGCCGGCATCCGCGACTATTTTGTGGAGCCTTCGGTACTTCTCGAGTGTCCTCTCATCTATCTCGTCCCACATGTCCGACCTCTCTATCACTTCGTGATACAGTATAGGCCCTGGCGCCCCCTCCTAACAAGCGAGATCGCCCGATCCTTTGCCCCGGGAAGGGATTTTGGAGCTCGAGTAGAGCTGGGAAAGGGGGCTTCTTCATGCCATTGTCCTTCTGAAAACCGTATGGGCCAATATGAGGACAGCGAAGGCGAAACCCAAAAGCAGAGCTACCTCCGCAGCCAGTGCTTCCAAGCCCAGGCCCTTCAAATAGATGGCCCTTATGATCTTGACGAAATATCGAGCGGGAACGACCCTCGAGATGAGCTGGAGGGCCTGGGGCATGTTCTGAATAGCGAATATGTAGCCCGACAGCAGAAGAGCGGGTAGGTAGGTTATTACCATGGCTCCCTGGCTTGCAAGGAGCTGATTCCTGGTTATGATGCTCAAAGCTAGTCCTATGGACAGAACTCCCACGAGGAACACACTGGCGACTGCGAAAAGCAAGAAGAGATTCCCCCTGAAAGGCACATGGAAGAGCAATTTCCCCATGGCCACTGCTATGGCCACGTCCACAAGACCGATCGCGAAGTAGGGGAAAAGCTTTCCCAGAACCATCTCGGAAGTCCTGAGAGGGGTAGACACAAGCTGTTCCATGGTACCGTTTTCCCACTCCCTAGCTATTGTGAGGGAGGTGATAAGGGCCGCAATAACATTCATTATCACCGCTACGAGGCCCGGAACTATGTAATTTTTGGACTGTAACTCCTCATTGAACCAAGCCCTGAACTCCAAGACCAGTGGCTCCCTCATGGGCTGGCCCCAAAGCCTCCTCATAGAAGTGATCATGAGCTCCTTGGAAAAGGAGGAAACGACAACATCGGCATATCCCAGGGCCAGGGTGGCTGTATTGGAGTCAGACCCGTCCACCACGAACTGCACCTGAGCTTCTCGGAAGCTTTCTACCCACCTGGAGAATCCAGATGGGATTATGAGGGCTGCGAGGGCCTCCCCTTTATCCAGTGCCCTCTCCACTTCCCAATAAGATCCTGCACCTTTGGCCAGGGAAAAGTATCTCGACCCGAGGAATCTGCTCACTAGCTCCCTGCTTGCTGGTGTGAGATCCTGATCCCAAACCACAAGGGGCACCCTGTCCACATCCAAGGTGAGGGCATAGCCGAAAAGGACCAGCTGCATCATGGGAAGGGCTATGGCCATGGCCAGGCTTCTCGGGTCCCTGAGGATGTGGATGAACTCTTTTCTGGCGATCGCCCAAAGCCTCCTCGGGCTCATCTCTCCGACGCCCTCTCCCCCCGCACTTCCAAAGATTCCCGAGACCTCACGGAAGCCCGGGTCCTCCTTTCACTTCTTCCCTGGTCGGCTCCTCGAGGGGTCCGTAAGGAAGATGAATACGTCCTCCAAAGAGGGAGCGATCTTTCTGAGTTTCATATGCTTCCCCTCGAAGAGCCTCATTATGGCCTCCATTGCCAGCCCTTCGTCTTCCACCATCAGACGAAGGGCATCACCGAACAGGGCCACCTCCAAGACCCCGGGGACCTCTTTCCTGATCCTCTCCATGGCTCCCTTGGGATCCTCGCACCTCACCTCGAGTGAACCTTGCTCGGGAACACTTTTGAGCTCACCGGGTGAGCCCAATGCCACCAATCTGCCCCCGTGGATGAGACCGAGCCTATCGCAATACTCGGCCTCATCCATGTAATGGGTCGTGACAAAAACCGTGGCTCCCCTCTCTGTCATATCGTATATGAGATCCCAGAAGCGCTTTCTGTTGAGGGGGTCTACTCCCGCTGTGGGCTCATCGAGAAAGATTATGTCAGGCTCGTGCATCACTGCACATCCAAGGGAAAGCCTTTGTTTGAGACCGACGGGAAGGAGGGATGTTCGTACCTTGAGATGTCGCTCGAGCCCTGCCATTTGGATCACCCAGTCCTTCCTGTCCCTCTTTTTGGCCTTGGGGATCTTGTAAATGCCGCTGAAGAAGTCTATGTTCTGTTCGACTGTCAAGTCCTCGTAGAGGGAGAAGCGCTGGCTCATATAACCTATGCGTTCTTTGATCCTCTCGGCCTCTGTCCTTATGTCAAAGCCAGCTACTTGCCCTCTGCCCCCTGTGGGAGGTAGGATGCCGCAGAGCATCCTTATGGTTGTTGATTTTCCCGCCCCATTGGGCCCGAGAAAACCGAAGACCTCCCCCTTTNTCACTCGGAAACTCACCCCATCTACAGCGACGAAATCCCCNAATCTCTTCTCCAAGTTCTCTACTTCCACTGCCCACTGGGACATGGGGATCTCCTGTGAAGACCTCTTATGGGGATCCAATCTTTCCGATGAAGGCCTCTTCCAATGTGGGAGGGACCTCATCCATGTAGTCCCAGCTCAGATGAGCCTCCATCAGGATACTCGCTACCTCATCCATGACGAGCCTCGGGTCCCTCTGGCTCCAGATCCTGACCCGATCTCCCCAAAGGGCAAGTCTAGCCTCTCCCATTTTCTTCCCTATCGCGGCAAAGAGCTTCCTCGCCTGGGAAGAACGAATCTCTATCACGCTCCCCCCTAGGGACCCTTTGAGCTCTTTGGGGGTCCCCACTGCGAGAAGCTTGCCCTCGTGGAGAAGGCCTATCCTGTTACATCTTTCCGCCTCGTCCATGTAACAGGTGGAGAGGACGACCGTGACTTCCTTTCTCGCCAGTTCGTAGATTATGTTCCAGAATTCCCTTCGGGATACTGGATCCACTCCGCTTGTGGGCTCATCCAAAAGGAGCACTTTGGGGGTGTGGATGAGGGCGCAAACTAGGCTCAACTTCTGTTTCATGCCCCCAGAGAGGTGACCTGCAAGCCTCCCGGTGAAGGGACTCAGGTTACTGAAGTCCAAAAGCTCCTCTATTTTCTCCTTTCTCGCCTTTCCCGAGACGCCGTAGAGGTCAGCGTAGAAGTTTATGTTCTCCATCACGGTGAGGTCCGGATAGAGGCCGAACCTCTGGGCCATGTACCCTATGTTCTCTCTTACCTTGGAGGCTTGCCGCACCACATGGTACCCCATGATCCACGCATCCCCACAGCTTGGCTTCATCACAGAGGCCAAGAGTCTCAAGGCAGTGGTCTTTCCTGCCCCATCGGGGCCCAGAAGACCAAATATTTCTCCCTGGCCCACATCCAGATTGAATCCCTTGAGGGCCTCCAAGGCGCCGAATCTCTTTCCAAGATCCTCCGCCTCGACTGCCCTAAGGGTTCCCCTCTTCATTCAGGACGATCTCGCCATCTGCGGGCATGCCCGGTTTGAGCTCCATGGTGGGATTTGGAACGTCCACTTTTATCCTGTATACAAGCTTCACCCTCTCCCTTTCTGTCTGCACGTTCTTGGGGGTGAACTCTGCCTGGGAGGAGATGAAACTTATGCGGCCCTCGTACCTCTTTTCGGGATAGGTATCGGTCCTTATCCTCACCCTTTGCCCCAGCTTGACCTTTCCCAGATCTGGCTCGTCTATGTAAGCTCTGAGCCATATATTCTCCAGGTCCCCGATTGTCACAACCGGGGTTCCAGGTGCCACGTATTCGCCGGGCTCCACGTTCTTGGAGAGCACTATCCCGTTCAGGGGCGATGTCACCGTGGTATAGCTCAGCCGAGTCTCCGAGGCGGCAAGGGCGGCCTTCGCTCCTTCCAGTCTCGCCCTGGCCGCTTCTATGGTCTCTTTCCTCGGCCCTTCCCGGAGCATGGCTAGCCTCTCTTGGGCCTCTTTCAGAGCTGCCCTAGCTTGGGCGATCTGCTCCTTTCTCGGTCCCTCCCTCACCAGTTTGACCCTCTCCTCGGCCTCCCTGACCTGGGCCTCTGCCACACGATACGCTGCCAGAACGGATTCGTATTCCCTTGCGGATATGACTCCCCTTTGGAAAAGCTGCCTCTGCCTTTCGTGATCAGATCTCCAGCGCTCGAGCTCTGCCCTCGCTCGTCTGAGACTAGCCTCTGCGGCCTCTATCTCCTGCGGTCTCGAGCCGGCCAAAAGTTCCGCCAGATGAGCCCTCGCCCTCTCCACAACTGCCTCTGCCTGAGCCACCTCTTCCGGCCTGAAGCCCCTCTCGAGCTCCATGAGCTGGGCCCTTGCTGCCTCCACCTCGGCCCTTCTCAGGGCCACTTCCTCCAAGATGTCCCGGGCCTCCAACTTGGCAATGGGCTGGCCCACCCTCACCCTGTCGCCCTCATCCACGAACCTGGCCTCTACCTTNCCGGGGATCTTGAAGCTCACCTCTGCCTGTGTGACCTCGAAATTGCCNGATACCTTTATCACAGACACCTTGGAATTGGGCTTCACGGCCAATTGCGTGTAGCCAATGGCAACCCCCAAGGCTATTCCGAAAAGCGCAAGAAACACAAGTAATGGCCTAGGCATGAAGGCCCGTTCCTGTGAAAGNGATTTCACTCGTCTCTCTCCTTTTGGCCCAATGTCTTCATCTGTCTTCCTTCACAGCCCTGAGAAAGAGTTCCCACGCCCTTTTTGCGTGGCGGGTGACATCGAAGGTTCCACCAGTCAAATGCCACAGGACCGCCCCGGGCTGAAATATTCCCAAAAAGAGAAGGGCGCCTGTGTGGAGATCCAGGTCCTTGCGGACCAATCCCATCTTTTTCCCCTCACTTAGCATCCCCTCCACCTCTTCCAAAAGGGTCTTGACAACGCCTAGGAGTTTCCCCTTGAGAAGGGAGTTTTCCCTGTGGACGTCCTCGGAGAAAAGAATTCGCGGAATGCCCTCATTTTCCCTGATGAGCTCCACATGGCGCATGAGGAGTCTTCGCATCTGCTCCAGGGGATCGCTTGTCTGGCCCTTTACGAGCTTTACATTGGCCAAGACGCTCTCCCTGAAGGATTCCAATATGTGATCCAAGAGCTCCTCTTTGCTCGAAAAATGCCTGTAGATGGCAGAAGGCACGAGGCCAACCCTTCTCGCAACAGATGAGAGACTGAGCCCCCTGACACCCTGCTC
>JGI24188J35168_1001078_pt1 | contig 16147 bp, 12 predicted proteins | sample YNPBryantNP2012_FD_35168 | JGI IMG/M metagenome (IMG submission 35168) | reverse complement strand
GAGCGCCCCCCACAACACGCTCTTTCCCGTCGCCACCAGAGTCAATAGGGTCCCCAAAATCGGCGTCGTACAGGGCCCGACCACCAACGCCGATGCGCCTCCCACGAGAAAGCTCGACAAAACATCCCGACCTGGAAGGGAACGGACTTGCACGCGGGAAAGAAAGGCGGGGGACGGCATGGGCAGGACCTCCAGCATGACCAAGGCGAAGAGCAGACACAGGTTTCCCAAGGCCAGATACACCCATGGGTTCATGGTCAAAGAGCCGAAAAGGCTTCCTGTAAGGGCCGCCGCAAGCCCTAGGGCCGAATACACCACCGCCATCCCGGAAACATAGACGGCCGAGAGGAGAAAACCCTTCAGGCGGCTGCCCTGCGCCCGGCTGCCCACAAAGGCCACTGTGATGGGGATCATGGGATACAAGCAGGGCGTAAAACCCGCGAGGACCCCTCCCACAAAGGACAGCACAATCCCGAACCACGGCGTGTTCAGGCTGAGGGTCTCGAAATGGCGCATCCACTCCACGGGTCTTGCTCCTTATCAGCGTCTTGTGGTCTTTGCCGGCGCGGTGCTAACGGTCTACGAGGCTTTCAAGGGGACACGACCAACGCTGCCGATTTCGGCAATTGCGCCGGGGATTCGGGACCGCTTTCCATGCGATCCAACAACCGCCGGCTTTTCAAGCTCTGACCCGTGTGATCCTCCACCCAAGCACAGACCGCCCTCATGAGTCCACGAACCGCCTGTTTCCGGAGACGGAAGCGCCAGATCTTTTCCACAGGCGCCTGGAGCATGGCTTGAAGCAGAGTGNCGGCCCCCTTGTCGAGATCGATCCCCTCTTTGTCGGCCGCGATGTGAAGGCCGCAGGAAAATCGGCCCGTCGCCAGGGACAATCGCCAAAGCGAAGCCTCCGCAATCGTGCGCCCGCATTGGCAACACCCTTCCAGGGACGGCAGAGCTCCGAGGATCCTGATGGCGCGTACAAGGAAGAGAGTCGCCACGTTTGCAGGATCCCGATCGGTTTCCAAACGAGCGAGTCCTGAGCGAAGAAGCACGTAAAAGGGCGGGTTCGGCAGGTTTTCCGGGTTGAGACGCAGGGTCGTTTCCACGAGAAGGCCCGCATAGGCCCAGCGCAGAGGATCGGACCGCAANGCCAGATGCCCTTCCATCAAGCGGCAGGATTCCACCAAGGAAAGAGCCCGTCGTTGCCGAAGGTCCACCTGCACCACACTGCTGGGTTCAAAGGCGTGGACGAAACGCTTGCGGCTGCGGCGGGCCCCCTTGGCCATGGCCCGCACCAAGCCCCATTCCAGGCTGAAAAAGGTGACGATGCGGTCCGACTCGCCGTAATCCTGGGCGNAAAGGACCACCGCTTCCGATTCGACAACNGTCATGATCGTTTCAGGGATTTTCCAGGTAACGGGGATTGGGAAGCTTCACCCGCAACACCTCGCCCCTCTTGCCCAAAGGTTTGAGGGGCTTTCCATCCCACAGNACGCGAATGCCACCGGCATTTCCCGTCCATAACTGGGCNGAACGGGAGAGCGTCCACTGNGCGTCTTCTCCCGGCTTNAAAANGCGATTCTGTGGCTTCCCATCATCGGTTTGCACCTGGACCCACGCTTCTTCGTCCGCNACGATGCGCAAAACNTGTTCCGATCCCGACGGCACGGCAGGCTCTGGAAGCGATTCCATCTTTTGGTCGGCCGGCAGAGCGGCGGTCTGCCCCTCGGACGGCGTCTCTTCCACGCGCCGATCCACGGGAGCTGTTCCTCCACCGTCGGGAAGTGGACCGGTCGCGTCCTGCTCGGGCAAAACCCCCGGAGCCGGTGCCGGCTCTCCGGCAAGATTGCCACTCTGTTCCCCCGTGCCTTTCTTTACCGCCAGATCGCCCGGCAGTTCTTGCTGCGGGTAGACGGCCTCCCGGTTCGCCTGGGTTGTAGCCGCTTTTTTCATTTGGTACTTGGGCCACCAGACGGCCCACAGTCCCGCCGCTGTGACACCAAAAGCCAGTACGAGGAAAAGGGCCAAAAAGGCCCCGCCCTTCTTGCGAGTGCCTTTCATCCACAACTGGAAGCGCTTCAAACGCTCCCCTTCGTTATCGTAACGGCGAATGTCCGAACCGTACTCCTCGAGGATCGGCTGGGGATCGACACCCAGGGCTTCGCAATAGACCTTGAGAAAGCCGCGGATGAGCAAAGGGGTTCCGATCACCTCGTACTCCCCCGCTTCCAAAGCCTGCAGCATGCGCACGCTGATCCGTGTATGCTGGGAAAGCTTCTCGAGGCTTACTTGTTGCCGCTTCCGCTCACTTTCGAGAAAAGCCCCGATATCCTTCAAAGAATCCATGGAAGTCCTTTCCTCTGACACAGCGAAAGACGGTCAATCCGAACCGCCTACGATCCCGATCCCGGAGGATCCAAATGAATTTGGATGAACGATTTCGCCTCCAGATCCCGAATCCACTGATCGTATTTCTTGTTGACTTCCACCTGAAACAGTTCGCGCCGCACCTTTTCCTTGGTCCTTTCGTCCACCGCACCCGCATTGGGTCTTTTTACATCGATAAGCTTGACCACATAAAAGCCGTTGGCCGATTCCAAAACCTCGCTCACCTGCCCCGGCTGCAGGTCCCTCGTGGCCTGCTCCAAGCCCGGCGCCAGGTCCTTAGCCTTGATCGTGCCAATATCGCCGCCGTCCTGAGCCCCAGGCCCTTGCGAATAGGCGCGGGCTAAATCGGCGAAATTTTCCCCTTTGCGGATGCGGTTCAGGATTTCCTGGGCCTTGAGACGCACCGTCTGGCGCGCTTCAGGCGACGACGGAGCCGCCAGGAAAATGACCGCCAGATGACGCTCCTCATCCGGGCTTCGCACCTGACGGCTCAGAGCGGCTTGGACCTGATCTTCGGTGATCACGGTCTTGGATTTCAGGACCCTTTCGATGAGCCGAGCCCTTTCCAAATCCTGGCGGATCATCTTCTTGAACTGGTCCAGGGATCGGCCTTCCTGCTTCAGCATCGCCTCCAACTGCTGGCGGCTCACATTGTTGGATCTTTGAATGGACGCCAAGGCCTCTTCCACTTCCGATTCGCTCACCGAAATCTTCAGCCGGGCCACTTCCTGCGCCGTGAGCTTTTCCCGAATCATCTGGCGCAGGACTTCCTTGCGCAAGGTATCGGCGGAGCCCAGAGGTGGGGCGTCCCGAAGTTGCTCGGCAGCCTTGATCACCCCCTCAACCCTTTTTTGGAGTTCACTGTTGAGGATCACGTCGTCGTTGACCACCGCCACGATCCAGTCCAAAGGCTTGGCTGGACCGGCCTGGAAAGGGCAAGGGGAAACCCCATAAGCCACGCACCCAACACCATCGCTCCCAGAAAACCCTGTCTCATCGCGCCTCGCGTCCTTTCTATTCAGGGGGCCCCCTCCCTGCTTCCCATGCCCCAAGTCTGTGGAAGGGATGGGCGAGGTGAAACTAACCTATTGAATTGACTAAGGTCTCTAACATGATCCGCAAGGCCTTGCAAGAGTCTTTTCAGACGCACCAAAGCCGCCAAGGTCGTACGCGCTTCCAGTTCCACCGTCATTTTGCGTTCCCCGTGCAGGGTGGCGAAACACTTGGCGTCGGAAAGGGTCTCGAGGATCGATCCCCACGACACGGGTTCAGCGAAGGTGCATGTCATGACGGTCCCGGTCCCTTCCAGGCGGGAGATGCGCAAGCGCTTCAGCAGCAGCCGCACGCGGGCAAGCACCAAAAGCGCCTTGGCTTCATCGGGCAGGGGGCCAAACCGATCGCGCCATTCTTTGGCAATGTCGTCGATTTCTTCCTGACTCTTGGCGCCGGAAAGGCGTTTGTAGGCCACCAGTCTTTGGTCGGCCACGGGCATGAAATGGCTCGGCACATAGGCCGCCACGGGAATGGCGATTTCCGGATCGGGAAATTCCTCTTCCACCGCCTCGCCTTTCATTTTGCGGATGGTCTCTTCCAGGAGCTCCAAGTAGAGTTCATAGCCCACGGAGGCGATGTGTCCGGACTGGGCGGACCCCAAAATGGTGCCGCCGCCTCGGATCTGCAAGTCGTTCAGAGCGATCTTGAATCCCGACCCGAGTTCGCTGAAGTCCATAAGGGCCCGGAGTCTTTTTTGGGCGTCCCGGGTTACCAGGTGTTCTCCTGGAATGAGCAGATACGCATAGGCCTGTTCTGCGGACCGGCCCACCCGACCGCGCAGCTGGTAGATTTGGGCCAGTCCCATCTTGTCCGCCCGGTTGATGAGGATGGTGTTGGCCGCTGGGATATCCAAGCCGGACTCGATGATGGTCGTGCACACCAACACGTCCACTTTCTTGTGCACGAAATCCATCATGATCTTTTCCAAGTCCCGTTCCTTCATCTGCCCGTGTGCCACTTCCACGCGGGCTTCCGGAACCAAGGACCGGATCTTGTCGGCCATGCGCAAAATAGTCTGCACATGGTTGTGCACGAAGAACACCTGCCCGCCGCGCCGCAGTTCCCTCGTGATGGCCTCGCGAATGGTCAGCTCCTCAAAAGGACATACCACCGTTTCCACGGCCTTTCGGTCCTGTGGCGCCGTCTCAATGGTGCTGAGGTCGCGTATCCCCGTCAGGGCCATGTGGAGTGTCCTCGGAATGGGCGTCGCCGTCAGCGTCAGGACATCCACGGAAACCCGCAATTCCTTGATGCGCTCTTTGTGGCGCACACCGAACCGTTGCTCCTCATCGATGATCAGAAGCCCCAGGTCTCGGAAGACCACATCCTTTTGTAGGAGCCGATGGGTGCCGATGACGATGTCCAAACCGCCGGATCGCAGCTGCTCCAAAATGCGTTTTTGTTCCGCCGGTGTTCGGAAACGACTGAGCACGTCCACGGTGACGGGAAAATCCTTCAGCCGCTCCTGGAACGTCGCATAATGCTGTTCGGCCAAAACGGTGGTCGGGGTGAGCATGGCCACCTGTTTTCCGTCCATGGCCGCCTTAAAGGCCGCCCGCAAGGCCACTTCGGTCTTGCCGTACCCCACATCCCCACAGACAAGTCGATCCATCGGGCGCGGGGAGCACATATCCTGCAACACATCTTCAATGGCGCGCATCTGATCGGGGGTTTCCTCGAAAGGAAAGGTGGCCTCGAATTCCCGGTACAGGCTGTCCGGTGGGCTGAAGGCCGTGCCTTCACGGATTTGGCGAAGCGCATAGATCTTGAGCAATTCCTCGGCCACCCTTTCGGCGGATTCGCGGGCTTTTTTCTTGGCGGCTTCCCATGCCTTGCCGCCCAGTCGATCCACACGGACCTCGGCGCCTTCCACGCCCAGGTATTTCTGCACCTTGTGGAGCTTGTCCACCGGCACATAGAGGCGGTCGCCATCCTGGTAGTCCAGGTGGAGAAAGTCGCTTTCCAACGGTCCGACGGTCAGATGCACCAGCCCGCGATAGACCCCGATCCCGTGGTCCACGTGGACCACCAAATCCCCTTCGTGCAGGTCCTCAAAGGAACTGAGAAACAGTCCCGTCAGGCTTTTTTTGCCCCGAGGCCGCACGCGGCGCCTTCCAAAGAGTTCCGTTTCCGAAACCACCGCCAGGTGCTGCCCCGGCCAGACAAAGCCGGAACGAATCGACCCGACGGCAAGCGACAGTTCCCGGCCTTCGGGCTTTCGCGGGCGAACCAGATCCCGGCCGCGAACCACGCCCGTCGCCTCAAGCCCGTAGTGGGCAAGGAGTTCTTTGAGCCGCTTGGACTGTTCCGGCCCTTCGCTGACCAGGACCGTCGCAAGCCCTTCCTCCTGCCACGAGCGGATGTGCTGGACCACCGGTTCCAACAGCCTTTCCCTCTTGGGATGGGATTTCAGCGCCAAAACCAAATCGTTTTGGGTGCGCACCCCCACATCGCAATGCATGGCCGCCTCTTTTCGGTCGGCCATGGCGTTGATCCAGACGTTCTGAAAACGCCGGGCGAAAGCTTCCACGGATTCCGGGGCCAGAAACAGCTCCTCAACGGGACGGCGCCACTGGTCGTCCCCGTCCTTTCGCCCCTGGTCCCAAAGGATGGCCCCGTAGGTTTCGTGCAGCTCCTTTTTGAGTTCGCCGTAATCGGACCAGAGCAACACGGCTTCCTGCGGCAGGTAGTCGAAGAAAGTGGCCGGCGCCTGGTAGAAAACCGACAGAACCGCCTCGAAGGCCGCCGGCTGATGGCCCTGCTCCAATCTCTCGAGCCAGACGTTGCCCAAAGACGGGCTGAGTCGCCCGCGCTGCACGTCTTCCAGAAGGAGCGCTCGGGCGCGATCCCGGGCGGCGTCGTCGAAGATGACTTCACTTGCCGGAGTGACGACCACTTCTTCCAAAGATGCCAGGGAGCGTTGCGTCCCCGGGTGGAAAAGCCGAATGGATTCCAACACGTCCCCGGAGAACTCCAAACGCACAGGCCAGGAATACAGGGGCACGTATACGTCCAGGACGCCGCCGCGCCGGCTGAAATCGCCGTACTCTTCCGCAAGGGCCGTGGGGTAATAGCCCGCAGCCACCAAACGCCGCACAAAATCTTCCAGATCCAGCGTCTCGCCCACCACGCGATATTCGCTGCGTTCCATGAGGACCTTCGGGGGGATGACCTTTTCCAAAACGGCCGCTACGGAGGTGACCACAATGAAAGGCTTGTTCAGGTTTTTCAGGCTCCATAGGGTTTCCAGCCGATGGGCGGTGTGCTCCATTTTGCCCAAAACCCGAGCCTGATGGCCTGATCGGGAAGGAAAAACGAGGAGCTTTCGGCTCAAGGGGTCCGGCGTTCGAAGAGGCTCCTGAAAAAAGCGGATTTCCTCCGCAAAAGAGGCCGCCTCTCGGTCCGTGGCCGTGATCACGATCACGGGCCGTTTCAAGCCCTCGGCCAGGTGCGACGCCCACAGGGCGAGGGCCGAAGGCGGCATGTGGGAAAGGGAAAGCGGAGCGGCGCCCTGACGAAGAATGTCCGTAAGCTGGGAAGCGGAAAGGGAATGTGCCACTGGAAAGTTGTTTTCGCGCTCTTTGTCCATCTGCCGGGCATGGTTGAAATTCAAAGCGTCTTAAAACCTCCCTTTGTGTTTTCATCCCACAATAATCCCGATCCGCTCTTCCGTAAAGATCAAGCCTTTTCCACAATCTGAAGACTTTGTCACGAAAAACCTGCCGGAATGGTCCAAGAACGTGCGAGAGAATTTTCCTTCCGGGAGGTATCCGCTATAATCGCCTCCGTTTCTCGGGGGAAGATCCCCTGATCCCGACATCGGACCAGGAGAGGGACAATGGCACACGAGGAAAGCCGCTCCATCCAAGATCGGCTCCGCAGACTCCCCAGCGTGGATGAACTTCTCAAGCATCCGCAGATTCAAGCCCTTCTTTCGACAGTTCCTAGAAAAGTTGTTGTGGACAGTCTGCGCGAAACACTGGACTCGGTGCGACGCCGAATCCTTTCCTCTGATGACGGCCTCTCGGAAGAGTTGCCTTCGGCGGACCGGCTGGTGCAGCAGGCCCTGACGGTGTGCGCCGAAAAGAACGCCTTCACCCTGCAGCCGGTGGTCAATGCCACGGGGATCGTGGTGCACACTAACCTGGGCCGTTCCCTCTTGGCCGAGGAAGCCATCCAAAGGCTGCAGATCGTCTGCCGCAGTTATTCGAACCTGGAATATGACGTCGCCCGGGGTCGGCGGGGATCGCGCTATGTGCATGCCGAAGCGATCCTTCGAGAAATCACGGGGGCTGAAGCCGCGCTTGTGGTGAACAACAACGCCGCCGCCGTCTTTCTGGTTTTGAACACCTTAGCCAAAGACCGAGAGGTCATCGTCTCCCGGGGGCAGCTGGTAGAAATCGGCGGCTCGTTTCGCATCCCTGACGTCATGGCCGCCAGCGGAGCCATCCTTCGCGAAGTGGGGTGCACCAACCGCACCCATGTGTACGATTACGAAAACGCCATCGGCGAACGCACCCGGCTTCTCATGAAGGTCCACTGCAGCAACTATCGGCTGGTAGGCTTTACGGCCGAAGTTCCCTTGGAGGACCTGGTGCAGTTGGCTCGACGACACAACCTGCTCGTCGTGGAAGACCTGGGAAGCGGCTCCCTGGTGGACGTTTCGCCGTTGGGACTGCCTCGAGAGCCCACCGCTCAGGAAGCCGTAAAGGCCGGCGTGGATGTGGTGACCTTCAGCGGCGATAAGCTTCTGGGGGGCCCGCAGGCCGGCATCATTCTCGGCCGAAAGGACCTCATCGCCCAATGCAAGAAAAACCCGCTGACCCGCGCCCTGCGGGTGGATAAGATGACCCTGGCCGCTTTGGAAGCCACCCTGCGCCTTTACCGAGACGAACCTACGGCATGGCGCCGCATCCCAACTTTGGAAATGATCGCCCGGCCTCTGGAGACACTAAAGGAAGCAGCGCAGCGTTTGGCTCACGACATCCAGGCGTTGGACGGCGGGGCTCATTGGACGGTGCAGGTTCAGGAAAGCTCTTCTCAGGTGGGCGGAGGGGCCTTGCCGGAACGGAATCTACCCACGTTCGTGGTGGCCGTCACCTCATCGAGGTGGAGCGCCGGGCGGCTGGAGGAGTGGCTGAGAGCCCACAATCCACCCATTATCGGCCGCATCGAATCGGATCGGTTCCTCATGGACGTGCGAACGCTCCAGGATGGGGACGCCGAAATCATCCTTCGCGCTTTCGCCCAATTGCCCGCCTAGGCCGGCCCCGTCCCGACCTCGGAACCCAAGATTTGAGACCGGCTCATCGCCTTGGGGCGGCGCCAAGCCCGGGGCAATGCGCCGGGGAAAATGTTCCACCCCTTCAGGGCTGGAGAGGGGAGGCATCTCCCGACCCCAGGGCTTCGCCCTGGACTGAGTTCCCGGGCCCCTTCGGGGCCGTGACCCAGCCGGTGGGGCCGTGCCTCATCCCGCAGGCCTTCGTCATAAAGGTTAAAAGATGTCGGTTGGGGTGAGCGAAGCGAACCCCAACACGCCTCCACCCGTCCCATCTCCCTGCACCTACTGCGGGCAGGGGCGCTCCCCCGCGTGCTGAAAGAGAGACCGTCTCTGCTTGTGTCGGAGGTGTCGCAAACGACTCGTGTCGGGGTTTCGAACCAGCTCCTACGGAATCCCCCCGTGAAGGGGCGCCGAAACCGGGCGGGTGCGCCGCGGGGGCGGCAGGCGCCAGAGCGCCAAAAAGGCCATCAAGAGGAAAAGAATTCCCGTCGCCGTAAACGTCCCTCGAAGCCCAAAACTCCCGGCAACGAGCGCGCCCAGAAGCGGCGCCACAGCACGGGATCCCGAAACCACGGAACTGTCCAGCCCGTAAACCGACCCTTCTTCCCCCTGGGCCGTGTAGGCGGCCAGGAGCGAACTGGTGGAAGGCAGAGTGCCGCCAAGAGCCAACCCGCACAACGCTTGAAGTGCTAGGAGCTGCCAGGCTTTTTCCACCAGGCTTTGCGGAAGGTACGCCAGGCCCCCCAAAACGGCGCAGGCCACCAACACTTTCTCATGCCCGATTCGATCCCCCAGTCGGCCCCAAAAGACGGCCGAAAGGGCGCCCATGAACGCGACCACGGCAAAAAGAAGACCGGTGAAAGTGTTCACCGAAGCCCCGGGCTCCAAAAGGGTCTGGATGAAGAAGGGGGCAATGGGAATGATCATCATGCGCCCGAGGTAGGCAAAAAAACGAAGTCCGTAGGCCAAGGCCACACCGCGTCTTTGCAGGATCCTTCGCCACGACTGCCACAGCCCCGTGGACACATCACTCAAAGACGCCTTTTCCGAGGGCTGGAACACTTCCCGAACCCCCACCGTAACCAGCACGCCGGCTGCAGCCAAAAGCCCTCCGGTAACGAGAAAGGCGGACCGGTACCCCACGGTGTCGGCGAGAATCCCCCCCAGAAGCGGTCCTACAGCAATGCCTCCGGTCAGCCCCAGTTGCATGACGCCCATGGCGTACCCGATGCGGTGCCGGGGAACCGCCGCCGCCACCAGCGCGTTGGCGGCGGAAATAATGCCGGTGATCAAACCCTGAAGGGCGCGAAGCGCCACCAGTTCCTCGGCGGAACGCACAAAAGCCATGGCCGCCAAGACCACCGCCCCCCCGAAAAGGGAGCGTTCCACCATGAGTTTTCGGCCGAAACGATCGGCCAGACCGCCCCAAATGGGTGAAGCCACCATCATGGTGAGGGCCTGCGACGAGAAAACCAGTCCCGCAAGAAGCTTAATGTCCCAATGCCATGCGGAACCCAAGTGCTGCACGTAGAGCGGGAGGAAAGGAAAAATCACAGAAAACCCCACGGCCGAAAGCAACTGGGCGACAAACATGATCCACAAAGTGCGCTTCCAATGGGCGTCTTCCATCGATTCCTCCGAAAACTTTCTTCCACCGCCGCACGCGTCGCCGTCCGAGCGAGCCATCCTAGCCGCAGCGTGCGGTTCCTGACAACCCCGGCGGCGTGAATGCCTCATCGAGGTGGAGGATTGCAAAACAGACTTCTCAATTCGCTGGATTGTTGCTAAGGTGCGCCCTCACTCCAGTTGACACGGCCTTACGGTGTGCATAACTGAGAGAAAACGCCTTTAGGAAAAAGGAGCGCCCAATGGTTCGTATGACACCGAAAGCGGAAGAGGTTCTTAAGGAGTACTTTCAGGACAAACAGGTCCATCCCATCCGGATTTTTCTCCAGCAGGGTGGATGAAGCGGGCCGTCCCTGGCTATGGTTCTGGATGAACCTACAAACGCGGACGAAGTTTTCAAGATCAACGGCTTCACCATGGTGGTTAACCGCGCTCTGCTCGAACTCACCAAGTCCTTGACCGTGGATTTCGTGGATCACGGCATGGTTTCAGGGTTTCGCGTGCTTTCCGAAGTGCCCATCGGCGGCGGGGGTGGATGCGGCAGTTCCTGCTCCACGTCGTGCAGCTGCTGAAACACCGTGGTTTCCGGCAAAGCGGTTTCTCTAAAAGGGCCCAACGGGCCCTTTTTTTGTGCCTTGTGCAGGAAGAAGATTCGAGTCAGGGAAAGTCCCCAGGGGTCAAAAGCGGCGGGACCGAAGAATGGTCACGATGAGCCAAAGCCCAAAAAGCCCGGACACAAGATAGCCGATGATGCCCAAAGCGGGATACCCGAACAGGAAAGGTTCCACCCCCGTGGTGATGATCATGGAAGAACCGATGATCATGGCGGCGATGATGAGTCCCAGGGTCAGCCGATTGGAAATGCTGTCCAACGTGCGCCTGAGGTCCCCAAGGTTTTCGTGCTGAAATCGCACATTCAATTCCCCCCGCTGCATTTTGTCCAGGATCTGGAGAATCCGCGGCGGGACGTCCCGTTGCATCTGGGCCAGATGCCGCAAGGTGCGCCGAAATCCCCGCAGCAGCTCGGGCGGCCTCCAGCGCTCCATGGACAGCCGTTGCACCAGATCCTCGGCCTCCTCGATGACGTTCAGATCCGGGGCCAACTCCCGTGCCGTGCCTTCGGCCGTGATGAGAGCGCGGATCATCATGGCCAGGTCGGAAGGCAGATGGAGTTTGTANTCGCGCAGCATGGTGGCCATGTCCATAAGAAGGGAGCCCAGGTCGATCTGTTTGAGGGGAATGCCGTGGTAAGCATCAAGAANGTCCAGAATCTCCCGGTGGATTAATGAGCGCTGTTCGGTGGAACTGCCTCGGGCGAATTCCAAAACGATTTCCAAAACCCGCTCGCTGTCCTTGTCCACAATGGCATGGATGAGATCGATAATCTCATNGCGGATATCGCGACTCAACCGTCCCACCATGCCCCAGTCCAGCAAACACAGGGATCCGTCGCTGGTCACCAGAATGTTGCCGGGGTGGGGATCGGCATGGAAAAACCCGTCTTCCAAAATTTGCTTGACCATGGCCTTCAACCCGAGCTGGGCCAAATGCAGCCTTTCGCCTTCGGCGGCCTCGGCCATGACTTCGGAAAGGCGCCTGCCCTGGATGAGTTCCATGGTAAGCACATGGCGACGCACGTGGGCGTCGAAAACCTGCGGCGCGAAACAACGGGTGAGGTTTCGAAAGTTGGCCCTGAAGATGCGGATATTTCTCGCCTCCAGCGTGAAATCCAACTCCCGCATCATGGTTCGCCGCAGTTCCCGGGCGAGGTTGGGAGCTCATAGACTCGAAAGTCCTCGAGCCTTTCGTGGATTTCGTGCGCTACCACTTCCAGGATATACAAATCCTTTCTGATGATCTGGCCGATGCCGGGCCGTTGCACCTTGACCGCCACCGCTTGCCCGGACGAAGCCAAAACGGCGCGGTGCACTTGAGCCATGGACGCCGACGCCAGGGGCTCTTCTTCAAACCAGGAAAAAACCGCCTCCAGGGGGCTGTCCAAGGATTTTTCCAAAACGGTGCGGATTTCAGCAAAGGAAACCGGAGCGACGTCTTCTCGGAGTTTTCGCAATTCCTGAATCAAGGCATAGGGCAGGAGGTCCGGCCTGAGGCTCATCATCTGGCCGAACTTGACGAAAGTGGGACCCAGATCTTCCAAAGCCCGGCGGATTCTTTCAAAGGTGGTCGTTCCGGCTTCCAGGGGATGGCGGGATCCCGGAAGATAGCGCGTGGGAAAGCCGAGGCGATGCAGAACATCATCGAACCCGTATCGAAAAAGGGTGACGGCAATGTCCTTGAATCGCCCCAGGTGCATGATGGTCTTGAAATCCACACCGCCCCCTCCGCCGTCGTGCCTTTGCCGGCCCGGCAGCTTTATGCTCCACCGAAGCGTTCTTCCAGCATGGATAGGCGTTTTTCCAGGTTTTCCACGCGGTCTTTCAAAGCATCCACTTCGGTGCGCCGCGCCACATCCACCCGTTCCACGGCCCTCTTGATGTTTTCACTGAGCGAGGTCTGGATTTCTTCCCACTGGCGCTCGCCGCTGCGGATGAGCTCCTCAGCAAGGTTGTCGGCCTCTTCCCTGGAAAGTTTCCCTTCTTCAACCAATGACCTGGTGGCTTTCTCCACCCTCTCCTTGGTCATCACCACGGCACCCAGACTGGCCAAAAGACCTTTTCGGATAAGCTCCAGCATGCACCTGCTCCTTTCCTTGCAAAAGCCTCATGAGCCCTAATCCCTGCAGCTTCGAGCCTTTCCTTTACATGCCTTCAACCCGGAGCTCGATGTAGGTGTCCCCTTGCACTGGAGCCCCTCGGCGCTGGACTTTCTTCCCAAGGTTTTTCAAACGAAGCCGCGTTCCGTTGGAAACGCCGGGCGGGATCTTGACCGCCACTCTCTTGTTGTCAAGGTGAGGCAAGGCCACTTCCATGACGGTGCCGTGGAGCGCTTCTTCCAAATCGATGGTCAGCCGATACACCACGTCAGCACTGCCGGCGCCATCGGAAACACCCGATCCGTCCTTGTCGTTGAGGCCCACCCATTCCAAGGCCTTGCGTACCAGACGTTTACCCAAGCTTTTTCCAGCCTGGTAAAGGAGCGATGCCCCCATTTTCAGCACGGGAACCACTAAAGAGGATTTCTGCGGCGCTTGAGAGAAACCGAAGCCCCGATCCGCACCCGATCTGCTCTCCGGCCCACGGGTGTAGCGATAGACGCGAACGCCGTGCGGCCCTCCCCACATGGTCGTGCGAAAGACAAACGTCTTCCCGCCAAAAAACACGTCATTGAGGAAACCTTCATCAAAGCGAAAGCCCATGCGCTCGAACTCTCGCCGCATTTCCGCGAAAATCTCCTGCGCCTGACGACTTGTGAAAAAATCGCGGAAAATGTCTTCCTGGCTGTAGCCAAAGCCGCCGGAAGGTCCGTAGGTCCCCCCACTCTGGAACCCCATGGCCCGATATCGGTCGTATTCCGCCCTCTTCTGGGGATCAGACAAAACGCCGTAGGCTTCGTTGATTTTCTTAAACCTTTCCTCCGCCCCGGGATCTCCCGGATTGCGATCCGGGTGGGTTTCCAGAGCCAGCTTTCGGAAAGCCTTCTTGATTTCTTCCGGCGACGCCTCGGGGGAAACCCCCAAAATGGCATAATAGTCGTTACCGCCTGATGCCATGACTGCTCCCTTTCCACTCTCTAAATTGTCGACGTCCCACGCCACATCTATGGCGCTGGACGCCCTTGCGGTCCTTCCAGGGCGCCGCTTTTAAATAGTCTATCATTATGGGACCGAACCCGGCTAAGAAATTCTCAGAGCCAAAGAGAAGCATCTTCGGCCTCTTGTCGAATACGCCTTCGTCACAGTGGGCGTCTTGTGGGATCCGCCCCGGCCGCCACGCCAATCTCGGCGGGCTGGAAGAAGGGTCCTTGGGCCGCGCTTCAAGGCGACGGCGTCACGTCGGTGCGCGCACAGACGCCGCACGTTCGGCACGATGGATCCAGGGAACACGGCTCCGAAGGGAGGCCCTCCATGGCTTTTTCATACTGAGCCCGCAGAAAAGATCTTTTCACCCCATGATCCACGATTTCCCACGGGAAGACCTCGTCGGCACCCCGTTCCCGCAGTACCCAAAAATCCGGGTTGAGGACCGACGTCTTCGCGGCCTGGCTCCAGCTCATGCGACCCACAACAGTCTTTTCCAAAAGATCGCCCACCCGCCGGTCTCCCCGGGTAAGAAGCGCCTGAACGTAAGCCCATTTGGGTAGATCGAAGTGCACGCGCACATTGGACACTTTGCCTAAAGCTTGCTGGAGCCACTTCGCCTTGGATTTCAGCTCCCCGACACCGGCGAAAGCCGCCCATTGAAAAGGGGTAAAAGGCTTGGGCACGAAAGAATGAATGCTGAGTGTCATCACCCCCATTTTTTTTCGCCCTCGGCTCCGCTCCAACACTCGATGTTTGACCCTTTTCACAAGATCGACGATGGCTGCCAGATCCTCGCGCGTCTCCCCAGGCAGCCCGATCATAAAATAGAGCTTCAGCTGCACAATGCCGCAATCGGTGAGGCGTTCCGCCGCCGAAAATACATCCTGATCGCTCAGTGTCTTGCCGATGACCGCCCGCAGGCGCTCCGAGCCTGCCTCGGGAGCCACGGCCACCGCCTTGAGGGCGCCTTCCCCGAGAGCCGTCAAAATATCGGGCGAAACCTTGTCCGCGCGCAGGGACGAAAAGTGCACCTGAACGCCTCGCTCCGAAAGATGCCGGCACAGCAGATCCATCTGAGGATGGTCGGAGACGGCGGGGCTGACCAGGCCGATCCTCGAGGTGTGCGGCAGCCATTTTTCCACGATGGATGTGATGGCGGAGACGGGCTGGAAACGAGGGGGCCTGTAGACGAACCCGGCCGCACAAAAGCGGCATCCCCGAAAGCAGCCCCTCCCAATTTCAATCAAGGCAGTGCCGGAAAATTCGGTTTCTTCGGTCACGATGACCGAATGGGCAGGACCTTCCGTCTCTGGGTCGGCCTTGACAGCTCGGATTCTTCGGGGGACCGGGCCGGTTCGCTCCACCGTCTCCAAGATTCCGTTTCGGCCGTAACGGGGCGTGTAAAACCGCGGGGCATAGAGGCCGGGGCACTTTTCGGCCAGCTCCTGCACCATGTCCTCACGGGACAATCCCCCAGCGCCCGCGTCTCTCCAGATGCGGACGAAAGGATCCACAAGGCCTTCCGCCTCTCCCATAAAGAAAAAATCCATAAAGGACGCCAAAGGTTCCGGATTGAGAAAGACGGCGATGCCGCCGGCGGCGACCAAAGGATCCCTGGAACGCCGTTCGGCGCTTCGCACAGAAAGCCCCGCCCAAAGGAGCATTTCGAGCACCGCCGGATAGTCGTTTTCGAAGGAGATGGAAAAAGGCGATGAGGTGAAAGTCCGTCAAAGGTCGCCCGGACTCGAAGGAGAGCAGCCGTTCCCCGCCGGACCGGAACATGGGGACCGCCTCAGGATCGGGATAAAAGACCCTTTCGCAGGTCACGTCGGGGATTTCATTGAAAAGCCGCCAGGCGGTTTGAAAGCCCAGGTTGGACATCCCAACCCAATAGGTGTTGGGAAAGGCAAGGACAACGCGAACCGATCCGCCCGCGTTCCAAGAGAGGATGGATTTTTCTTTGGAAAGCCGCAGTTGGGATTGACGCCTTTGCTTCCAACTCATGGCCGTGCGGGGCCGACGATCCCAAAGGGAACACTCCCGCACCAGGCCCCCGAAAGTCGAAAGCCCGTCCCTCCCGTGCGTGCTCCCCGAGA
>JGI24188J35168_1001054_pt1 | contig 16329 bp, 19 predicted proteins | sample YNPBryantNP2012_FD_35168 | JGI IMG/M metagenome (IMG submission 35168) | reverse complement strand
GCAATTCGTGGTAACATTTTCGGTCGGCCATCGTGGGTAAGTTGCCATTCCTGACCGCTGCTGAAGTCGTAGCGAAACAGTTCAACTTCACCGTGACGGTCGGAGAGGTAGATCAAGCGCTGCGAATCGGGTGTCCAGGCAACACTCCACTCGCGGGCTGGCGTGTTGGTAATGCGAAAAGCCGGCCCCTGCCGCAGATCGCGATCCGTCTCCTTATCGGCAAAATCGGCAAAGACATCACCACGGGCGACAAAGGCCAGCTTCTTACCATCAGGGCTGAGATGAACCTCGCTGAAGCCACTCGTCCAGCGTTCGATCCGCACCGGAGTACGTTTGCTATCGATCCGTACCCGGATAGGAATAGGCGCTGCTTCACCGCTCGACGGATCAATACGCCACAATTGCCCGTCACCTCGTTCGCAAACAATGGCACCGTTCCGGCGGGCAATGGTTGGGAAAAACAATCTGCCATCACGAAAGCAGGTAATCTGACGTNGCTCACCTTCGCCAAATGGAAGATACCAGAGATTCTCGTGTCCGTCATAATCGCAGACAACATACAATCCCTGTCCATCTGGTGCCCACAGCGGCCACCCTAGTTTGCCTGCATACCGGAACATTTGACCATAAGGGCCGGCAAGCTGACAAAGCGCTCGATAGTTAGGATAGATTGGGCCTAACCAGACTTCATTGGGCGAAAAGGGGTGTGGGCCACGCCGCCACCAGCGTTCACGTACATTTACAAATGCTAGGCGCTGCCCATCTGGCGCAACAGCGACCTGATCNAGCTGTTCGTATGGTTCAAGATAGATTGGTGCCGGTGTCCCACCAGATATACCAACACGATAGATGCCATACCCCATCTGTTCAATATCACTGGTGAAATAGACTGCTTCACCGTCACTTGCCCAGTCCTGCGGGTAGCACGGTTCATCCTGGAAAGTAAGTTGTTGCGGTGCGCCACCCGCCAGATCAAGGACGTAAAGATCACCGGCACCATCACGTCCGGCCCCAAACAGCAGATGCTGCCCGTCAGGACTGAAGCGCGGCTGGTAATGGCGTGCTGGATGAGCGGTCAGACGTTCGGCAATTCCACCTTCGATTGAGACCAGCCAGACATCTCCAGCGGTGATGAAGGCGAGCTGTTGACCATCAGGATCGAGAGCCGGTTGGCGCAACAACGCAGACGGTGTATTCACGATTATTTCCTCGAAATACCCTCAATGCTGAACCGAATGCTCTTCCCAAACAAACGCACGGGCTAGCACGGAATCGATCAATCCCGGAACCATCCGACTAATCCACAGCGCCAGGCGATCACTCCAACTCACATAGGCCATTCGTGNCTCAGTGCGGGCAGCGCGGAGGATAGTGCGGGCCACTGCCTCTGGCGGTACTCCAGGCGGTGCAATTCGTCGTCGTTCATGACCACGTCCCAGCCTGCGCTGATTAAACGCAGTGCGGGTAGTACCAGGACGTACTACCGTAACGGTGATACCGCTTCCGTGTAGCTCGATCCGGAGCGCGTTACTGATCTGTTCAAGTGCAGCTTTGGCCGCTGCATAACCACCCAGAAAAGGTAATGGCTGTGCTGCTAGTACTGAAGAAACGTTAATAATCTGACCGCGACCGGCAGTACGCATCAGTGGTACTGTGGCCTGAATTAACCAGATCGGCCCCAGCAGATCAACTGCCAGCACCCGCTCGAGGTCGGCGCGAGCCAGATGAGTGATTGGGCCGGTCAATCCGATTCCGGCGTTATTGATCAAGATGTCAACTCGTCCAAACGCTTCAACAGCACGTTCAACCAGATGGGCACAAGCTACCGGATCGGTGACATCAGTTGGCACAGCTATTGCTCGTGGCAAGCCGGCTGCTACCTGCTCTAACGCCTCGTGCGAACGAGCCGCCAGCACCAGATGGGCACCGGCCTCTGCAAAACAACGCGCNGTCGCCGCACCAATCCCACTTGAAGCGCCGGTAATAATGACTACTCGATCACGCGGATCCACGTCGTTCACCTCTGGAATGACGTATCATCTCCTCTAGCACCTATCCTTCACCTCGATCTCGCAAGTGCTTGCAGATACCGGCTTTGATGGTCTGACCCGGCACCTCATGCCCTAACATGCGCTCAAGTTCACGGGCGGTTGCCATCAGGGCCGGCAAATTCAGCCCAGTTGCAATCCCCATCTCGTGGAGCAGATGGGTCACATCTTCCGTACAAAGATTGCCGGGCGCGCCAGGGGCAAACGGACAACCCCCAATGCCGCCGATGCTCGAATCGAACATATCTACACCCAGTTGTAATGCGGCCAGTAGATTAGCCAGTCCGGCGCCACGCGCACTGTGCAGATGCAGACGTAACGGCTGGCGTGGAAAGCGTTCGCGAAAGGCGCGCACCACTGCTTGTACCAGGAGTGGATGTGCCATTCCGGTGGTGTCGCCCAACGTTAACTGCTCGGCTCCCAGATCGAGCAACCGCTGGCACAGATCCATGACCCGCTCAATTGGTACATCGCCTTCAAATGGACAGCCAAACGCTACCGACAGAACGGCATCGAACGGCTTACCCGCAGCGTGGACGAGTGTTGCCATCTCAGCCACCTGTATCAGCGACTGTTCGATACTCATATTCACATTGCTTCGATTATGGCTCTCGCTGGCGCTAAGAAATACCTGAACAACATCTGCACCAGCGGCAATTGCCCGTCGCGCCCCGACAACATTTGGTGCGATTGCACTGTATACGACCCCCGGTCGTCGTTCGATACCGGCAAATACAGCTTCGGTATCGGCCATCTGGGGAACATTCTGAGGCCGCACAAAAGCTCCCACTTCAATTGCCCGTAGCCCGGTGGCAGCGAGCAGATCGATTAGTTTTATCTTCTGAGTTGTGCTGAGAATGACCGGCTCATTCTGCAACCCATCACGCGGCCCCACTTCACGAATATGCACGAAGTTGGGAAGTGTGGCAATCTCCATTGTGGTCATCATTGACCTCCCTGGTGTCTCATGGTGTATGGTCGGAGCGCTACCGGGAATCAAAAACGGCAGCATGAACCCATTGATGAAACAGTAACACTTGACAGTATGGTAGAGATTTGCGTTCCTTCTGTCAAATGGTTGCAATGAAACGCATTAGTAACTCCACTGTAACCTACTATTCTACCCTGACAGCAGACCCGCATGAGATATGCGGTGCAAAAAATGGGAAGACAGCGCATAACGCTGAATGGAGGATCCAATGGACTGGTCGAAGCAAGTAAANGACATGATCAAAATGTGGACGGGCACGCAGCAGAAGGTGTGGGAAAGCTGGATGGCCTCGATGCAATACATGGCATCTCCGCAGAGTCCGGAGGCATGGCAGAAGACGGTGGATAGCTGGCGTGGAACGGTGAAGCAGACCCTTGAAGCCCAGGTCGAGCTAACCCGGATGTGGGCCGAGGCAGTGGCGGCGAATAGTGTCAATATGCCGACGATGCCCTCTGTGCCAGGTGTACCGACCATCCCCGGTCTCAATCCGATGACACCAACCTCGCTGGTGGAATGGAGCCGACAAGTGCTGGAGATGACGCGCAACTTTACCGAGAGCCAGAGCCGGTTTATTGAGGGATGGTTCGAGATGCTTAAGAAGTCAGATCCGACGACCATCGCTCGTGGTTGGGATACGACTCAGATGCAAAAGGTGATGCAGAGCTGGCAAGAGGCAATGCAGCGAGTGATCGAGGCCCAGGCCGAACTCGGTAAGGTGTTGATGGGTGTGGTCAACAGCACGGTTGAAAAGAAGTAAGGGCGCGCTTCTTAACGCACCCTGTGTATTCTCCTCTTGCGTTCCAGGTGTCTGCCCTCTGGTCAGTATACCTGGAACGCAATCCTTTTACGCCTCACTAACGCCGTACCAGGCCGCAAAGTGGTGTACCGGGCCGTGTCCGTTCCCCAAACCAGGAGCATGGCGCAGCGCAGTGGTAATATAATCCTTTGCCTGTTGAACCGCTTCAGGCACGCTTAGCCCCTTCGCCAGACCGGCGGNGATGGCTGAAGCGAACGTACAGCCAGTACCGTGCGTATGCCTGGTTTCGATCCGTGGCGCGGTGAAGTACTGATACTGTGCGCCGTCGAAGAGGACATCAACACTGTCACCTTGCAGATGTCCACCTTTCACCAGTACCCAACGCGGCCCCATCGCATGAATCATCTGTGCTGCATGTTCCATCTCCGTCACTGTCGTGATCGCAAGTCCGGTCAGGGCACGCGCCTCTGGAATATTCGGCGTTACTATCGTTGCCAGCGGAAACAAGAGCGAGATCAACGCCTGTTGAGCCTCTGGTCGCAACAGAGGATCGCCACTTTTTGCCATCATCACCGGATCAACAACCAAATGTGGCCATTGATAGGTACGAGCCTTTTCGGCGACGACGGCAATAATGTCAGCGTTGGCCAGCATGCCAGTCTTTACGGCATCAACACCGATATCGGTTACCACCGAGTCAATCTGCTGACCAACAAACGCCGCTGGCAGCTCAATCACTCCTTGAACACCAACCGTATTCTGGGCAGTGACGGCTGTCAATGCGCTCATTCCGTATACTCCCAGCGCAGCAAATGCCTTCAGATCGGCCTGGATCCCGGCGCCACCGCCAGAATCAGAACCGGCAATTGTTAAACAGCGTGGTAACGTCATAGTATCTGCTCCTGAACTGCTGATACAATCGAAATCAGTTGGCGGGCAGCAGCAGTAACATCTGCTGCCGCCACCACTGCCGAAACCACCGCAATACCATTGACACCTGTGCGTATGACTTCAGCAGCATTTGTCTGGTTGATGCCACCAATGGCGACAATCGGGATCGATNTCTGCCGCCGAATGGTTGTCAGGCCATCGATGCCTATCGGTGGGGCAGCATCGGGCTTAGTCGGCGTCGCAAAGACTGGTCCCACACCGAGGTAATCGGCGCCATCTTGTACTGCCTGTACCGCTTCGCTCAGGCTGTGCGCCGAAACACCTAACAACCGGTCGCCGATCAATTTGCGGGCAAGCGCCACCGGCATATCGTCCTGACCAATATGTACACCATCAGCATCAACTGCGAGCGCCACATCTACCCGATCATTAACGATGAAGGGCACGCCAGCATGACGAGTCAGTTCGCGCAATACTTGTGCCTCGGTGACCATCTGCCGAGTAGAAACGTCTTTGGCTCGATACTGAACAATGGTTGCACCCCCAAGGATCGCCGCCTCAATTACTTCCTGATGCGAACGACCACGNGCNAGGCCNGCATCGGTTATCACGTAGAGCCGCCAGTCAACTGTTCTTGCCGTGCTCATCACGGTTTCCTTTCCAGGGGTGGGTCTGAAACACTCCTCTTTCAGACCAGAGGCGTATTGTTCAGACACGCTCTCAATCAGGCTAGGACGCTACGCTCTCACTCTGTTCCCAATGTCACTCGTGCGCCTGTCCGAATCTGGTCGGCTGAAAGGTGGTATATTGCATCGTAGAACGCCACTTTGAAACTGGCCGGCCCACGTGCGGCTGGAGCCGCGATTTCGGCTGCCAACCCAAAACAGGCAAGTGCGGCTGCTGCGGCCAACGGATAATCACGTTCGACCGCGGCAAATGCGGCAATCACCGTTGTTGCTGAACAGCCGGTGCCGGTGAGCGTTTTAAGCCATTCGTGACCATTATCGACCATAAACACTCGTGTCCCATCGGTGACGATGTCGCGCCGACCGGTTACCGCCACCACGGTTTGGTACTGGCGGGCCAATGCCTGGGCGGCAGCAAGTGGGTTATCGACCTCAACAACGGTCTCAACACCCTTTACCACGCCACCCATCCCGGCTAATGCGCCAATCTCACCCGAATTGCCACGCACAATTGAAATCTGTAGCTCTTCGAGTAAGCGGCGATTACTCGTTGTGCGCAACGTAGTGGCGCCGGCGCCGACCGGATCGAGCACAATGGGAATGCCCAGCTCGTTGGCGCGCCGCCCTGCAATCAACATCGCTTCGATCCAATCAGGCGACAACGTACCCACGTTGAGCACGAGCGCTCCAGCAGCCGTTACCATCTCGGCAACTTCTGCCCGATCATGCGCCATCACTGGCAACCCGCCGATGTGCAGGGTCACATTCGCGGTGTCGTTCATCACCACAAAATTCGTGATGTGGTGAATGAGGGGACGCTGCTGGCGTACCTGCTCACGTAATGCGGCAATCCGTTCATTGAGTGTCATGCGTACCTCCTTGCGCCAGCAGACGGACGGCAACGATTGAAGGGGTAAAAAAACCGCCCTGCCACCGCAGGACGGATACACTAATCGCAGATCGTACATCTGCACCGTTTGCTCCTCCCTCCGCTGGCATAACCCAGATCAGGTTCAGAGGGTCGGTGTCGGTAGCGTAACGCTGGAGACACCCTCTCAGCCCGGTTCACCCAGGCTCCCCTGGCATAGATTTAATGATACCACGACCACGTATTCCCTGCAAGCCATTCGCATTTCTCTAGCGCTCCGGTTGCAGTAGGGAGAGGGGAATGGAGTATTTACGAACTATTCGCCGCGTATGAAGCGCTGCGCAGCTTCCCGTACCAACAAGCATCTACGGCCAGACCCTGTTTCATCGCCGATCTAGTTCGTCATTGTAGCGGGTTAGACCCTAAAATACGCTTCTGAAGAACGGCTACCTAACGCAGGCTGGATGCCCACGCTCCTAGCGAGTTTCCCACTGCCCCTCTCGCAGGAAGATACGGCAGCCAACGCCTTCCCGTCATAGCTCCACTTCACGCAGGCCAGATGCCTGCACTTTCGAGGCGGCTGGTAATTCGAAGCTGTGCATGCTGAAACTCCTGTTTTCCTGCCCGCAACGTTTGACGAACCTCGTACAGACTGGTATAATGCCGCATTGACGTAGCATCGCTCTGGGGCGATGTTATCTTGTTGTCAAAAAGTTGGAAAGTCAGGTTGTGGTGACAGTAAGCAACCATAACTATCCTGCTTGTCGCGTCTGTCACCCTTTGCAAGACGAAGGAGTCGCGCCATTAGAGACCGGTTTCGCATCAATAATCGTATTCGTGCTCGTGAAGTGCGTCTCATTGACGAGAATGGCACGCAGGTAGGGATTGTTCCGCTTCGCGAGGCACTGGCGATGGCTGAAGAACGCGGGTACGATCTCGTTGAAGTCGCGCCAAATGCAGTCCCACCTGTATGTCGTCTGCTTGATTATGGCAAATTTCGCTACGAGCAGAGCAAGAAAGAGCGTGAAGCGCGTCGTAATCAAAAACAGTCGGAACTCAAACAAATTCGGCTCATGCCAAAGACTGACGATCACGATGTTGCAGTAAAAGCGAATCAGGCGCGGCGCTTCTTATTGGCCGGCGACAAAGTGAAATTCAACTTGCGCTTTCGTGGTCGTGAAATGGCTCATCCCGAAATTGGGCGGCAGATGCTCGATCAGATTGCTGAGCAGTTGAGTGATATTGCCGTCATCGAACAGAAACCGCTCATGGAGGGCCGTGTCTTGTCAATGTTGCTGGCGCCAACGGCAAAAGTGTTGAAAGCAGCTCAACAGGCGCAAAAGGCAGCCGCTCAGCGCGCTGCACAGAGCGGGACAACCAGCACGAAACCTGATGCGGCTGCGGCGGCACCGGTAGCCGAAGAAGAAGTCGTTGCGGAAGAAGAACTCGTCGAGGATAGTAGCGCAGAAGTCGAGGAGATNGAGGATACTGAAGCAGATGAAGATTTCTTCGACGAAGATTACGACGACGAGGAAGACGATTTCGACGAAGAAGAGGAAGCAGAACGGGGACGCCGAAGACGACGATAACTGATGCGATACCGGTCGGTGTTACGCCATCCGGTGGCACTAGAGGAGCTGTTCAATGCCTAAGATGAAAATGAAGACGCACAAAGGCGCGAAAAAGCGCTTTAAGGTAACAGCGTCGGGTAAGTTTCTTCAACAGCGTGGTGTGCGTGGAAACAAGCGTAACCGACCCAGCCGTTCGCAACGCGCCTGGGGGAAGGGGCATCCGGTTTCCCCTGCTAACCGTCGCTTGTTGCAGAGAGCACTGCCTTACGGGTTAGAGTAGGCTCGGCACGGAAGTACTGTGTCAGGTCATTATTATTCGCGCAGGAATATCTTTAGTTGATCGCGGGTGAAGTTCAGGGTTTGGTTTGCCACCCCCTGACCTATCCGTTAAAGGAGAAAAATTATGACTCGTGTCAAGCGTGGCATAATGGTGCGTAAGCGCCACAAGAAACTGTTAGCTCAGGCCAAAGGGTATCGCGGTGCGCGCAGTCGCCATTACAAGGTGGCGCACGAGGCGGTGATGCACGCACTTGCTGATGCNTATCGTGACCGACGTCGACGTAAGCGTGATTTTCGCCGTCTGTGGATTATTCGTATCAATGCAGCGGCCCGCCTTCACGGTACAACCTATAGCCGCCTAATGAATAGCCTGAAGAAAGCGAACATTGTGATTGACCGCAAGATGTTGGCCGATCTTGCGGTACGCGATCCGCAAGCTTTTGCTCGGATCGTTGCCCAGGCGCAATCGGCTGCTGTTGTGTGAACCGATCACTGTTCCCTGCCGGTGTGATCTCTAGTTCTGCAAACCAGCATGTGAAGTGGCTCCGCTTGCTCGCCGAATCGACACGTCATCGGCGAAGCGAGCGGAGTTTNGTTATCGAAGGGGTTCGTCTCGTTAGCGATGCGCTGTCGTCCGGAGCTGAGTTGCGCCTTGCGCTGTACGCTCCCGAACAACTGTCATCCACTCCTGCCGGTACGGCGCTCTTGAATCGTTTGCGTCAGTTACCAAACTGCTATCCGGCAACTCCTGCCGCTGTTGCTGCCGCCGCCGATACTGAACAACCCCAGGGAGTGGTGGCGGCTGTGCGTTGGCCTGAATTGTCATCGCGACCCGGTCTGCGCCTTATTTTAGATGCTATCCAGGACCCAGGTAATGTCGGTACCCTTCTCCGTTCGGCTGCTGCTGCTGGAGTTGGTCTCGTTATCTGTGCTCCTGGAACTGTCGATCCCTTCAATCCAAAAGTGGCTCGTGCAGCAATGGGTGCACACTTTCTGTTGCCCCTGCGAATATGGTCGTGGGAAATGGTAAGTACCGAGCTGCGTTCGTTGACCGTCTATGCGGCTGATAGCACGGGTAAACAGCCTTACTACGCGGTGGATTGGCGTCAACCCGCAGCACTAATTATCGGCAATGAAGCTCACGGTTTGAGTTCATCCGCTCGTGCTCTGGCCCAGCACTTGATTNCCATTCCAATGGTTGGTTCGATTGAGTCGCTCAACGCTGGTGTAGCCGGAAGCATCATTTTGTTTGAAGCGCTTCGGCAACGTATGGTTGAGCATTAGGAGCGGCTTCTCAATCTGTTCACACCGCAGGTGATACACTGCCTACCGTCACCCTTCTTTCCTACAACAACCGGCTGTCGAGCAAATGCCCCATACGAAGCTGCTTGGTGAGTAGGTAGCTAGCGCTATAGGTCGTTGCCGGAACTTGCAGCGGTACTCGTTCAAGCACATGAATCCCGTGCTGTTCGAGACTGGTCATTTTGGCAGGATTGTTAGTAAGCAGACGCACGCTGGTGATGCCGAGATCACGTAGGATGGCGGCAGCGATGCTGTAATCGCGCATATCATCGGGAAATCCCAGCGCACGATTGGCCTCAACTGTATCGAGTCCTTGTTGCTGAAGCGCGTAAGCGCGAATCTTGTTCACCAACCCGATCCCACGTCCCTCTTGTCTGAGATACAGTAACACGCCGCGTCCTTCTTGCTGAATGGCAGTCAGTGCGGCAGCTAGTTGCTCGCCACAATCGCAGCGGTGTGAGCCAAAGATGTCGCCGGTAAGACATTCAGAGTGAAGACGGGTGAGGACTGGGTCTGAGTTGTCAATTTGGCCGCAGAACAGGGCAACTTGTTCTTTTTGTTCAGCATCGAGGTAAACTGCGATCTGAAAATGACCAAATCTGGTTGGCAAATCTGCCATCGCTGCACGGGTAATTGGAGTGAGAGTTGTCATAGTTAGGCCTCTGAGTCTTCCACAGGACGAGAAGCAATTGGTGGCAGGGCAGGTATCGGTTGGAGAAACGTCCATACCACCACCAGCCATGCACCGGTGAGCAGCGTACCACCGATGNGGTAGGGGGTNTCGGGGCCAAAGCGGTCAAAGAGAAAACCAAAGCTGAGCGGCCCGACGATGAGCGCCAGGCTAATAAGCGCCTGCATACCGCCAAGAACAGCTCCCTGGCGATTGTTCCCGGCACGCTGTGAGATGATGCTGGTCAGCGTCGGAACTGCGAGTCCCATACCGATTGCCAGCATTGCGGCTAGTGGGAAGAGGAGCCAGTCACTCTGTTCGATCATACCAACCAGTAGAAAGGCCAGGGCCATGAAGCCCATCCCACCACCGGCCAAGCGCGTTTCACCGAGCAGGGGATGCAAGATTTTGAGCAGTCCGGCTTGCGTGATCGCGGCCCATATTCCAACGAACACAAAAAGCAGCGCATTTTGGGTTGGCCCCCACCCAAAGCGGGTCATTGTGAAGAGAGCAACATTGCTCTGCAAACCGGCAAATGCGATGTTAAGCAGCACAACCGCAAAGAGTAGTGGCCGTATTGTTGGTATCTGCATGGCGGTATGTACAGGTGCGAAAAGCTGTAACCGGTATGTCGAATGGTGACGATGGTCTGATGGGAGTGATTCGGGCAAGGCCATGGTTGCGTACAGTGCATTGCCTAGGGCAATTGCAGCCGCCAGAGCCGGTGGTATCGCTAATCCGTACTGACCCAGGAATCCCCCCATCGCTGCTCCGCCGATCAGTCCCAGGCCGAAGGCTGCTCCTAGTAGCCCTAAACCACGGGCGCGATGTTGTGGTGTGGTGGTGTCGGCAATGTAGGCCTGCGCTACCGGCATACTTGAACCGGCAGCCCCGCCTAAAGCGATGGCGGCTGCGAGCAAGGTAATTGAGTTGGCTAGCGCTATGCTCAGATAGGCCAGCGCTGAACCAAAGAGACACAGCAGCAGCACCGGACGCCGACCAATGCGGTCAGAAAGGCTACCCAAGATGGGCGCAACCAGCAATTGTGTTGCAGCATACAACGAGCCGAGCATCCCGACAATGAAAGCATCGCTCGTCCAGGTCTTAACGATGAAGGGTAATAACGGCATAATTAGGCCGTAACCCATCATATCAACCAGCACCGAGCTAGCGACAATGAAATGGCGGCGATCCATGAAACTCCTCTATAAACACGTTGTGTTGGCCTGTTGCATAAGGATTTTTGCCCAGAACTGTACGTTTGTTCGCAGATCATGATCGGCATGAAGTAGTGGGCTAAATCGAACCTGCACTGGTGTTGTTGCCAGGTGCGGCCACAACACTTGCAGAATCGCAGCCAGCCACTGGCGGTCGGCTGGATTGCGACGCAGACGGGTAAGCGGATGGTGTAACGCAGCCGGGGCCTGTACATGACTGACGATGGCAGTCACTACCGGTAGCCCGATTGCAATGCGCCCGAAGAGATCGAGACTTGCAGACCATGCCGTTAAGCTGGCTATCGCCGTGAGATCGTGTGCCGGATCGGGTTCGATGCGTCCGGCCGGAAAGGTCAGGATTGCTCCTCCCTGCTGCAAGTGGCGCATAGCGTGGCGTACAGCGTTCATACGGTGTTGCACAGTGGTACCGACCGGAATGATGGTAGCCCTCGTGTGGGGAAGTGCGCGCAACAGTGGTCGGGCAATGGCAATCACTTTGAGATCGCTACGATTGAGAGTGGTCATCAGCGCCGCAGCATCAAGCAATCCGGGATGGTTAGCAACAACCAGGAGTGGCCCTGTGTTTGGCGGGGGATACCCAAGAATGTCTAATCCGGGAGCGAAATGTGAACAAATCCAGGCGCTAGCGGTGGGTAATCCAGAGGTGCCAACCAAAGCATCGAATGTCAGAAGCTGGCGGGCAAAACGACGTGCTGCCGGGCGCGCCAGGATGGTTGCCAGCCCGTGTAGCCAAGGTGGACGACTGATCCCAAAACCGCGTAGCATGTCGGCAGTATTGAGCCAGATTAGATCGGCCAGCGCCGACGAGGTAGCTGGGGGTGTAAGCACTGGTGTATTATGCTGTAAGACGGCGTAGAATGACATTGGCTGTCAGCAGCAGACAACCCAGCGTAGAAAAACCGTGGAGGTCGTGCTGAGCACTGGGTCGTCGTGCAACACGGCAAAGCGTTGTCTTGTATTCACTCTCTATTGTAATCATACCACTATTTAGACCAAAACCGCGTTACAATAAGAATAAACACCCTTTCCCTATGAAGGAGAATGCTATGACATCAGTAATTATCAACGATGTCGAGATGACTGCCCGTCCTGGTGAGCGAATTCTGGACGTTGCGCGACGGAATGGTGCGCATATTGGTTTTGTTTGTGATGGTACCGGCTTTTGTCAGACCTGCAAAGTGCGCGTGCTGGCCGGAGCCGAGTCGCTTAGTCCACCTAACGACCGCGAAAAAATCTGGCTAAGCGATGAAAACTTACAGGCTGGATGGCGCCTTGGCTGTCAGGCTTCGGTACGTGGCAGAGATCCGATCACCGTTATCACCAACGCTGAAGAATTACGACGGCAGGCATTTGCCGTGATCAATCCACCTGCCGGAACAACAGTCGTCGCTAATGCCGGTGCGTTCGTGGGCAATGTTACCCGGCAAAGTATTGACCAACTAGTAGGCTATCCGTGGAATATGCTCAATGCGATTACAACCATTGGATTAGGGCGGATTATCAATCCGTGGCAATCGATGGAGCGTTTCAGTCAATGGCTCACCGATTTTGGCAAGACATTTGAGCAGACTCTAAACTCACCAGCGCCGCCACCATCGAGTGATGCACTGACGCGTGTACGAGCAGCAGCGGCTGAGGTACGGCGGGCAAGTGAGTAGGACGCTTCAAGCAGGTGTGGGCAGCAACACTGAAAAGATATTGATGAAATTATGGTATGCTACCTCACAGTATAACAACGTCTTAAGGAGCAACCATGCAACATTCACCCGTTGAACCGCGTACTGCATTGGTCGTTGTTGCTCACCCTGATGATGCTGAATTCAGTTGTGGTGGGACGCTTGCGGCCTGGGCTGCCGAAGGGTGGGAAATTACGCTGGTGATCTGTACCGATGGTAGTGGTGGTGGGCCTGATGATGCTACCGATGTTGGTCCGGCAGCACGGCGTCGGATTAGCGACATTCGTAAAGAGGAACAGCAGGCAGCAGCTCGGGTTCTCGGTTTGAAAGAGGTGATCTTCCTCGATTACCCAGACGGCATGTTGCAGCCAACACTCGAATTGCGCCGCGACATTGTGCGTCAGATTCGACGAATTCGCGCCCAGCGTGTCGTTTGTCAGTCGCCAGATCGGGTATGGACACCGCAGTATTCAATTCCACGTTTCCATCCCGATCATCTCGCAGCAGCTAACGCAACCCTGGCAGNGGTATACCCGGCGGCGCAGAACAGTTGGGATTTTCCCGAATTACTGGCCGAAGGTTATCCACCGAGCAAAGTTCGTGAAGTCTTTGTTACCGGCGCCCCAGTATTGAATTTCGCGGTAGACATTAGTGCGACTATCGAGCAGAAGCTGGCGGCACTGCGTTGCCACGTTTCCCAATTAGGAATTGATCAAACCCAACTGGCTGAGATGGTACGCCAGTGGGCGGCTGAACGTGGGCGGGAGTTTGGTTTGCCGCTGGCCGAGGCATTTCACCGCATAGAGAATGCGTAATGCGAATCGCTATACTTTTGTCTCTGCGAGCGCAAGCCAGAGTCTCACGTCCTGACCTTCACAAGTAACGTGTCGCTAAACAGTGCAGTGAATGCCACGTTATGCGGCCTCTGGCCTGTATCCTGACGTGCGCGGGTGAAACCCTGGCGTAGCTTTCCAACCAGTTCGCGCAAGACGACATACGATATGGTAGTCACTCATCCTTCCTCTTCTCTCTCGTTGAAAGGAAGGGGTAGCACAGCTACGGGCAAAGAGATTTTTCAGACTTCCTCTGATGCCAATTCTGTCTGTGCAAGCCGTGGATGATACTCCTCACTGCAATTCTGAAGCGCGTGAAAGATGGTCACTGGCTGGAAAACGGTTCAGTTTTTCATCTTACCCGACAGTGGTGAGGAGGACGGGAAGTCGCTCGCGAACCGAGCGCAACAGCGTCCGGTGAGACACTGGTATGCGAACAGGCCCTCGTTGGTACGTCAATGCCATCCGTCAGCGACCGATAGGGGCTGGTTCCAAACCCATTCCGCTGCAATGGCGTTCCCGCAATACCGACCTCACCGTATTTGGAAGGCGGGATCCACACCCTTGCACGCGAGCGCTGATGGTGTAATCCCGAGGCAGGCACACATCCCACTGCTGCTCTGACAAGACACGGGTCAGTCGCTCGCGCTTCCCGGCAATCGTGTGGATCGGACGAGGGTGGAAGACGTTTGCTGGCAAACTTGACCAAAACCTGAAAACGTCGCCAAGCCCTGCATCGCACTGCCGTCATTTGACGCCTGAGCCAGACTCAGCTATACTACTCCTTGGCGGGCCGGTAGCTCAGAGGTAGAGCACCTGACTTTTAATCAGAGGGTCGTGGGTTCGATCCCCACCCGGCTCACCAGTACCGCTCGGAGGCAAGAGGTGGGTTCATAACCCACCTCTCGCCTTTTAATCACCAGCACTACTCTCTGTTCATCGCGTTGTCCTGCCGTTATCGCAGTTTGTCATGCTCTGCTGCCAGGGGTGAAAGGGCTGATCGAATCCCTATGATCCGAACTATTTCCCTTCCTTTGGTCGAATCACCAACACCGGTGTTGGCGCTACCTGAACAACTTTTTGCGTGACACTGCCGAACACCCAGCGACTGATCCCACTCCGACCGTGGGTGGCAATCACGATGAGATCAACATCATGATTCTCGGCGTACTCAATAATTGCCTCAGCCGGCGGAAGTGCACTAACCTCGGTATGTACCTGATATCCTTCACTTTGAAACTGCTTCGCAATCTGTTGGAGATATTCGAGTGCCTCCTGTTCCATCGTATTTAGCGCTTCGGTCGTCGCAGCCAATAAACCACTGTAATCGACGGTAGTTGTGAAGAATGGCGGCACGGCACGCAACAGCGTGATTTTGACCGTGCCTTCATTAGCGGCCAGGGCATGGACGTGAGGCAAAACTTGCTCGGCGAGCGCCGAACCATCGAGCGGAACGAGAATGTGGCGGTACATAGCAACCTCCTTGTTGCCTTCCGGTCAGGGCGTGACGTCATCAGGCGGCCGTGGATTCCAGCGTCGGTGCCCTTCAATTACTTGCGCCAGGCTGCCATCGGCATTGAGCAACAGGCGTAGCGAACGGCGTAGATCACAGCTTGGCACGGTACAGACCGAAGGGTCTGCCATTTCATAAGGACATTCCCCTACATTCTGGCAGCGCGCTACGGAAACAGCGTAACGTGGACTGCCTGGTGGCCCGTCGAGCGTGCGCAAAATCAACGGTGCAAATTGCAAGTCGGGTGCAATTGCTCGTAGATGCGCACGAGCACGGGCAATCATTGGATGAGGCGGTCGTTTTGGGCGTGCCATAGCAGACTCTTTTCCAACAACTTCTTGCCGATCATAGTTCTATGTACACAGTATCACAAACTCGTCAGGGTAGAGTGCTGTAACTCATAACCGTGTGTGAAGATTTTTAGACTAATAATCAATTTTCGATTGCTCGACTTTTAGCTCTGAAATCAAATGAATTTTCTGCGTTTATCATGGTTTCAATGAAGATGAACAGAGGAGAAGTGATGATCGCCGGTAAGTATGCTGCTCATCACAGCGATAAGACAGTTTCAAACCCGACCTCAATGCTGATGTAACGAACGATAGTTTTTAGCGTGCGTAGAACGTGAGCTAGCGGTTTGTGCTCTCAGAAAATCTGTGGGTCAGGAACCATTTTGAGCGACTGGATTGAGATTCATTGCGCGTGTTGCTCTGTTCATTACACAGGGGGAAGGAGCTTTCATCTGAACACTTCTCCCTCGAATGGGCTATAGTGTCAATAAGACAGTGTGCAACCTATCAGGAGGATCGTATGTTCAAAGAGTTTCGTGAGTTCATCATGCGAGGAAATGTTGTCGATCTGGCGATTGGAGTGATAATTGGCGCTTCGTTTACGGCAATTGTTAACTCATTACCTACCGTTCGCTCATTTTTCTGACGGATGGCTTCCTGATGCGATCCGCGACTTGACAAATAACGACCCGGCTGCGAGAACGCTCCCGTTTTAC
>JGI24188J35168_1001051_pt1 | contig 16353 bp, 9 predicted proteins | sample YNPBryantNP2012_FD_35168 | JGI IMG/M metagenome (IMG submission 35168) | reverse complement strand
CTGGCCCCCTTCCCCTCTCCCAACTCCCTCCCCCGCTTCGGGGGAGGGCTGGGGAGGGGGTTGGAGAGGGGAAGGGGGTTGGGGGATGGGGTGAGGTCCACTATCGCCACCCTCCCGCAGGTTCTAAAACCTGCGGGAGGAGTTATCCCCCTCTCCCGCCAGGTCTGGGACCTGGCGGCCCCCTTGGCGGGGGTCACAGACCCCCGCCGAGCGTCACAGACCCCCGCCGAGCGTCACAGACCCCCGCCGAGCGTCACAGACCCCCGCCGAGCGATGGGGTGCCCCACGCGCATCTGGAGATTTTGCGCCTCGCCTGGCTTGAGGTACAATAGAGACGCCCACCTTGGGCCTCGAATCTTACAGCAACGGAGCGAATCATGTGCGGCATCTTTGGCATTATCACCGCCCGGGAGCAGACCCTCGGCCCTGTCCTGATTGCCAGTGCGCGACGGTTGTCTTATCGCGGCTACGATTCGGTCGGCTGTGCCACCGTGGCCGCCGACGGCACCATTGATCTGCGCAAGGATGTGGGCCGGATCGAAGAGGTCAGCGCCCGGCTGGGCTTCGCCGAGATGCATGGCCAGCGGGGCATCGCCCAACTCCGCTGGGCTACCTTTGGCGCACCCTCATACGAGAACGCCCAACCTCACCTCGATTCGGACGGGGACCTGGTCGGCGCTCACAACGGCAATGTGGTCAACAATGTCCAGATGCGGGAACTGTTCCTCCGCGAGGGGTTGACGGTGCGCGGCACCAACGACGGCGAGACCTGTGTCCACGCCGTGGAGCGCCACTTTGACCGCAACGGCGGCGACATGCTGGCGGCCATCCGCGCCGCCTATGCCGATCTGGAGGGCGATTATGCCTTTGTCATCACCCACCGCGACGAACACCGGCTCTATGCCATCAAAAAGGGCAGCGGCCTGGTGGCCGGCCTGGGGGAAGGCTTTACCTGCGTTTCGTCCGACCTGCCCAGCATCCTGCCTCTGACCCGCCGGGTGCTCTACATCCGTGACGGAGAGATCGTCGCCCTGACGCCGGAGACGGTGGAGCTGTACGGCGTTCACGACGGCGCGCCGATTGAGCGGCAGGTCGAGTGGTATGACGGCCCCATCGAAGTCGCCGAGAAGGGGGGCTATCCCCACTTTATGCTGAAAGAGATCCACGAACAGCCGGTGGTCGCCGGAGAGTTGCTGCACCTGCTGCACAGCTCCCCCCACGTAGACCGTTTTCTGGAGGCTCTGTCTGCACCCGGCAGCCGTCCGGTCTACCTGGTGGGCTGCGGCACCAGCTACCATGCCTGCCTGCTGGGGGCTTATTACTTTAACCAGATCGCCGGGCGGCCGGCCGTGCCGGTCCTGGGGCCGCAATTGATCGAGCAGTATGGCCAGAGTGTCGGGGGGGCGGACACGGCCGTTTTTGTCAGTCAAAGCGGCGAGACCAAGGATGTGCTCAACGCGGTCAAGGTCATGCGCCAACGGGGCGGGCGGGTGCTGGGGGTGCTCAACGTCCTGGGCTCGACCCTGATGCACCACAGCGACCTGTACCTGCCGCTGGCCTGCGGCTATGAGATCAGCGTCCCGGCGACCAAGACCTTTGTCAACCAGGCGGTGCTGTTCCTCTACCTGGCCTATCGCCTGGCCGGCCGCCCCGTCGGCGAACTGGATGGTTTGCCGGCGCTGTTGGCCCGGAGCATTGACAGCAGCGACGAACCGGCCCGGCAGATAGCCGGTTATCTGGAAAAGTGGCCGGCCTTCCACTATCTCGGCTATGGCCTCACCCATCCGATCGCGCTGGAGGCGGCACTCAAGTTAAAAGAGATCACCTACGCCCATTGTGAGGGGATGTTCAGCAGCGAGTTCAAACATGGCCCCCTCTCCGCGGTCCACGATGGCTACCCGGTGCTCTTTATCACGGCTCCTGGCGACGAGATGATGATGATCAATCACGTCAACGAGGTGACAACCCGTGGGGGGCGGGCCATCGCTCTGGCGGCCGAACACCCGGCGCTGCGGAAAAATGTCCACGACTACCTGGTCATCCCCGATTGTGACCGCTTTCTGGCCCCGCTCCTGCTCACGCCGCCTGCCCAACTGGTGGCCTATCACCTGAGCGTGGCGCGGGGGATTGACCCCGACTTTCCCCGCAATCTGAGCAAGACGTTGACGGTGGACTGAGAGTTTGTGTCAACTGGGCCGCGCGGGCGATGGGCACGGTAAAGCGGAAGGTGCTGCCGACCCCCGGCTTGCTTTCGACCATAAACTCGCCGCCGTGGAGCGCCACCAGGTTGCGGGTGATCGAGATCCCCAACCCGGTGCCCGGCTGGCTGCGCACCAGGCTGTGATCGGCGCGGAAGAATTTCTCCTCCAGGCGGGCCAGCTCCTGGGGCGACATGCCGATGCCGGTATCGCTGACGCTGACCAGCAGATGGTCCGGCGGGATCTGGCCCTGTTCGCGGCCATCCACAGCAATGCGGATGGTGCCGCCGTCGGGGGTGTATTTGTAGGCGTTGCTCACCAGATTGGTGAGGATCTGCACCAGCCGTTCCCGGTCGCCGAGCACCGGTGGCAGGTCGTCCGGCACCTCCACCTCCAGCCGGTGGTGCCGCGCCTCGATCTCGGTCCGGGTGTTGGTCACCGTTTCCTCGATCACCTCCCGCAACTGGACGGCCGCCAGCTTCAATTTGATGCGTCCCGCCTCCAGGCGTGAGATCTCCAACAGGTCGTTGACCAGCTTGCCCATGCGCTCTATGTTGGCGTTGATGACCTGGACAAACTGTTTTTGAGTGTCGTTCAGTTCCCCACCGACCCCCATCGTCAGCAGCCGGGCATAGCCCTGCATGGCTGTCATCGGCTGTTTCAGTTCATGGGCCACAAAATCAATGAACTCCGATTTGGCCTGATTGGCCTGCTTCACCCCTTCGTAGAGGCGGGCATTTTCCAGGGCGATGGCCACTTCACCGGCAATGGTGGACAGGAGGCGTTTGTGCTCTTCTCCATAGCTGTTGGGGGCATAATCCTGAAGCGCCATCACCCCCACCAGCCGGTCGCCGGCCAGCAACGGCACCCCCAGCCAGGAACGGGTCAGGTCGCCGATCGGGATGCCCTGCACCGGGCTGGAGCTGGCCTCTTCCTGCCAGTCGTGGATCAGGATCGGCTGCCGCTGGCGCACGATCCAGGCCGAAAAGCCCGATTGTTCGGCCAGCCGCTGACGGAACGGTTCCAGCCGTTGACCGCGATCCATATAGAGAGGAAATTCCAGAGCGTCGTCCACCTCGTCATACAGGGCGATGAAAAAGACGGGAGGGTCCCACACGTCACGCAGGCGCCGGTATACCGCTTCCAGCACCTCCTCCAGCGTCAGATGAGCGCTGACGGCCAGGCTGATGTCGTACAGCAACGCCATCTCCTCAGCTCGTTGCTGGCTCTGGCGGTAGAGGCGGGCGTTTTCGATGGCGATGGCCGCATGGTCGGCCAGGCGTTGGATAAAGGTCAGGTCATCCTGGTCAAAAGCGGCCAGTTCCGGGCTTTCGACATTGATGATGCCGATCACCTGCTCTTCACGGCGGATGGGCACGGTGAGTTGGGAGCGGGTGGCCGGTTGAGCGGCCCGATAGTCAGGGTCCTGGGACACGTCGGCCACCAGGGCCGGCTCGCCGGTGCGGATCACCCGGCCGGCGATCCCGGCGCTCAGGGGCCACGGCTCGGTACGATACCGCTCAAACTCAGGGGTATACCCCCGGCTGGCCAGCAACAGCAACCCCTGGCGGGTTTCGTCATACAGGGCAATCACCCCTACCGGCGCTCTTGTGCCGCGCAGCGCCCAATCCAGGGTCATATCCATGACCCGCTCGAACTCCAGGGTGGCGTTGAGTTGCCGGTCTATGCGCTGCATGGTCGAAAGCTCTTCCACCCGCCGGGCCAATGCCTGGTCGGTCCGGGTGTAGAGGCGGGCGTTTTCGATGGCTACCGCCGCCTGGGCGGCAAAGTTGGTCAACAGGCTGGCTTCACTTTCCCGGAAAGGAGAGCCGTCCCGGTGGTTGATCACCTCGATGACCCCGATCACCCGGTCACGGCTGATCATCGGCACGCACAGGATGCTGCGGGTCATAAACCCGATCTCCTGGTCCACCTCCTGGTTCCAGCGGGGATCGGCGGTCACATTGTTGACAATCTGGCTTTGGCCGGTCTGAGCCACATAGCCGGCGATCCCTTTGCCCATAGGATGTCGGCGGCCGGTCAGGCTGTGGCTGAGCGGGGTGCCCAACGTCACCTGGAACACCAGGTCGCCCCTCTCTTCGTCCACCAGCAACAGCGAGCCGGCTTCTACATTCAACAGCTCGATCACCTTGTTCATGATCAGGTCCAGGACGACCGGCAGGTCAAGGGTGGAGTTGATGGTCCGGCTCACCTCATTCAGGGTGACAAGCTCGGCGGCGCGGGCTTCCATCTCCTGATACAGTTGCATCCGGTCTATGGCCACGGCTGCCTGGTCGGCGATGGCCGCCAGGAGCTGGACCTGCTCCGGCGCATAGCGGTAATCCGGCTTGAAGCTGGAGACGTTCAGCACCCCCAGCACCCGGCTACCGGTGATGAGCGGCACCCCCAGCCAGGCCCGGCCCGGTGCGCCGGTGTGGGGGACACCCTGGCGTTGACACTCGGTCAGGTAATCGTCGGTGACAATGGGCCGGCGTTCAAGGACGATCTGGCTGGTCAGCCCGGTGCCCAGTGGCCAGGTGGAGGGTTCAGGTTGACGGCGTTCCCCTTCCTGGACATAATAGGCAAAGCGGAGCTCCTGAGCGGTCTCATCGTACAACGCCACGTAAAAGTTGTCCGCCTCCATCACCCGGCGGGTCTGCTCGTAGATCAGGGCCAGCAGGTCTTCCAGGTCACGGCGGAGGTCCACCGCCTGGCCGATCTGCCGCAGGGCATCGAGTTGGATGACCCGCCGTTCCAGGTCGGCCAGGAGCTGCGCGTTCCGCAGGGCAATGGCTGCCTGGCTGGCAAAGAGGGTGAGCAGCCATTCATCCTCCTGGCTGAACAGCCGTGCCTGGCCGGTATCGAACACATCCAGCACGCCGATGACCCGCTCGTCCCATTTCAGAGGGACCCCCAGGACCGAGCGGATGGGGAGGCCGGCAAAGGCTGCCGCCCGGCCGTCGAACTCCTGATAGTTCTCCACACGCAGTGGCTGGCCGGCGAGGGCCACACGGCCGGCCACCCCCTCGCCCCAATGCAGGGTGGTGTTGGCATAGCTGTTGCCCAGGCCATAGCTGGCCACCAATCGGAGTTGCTGGGCCTCTTCCTCGGCCAGGTAGATGCTGCCTCCTGTGGCGTTGAGCAGACGCACCGCCCGTTCGGTGATTGATTGGAGCAGGAGCGGGATCTCCTGCCGGGTCGAGATCTCCACCGCCGTCTGCTGCAGGGCGATCAACTCCTCGGCCCGGTGACGGGCCTCGGCCAGCAGCCGGGCGTTGTCCACGGCCATGGCCGTCTGGTCCACCAGGGCGGCCAGAAAAGCCAGGTCATCGGGGCTGTATGGTTCGCCGGAAAGCCGGGGGCCCAGCGCCACCCAACCCTCCAGCCGCTTTTCTGGGGCCTGGCCTTTGCCCCTCAGCGGCAAGAGCAGGGCCAGGCCCAGGGAGTGCAGCCTTTCCCAATCCTGGTCGGACAATCCGGCGGAAAGGGGTCGGCCTGTGCCTTCCATCAGATACGCGGCGCCATCCTGTTCCATCAGCCATTGGACCAGGCTGGCATCCTGGTCGAAGCTGACCTCCCGGCCCTCTGGGGGCACAAAGCGGCTGGCCTGGTGCAGGCCATAACGGTCCTGGAGCGGATCGTACAGGAAGACCAGGACCGGGGCGGAATGGCTGATCGGTTCGATCTGGGCGATCAGTTGTTGCAGGATGGCCCGCACCTCCAGGGGGGTGGTCACCAGCCTGTGGCTGAATTCTTGCAGGGCCTGGCGGTAGCTCACCCGTTCCCGCCCCAGCAGGCGGTCGGCCAGCCGTTCGGTCACCTGGCGCAGCGGATTATAGCTGAGGATCAGGAAGATGACCAACAGGGTCAGGAGCAGCGGGTGACCGCCGGTGATATCCATGCCCAGGGCCTGGCTCAAGACGGCCAGGGCCAGGAAATAGGCCCCCGCCACGCTGGCGATCAGGAGGGCATAGGCCAGGCCCCGGCTGACGACCACGTCCATCCGCAGCAGCCGGTAGCGCAGGATGGCATAGGCGATAAAGGCCGGAAAGGCGACCAGAGGGGGCAGATACAGGGCCGTCCTGAACTGAAGCCTGACCGCCAATCCGGCCAGAAGGAGATAGATGGCGATGGGCAAAAAGGCCATCAGGCTGCCGACCAGGATGAGGCGCACCTGGCGGCGCACGATCCCCGACAGAGTGCGCGCACGGGTATAGAACATCAACCCCAGGAAGGCCAGGAGGGCTATCGTCAGAAAGCTGTAATTCCATCGCCAGAGGGGGATATAAGCCCAGGCATCGGCCGGGGTGTACAGCCGCCATTCGGCCAGGGCGGCCAGGAGGATGGCGAGAGGATAGGGAAAGAAGCGGATGACAGGCCGGCGGCGGGTCAGAGGCCCCTCTTCGGGAAAGACCATGGCCAGGTGGATGAGGGCCGCCCCGGCCAGAGGCAAGGCCGCTGTCCAGAGGCGCACGAAGGCATAGGTGGTGTTCAGGTCAAAGAGGGTGCCGGTGCTCAGCGCGACAAAAGCACAAAAGAGGCCAAAGCTCTGTCCGGGCCGTTCCTGGCCACGGTGCAGAAAGACCCAGATGCCGATGGTCAGGTAGATCAGGCCCACCAGGTAGGGCAGCCAGAACAGGGTGATCCAATCGCCGCGCGGAAATCGTTGCAGGGTGGCCGAGAGTGAGCTGGGGGCTGAGCCGTCGTGATATTGGAAGGTGAAGAGGACCTGCTCCCCGACCGCCCGGTTCCGTAAAAGGCGGTTCAGAGTCGGACCGTCAGAGAGCGGTTGGCCATTGATGGCGACCAGCCGCCCGTCGGGGTTTGGCGGCACCTCGACCCCCCAGGCCGGGTTGCGTATGCCGCTGACGACCAGGGTGTGTTCGACCAGGAAGCCAGGGAATGGCTGTTGCCTCCACCGCCAGGCGATGAAGGGCACGACCAGTTCCACGGCAACCGTGCTGGCCAGGATCAGGACGATCCCCCAGTAGCTGAGGCGTTCGTAGGGTGTCGGTTTGCTTGCGGCCGGTGAATGGATCATGGTTTGTGGTGCGTATGTCACTTTTCCAGCGATTTGGCCATCTGATACAACCTCAGGTCGAGGCACCTGGGTTGGCTGACGACCTCGGCCAGCGGGGTGAGGACGATCTGGTTGCCAACCAGCCCGACCATCATGCCATACTGGCCGGCCAGCAGGGCCTCGACCGCGGCCACGCCCAGCCGCGTGGCCAGCAGCCGCTCAAAGGCGGTCGGCGAGCCGCCGCGCTGTACATGGCCCAACACCGTGGTCCGCACCTCAAAGCCCAGCTCTTCCTGCCGCTCGCTGAGGTAGGCCGCCACCGCCTCGATGCCCGGCCTGTAGCCTTCGGCGACGACAATGATGCAGTGCGCCTTGCCGCGCAGGTAGGCATCCTTCAGGGCATTGGCCACCTCCGCCGGCGAGGTCTCCACCTCCGGCAGGAGGATCATCTCCGCCCCACCGGCAATGCCGCTCATCAGCGCCAGATAGCCACATTCACGGCCCATCACCTCGATCAGAAAGGCGCGTTGGTGCGACGAGGCGGTGTCGCGGATCTTGTCAATCGCCCCCAGCACCGTGTTCAGGGCCGTGTCCACGCCGATACACATATCGGTGCCGGGGATGTCATTGTCAATCGTGCCCGGCACCCCCACCACCGGGAAGCTGAACTCCTCATGCAGCTTCAAGGCCCCGCGGAAGGAGCCATCGCCGCCGATGACGACCAGCCCGTCAATGCCATACTCGTTCAGTTTGCGCATGGCGGTCAGCCGGCCCCGCTCCGTTTTGAACTCCTCCGACCGGGCGGTGCCCAGGATGGTTCCTCCCCGGCCCAGGATGCCCCCCACCGAGCGGACATCCATCTCGTCCATCTCGCCGTTGATCAGGCCGGCATAGCCATATTTGATGCCCATGACGCTCAGGCCGTGAGAGATGGCATGGCGCACCACAGCGCGGATACAGGGGTTAAAGCCGGGGCCATCGCCCCCACTGCTCAGCACTCCGATTCGTTTCATGCTCCTTCCTCGTTCAAGCGGGATAGACCAACCACCCCAGGCCCCGTCCCTACTGTTGGACCAGATCCAGAATCTGGCCGTCGGTCAGGGAGACGAGCTGTTCAAAGCGGATGGGAAAGACGGCGTTGGCACTGCCGGCAGCAGCCCACACCGTCTCGAAGCGGCTCAAGGTGCGGTCAATCAGGGTGCGCAGGGGCTGGCGGTGACCCAACGGCGGCACACCGCCCACCTCAAAGCCGGTGTGGGCCAGCACCTCGTCGGGTTGGGCGATGCGCAACCGCCGCTTGCTGAGGCCCAACGCCGCCCGCAGCCGCTTCGGATCGGCCCGTTGGTCGCCGGCGACCAGCACCAGCAGGGGCGCGTCGTCGGCCAGAAAGATGAGCGACTTGACGATGCTGCCCAGGGGCGCGTTCACGGCCCAGGCAGCCGCTTCAGCCGTGCTGGTGTCGGCCGGCAGCTCGCGGACCAGGTCAGGCTCCAGTCCGGCTGCTGCCAGGGCCTCTCTCACTCGTTCGACAGGGTTCATCGGCCATCCCCATCATCTCACACCCACACACCGGGACCCGGAGGACAGGTCGCTACCCCCTGTCCTCTGCTCACCCGCCCATCGGCTCCACCCGGATCGTGCCGGCGCCGAGCATGGCCCGCAACTGCTGCTCCAGTTCCAGGCAGTGGCCGGTGGTGTCGTTGGGGAATTCGATCTGCACCCGACCCCGCTTGCCATTTTCCACGTACAGGCTGAAGCGATCCTGTCCAGGATAGCGCTGCAGCAGGTCATAGATCTGTCCCAGCCGCCTGATCACCTGCTCCAGGTCGTTGCTCCTGGGGACATGGATGTGCAGGTGCACCGGCCCCCTGGTGGCAGGCGGTTGCCCCGGTTCATCCACGGGACGGGCGGTGGTGATCTCGTTGGTGGCCGACTCGACCAGGAGGCTGGGGTCGCGCCCCCGAAAGCTGATCTGGCCGCGCACCACCAGGACATGCTCCGGCTCCCACAGGGGGCGGGTCTGTTCCCACACCCGGGGAAAGATCACCGCCTCGATGGTGCCCTGCAGGTCCTCCAGTTGAGCAAAGGCCATCGGTTCCCCTTTTTTGGTCAGGATCTGCCGCACCGAGGTGACCATGCCGGCCATGACCACATTCTGCCCGGCCATCGTCTCCTCAATCTGGCCGGTGAGGAGGGTGATGGTTTGCTCCAGGTTGCTCCAGACCCGCGCCAGGGGATGGTCGGAGATGTAGGCGCCGATCAGCTCCTTTTCCCAGTTCAGGACCTCCCGGCGCGACACGTCGGCGACCTCCGGCAGGTCGCACGACAGGCGGGCGGTGGCGGCAAAGGCCGGCAGATCGAACATGGTCAACTGGTGGGCCACGCCGTGGGCCTGCTGGCTGATGCTCAACATGCGATCCAGGACGGCCAGCAGTTGAGCCCGCGTGCCAAAGGGGCTCAGGGCACCGGCCTTGATCAGGCACTCCAGCGCCCGGCGGTTCACCTGGCGCAGGTCTACCCGCTGGCAAAAGTCGTCCAGATCGCGAAAGGGGCCGCCCGCCTGCCGCGCGGCCAGGATGGCCGACACCGGCCCTTCGCCCACATTCTTGATGGCTCCCAGCCCGTAGCGGATGGCCGGCCCCTGCGGGGTATCTTCAATCGTAAAGTCCAGGCCGCTCCGGTTCACATCCGGCGGCAGCACCTCAATGCCCAACCGTCGCGCTTCGGCGATGAACAGCCCCACCTTTTCGGTATTGCCCTGCTCCACGGTCAGCAGAGCGGTCATATACTCGACGGGGTAGTGGGCTTTCAGGAAGGCGGTCTGACAGGTAATGACGGCATAGTCGGCGCTGTGAGCCTTGTTAAAGCCATAGCGGGCAAAATCCTCAAAGGCATCAAAGATGCGGTGGGCGGCCTCTTCGTCCAGGCCGCTGTGCTGTCTGGCTCCCTGAACGAACCGTTCCCGGTGGCGGATCAGTTGCTCGCGGATCTTTTTGCCGACCGCCTTGCGCACCAGGTCGGCATCGCCAGGGGTGTATCCGGCAATATCTGTCAGAATCCGTATGATTTGCTCCTGATAGACGCAGATGCCGTAGGTCTCCCCCAGGATCGGCTCCAGGGCCGGGTGGATATATTGGGGCTGCTTCAGGCCGTGCAGCCCGGCGATATAGTCGTCAATGAACTCCATCGGGCCGGGGCGATAGAGGGCCAGCACGGCGACCACATGCTCGAATTGGGTCGGTTTCAGCGCGGTGAGCACGCGGCGCATCCCCGCGCTTTCCACCTGGAAGAGGCCCACCACCTCCCCGCTGGACAGCAGTTTGTAGATAGCCGGGTCGTCCAGAGGGATGTTGTCCTGGGTGTAGGTGATGCCGTGGCGTTCGCGCACCAGGTCTACCGCCTTGCGCAAGATGGTCAGCGTGCTCAGCCCCAAAAAGTCCATCTTGAGCAGGCCGGTGTCTTCCAGCACGTCCATGGTGTACTGAATGACCGGGAGCCCTTCGTCGGACCCGCGGGTAGGGCGGTGCAGGGGGGTGTAGAAAACCAGCGGCTTATCGGCCACGACCACCCCGGCTGCATGGGTGCTGGCATGGCGGCAGACCCCCTCCACCTCACGGGCGGTGTCAATCAGGGTTCGGACATAATCAATCCCTTCGTACATCTGGCGCAGGTCGGGCACCTGGGCCAGGGCCTCATCCAGCCGGACACCGGGGCCGCCGGGCACCAGTCGGGCCACCCGGTCCACCTCGCCGAGAGGAATATCCAGCGCCCGGCCCACGTCCCGGATGGCTGCCCGGGCCCCCAGCGTGCCGAAGGTGATGATCTGGGCCACCCTGTCGGCCCCGTATTTGTTCACGGCATAGCGGATCATCTCCCCACGGCGGTCGTCGGGATAGTCCAGGTCAATGTCGGGCATGGTCACCCGACCGGGGTTGAGAAAGCGCTCAAAGATCAGGCCGTGGGCCAGGGGGTCGAGGTTGGTGATGCCCAACCCATAGGCCACGATGCTGCCCGCCGCCGAACCGCGCACATTCCACCAGATGTCTTGCTGCCGGGCGAACTGGCACAGGTCCCAGACAATCAGGAAGTAGATGTCAAAGCCCATGCGGTGGATCGTCTCCAGTTCATAGTTCATGCGGTGCTGGATCGGCTCCGAAAAGAATGCGTCCCCATACAGGCGCCGGAGGCCGGTCTCGGTCAGGTGGCGCAGATAGCTGGCGGGGGTGTAGCCGGCCGGCACCTCCAGGTCCGGCAGGTGGAAGCCGGTGGGATCCAGGTTCACCTGGCACCGTTCGGCGATGAGCAGCGTATTGCGCAACGCCTGGGGATAATCGGCAAACAGGGCGGCCATCTCGGCCGGGCTGCGCAGGTAGTAGCTGTCGTTGTTCATGCGCATCCGCGAGGGGTCGTTCATCGTCTTGCCCGTCTGGATGCAGAGCAGCACTTCATGGGCGTGAGCCTGCTCGCGCCGGATATAGTGAGCATCGTTGCTGGCCACCAGGCCGATGCCCAGCTCGCGGCTCATCTCCACCATCGCCCGGTTGACCGGACCCATTTCCGGGATGTCATGCTCCTGGAGCTCCAGGAAAAAGCCCTCCGGGCCGAAGAGATCGCGATACCACTCGGCTGCCTGGCGGGCGCGTTGGGGATGGCCCTCCTGCAACAGGCGGGGCACCTCGCCGGTGCCACACGAGGACAGGGCGATGAGACCCTGGGCGTGCCCGGCCAGGTATTCTTTGTCTATGCGGGGCTTGTAGTAAAAGCCTTCGAGCTGGGCAGCGGTGGCGATCTGCATCAGGTTGTGGTAGCCGGTCTGGTTTTCGGCCAGCAGGATGAGGTGGTAAGGTTTGGCATCCTGTTGCGCCTCCTTCTGGGTCATGCGCCGGGGGGCAAGATAGATCTCGCACCCGATGATCGGCTTGATGCCCACCTCTTTGGCTGCATGGTAAAAGTGCAGGGTCCCGAACATCACCCCGTGGTCGGTCAGGGCCAAGGCCGGCATGCCCATCTCGGCGGCGGCGCGGGTCAGGTCTTCAACCTTGCCCAGTCCATCGAGCAACGAATAGTCGCTGTGGACGTGCAGATGAACAAACTCAGCCATCTATCCCGTAGCCTCGCTTTGATTATACCACAATCTGTCGAGCCTGTGAAGAGGGAAGCGGGCCGGTGTCGGGTTCAGCAGGGCAACTGCGAGCAGTCGTCCCACCTGCCCTGTTTTGCCTGGAAAGGCAATCTGCGCTATGATCTCAAGTAAGGCAACTGCGAGCAGTTGCCCTACAAGGAGAGGTATCATGACGGCAATCCCGGCTTTTCTGCTCAAGAAGTTGTATGTCAAAGGCAGCCTGCGCAACACGCCGGCAGGCTGCGAATTCTGTGTCAGGAACATGCTGGAAAGCGGCACAGTCACTCGCTTCTACGACCTGGAGGTGGATGGCCATGCCTATCCCCCCCAGCGGTTGCGGGTCCACCTGCCGGATGGACCATCGTTGCGCGGCGACGAGATCGTCACCGCCCCCCTTTTCCTGCCGGGCGGTGTAGCGGTGACGCTCCAACTGCCGGGCGTGACCCTGCCGCCGGGCAAACATGAACTCCGGCTGCACTTCCACACCGCCGAGCTGGGCGCCCTGGACTTCAAAGTGACCGACGACCTGGGCGCGTCCGTGCCAATCGAAAATCAAAAATCAAAGATCAAGGTGGCGATCCTGGGCGCGGGCAGCACCGTCTTTGCCCGGCAGTTGATGACCGATCTGCTGTGTGCGCCGGGGCTGGAGCAGGGAACCTTTGCCCTGGTGGACATTGACACGCGGCGGCTGGAACTGGCCCATCGCATCGGTGAAAAACTGGTGGAACGCTCCGGGCGGGAATGGACGGTGGAGGCCACGTCCGACCGGACCCAGGTTTTGCCTGGTTGTCACTATGTCATCCACACCATCGAGGTGGCCGGGTTGCGCAACGTTGGCCACGACTATGACATCCCGCTGAAATATGGAGTGGACCAGTGCATCGGCGACACCATCGGGCCGGGAGGGGTGTTCAAGATGCTGCGCACCGGGCCGGTCTGGCTCGACATCCTGCGCGATGTGGAGCGGCTGTGCCCCGGCGCCGTGGTGATGAACTACACCAACCCGATGTCGGCGCTGACGCTGCTGGCCCTGCGAGCCACGAGGTTGCAGGTGGTGGGGCTGTGCCACTCGGTCCAGGGCACATCCCGGCAACTGGCCGGGTATCTCGATCTGCCCTACGAGGAGCTACGTTTCCGCTGTGCCGGCATCAACCACCTGGCCTGGTTTACGGAGCTGACCCACGAGGGCCAGGACCTTTACCCCCGACTGCGGGCAGCGGCCCACAACCCGGAGATCTATGAATGTGACCCGGTGCGTTTTGAGGTGCTGCTCCATTTCGGCGCTTTTGTCACCGAGTCGAGCGGCCATTTCTCCGAGTATGTGCCCTACTTTCGCAAACGGCCGGAGCTGCTGGCCCGCTATACCCGCTCCGGCTATCGAGGCGAGAGCGGCTTCTACGCTCACAACTGGCCCCGCTGGCGCGCCGAGGCCGATGAGACAACCCAGGCACAACTGGATGGCCGGAGTGAGATCGTCCTGAAACGGAGCACCGAGTACGCCTCGACCATCGTTGAGGCGATAGAGACCGACCGCCCGGCAGTCATCCACGGCAATGTGCTCAACACCGGGCTGATTGACAACCTGCCGGCCGGTGGCTGTGTGGAGGTGCCGGTGCTGGTGGATGGAACCGGGTTACACCCCACCTGGTTTGGGCCGCTGCCCCCGCAACTGGCGGCCCTGGATGCGCCGCACATGTATGTGCACGAGTTGCTGGTGCAGGCGGTGTTGGAACGGGACCGGCAGGCAGCGCTCCACGCCCTGCTGCTCGATCCATTGACGGCAGCGGTCTGCTCGCCGGAGGAGATCGCAGCCATGTTCGAGGAGATGTGGGCTGCCCAGCGGGCGGATCTGGTGGGGTTTGAGTGAACGCCGGCCTGTCGCCTGCTCCGGCCGGCGTTCACCCCTCTCGCCGCACCAGTTCGATCTCAAAGAGTTTGGGCCACCACTTGCCGGTGACAAAGAGCCGGTCCCGTTCGGCGTCGTAGGCGATCCCGTTGAGCACATCCACCGGTTGGGCATAGTCCTCCGGCCCCAGCAACCCGGTCAGATCGATCCAGCCGGTTACCCGGCCGCTGTGGGGGTCAATGCGGGCGATCAGGTCGGTCTGCCACACGTTGGCATAGATCTCGCCGGCGATATATTCCAGTTCGTTGAGCCAGAGGACCGGCCGGCCGTTGTCCTGCACCTCGATCTGCCCTACCTCCTCGAAGGTTTCAGGGTTCAGGAAGTGCAGAATGGCGGTGCCGTCGCTCATGATGAGCCGTTGCCCATCGTGGGTCAGGCCCCAACCCTCGGTCGGGTAGGTGAAGGTGCGTTGCAGTTCAAAGCTATCCCGGTCATACACAAACCCCACGTGCGATTGCCAGGTCAACTGGATGATCCGGTGGCCGTAGAGGGCCATCCCCTCGCCGAAGAACTGGGCCGGCAGGTCATAGCGTTGCAGGACGCGCCCGGTCTCCAGCTCCACCCGGCGCAGGGTGGACTGCCCGTTGAGGCCGGTGCTTTCATACAGAACCCCATCCTGGAACACCAACCCCTCGGTGAAGGCGGTCCGGTCGTGGGGATAGATGTTCACGACCCGGCAGGTATAGACCGGGACCGATTCGTCGCCGGGGGGCCTGCTCGCCAGGGTGGGCGTGGGGGATGGTATGACAGCAGGCGGCGGGTGTGTGGCCGTCGCCGTGGGAGGAGGGGATGCCGGCAGCGGTGTCGGATGCGGCGCACCGCACGCTGCCAGAATCCACACCCCCACCAGCAGGCCCACTCTGAGCACCTGCAGGGGGTGAGCAAAGCGGCCCGCTCCCCCTGACCAGCCTGCGGTCCGATCAGGCCCGCCGCCCGCCCTTGAGTTCACCCTGCAGCTTCTCAAGCGCCTGCCACGCCCCCTCGGCAGCCAGCCGGGCCTGTTCCGGCCAGGTGGTGGGGTCGGCCAACCGCAGCAGGTTGGGGTTGGCCTGCCCCAGGATCTGTTTGAGCCGCTCCACATCGGTGGCCGCCAGTTGGGCAAAGGTGGTGATGCCTGCGGCCTGGAGCAGGCCGGCGATCTTGGGGCCGATCCCTTCGATCCGCTCCAGATCGTCGGGGTGGGTTGCTTCCGCTTCGGCGGAAGGGAGGGGGGCGGATGGCTCATGCCTGGCAGCCGTGGGCAGCTCTTCGGCCGGCCGATGTTGCCACCACCCGTATACAAACGCGGCAAAAGCCAGCAAGACCAGGATGATCAGCAGCCATACCCACCAGGGGATGCCCTGTTCCCCCTCACTGCCGGCCGCAAGGCCGGCCAATGCCAGCCCGATGACAGATAGATGGGACATCTCCTCTTCCCCCCTGGTGGTCAGGCAGGGCAACTGCGAGCGGTTGCCCTGCTGCGCCTGGCTCTAATAGGTGATCAGGCGGGGCAACTGCCTGGCCTGCTCAATCCAATTGCTCACCTGGTTCAGGGAGGGCAGTCGGCGGACCAGCTTCTTTTCGGCGTTGACCGATTGCAGGGTGGCGTACAGGTTCTCAGCCTTGCGCTGCGCCAATGCGGGCACAGTGTCCACGCCCGCTGCCTCCAGCAGGTCCGAGTATTCCTCGCCGATCCCTTTGATGCGGAACAGGTCGGTGCGGTTGATCCACTTCAGGAGCAGGGTGTGGCTGATGCCTGTTGCCTCCTCCAGCTCCTTGCGGCCCTGGGGGGTCGCGCCTTTTTCCAACAGGGCCTCTCGCGTTGCGACACCCGCGTCCGCAAGCTTTTGGCCGTACACCTGGCCGATTCCCTCGATTTCGATGATCCTGGCCATTGTTGAACACCCTCCTTTCATCTGTTTGATGCCAGCGCGGCAGCGCCTGGACCATTATACCACATCAGCCTTGCAATGCAAATATGGCCCCCGCTGTCTGGGCATTTGTCTCATCNCCNTTGCCCCCTTTCCGCCAGGAAAAAAGGGGATGGTTCATTTTTTTCTGGAAATTGGTTTACACTTTTGACCGCCTCAAAAAATCGGCTGCCCGCAAAACGCTGACTGAAAGTCAG